>VFQU01001817.1_pt1 | contig 11424 bp, 14 predicted proteins | sample 3512311 | NCBI WGS metagenome assembly VFQU01 (sample SAMN10412377, study PRJNA504923) | tailings metagenome | isolation source: Relicate 3 Philex TSF3 active mining site | place: Philippines: Tuba, Benguet | collected 2017-08-29 | reverse complement strand
TTTTGCGCTGTTCGAGGACAGCAATATCAATGGTTTGCGCGATTAGCTGCGGAACTCGGGAGCGCCGGCTGCAGCCGGTTCACCAGCACCCAGCCCGGCAGGTAGTTCACCGCGAACTGCAGCTCGTGGCCGTCGACGCTGCTGCGCCGCGGCTGCTCGTTGTTGAAGGCGATGCCGGCGTTGTTCACCAGCAGGTCGAGCTTCGGATAGTCGCGGGCGATGGTGTCGGCGAATCCCCGGACGGCCTCCAGCGAGGCGAAGTCGGCGGCGATGAAGCGCGCCGAGCCGGTGCCGGCGGCGGTGATCTCGTCGACCAGCGCCTGGCCGCGCTCGGCGTTGCGGCCGTGCACGATGACGTGGGCGCCGTCGGCGGCGAGCGCGCGGGCGAGCTCGCGACCGAGGCCGTCGGTGGAGCCGGTGATCAGCACGGTCTTGCCGGCGTAGGACAACGCGGCCGGGGGCGATGCCCCGCGCAGATCGACAGCGAAGCCCAGCATCGCCGCGCAGATCGACAGGATGATCAGGACGCGCATGATTGCCGACTCCGGAAAGGTGTCCGGAGCATAGGCGCCGAGGGTTGCGTACTCAACACGATGACGACGCTCGCGGCCGCGCAGCTTGCGGCGATGCTGCGCCTGAAGGCCCAGCCCACCATGGGGGAGGTCGCGTTCGACTGGGCGTTCACGCCCAGCACGCCCCCGCGAGCGCAAATCGCGCCCGCCCGGCTGGACTACTTCATGCGGTAGGTGATGCGACCCTTGGTCAGGTCGTACGGGGTCATCTCGACCTTCACCTTGTCGCCGGTGAGGATGCGGATGTAGTTCTTGCGCATGCGCCCGGAGATGTGGGCGGTGACCACGTGGCCGTTCTCGAGCTTCACCCGGAACATGGTGTTGGGCAGGGTCTCCATGACCGTGCCTTCCATTTCGATTGAATCGTCTTTGGACATTCTTGGGTTCTTGTAGGGGCGTAGCCTGGGGCGGTGGGACGGCCCCGTGGGGCGCGGAAAGCGGCGAATTGTGCCACGGAAGGACGGTGGCGTCAGGCGTCAGCCGATTTCCGCGGTGCCGAGCACGCCGAAATCCTCCCGCCAGCAGCCCACCCGCGACGGCCCGGCGCAGGCCCGCGCGCAGCGGGCCAGGAACTCGGCGCGCGGCATCGGTGCGAAGCCCAGCGTGGCCAGATGCTCGGATTCGACCTGGCCGTCGAGCAGCTCGAAGCCCCATTCCGCCAGTCGCCGGCACAGCCCGCCGATGGCGGCCTGCGAGCCGCCGCTGGCGAGGCTGAACATGCTCTCGCCGAAGAACATCCGGCCGATGGCGATGCCGTAGATGCCGCCGACGAGCCGGTCGTCGGCGTCGCGCACCTCCACGCTGTGGGCGTGGCCGAGGCGATGCAGCTCGAGGTAGGCGGCGCGCATCTCGCGGGTGATCCAGGTGCCGCGCTGGCCGCGGCGCGGCAGTTCGGCGCAGCGGCCGATCACCGCGGCGAAGTCGCGGTCGGCCGCGATCGTCCAGGCGCACCTGCGCAGGCTGCGGCGCAGGCGACGGCCGAGATGCAGCGCGGACGGGGCGACCACCATGCGCGGGTCCGGGCTCCACCACAGGATCGGCTCGCCTTCGGAGAACCACGGGAAGATGCCGAGCCGATAGGCGTTGAGCAGCCGCGTCGGCGACAGGTCGCCGCCGAAGGCAAGCAGGCCGTTGGGTTCGTCGAGCGCACGCTCCGCCGGCGGGAAAGGCGCCGCGGGATCAGGACCCAGCAGGGGCAGGCGGATCGGCATCGCGGTAGGGCGAGTGGCGCAGCAGTTCGTCGCGGTAGCGATGTTGCCACTGCGCCTCGCGCTGCAGGGCATCGGCGATCGCGGCGCGGAAGCGCGGATCGGCGATGCAGTGGCGCGAACGGGTCGGCGCCGGCAGGAAGCCGCGGGCCAGCTTGTGCTCGCCCTGCGCGCCGGGCTCGAAGCGCTTGAGCCCATGCGCCAGCGCGTACTCGATGCCCTGGTGGTAGCAGGTCTCGAAGTGCAGGCCCGGCAACGCCTCGTCGCAGCCCCAGTAGCGGCCGTACAGCGCCTCGTCGTCGCGCAGGAACAGGGCGCCGGCGATCGGCCGACCGTCGCGCTCGGCCAGAACCAGCAGCAGCTGGCGCGGCATCGTCGCGGCGAGGTGGTGGAAGAAGTCGAGGGTGAGCACCGGCAGGTTGCCCTTCTCGGCGAAGGTGGCGCAGTAGAAGCCATGCATCACGGCCAGCTCGCCGTCGCTGGCCTCGTCGCCGTGCCGCCAGCGGAAGCGCACCCCGGCGCGCGCCACGGCGCTGCGCTCGGCGCGCAGGTTCTTGCGCTTCTTGCTGCTGAGCGCGCCGAGGAAATCGTCGAAGTCGCGCCAGCCGCGGTTGTGCCAGTGGAACTGCCAGTCGAAGCGCGGCAGCCACTCGGGGGCAGCGTCGTCGAGCGCGTCGAAGTTGACGTGCGCGCCGGACAGGCCGAGCCGGAGCGCTTCGTCGCGCAGCGCGTCGCGCAGCCGGGCGCGGCGCAGCGGATCGGGCGCCGCGCCGGTCAGCAGGCGCGGGCCCGACACCGGCGTGTAGGGCACGGCGCACAGCAGCTTCGGGTAGTACTCGATGCCGTTGCGCCAGTAGGCCTCGGCCCAGGCGTGGTCGAAGACGAACTCGCCGTGCGAATTGGTCTTCAGGTAGGCCGGCGCCGCGGCCACCAGCCGACCGTTCTCGTACACGCCCAGGTGATGCGGCCGCCAGCCCTGGCGCGGCCGGATGCAGCCGTGCCGTTCGAGGCCGGCGAGAAAGGCGTGGGCGAGGAACGGGTTGCGGTCGGGACGCAGGGCGTCCCAGTCGGCGGCGGGAATCTCGTCGAGCTGCGCGTGGAAGCGGACGTCGGTCACCGCGTCAGCATGCCCGCCGCGGCGTGAGGGAGGCGAGTGGGCCGTCGCGCCGCCTCACCCTGCGCCCGGGCATCGCCGTCAGCAGTCGGTTGAAACACTGCCTGCCGAGCCAGTCCAGGAATGGACGGGTCGCGATTCGATCGCGGAAGCGATGGGTTCGTCGTGACGGTGAGAAGCCCGGCGCAGCCGCGCAGCGGCCGAACGAGTCCGGACATCTGCCGGACTCGCGACCTGAAGAATGCACAGGAAGTGCATTTCTCGACAGGGTGTCAGGCGCCCGCGTGGCGTCGATGCCCGCGCCCGCTCAGCGCTCCGCGCGATGCTTGGCCAGCCGCAGCCAGGTATCGACGACCGTGTCGGGGTTCAGCGACACCGACTCGATGCCGTGGTCCATCAGCCACTCGGCGAGGTCGGGGTGGTCGGACGGGCCCTGGCCGCAGATGCCGACGTACTTGCCCTTGCGGCGCGCCGCCGAGATCGCCATCGCCAGCAGGCGCTTGACCGCCGGGTCGCGCTCGTCGAACAGGTCGGCGACGATCGCCGAGTCGCGGTCGAGGCCGAGCGTGAGCTGGGTGAGGTCGTTCGAGCCGATCGAGAAGCCGTCGAACAGCTCAAGGAACTCCTCGGCCAGCAGCGCGTTGGACGGCACCTCGCACATCATGATCACGCGCAGGCCGTTGACGCCGCGCACCAGCCCGTTGGCCTCGAGCGAGTTGATCACCGCCTGGCCCTCGTCCAGCGTGCGCACGAAGGGGATCATCACCCACAGGTTGGTGAGCCCCATCTCGTCGCGGACCTTCTTCACCGCCCGGCATTCCAGCGCGAAGCAGTCGCGGAAGTCCGGATGCACGTAGCGCGAAGCGCCGCGGAACCCGATCATCGGGTTCTCCTCGTGCGGCTCGTACTGCTGGCCAGCCAGCAGGTTGGCGTACTCGTTCGACTTGAAGTCGGACAGCCGCACGATCACCGGATGCGGCGCGAAGGCTGCGGTCAGCGTGGCGATGCCCTCGGCCAGCCGTTCGACGTAGTAGCTGACCGGGTCGGAGTAGCCGGCGGTGAGTACGTCGATCTTCGCCTTGATGTCGGCCGGCTGCTTCTCGTACTCGAGCAGCGCGCGCGGATGCACGCCGATCTGCCGGGCGATGATGAACTCCAGGCGGGCGAGGCCGATGCCCTGGTGCGGCAGCTGGGCGAAGTCGAAGGCGCGCTCCGGGTTGCCCACGTTCATCATGATCTTGAGCGGCGCCGGCGGCATGTTGTCGAGGTCGGTGACGATCCGCTCGAAGCCGATCCGGCCGGCGTAGATGTAGCCGGTGTCGCCTTCGGCGCAGCACACCGTCACCTCGCTGCCGTCCTTGATCGTGCGCATCGCGCTGCCGGTGCCCACGACCGCGGGCACGCCCAGCTCGCGGGCGATGATGGCGGCATGGCAGGTGCGGCCGCCGCGGTTGGTCACGATCGCCGCGGCGCGCTTCATGATCGGCTCCCAGTCGGGGTCGGTCATGTCGGCGACCAGCACGTCGCCGGGCTGGAACTGGCTCATCTCGGCGAGGTTGCGCACCACGCGGGCGACGCCGCTGCCGATCTTGTGGCCGATCGCGCGGCCCTCGCTGAGCACCTCGCCGCGGCGCTCGAGGTGGTAGCGCTCGATCTGGTTGACCTTGCCGCGCGACTTCACCGTCTCCGGCCGCGCCTGCACGATGTAGAGCATCCCGGTGACGCCGTCCTTGGCCCACTCGATGTCCATCGGCCGGCCGTAGTGCTGCTCGATGACCAGCGCCTGCCGCGCCAGCGCCTGCACGTCGGCGTCGGTGATCGAGAACTGGCGCTGCAGCGCCAGCGGCGTGGGCTCGTTGCGCACGCGCTCGCCCGGCTGGTCGGAATAGACCATGCGGATTTCCTTCGAGCCCAGCGTGCGGCTGAGGATCGCCGGCCTGCCGTCGCGCAGGGTCGGCTTGTAGACGTAGAACTCGTCCGGATTGACCGCGCCCTGGACGACGTTCTCGCCGAGCCCGTAGCTGGCGGTGATGAACACCACGTCGCGGAAGCCCGACTCGGTGTCGAGCGTGAACAGCACGCCCGAGGCGCCGAGGTCCGAGCGCACCATCATCTGCACGCCGGCCGAGAGGAACACCTCCTCGTGGCGGAAGCCGTGGTGCACGCGATAGGCGATGGCGCGGTCGTTGTAGAGGCTGGCGAACACCTCCTTGACCTTGTGCACCACCTCGTCCTCGCCGCTGACGTTGAGGAAGGTCTCCTGCTGGCCGGCGAAGCTGGCGTCGGGCAGGTCCTCGGCGGTGGCCGAGGAGCGCACCGCCACGGCCAGCGCGGCGTTGCCGTTCTCGGCGCACATGCGGCGATAGGCGCTGCGGATCTCTGCGTCCAGCGCCGGCGGCAGCGGCGCCTCGATCACCCAGCCGCGGATCTCCTTGCCGGCGGCGAGCAGGGCGTCGACGTCCTCGACGTCGAGCGTCGCCAGCCGATCGAAGATGCGCTGCGACAGGCCCTCGTGGGCGATGAACTCGCGGTAGGCGTCGGCGGTGGTGGCGAAGCCGCCGGGCACCGAGACGCCGAGCGCGGCCAGGTGGCCGATCATCTCGCCGAGGGAGGAATTCTTGCCGCCCACCTGGGCGAGGTCGGACAGGCGCAGCTCGTGCAGCCAGAGGACGTGGGCGTTCAAGCGCGAAGGCTCCGGGGATGGCGGGACGGCCCGACAGCGCCGGCCCGCGGGGCAGGGTGCCCGGGCCGCCGGCGCCCGGGAAGGCGACGAACAGCCTGCAATGATGCGGTGCAGCGAAGACGCATACAAGCCCGCTGACCCCGGACTGCCGGCTGGCCTACACTCCGGACGACGGCATTCGCACAGGGGGACGCCATGACCGGCCCGCGCCAGGTCTTCTACGTCTCCGATGGCACCGGCATCACCGCCGAGACCATCGGCCACAGCCTGCTCACCCAGTTCGTCGGCGTGGAGTTCCACACCTCGCGGCTGCCGTTCGTCGACACGCCCGAGAAGGCCAAGGCCACCGCCGATCGCATCCGCGAGGCCGGCGAGCGCGCCGCCCAGCGGCCGATCGTGGTCAACACCATCGTCGATCCGACGCTCTCGACCATCCTCGCCGAGAGCGGCGCGCTGTTCCTCGATGCCTTCGGGCCGTTCATCGCCCCGCTCGAGCGCGAGCTCGGCGTGCCCCGCCGCCCGGCGGTGGGCCGCGCCCACGGCCTGGTCGACATGGGCCAGTACGAGGCGCGCATCAACGCCACCAACTACGCGCTGACCCACGACGACGGCGTCGACCTCGACTACGGCGAGGCCGAGATCATCCTGGTCGGCGTGTCGCGCTCGGGCAAGACGCCGACCTGCCTCTACCTGGCGCTGCACTTCGGCGTGCGCGCCGCCAACTACCCGCTGACCGACGAGGACCTCGAATCCGGCGAGCTGCCGAAGAAGCTGCGCGCCCACCGTCGCAAGCTGTACGGCCTGACCATCGATCCGCAGAGGCTGCAGCAGGTGCGCGAGGCGCGCCGTCCGGGCAGCGGCTACGCCAATATCGACCGCTGCCGTCGCGAGGTGGCGATCGCCGAGTCGATCTTCCGCCAGGAAGGCATTCCGGTGCTCAGCACCACGCACACCTCGATCGAGGAGATCGCCAGCAAGATGCTGGCCTCGCTCGGCATCGACCGGCACATGTTCTGATGCCGCCCGGACTGCCCGATCCGCGACCCGCCGCACGCTTCGCCTGCACCGCGCGGCGACGGCGTGCCGGTAAGATCGGGCCATGAGCGTCTTCCCCTTCCCGCGCCCGCCCAGCCGCTTCGGCTATCTCATGGGCCTGTACGCCGAGAACTACCAGCGGCTGCAGCGCGTGTTCGGCGTGGACGCGCTCGATGCCCGCGCCTATCGCTCGAGCGTCGGCGACGGCCTCGACCTGCGCCTGCAGTTCATCGAGCGCCATCCCTACACGCTGGAGCTGTGCCTGACCTACGAGCTGGCCGACCCGCTCACCGGCCAGCCCGATCCGTCGGCCTTCCTGCGCTGCTACCGCGACGCGCGCATGGCCGAGGTCACCCACTGCTACATAGGCCGCCGCTGGCAGGACGTGCTCGGCCTCGACGCCGACGCCCGCACCGTCATCGGCCATCGTCTGCAGATGAACGGCTTCCTCTCGAAGTGGCTCGAATACCTCGCCGACCAGGGCCACTCGCGCTTCACCCTGGCACCGCTCGACGCCGCCGACGCGGCGCTGCCGATCGCCCCGATGGCGATGGCCGCAACCGGCGCTTGACCCGGCCCGGTCGCATTCGTATAGTGGCGCGCTTTCCAGCAGTGGGGCCATAGCTCAGCTGGGAGAGCGCTACAATGGCATTGTAGAGGTCGCCGGTTCGATCCCGGCTGGCTCCACCACTCGAAACACCTGCGTCCCCATCGTCTAGAGGCCTAGGACACAACCCTTTCACGGTTGCGACCGGGGTTCGAATCCCCGTGGGGACGCCAATAAAAACAACAACTTGAAGGCGCCGCAAGGCGCCTTTTTCACGTCCCCTTCACGATTACGGTAACGCTACGGTAACTCTCCGGCGTGCCGAACTTGCCCAGGCCGGCAGATCACGTCGAGGCCGATCGGTTGCGACGTTGAAGGCGAACAGCGCCCGAGTGCGCGACTCAGCAGCGACCCGCGGCAGGCAGCGTCGCCAGAACCCAGGCGGCGAACATCGGCAGGAAGGCGGCGGCTTTGGGGTCTCCGGCCGCGGCAGCCGCGCGTAGCGCGACGAGCAGGTTCAAGGGCGTGTGCATGCAGCCGAATGATGCGCCCAGCGCTCTGCGTGCGCTGTAGGGCGTCGGAAACGGCGAGGCCCGCTTGCGCGGGCCTCGCATCACCTCGCAGCGCAGATGGCTGCGCTCAGTGTGGGGCCCCAGGCGGCCGCTGCTGCAGCGCCTCGGCTGCGCGACCCGCCAGCATCTTGGCGACAGCTGCGCCCATCGCACGGCGGTCGTCTTCGGGCAGCTCGACGAACAGCGCATCGCGGGCATCGGCCAGGCTGAACAGCGCGCAGCAGGTGCGATTTCCCATCACCGGTCCGGCGTCGTCGACCAGGCGCACGAACGGCGTGGTCTGGAACCACGCGGTGACGCAGTGCTCGCCGGGCCGGGTCTCCATGCGATCCAGCCGCAGCGGCTGTCCGCCCTCGCGGAAGCGCTGCAGGAAGCGCAGCGTCGCCGGCGTGACCTTGTTACCGACGCCGACCGGAAGGGCAGGCAGCTCGACGGTCTCGCCGGCCGGCGAGAGTTCCGGGCCGTTCTCGCCGTAGGCCATCACTAGGTTGTCGCTGTGGACGTTCATGCGGCGCTCCCGGTGAACTGCTCGCCCGACTCCCCGTCGGACCGCAAGGGGTTCAGGTGCATGGAACCCGCGATCGGGCCCCGGCCGAGCATCGCACGCACGCTACGGGCGACCGCTGCGGCGCAGGAAAACTCGCGGGCGACTTCCCGGCGTTCAGCGACAGGCAGAGCCGCCGAGGCGACGACGACGCCGCGCTCGAACGCCTCGGCGATGTCGATGAGCTTGTCGACCTGTCCCGCCAACAGCGCGAGGGTGTCGTCGTCGAGCGCACGAATCCTCTTCGCTTCGGATGCGCGCTCGGCAATGGCTTTCGACTGGTGATCTTCCCAGCGCTTCGCGTTGGTGGTGTCGACGTTGGTGTTGGTGGTCGTGCTGGAGCCGTGTTCGGTGTTCATGGGGTAGTTCCTCGGGTCAGATGTGGGTCAGTGCGTCGGCCTCGGCCAGCAGCTTCGCTGCCAGCTCGCGGGCCCCAGCGGGCGGCAGCTCGAAAGCGACACGAGGACCGCCCGACACGCCGGGCGGCAGGCTCGCGGGTCGCAGTCGGATCTGCAGGTGGCCGCCGGTCGCGGCGCTGGCCACGCGGTCGACGGAAATTCGGACGGCACCGGGCGCGTCGGTCGACGACACGGGTGCGAAGGGGGCGGGTTCATTCATGGCGCGGGACTCCTCGAGGTTCGCGGAGTCCGCCACTGCGACGCCAGGCGCGGGGTGGCGGACGATGCGGGTTGGCGTACCGGACTCAAGGAACCGGTGGCCCGTGAGGGCCCCCGCACCGCCCGCCGCAGAGCTGGCAGGTAGTGCACGCCCGCTTCGCGCGGGCACAAAAAAAGCGCCGGCACGTTGCGTGGGCGCTTGCGCGCCTTGAGGTTTCGGGACGCCAATCCCGGCCGCCAGATTTATGGCGACGGCGTGAGCATGCTCCAGCCGGCGCGCCTGGTCAACATGTGTGGCGTCGCCCTCGTTCGATCTTGGTCGCTGCGGCCCGTTCATCTCTACTCACTCGCTCGATTGCGGTCGCTGGCGTGCGATGCCAACTTCCGGCGGGTGGCGAAGCGGGGTCGCCCCTTGGGAGCCTGTCCGCGGGCGCGTGCAGCGTGCTGAGTCGCCGAGATCTAACTCGCCATCCTCATATCGGGCGGTGGCAGGTTTCCAGGTTCGACGCCGAGGCACTGGAACAGGCGTCCGATGCCCCTCGTCGGATCTCGAGGTATGCCCATGCGCTGAAGGATGGCGCCCGAATCCAGCGAGGTCTCCTTCGCCCACCGAATGAACTCGTGCCGCTCTGCGGCCGGGATTTCCTCGGCCACCCTCAGCACGCCACGCTTCATTGCATCGATGAAGTCCAACGTCGTGTTCACGTTGCTCAGCAGCCTCAGCAGCTGCTCCTTGTCCATCGCACGCACAGACTCGACCAGCTGCGCGGCAGATTGGTCCCGCACTGCGGAGGTACTCGCATTGGGTTCCATTTCGCTCTCCTCTCTTTGCAGAAGTTGGCCGCCACGCCGCGATCGACTGCGACGTGGCGGCGGTTGATCACGAGAGCGCGGACTCACCCCACCAGCGCTCCTGCGCGGTGGTGCCGGCCCCCGAGGAGTACCGCACCAGGTACTCGTTCTCCCGGTGGCTGAATTCCGCCCGACCAACGACGGTGCCCATTTCGCCACTGACACCGATGGTCACGGTGCCACCCAGTTCATGCTCGAATTCCATGCTGTTTCCTCTCAGTTGGTGCCGCTCTCGTAGTGGCGGCGAACTAGGTATCGGCGCGGAGCCAAGAAGCAGCTCGCTCCGATCCCAAACTAGCGGCCCGTCAGCAGCCTGACGCGCCGCGCATCGTCGACGGCCGCCGAGACAATCGCGCGAACTGGCGGCAGACCCTTGACGTCGTCATCGATGGTCAGATCCCTGCAGAAGCCCGCGGTGAACCTGTCCGCCGCAACGCCCGCGACGGCATGCGAAACCACGCTCGCTGGGGTGATCGAGTTCCATTCAGCCATTGACGCGAAGTCGGCGCCCACGTGGCTGCCGGCCAAGGTGCGCTGATGGGCATAGGCTTCGTGGTAGGCGTGCCCGGAAATGAGTACGACGCACTCGCGGAGCGGCTTCTCGATTGCGTCCCAGAGCTTCTTCAGCGCCGCGTCTGAGGCGGCGTCGTACGCGGCACGCTGCGACTGGATCACTCGACCCTCGCAGGCCAGCACTTCGCGCTCGGCCGCCTCGATCTCCTTGCTCAGGGAGTCGGCGTAGCGCTTGAGCTGGTCGCGCAGGGCGATCCGCTCTGCCGCGGCGCTGGCATTGACGGTGATAGCCTCGACGTCGGGCACGCCGCCGAAGTGGTCGAGTGCTCCGGCCGCTTCATCATCGGCGACCGCACGCGCTGCCTCTTCGGCTTTCGCAGCCAGGCTGAGGCCAGCCTCGCGCAACTGCGCGAGACGCGCTTCTGCGCGCGAGAGCGCTGCCATGGTGTTCTGGAATTCGTTGGTACTCATGCGTCGTTTCCTTGTGGGCCGCCGTCTTCGGGGTTGAAGTCGGCGATGGGGGGTAGGCTCCGGCAGATTCGATCGACCAGGCCTAGGTTCAGAGCAGTGGGTGCATCTAGGATCGATTCGCCTTGCTGGAGGCGCTCGAACTCGTATGGGTTGAGCTTTCTTCGGCGCTTGCACACGTATTGGCGATAGACCGCGTCAGAGCGCTTCACCTCGGTGGCGGCAATGCGCAACTCATCCGCGGTCATGGGGGAGGTCGGCGCCCTGCGGCAGGGATGAATGAGGATCGATGCGTCCGAGCGCATAACGATGTGGTCGGCGCTGACCGCCAGCGCCAGGGCGGAGGAGTGACAGCTCTTGTCGATGACGGCGACACTCTTCGCCGGCACGCTGCGGATTGCGGCCGATAGCCGTTGCGCGGACCAGACGCAGCCGCCAGGGCTGTCTATTCGGATGACGACTGCTCCCGGGGTGTCGGCCGATTCGAGTGCGGTGACCAACGCATCCCGGAAGAACTGGGTCTGCCCGTAGGCCCACAGGATCAGGGCTCGAGGAGCACGATCGACGAATGCCAGCGAGCCTTCTGGCCTGCGCAGCGGGAGACGAGCGAGACGAAGCCGATCGATAGCCTTGCGCATCGCCTCCGTAAGCGTCCGCCCACGACACCTATCCACGCGGTCTCGGACGCAGTAGCGCTCA
>VFQU01001815.1_pt1 | contig 11432 bp, 7 predicted proteins | sample 3512311 | NCBI WGS metagenome assembly VFQU01 (sample SAMN10412377, study PRJNA504923) | tailings metagenome | isolation source: Relicate 3 Philex TSF3 active mining site | place: Philippines: Tuba, Benguet | collected 2017-08-29 | reverse complement strand
GGACAAATTTTATCGATTAATCCGAAAACGTTTGCCTATGAAGCAGCACAGCCTTTGAACTTGGGTGAACTTGATGCGATCGCAGGTTTACCTTTACGCGATCGTATCCGCGCTCTTTATGCAAGTTCTGGACGAGCAGGCGATTTCTTCCGGCAAACGACACTCGAAATGCTGAACTATAGCGCCCATCGAGTTCCCGAAATTGCAGATGATCCGCAGGATATTGATCTAGCAATGCGTTGGGGATTTGGTTGGGATATGGGGCCGTTTGAACTTTGGGATGTCCTTGGGGTTGAAACGGTGTTAGCCGATATGCAAGCAGCAGAAATGTCTGTCCCTGCTTGGGTGAAACAATCTTTCTATCCAAGTGTCACGGCTGAGGAAGAGAAAGCAGTTTGGAAAAATGCTGAAGCTGCGTTGCTAGAGATGGGCGATGGTGTATTGCTGTACGAATTTCGCTCGAAAGGCAATACTTTAAGCAATAAAGTACTTGAAGGATTTGCAGCAGCACTTTCGATTCTAGAGACGAGCGATTACAAAGGATTAGTCATTGGAAACAAGAGCGATCATTTCTCAGGCGGTGCGAACCTTGCAGAAATGGGAATGATTGCACAGTCTGGGGATTGGAACGCGATCGCAACACTCATCTCAAATTTTCAAGAACTCCTCCAGCGAATTCACTATTTCCCGAAACCAATTGTCGCAGCCATTCAGGGGCGCGTTTTGGGTGGCGGATGTGAGTTAGTGATGGCTTGTCCGAAAATCGTTGCAGCGGCTGAAACCTACGTTGGACTCGTAGAAGTTGGAGTAGGGCTGATTCCGGGTGCAGGCGGTCTGATGCGAATGGCAAGTCGAGCCGCAGAACGAGCCGCAACCGAAACGCCAAGCCATGTTCTACCTTTCTTGAGAACTGCGTTTGAAACGATCGCAATTGCTAAGGTTTCGAGCAGTGCAGCCGAGGCGCAAGCTTTAGGATTCTTGCCTCATGATGCACGAATTTTGATCAGTGGGGAACACCGATTAGAAGTTGCGAAAGCAGAAGTCTTGCATCTCGATCACATTGGTTATGTTCCCCCTCCTCAGAACAATTCGATCTTTGTGTTGGGACAAGCGGGGCGAGCCGTATTGGAACAGATTGCTTATGTGTATGAGCAAGGCGGATTTGCGAGTCAATACGATCGCTATTTAGCATCTCGGCTGGCATTTGTATTAACAGGTGGAGAACTCACTGCTCCTGCCTTGGTGTCTGAGGATTATCTACTGCAACTCGAACGAGAATCATTTGTGCCGTTGTTAAGACAGGAAAAAACTCAAGCACGAATGATGCACTTGCTCAAAACCAAAAAGCCGCTCCGGAATTGAGGAAAAGACTATGCAAGAAGCTTACATTGTTAGTAGTGTCAGAACCGCGATCGGTAAAGCACCCCGTGGAAAGCTGCGGAATATGCGCTCAGATGATTTAGGTGCGATCGCGCTAAAAGCTGCACTCGAAAAAGTTCCCGATCTCGATGTCAATCAAATTGAAGATGTGATTTTCGGCTGTGCGTTTCCCGAAGCAGAGCAAGGTATGAATTTAGGACGGGTGATTGCTGAACGTTCTGGATTGCCTGATTCTGTTGCAGGTGCAACTGTGAATCGATTCTGTGCTTCTGGATTACAAGCGATCGCAATGGCGCATCAAGCCATCATTACTGGACAGGCGGATGTGATGGTTGCGGGGGGTGCGGAATCGATGAGTTTGATTCCGATGGGCGGACATGATATGTTACCCAACCCAACGCTGGTCGCGGAAATGCCGCAGCTCTATTGCACGATGGGAGCAACAGCGGAAACAGTGACGCAACAGTATGACATTTCCCGTGCGGATCAAGATGCCTTCGCTTTGCGATCGCATCAACGAGCGATTCAAGCCATCCAATCGGGGCGATTTAACGATGAGCTAGTTCCCGTTCCTATTCGCGAAACCCTCTACGCTGATGGTAAACCTCAGGTCGTGGAAAGTATTGTCAAAACCGATGAAGGCCCCAGATCAGATACCAATTTAGAAGCGCTCTCGAAGTTACCTGCGGTGTTCCGAGTCGGCGGATCAGTCACAGCAGGAAACTCTTCTCAAATGTCAGATGGTGCAGCAGCAACAATTTTAGTCAGTGAGACAAAGCTAAAAGAGTTCAATCTACAGCCCTTGGCGCGAATGCTAGGATTCGCAGTAGCAGGCGTTCCTCCTGAAATTATGGGCATTGGACCCGTCGTTGCAGTTCCGAAAGTTCTACAGCAAGTGGGACTGCGTTTAGAAGAGATTGGCTTAATTGAACTGAATGAAGCATTCGCCGCGCAATCGTTAGCTGTCATTCGGAAGCTTGGGCTGAATGAGGAAATTGTGAATGTGAATGGTGGTGCGATCGCGTTAGGACATCCTTTGGGATGTACAGGAGCGAGGGTGACAGCAACGCTGCTGCATGAGATGAAACGTCGCGGGATTCGGTATGGATTGGCAACGATGTGTGTGGGTGGAGGAATGGGAGCGGCGGCAGTGTTTGAGAATTTGATGCGTTAAAAGCAGACTTCGAGTTCTGTGTTCAATGAGTTTTTAGGAGAATGAGCGATGTTGCTTCTCTTACAATTGACGATTTTGAGTCTCGTACTGCTGACGTTAGGATTTATCGGTGTATCGCTCTGGATCTGGTTAATCTATGGTGCGATCGTACTCTTCACGTTGCAATCACCCATCTGGCTCTGGAGCCTATACGCTGCGATCGGATTAGTTCTAGCAATCCCTCAGATCCGGCGACAAGTGCTCACAAAGCCCATTATGAAGGTCATTCGGGTGCCAAAAATTTCGGAGACTGAGCGAGCAGCCATTAATGCTGGAACAGTGTGGGTCGAAGGGGAGTTCTTCTCGGGTGTTCCAGATTTTGAGCGAATGAATCAGGCAGCCTATCCAGAAGTTACGCCCGAATTGCAGACCTTTTTAGATGAGCAGGTCGAACAAGTCTGTCGGATGGCAACAGACTGGGAGATCCAGCGCCATAAAGATTTACCGATCGAAGTATGGCAATATCTCAAGCAAGAACGATTCTTTGGCATGATGATTCCCGTCGAATATGGCGGCTTGGGCTTCTCGAACTTTGCCTATAGCACTGTGATGGCAAAACTAGCTTCACGATCGTTTATTCATACTGCAACTGTTGGAGTTACAAACTCTCTTGGTCCCGCTAAGCTTTTGCTCAATTATGGAACTTCAGAACAAAAAGAATACTACCTACCTCGACTTGCAAGCGGTGAGGAGATTCCTTGCTTTGCCTTAACAGAGCCAACGGCTGGATCAGATGCCGCAAGTATCACAGCTAAAGGAATCGTATTTCGGGGCGACGATGGCAAACTCATGGTGCGGTTGAATTTCCGCAAACGCTATATTACTCTGGGCGCGATCGCGACTTTAATCGGGCTTGCCTTTAAGCTATACGACCCAGACAATTTACTCGGTAAAGGTGAAGATGTTGGCATTACCTGTATTCTGATTCCCGCGAATACAGAGGGCATGATTCTCGGAAAACGGCATGATCCGATGGGAGTTCCCTTCTACAATTCTCCTGTGGAAGGGCAAGACGTAGTTGTTTCCGTCGATCAAATCATTGGAGGAGTAGAGCAAGCAGGACAAGGCTGGAAGATGCTGATGCAAGCGTTAGCGGCTGGACGAGGCATTAGTTTTCCGGCAAGTTGTACAGGTGTTGCGAAGTTAGTTGCTCGCGTTACAGGAGCTTATGCCAAAGTCAGACAGCAATTTGGCAGTTCGATCGGTCGATTTGAAGGCATCGAAGAACCGCTTGCAAGAATTAGCGGACTAACTTATGTGCTCGATGCGGCTCGAATCTATACCGTGGGTGCAGTCGATGCGGGTGAAAAACCTGCAGTCGTTTCTGCGATCGCAAAATACCAATTCACAGAAACGACTCGCAAACTTGTGAATGATGGCATGGACATTTTGGGCGGTTCAGGTATTTGTCGCGGACCGAGAAATCTACTCGCAAACTTCTACACTGCGATGCCGATTCCGATCACAGTTGAAGGATCGAACATTCTCACCCGCACGCTGATGATCTTTGGGCAAGGTGTGATGCGCTGCCATCCTTATCTCTATGCAGAAGTAATGGCGATTGAAACTGGAGATGCGATCGCATTCGATCAGGCTTTGTGGAAGCACATTGGATCAATATTCCGAAATACGTTTAGAACACTATTACTGAGCCTATCACGCGGCTATCTTGCATCTGTCCCAGGAAACAAGTCCACGAAGCGCTACTATCAAAAGCTCGCTTGGTCTTCTGCAATGTTCGCATTCCTCACCGATTTCCTATTGATTCGGTTTGGCGGAGCGCTGAAACGACAGGAAAAACTAACAGGAAGACTTGCAGATTGGTTGTCATGGATGTATTTAAGTATTGCAACATTACGACGATTTGGGGCAGAAGGATACAAGGCAGAGAATTTAATCTTTGTCCAATGGGCGATGAACTATAGCTTTGCTCAAATGCAACAAGCTTTAGAAGGAATTCTCGTCAATCTGCCGATTCCTAGCATTGCTAAATCCATTCTCCTAAGCCTTGTGAGAATCAATCCACTCGGCACGCTCCCAACTGATACACAGGGAAGTTATGTAGCACAAGCCTTACAGACGACAGGAGAAGAGCGAGAGCACTTAACGTCTGGCATCTACCTTCCGAAGCATCCCGATGAAGCCTTGGGACGCTTAGAGCAAGCGCTCAAGCTCTGTGAACAGGCTGAAGCGGTCATAAGCAAGGTTAAGCAAGCAATCCGAGCCGGACAGTTACCTCAAGGAAAGGTAGAAACATCGATTGAGGCAGCATTGAAGACTGAAGTGATCACGAAAGCAGAAGCAGACTTACTTCGAGCAGCAGAATCTGCACGATTCGATGCAATTCAGGTCGATGCCTTCACGCTCCAGGAGTATCAAGGCAATGGGTTACAGGTGCCGCAGTTCTCAACAATCCTTGCTCAGAAAAATGTCATCTGAGTTCCAAATCATAGACGGTTGAAGAGGAACTATCCCAAATTACTCTGACCAATGAGAGATATTCGCTAGGGATCGACAATCCTATCAAAACATCATTACAATAGTACGTAGACAGACATCATCAAACCTCTAACTCAACATGGTTTCTGTATGATGTTTTGTAACTAACGCTGCATTGTTTAATCTGTCAACTTAGCTGTTGTCAGCGATCGCTATCAAACAACCCCATGTTTTTAGATGAGAAGTAACTGGAGTATGGTGCTCTCATAGTATTTCTAATTCAGCGATTTGCTGACAACCAGTCAATTGATGGAGCTACTCGTTTGACTGAAATGAGAAAATCAAATGCTAAATCTATCTAAACTACAAGAATTCATTAAGCCAGAGGCGGATTGTCTGGCTAGTTATGTTTTAGAGATGTTAACCGCGATCGAAGTTGATAAGTTCCGACCATCGTTCGCTCATCTTCCAAAAGATCCCTACTTAGAAGGTAACTATCGATTTAGGCGGCTCTCTCACTTCAAGATTGTAGGAGATCGATTAATCAAGTTACCTCACCGTCGGTTATTCCAGAGCAGGCAATACAATCCATTATTAGGCGACGTAGTTCGAGAGTATTCTGATCTAGATGATGAGTTAATTCAGCTAGAAGAGTTTCAACGATTGGTTTGGGAGTTTTTCCAGTTTTGCCAACTGTGTTCGACTTCCCAAGAGATTGGAGTTCATCAGATTCGCACCACTGCATCTCCTCACCAATCTGGGAATCCTGCACCAGAGGGAATCCATCGAGATGGAGTCGATGTGGTTGGAATTTTCTCAGTCGATCGCAACAAAATCGAGGGGGGTGAAACTCATCTTTATCAATCAAAAGACGACAAGCTTCCAGCATTTACCAAAGTCTTAAATCCAGGAGAACTTCTTGTCTTTAGGGATGCTCAATACTTTCACTACACATCCCCAGTCAATGTGCTTACAGATGATCAAGGGACTAGAGATGTGTTTGTTTTAACCTGCCCAGGGCTATTCCCGCCTGATGAGAATTAAGTTTGGAGCGTCCTATGACTATTTTTGATCTAGACTGGATTCGCGCCCAATTCCCCGCTCTGCGTCAAGAAATGAATGGGTATCCAGTCGCATTTTTGGATGGACCCGGCGGGACTCAAGTTTCGCAGGGAGTAATTGATGCGATCGCGAACTACTTCACTACGTCGAATTCTAATTTGCACGGAGCTTTTGCGACCAGCGTACGAACTGAGGCTTTAGTCGAACAAACACGGTCAGCCGTTGCGGATTTTCTGAAGTGTGATCGTGATGAAGTTGTGTTTGGAGCCAACATGACGACGCTGACGTTTGCAATTAGTCGATCAATCGGGCGAGAATTGCAGCCTGGGGATGAGATTGTTGTGACAACGCTTGATCACGATGCCAATGTCGCGCCTTGGTTAGCACTTCAAGAACGAGGTGTCATTGTTCGCACAGTTGATATTCATGAGAGCGACTGCACTCTGGATATGCTGGATTTAGAACATCAGATCACGGAACGCACAAAGCTAGTCGCGATCAGCTATGCCTCAAACGCAGTTGGTACGATCAACGATGTTAAAAGAGCAGTTCAACTCGCTCATGCTGTAGGAGCATGGGTATTTGTTGATGCAGTTCACTATGCACCTCATGGGTTGATTGATGTACGATTGCTAGACTGTGATTTCCTCGTTTGCTCTGCCTATAAGTTTTTTGGGCCGCATGTTGGCATTCTCTACGGCAAACGAGAGCATTTAGCTCGTCTACAGCCTTACAAGCCTCGCCCTGCTCCTGAAGAAGTTCCATTTCGATGGGAAACCGGAACACAAAACTTTGAGGGACTGGCAGGAGTTGTAGCCACGATCGAGTATTTAGCTGAGCTAGGGAGACGCGTTTCACCAAGCGTTACCAATCGGCGAAGTGCTCTTGCTACAGCAATGATAGCCATTCAGACTCATGAACAATCGCTGTCTGAATATTTGATTCCTCATTTGCTCGAAATTCCTGGAGTGACGCTCTACGGCATCACGGAGCGATCGCAATTGAACTGGCGTACGCCGACATTCGGACTTCGTATTGCTGGCTATTCTCCTGCTGAAATTGCAAAAATATTAGGCGATCGCGGTATTTTTGCCTGGAATGGAAACTTCTATGCTCTGAATCTCACTCAACGGCTCGGCATTGAAAAAAGCGGAGGACTGGTGCGAATTGGCTGCACTCACTACAACACGATAGAAGAAATTCAGCGCTTGCTGCATACGCTGCACGATGTCGCTCAGCCGAGTGTCGTAGCATGAGCAGATACAGCTTGATTTGTAAGGTTTTGCAAGTTGGGGGAATGGGGAGAAATAATCCTCTCTCCCCCCATTTTACGAATGATTTAGGATTACTAGAAACGCTAAAAGCCTTGAATGCAGAGAGTTACAATTTCATGACTGCTGTGTGCATTCGGTCGATCGCGATTTGAAGATTTTCTAATGAATTCGCATAAGAAATTCTGAGATAGCCCTCACCAAATTTACCAAAGGCTGTGCCTGCTAGTAGCGAAACGCCTGCTTCATTGAGAAAGTAATCCGCGAGCGCGTTACTCGACAACGGTAAATCTTTTACATTTGGAAAGACATAGAATGCACCCGCAGGCTTGAGGCAATGAATTCCTTCGATCGCGTTTAAACCATCGACGATCGTATCTCGTCGGTGCTTGAACTCAGCGACCATTTGATTGACAAAATCTTGTGAGCCTCGCAGCGCTTCGATGCCAGCCATCTGAGTAAAGGCGCAAGTACAAGAGTTGCAATTAATCATAAGACGAACGATTCCCTCAACAAGATGTTTAGGAATCACACCATAGCCAAGCCGCCATCCTGTCATTGCATAAGTTTTAGAATAACCATCGAGTAGAATAGTACGAGCTTTCATCCCAGGAAATTGAATCAGGCTAATATGCTTACCTTCATAAAGAATTCGAGAATAGATTTCATCAGAGAGAACATAAAAATTATGTCGATCGGCAAGTTCTGCGATCGCTGCTAGATCTTCAGCTTGTAATAACCCTCCGGTAGGATTTTGAGGAGAATTGAGAATGAGTAAGCGAGTTCGATCGGAAATTGCATTGATCAAATCATCTAAATGAAAGCGAAACCCAACATCTTCGCGGAGTGGTAAAGGAATTCCTCTAGCACCGACAAAATTGATCACCGATTGATAAATTGGAAAGCCTGGATCCGGGTAAATCACTTCATCACCTTCATTGACTAACGCCATGAGCGTAAAGAAGATAATCGGCTTAGCTCCAGGCGTAACGACTACTTCGTCTGGGTGAACTTCGATATTTCTGCTGGTTGAAATATGTTCAGCGATCGCTTCTCGCAATGCGAGCAATCCCGCTGCCGGAGTATAGCCCGTATAGCCATCTTTCATCGCCCGGAATGCTGCTTCACAAATCGGAAATGGCGTGGGAAAGTCGGGTTGCCCAATTTCTAGATGAATAATCGATCGTCCTTGAGCTTCTAGCCGTTGTGCTTTGGCAAAAACATCAAAAGCAGATTCTGTTCCTAATCGACTCATGCGTTCTGCAAGTTCCATGCGGTACACCTCTTTGAATGAATTGTGTTGAATTGATCGCGCAGAACTCGCCGCATGACTTTATTCGATGAAGTGCGAGGCAAAGCGTCTACAATCACCAAGTCGCAAATTTTGAATAACGGATTGAGGCGTTGAGCGATCGCGGTTTGTAACACCGCTTTGAGTTCTGCTTGTGTTTTCTGTAAGTTCGGCTCAACAACAGCATACACAACAAGCTGGCTCGGCCCACCTTCAGAAGAGACGATGCCTTGGCTATGGTACGGAGTGCTAATCGCTGCTGTTTCACGAATGCCTACAACCATATTTAGCACTTGTTCAATCTCCGCAGAACTAATTTTAATTCCACCCAAATTCATGGTGTCGTCCGCCCGACCGCCCATCTGATAGTAACCATTCGGCAATCGCTTCAGATAATCCCCATGCCGACGCAAAGACGATTGATCAAGTCCGTCAGCAAAATAGATCTGATGATGGTCTTTATTCAACAACTCTGTAGACAGCCCGATCGAAGGTGGAATGATAAAAGCTTCTCCTTCATCTGCGGAATGACCATCAGCATCTAGAATTGTAAAATCTAAGCCTAGCGCAGGTGTTGTAAAAGTTGCTGGAATACAAGGCTGTACCAGAGTGCCCGTGATGTAAGCTCCGCCAATTTCTGTCCCACCACAGTATTCAATCACTGGCTTATTGCTTGCAAGAGACATTAAATACTGCATATCTTGAGAATTCGAGCATTCGCCTGTCGAACTAAAAGCTTTAATCGCGCTCCAATTCAATCCCTGCATACAATTCGTCGTTTTCCAAACTCGGACTAAACTCGGTACAACACCCAAGATAGTAACCTGAGCAGCTTGGATAAATTGACCATATTCTCGCGTCGTCGGTGCGCCATCATAAAGCGCGATCGTAGCTCGGTTCATCAAGCTTGCAAAGATCAGCCAAGGTCCCATCATCCAGCCTAAATTGGTTGACCAAGCAACGACATCGCTCGGATGGATATCTTGGTGCAAATGCCCATCGACTGCACATTTGATCGGGGTTGTTTGTGTCCAGGGAATGGCTTTAGGCTCTCCAGTTGTGCCAGAAGAAAACAGGATATTAATATGTGCTGTGGGAGACATAGGAACCGCATCAAAGATCTCATTCGGACTGAGAAAATTACTCCAAGTTAAGTCATAAGATCGCAATTCAACCGTTGAAGCTGGACGTTGAGAAAGTACGATCGCTTTTGGAGCCTTCGCTTCAATAACCTTGCTATAAAGCGGTAACTGCTTTCCACCCCGACAAATGAAGTCCTGAGTAAAAATTGCTTTAGTGTTCGCGATATGTAATCGAGTCGCAATTTCAACTGCTGCAAAACTATCCGCGATCGACACAACGACACAACCCGCTTTGATAATTCCTAAGTAAATTGCGACAGATTCAGCCGTCATCGGCATCGCTATCGCAATTGCATCACCAGGCTGAAATCCTAATTCGACTAAGCTATTTGCAACCCGATTCGTAAGCGACTGTAATTGCTTGTAAGTCCAAGTGTGCAGCGAACCGCCTTCTGATTGAAACACGATCGCGGTTTTATCTTCACCAACTTGAAAACAGCTTTCAACAATATTTAATCGAGCATTCACAAGCCATTGTGGAAATTCTACACCCTGCGATAAGTCAACAATCTGCGTATACGGCTCCTGAAAACGAATTCCAAGCCGTTGAATCATCACATCCCAGAAAGCTGCACGATCGCGAATTGACCAAGAATGCAGATCTGCATAGGTGTGAATCTTCAAATCCTGCATCAGTGCTGCAATATTCGTTGCCTGAATTTGTTCGATTGATGGAACCCAGACAGGAGAGAGTTCTTGGTGCATGGTTGCTTCCTCTCAATGAGTGCGATCGTGCTCTAACCCATTCCAAAAAACAGCGATCGCATCTAGAATTTGTTGTCCTCCCTGAATGAATTTAGTGCGATCGAACTCTGGCTTGAAGTACACGGCTTCGAGTTCCTCTAACGTATGTTCTGCATGTTGAGCTTCCACACGATTATGCCAAGTAAAGAATGCTAAATGCAGAGAGGGATGCCGAGTTTGCTTGATGCGCGTCAACCCATCTTCTAGCTCTTGCCAGAACCCTGCTGCTGCCCAATTCTCAACTGCAAAGCTAGCACCCTCCGCTACATTCGGATCATCACTGCCATAGAGCCGTTGCAATTCATCACAGAAATGTAGTGTGGCAGGGCTACCGTGCTTACGTTGCCCAATCTCCTCATAGTGCAAGCCAATTCCTTCTGCAACCGTTGCTAACCATTCAAAATGAGCAGCCCGAAAGCGACAGATTCCACCATCAACCGTTCCTTCTGTGCTGACCACTTCAGGATCGCCTTCTCGATCTTTTTCCTCCTCTGTTTTAACGGTTTGAGCATTGTCTGTCCCTTGCAACTTGCGATAAATCACACCTAGCTCATTTAGTAAAACCTCGCGGCTTGCTCGTGATTGTTGAAGCGTTGGAGAGTTAATGACTTTCAACAATGCTGCAATCAGAAATTGATTCGAGAACACAGAGAACTGACGAATAAAATACCGTAATTGCTCATCTGTGGCTTTGCCTGCTTGAAACCAGCGTGTATAAGCGTTATCTGTGATAATCGGATGCCGCAAAAAGTCGCACTCAACTTGGTGAAGAAAGTCCTGAAAGTCATCAACTTGTTGTTGAGTTAATTTCCCCTGATGCAAGCGCTCCTGAATTCGATCGGAGATCGATAAATGTGTCGAGAGAGTAGTGAGAACCGGAGACATAGAGA
>VFQU01001813.1_pt1 | contig 11454 bp, 11 predicted proteins | sample 3512311 | NCBI WGS metagenome assembly VFQU01 (sample SAMN10412377, study PRJNA504923) | tailings metagenome | isolation source: Relicate 3 Philex TSF3 active mining site | place: Philippines: Tuba, Benguet | collected 2017-08-29 | reverse complement strand
TATATTTAAACGACTACCATAGAATTCAGAAAGAAGAATCCGAAGAGAAAGTTCTTTTATTGTCTCATGTATTTCCTATTCCGGGAAATCAGGCTTATCATTCCTTACGTCAATTGATTCTTAAATCGGTAAATTCCGAGAAGGTGAAAAATTTAGCGGATCTTCAAAGAATCGTTTCCGCAAACCAGAAAGACTTTCTGGTTTTGGAAACGGAAGATGGAACTCAAATCGTATTCGGCAAGGAAGAACTCGGAAAACTCAATGAAGAGGCAATGAAAATTTTCCGAATCGCTAAGTCTACGAATCTATAAACTAACCGAGTCCGATCTGATAGAGCATAGGCTTTGTAATAAACAAAGCCTTGATCAGAAATAACCCAAGTAAGGCGATTGTAAGAAGAATATATTCTTTTTTGATAAGAGATCTATCTTCATCTGCCAGTAAAATCAACGCAGGCAGAGAAAGAGTGAACATTCTGGAAACGTTTTCATACACGGACCAAAAATGATAAAACCCTGCCGTTCCGATCATAAACATAACCAGTAAAAAAGAAATCCTAAACTCCCAGCCTTTTTTGATCTTTCCGGTAAAAGGAAGAAAACTCCCTAACATGAATAATACGACCAAAGGAAATCTGGACAAAAGTCTTGCCGATTCCTTCCAAGAAATTTGTGCGGAAAAACTTGTAAAAATGGATTCGAAATAACGAATCATTCCTTCAAAAGGGAGAATAAACTCGGTTAAACGAGCGGCTCTCCAATTGGGGAAACGATAAGATAAATACAAATGCCAGGCAACAGGAATGACTAAAGTAGCCGCAATCAATGCCGCTTTTTTAATGTCTTTCTCCCAAACGGCTTTTAGGCCTAAAGGGAATAAAAAGAAAAGCGCAGGTTCTTTCGTTAGGATCGCCAAACTGGAAAGCAGAACGAAAAAAAGATTTTTCTCTTTTTTAAGACAGTAATAGGCTAAAATCACAAGAGATACCATAACGGAATCGCTTACCAAAACATAATAACTTCCCAAAGCGAACGGACTTAACAAGTACAATACGGATAGATGTTTTGAATCCTCCGAAAGCAAACTTCTAAGCGCAAAAAAAGAGAGAAGAATCAAAAACAAATTCCAAAAATACATCCCTAAAATCGAAAAGTATTTACCGAAAAATCCGAATAAGGAAATCAAAAAAGGATAACCGATACGAGGAGCTCTGTAGGATTCGTCGAATCCTTTCGGCCAATTCAACGTTAGGTTGGAAAGAGAACGAGAAAAATAATAGAAGATTTGCCCGTCATAACCCGCACCCAAATCTCCTTCTTCTCCTTTGAATAGAATTGCGGAAGAAGGAGTTTCTCCCTGATTTTGAAGAGCGAACTCTTTTCCGAAATTCACCATGGACGTCGGGTTCCATTCGTATTTTTTCCAATAACTGAGGGTAGTCACACCCCAAATGACTGCAAAAACGATCATCAAAACTTTTAAGTTTTTATCTAGGAACTTAAAACCGAACTCGACCTGGCTGTACAGTTTTTGCATAAAGAAACTCCTAACGATTCAGAGAAGATGAAATGATTTGTTCGAGTGTAGGTTGAAAAGCGTACGCACCGTCATACGTCATATGATGAGGATCGAAGAACATTTGTTTTACGGAAGAAAAATCCACTTCATTGTGGAAATTCTGACCGTTGGATTCTATATGAGTGCGTAAATGAGTCGTCATGCCCTGAAACCATTCACTTTTCGTATATAAAACGGATTCTACGGGGTTTTCGGGAGCAAGCACCAAAACGAAAGGAATATTTTTTTCCTTAAAGTAATCGGAGATTTCAAGAACTCTTGTGTATTCCATCCATGCTTCGAATTTGGTGGTACCGATTTTCTTTTTATTTTGCCTTAGTACATTCAAACGATACAATTCGTTCCTTTGATCCGCTGATTCCAACATCCTTTGGAAATAATCTTCATCGTATTCCTCGGAGGTCATTTCCGTAAACCGTACCTCATCATAGTAAGGTTCTCTCAGATAAGAACGATCCGCATAACTAGGTTCTTTGCAGAAATAATGGGACAACCGAACCCCTACAGGATAATCTTTTCCCGTTCTAAAAAGGTCGGCAGCTTTGGCGGTAGTATCCCCTTCCAGAACTTCTAATTTCAAAAAATAAGATTGAGAAGAAGGAAGAGAAAAACTTTTCCAAGCGATTCCCACCCAACCAGATTTGGAAAAAATGCGTTCTTCCGAATGAACGGGAGGAAGTTTTTTGAATGCATCCTCTTCGGTTTGATAAAAGGAAAACTTAATTTTAGAATGATTGCGTGAGAAGAAGATAGAGTCTTCTTCCTTTTTAGAAATATCACACTGCATAGATGCGGAAAGTTTTGTCCAACCTTTGGACCAAATCCCTTCTTTAGGAAGAGACCCCTGGTATTTATTATAACTTCTTCCGCTTCTGAAATGATTTTCTATATAAGTATCGATGGGATCCCAGAAGAACACTCTGTATCTACTGGCATAAAACAAAGATTTTGCGGCCAATTTAGAGATTTTTTTGCGGCCAATATCGAAAAAATAATCTTTTAGAAACTCAAGAGGATAAAACAATTTTGCAGGATATCTATCTGCGAACTCATCGATCCAAAGTTTTTTCTCAAAACGGAATTTTCCATTTTCGATAAACACATATTCCCATTGGAAGTCGGCAAGATTCAAAACATACATCACCATTTTAGGATTCGTTTTGACGATATCTTCCTTATAGTAGTACAAATCGGAAGGAGCCATTGCCACATGGGAATAAAAATCAACATTGTACGAGCCGTTCGCTCTTCGATTCAATACATCCGGCAGAACGGAATAAAGAGCAACGGAGCTTCCTGTCACAATGACTTTGTTCGGCGAAGAATCAGCTTTCAGATCTTTTCTTTTTTTCTCGAAATTGTACCAAGGAGAGGTATCCCACTCCATCTCATTCGGGAGATAAAAATAAAGCTGATTAAAAACCAAATAATCCAAAACGAGTGTTGCACCGAATAACAACACGAATAGAGCGAAAGCTCTTGCTTTGAGTGAAGTGCGGAAAAGATTCACGGGTATTTAGGAATGAATTTCAGTTTACGATAGAGTAATTTTTTAGCGAAGTCGATCGCGAGTTTCAAAACTTTAGAATTAAAAGAACTGTTAGAGAACACATAAGTGATCGGAAGCTCCTTAATGGTTCCGCCTTGCAGAGACACGATGGAAAGAGCTTCCATATGAAAGTCGAATGCTACGGATTCCAAAGGATAAGATGCGATTTTCTCAAAAGCCCATTTTGAATATCTTCTGTACCCGGAAGTACAATCTTTGATATTAGGCCCGATGATATTAAAAAGACCTTTCGACAAACAATAATTCATTGCTCTTGCCGCCAAAAAGGAAACCACTTTACGATAAAACGGCACGTTCACGGTGGATGTTCTGCTTCCGATCACCAAATCGCAATCAGGAAAGGCGATGAAGTCTTTCAAACGATTGGCATCATGAGAAAGACCAGCATCCATAGTGATGACCCAATCGTATTTGGAGGCGACGGCATATTTCATACCGTCCTGAATCCCTCCGGGGATATGAGTGTTCTTTTCATGGCGGATGACGTTCAGTCTTTTGCCGAACTCCGATTGCAATTTCTTCAAAATTTGAGGAGTTTGATCCTTCGATGCATCGTCCGTAACGGAAACATCCGCATATTGGATGGCTCCCCTTACGACTTCCTCAATCGTAGATTCTTCGTTATATGCAGGAATTACAACTAGAGTTTTGGCTGCCATATTATTTGCCGGCGATGTTGAATACTTCTTGGTTCGCCTCAATCCACTTCAGAAGTCTAGTAACGCCTTCTTTCGGTTTGATGGTAGGAGCGAAGCCGAATTTTTTAGCTTCCGTAATATCGCAGATGAAATATCTCATATCTCCAGGTCTTTCCACTTCGAACAATATCTCTTGTTTTTTACCTAAGATCTCTCCGATCAATTGGATACATTCCAAAAGGGAGATTTTATGAGGGCTAGCTCCTCCGATATTGTAAACTCCAGGAATCGGATTTTTGAAATAAGCCAGATAGGATTGTGCTCCGTCTTGCGCATGTAAGATGTCTCTTGTTTGTTTTCCCGTACCGAAGATACGAAGAGGAAGGCCGAAATGAGAACGAATTGCGAAATTCGCCACCCAACCGTGATCTTCTCCACCAAACTGACGTTCTCCGTAAATTCCAGTGAATCGAAAACTTGCAGCCTTGATTCCATACATATCCGTATAAGCTCTTACATAATGTTCCGCACTCATTTTAGAAGCATGGAGAGGGGAAATCTGACCCACCATCGTAGGTTGTGTTTCGGGAATCTCTACGGGAGATCTTTCGTATGCGGAAGTGCCTTCTTTCAAACTGTCGTTGATCGAGTTTCCGTAAACGTGAATGGAAGAAGTATTAACTACAGGGATCTTTCTTTTTCTGGCAACTTCCAAAACATTGAAAGTCCCGAGCACATTTGTGGAATAATCGAGTTCAGGATCTTCCCAAGAGATGGTCATCGCAGGTTGAGCCGCAGTATGAACGATATAGTCGCATCCTTCGGTTCTATCGGTAAGATGTTCCAAATTACGGATATCTCCCTTCACCATAGTCACACCAAGTGACTTCAGATAATTCCAGTTATAGTCTCTAGTAGCATCCGTTCCGTAACCGGTTCTTTTCAGTTCGTATTTAGTCATGCTGTCATAACTAACCACGTCCCAACCTTCTTTTCTGAATAACTCACAAACATGAGATCCCAAAAACCCACAACCACCAGTTACTAAAACCTTATTAGCCATTACGCTCTTCTCCTAGAAAAAACTTCTTTGTAATAATTAATTTATAAATGCTGAAAGCATCCCGAACCATATCTGCAAAACTGTATTTTTTGCCGGAAACAGGTTTGAAATAAGAAACAGGAATTTCAATGCATCGCATATGGGAACGAACGATCTCGATCATCAGTTCCACCACGTACTTTCTGTCCTGAGCTCTTAATTGTTGTTTGGTTTGAGCATAAGACTCTTTCCAGATCGAAAAAAAGTGACAATCCGCATCCGTGAATCTAGGCTCTTGCCCCCACCAGAATATCTCCACCATTTTACCCATAAACAGATTCACCAATCTATACAAAGGACTTAGGTTGGAGCCTTGTTCGATCATCTGTCTTGTGGTTCTGGTACCGATCACCATATCGGAATCTTTCATGTATTCCAAAAGTTTCGGGAAATCTTTCGAACGGAAAGACCCGTCCGGAGAAACAACAACGATGATATCACCTGTTGCTTGTTCAATGCCTCGGCGAACCTGCTCTCCCAAACGACTCGCATCTCCGTCTCCCGGAAAAGTATAAACTTTTACCTTTTCCTTTTTACTCAAAGCGACAGTAGCGTCCGTTGACTCATTGTCGATCACAACGATTTCATGGAATTTATCCTTAAAATCGACAATCACATCCGTGATCGATCTTTCGTTGTTATTGGTAGGAATCACTAGAGAACATTTAAACTTGGAAAAAAGATCGTTTCTTACTTCATACACCGCATGATAGTAATCTTGCATGGAGTTGATGTTGAAATATTCGCATGTTAGGTGAGTTGCGTAAACTCCGCCTTCCGATTCTTTTGCCATCTTGTCGATGACGTCCGTGATTTCGATCACTCCCGATTTGGCGGCAGGAGGAGTTTGTTTGAAATATTCAAAATAACGAGGAGTGAAAAGATAGGATCCCAATCCCAATAGTTCGTTAGGCGGATCTTCCGGTTTTTCCACAAGATTGAGGATTTTATCCTCTTTTAATTCCACTGAATAATTCTTTCTGATGCGGGAAAGAAGAGAGGTTTTCACGATCCCGATGGAGGCGCAAAGTTTAGGATGCGTTTTTAGAGTTTTTAGAAATAATTCGTGATCGGTTTTATAATAGAATTCATCACCGAGTATGGTTAAAAAAGGTTCATTGATGAATTTTTCCAAACTGGCGATATCGGAAGCCAAACCTTTTTCCGTCCAGTGCGCAGGTTCGATGACGATTTTAGGCAATGCCTGACGGATGACCGCAATCTCCTCTAAGATTTGTTCCTTGAGGTGACCTACCAGAATGTATACTTTTTCCACTCCGAAGGTTTTGTACAATAACTCCACATTTCTATGTAGGATGCTTTTTCCTTCGATGACAAATAGAGGTTTGGGGATGAAACTAGTTCGCGGATAAGCGCGGGTGCCTTTTCCGGCAGCGGCGATGACCCCGATTCTGATCTTTTTCAATGTAAATCGAAGGTCTCGGCAACTAGGTTCTCGGTCAATTAGAAAAGGTTCTTCTCCACCTATAGATAGAGTAATCAAAATGCGGTTCCGGTGCCATAAACCGGCTCCAAATCGCCCAATTTTGCTTCTTGTGGTCCCAAATTTGGATCGGGTTTTTGTTCCCTAAACCGTTCAAATGGAACCCCCAAATTCCCTCTTCTCCGCTCGGCAGTGGGAAAGAAATTCCGATCGGCTCCCCGGAGACCCCCTCTAAAAAATAAGGAAGGGGAACATTCGTAAATGTTCCGAACAAACTGGAGGAAAGATTCCGATTTTCTCCCTTTCCATGAATTTGAAACGAAAGATGTTCACAATCGAACCGACGGAGCAGCCCTTTTTTCGTCTCAAATAATAAGCTGGAACGGACTTGGCAGGATTTAGGAAATAAATTCCAGATCTCTTCCTTCTTTTCCGCTCTTCCGGAAAACAATACCTCTTCCCAACCTCTCTCGGAATGGTATCTCAATTCCTGGGCTAAAAAAGAGGATTCTTTTTGATTGGAAATCAAATCCAAACCTAAGATCAAAAATCCATGTTCCGTTTTCATTTTGGAAGAAAGATAAATTCCGGAAGAAGGATTAGCGTTGATACTAATAGTGGAAAAAAGAAATTGAATTCCCCAGATAAGAAAGAGAAGGTTTTTCATAGAATGGTTCGTGATCGAATTCCTAAAACTTGGATCTCAGGTTGGTTTTTGTCTATCTGTTTCCTCTTGCCTTTTTCCTTCTGTAATATCATCCCTGGCCTACAAAAGCAGGAATCGAATCATAACAATCTTCTTCTTGGATTAGCCGCCTATACCTATCTCACTTCAGGCAACTGCGAAACGGGAGGAGACATTTGGGCCAGGAACATTCAAACACAAACAAGCTATTGTGTTCCTGTCGAACTTGTGGCATCCCAACCCAATGTGGAAGTGTACAGACAAAAAAATCTATCGGTTAACTATGATCTACAGGCTTTCGCAGTCGAATTCAACGACCAAACCTATCCTAAGTTAGTTTCCGCATTCGGAGCGCCTTCCGATGTGGACAAAAACGGTAAAATTAAAATCTTAGTATTGGATATCATCGACGGAGCGAAAGCAAACACTTCTTATGTGGCAGGTTTTTATGATCCTATCAATTATTTTCAGGATCAAAAACAATCTTCGTTACGTTCCAATTATGCGGAAGTTCTTTACTTAGACGGCAAGGAACTCATCGACAGTTTGGTCAGGGATCCTACAGCATTTTCATCCACAGCAGCGCATGAATTTCAACATTTGATCCGTTACCCTTTTATGGTGGAAACGAGAGCCACCGATGATCTTTGGATCAACGAAGGAACCAGCGAAGTCGCAAGTGATATCGCAGGTTTCGGACCTCAGAAATACAGGATCGAATGTTATAGAGGAACCGATTCCGCACGTTGTCCGAACGGAGCGAACGGAGTGTCCTTACTCAATTGGTCCAATCAAACCAATTCCAGCACAATTCTCAAACAATACGCACTGGCCTATGTCTATATGAGATACATTTACGATATCTCGGGAAGTACGGATGCGGAACGAAATTCCTTCTTCAAAAAAACGGTACAAGGAAACAGCATAGGGATCAGGGCGGGCTATGCAGGCCAGCTTATGACAGTTTTGCGAGATATGCCCGCTTATAACTCGGGTTTACTTGGTACAACGGATACGGAAGCTTTTTTCAGAACCTTTATGCTTCTTATGGGACAAACAAGCGCGGCAACTAACTTTTCTAATGTGGAAAGAGTTACTGCGACTAGCCCGGTAACAACCAGCATCGTGGATCTATCAGGAGCCTACGCAGCGTATCCTTTGGGTACAAATTTAGCCGATTTAATCACAACTCCAGTAGTCGCTTCCAATAGTTCCGTTCTTACTACCGGTTCGGCAAATATTTACGCATCCAATTTTTCCAGTTTCTCTACCTTGCCATATATGAATATCGCAACGGTCAAAAATTCGGGGAATACTAGAACTGTCCTTGCTTGGGGTGCCTACTCCGCAAGTTCTACTTCTTCCATCAGGGAACTTACCGCAACGAAAGAAAGCGCGGAAAGCAGATATAAAAGTTTGATTACGGAAGGAGAAAGATCGGAGAAAGGGGCTTTACCCCTTTGCGGAACCGGATTTATAAACGATGAGTTTCATAACGTCGGAAGTATTCCAGTTGAACCGCCCGCATCAAAGAATGATAACACTCCTTAGCGATATGACCTCCGTCTGCGAAAGCATTGCAAGAATAATTAGGATCTTCCTTTAATTTCAAAATGAACTGATCGAACTTCCCCGAGACGGATCCGATTTTTTCTTCCCAAGCAGAAACAGCCTTTTCTTTGCTAATCAAATTTTCAAAGTTAGGTGAAGATGTAGGCCAAACGATGATGGCACGGATATTGTCCGACTTCAATCGAGTTAGGATTTTTTCATAGAATCCGTATTGCATTTCACTGGGAACGTAAGAAGCAAACAGCCAATCCAAAGTTCTGTGACTCGTCAAGTCCAGAAGATTCGCATCTTTCTCCACATAATTATCAATAGGCGAAAGACCGTGTCCGTTGTTTTGGACGATAAAATCGAACGTAGTTTGATTCATGGAAACGAAACTTTCCAAATTCGGATTTTTATAATTTCTCCACATCTGATCCAGATAGGGTTTGTATGTTCCCACTGCGAATATCTTTCTACCTAAGAAAAAACTCACATTGTCTTTCCCAAATAACCAAGCATTGGATAAAACATAAGGAAGATCGAAACTATAAGTTAGGTTGGAGATTTTAAAGATCGAATTTTGATTGAATTGATTGGGATCTGTCTCCATTAAAACCAAATCGGGACGAATGCCTGCATCCAGAATGCGAGTGAGTTGGTAATCGTAATAAGCGGGAGTCGTGACCGCAGAAGAAAGATTATAAATTTCCCAATCAGGGTAGAAAGACTTCAAATCTTCCGCATCGAAATAAAGAAGCCTGGAAGATCCTAAGATCAACATCAGTTTTTTATCCGACTTTGTTTTCTTTTCGGAGATTAAATTCTCCAATAAGGTTCTTTTTGCGGAATAATTAACAGCAGTTAGATCGAGTTTTGTAAGAAGCTGAACGAAAGGGATACGAAAGATGGAATCGACTAAAAGTAAAAATCCAAAAAGAATGACCGGATAAAATAAAAAAGGTTTCCCTCGCATAAGGTAAAAGGAACAAAAACGGGGATTAAAAGTAAAGCCAATTGATCGGCATGAGGAACCTCTCTGGGATTTTCCCAGAGAGAAAAATTTAAGCTACTTGTGTTCTAAGTATCTTGCGGCGTTTTTTTAGATTGAGGAACCAGTCGTCTGCTTGGCGCGTATGGCTGACCAATTTTTTGACATATTCCCGATTTTCAGGATTTAAGATTTCTCTCGCCTCTTGAATGATTTCTTCTACCGTCTTTACGTGGAAAGTGAAGTAACTGGTGAAGAGATCATAGTATTCTCTTTCCGTCGTTTCCCAAGAGTATTTTTGAATGTCTTCAAAAAACTCATATAACATGGGAATGTCGGCTTCCGGAGTCGCATCGAAGTGATTATTCATCATGGCAACTCTATCAGTGATGTCTGTCAGTTTTTGAAAATAGGTTTCTAGTGCAGGAAATTCCAAATGACCCCTCCTTATAACCCTTACTTTTACCAGGATTTTAGAAGGAGTCGAGAGATCAAGTTTTTTTCGCAAATTTTGTGAAGTCAGGATTTTCTTTTAGAAAAGAAACAAGGTGAGTCACTTGTTCTTCCCAACCCTCTTTGGCACCGTTCATCCAAACATCGAAGGCATCCGAATTGGGATACCCTCCATTAACTACGGTTAGTCTGGATTTGCCGGGAGCAGCTGATTCGAATAACAACTGCAAAAAAATATCCCCCGCAGGATGGTCTTTCCATTCCATAACCAACTCTTTGCCCGGAACGATTTTTTTATAGGTTCCGTGAGTGGTAAAATCCCCTTCGATTCCCAATTTCCAAGTCCAGGAGAAATCCCCTCCTTCTTTCGGCCTACCACGAACTTCGTCCGCAAGCCAGTGAGTTAACACTTCATAAACGGTTATGGCAGACCAAAGTCTTTCAATTGGTTCGTTGAAATCAAAAACGGATCGAGTTTCCCTCATACGTCAAAGGTTGGGGCCTCTACGATCCTTTGGCAACCCGTTTTTCATAAAGACAGATAGACAGAAGAATGTAAAACTCTTATCCTCGTTATTTAGATTCTGACATCATAGGACGGATACATGCGTTCCCTTTTTATTTTTCAATTTATTTCCTCCGTCATTTGTATTTTCACTTTAGGGGCGCAACTAGCCTTGTCTCTCATGGCTGCGGAAGACAGAGGGAGTTCTTACGGTTTAGCGGTCATAAATTATTTCAGTTATATGACGATATGGACCAATATATTAATTGCTGCCTATTTTTTTCTGCCTCTCACCTTCCCTAACTCTAAGTTAAACGAATTCCTTCACAGATCCACGGTAGAAACAGGAATATTAGTATATATTCTAATAGTGGGGATCATCTATCACCTTCTTCTTTCCGGAGTATGGAATCCTCAAGGTCTACAATACATCGTAGACATCAATCTTCATTCCACGGTGCCCCTGCTTTATATCGTTTACTGGCTGACGTACATAGAGAAAGGAAATCAAGTTTATAAGAACGCTTTTTTCTGGCTTTTATATCCGATGATTTATGCAATTTATATATTTATCAGAGGGGAAATCATACATATTTACCCCTATCCTTTTACGGATGTCCTAAAGTTGGGGTATGCGGTCGCTCTTCGAAATTTTCTATTTCTAAGCTTTGCATATTACATTCTTGGAATATTTATCGTTGCAATAGATCGACTGTTTTTCAGGCTGAAAACAAGATATGGACGCTAAAGAACATTTACTTACTCTGGCTCGTTACCACCAATGGGCGACAGGTCATTTATTTCTGCACATCCAAGGAATTCCGGATGAGGATTACAAAAAGGATTTCGGCCTGTTTTTTAAATCAATTCATGGAACTCTTAATCACTTGTTAGTTGCGGAAAGACTTTGGTACAATCGGTTCGCAGAAAACTTTTC
>VFQU01001811.1_pt1 | contig 11468 bp, 9 predicted proteins | sample 3512311 | NCBI WGS metagenome assembly VFQU01 (sample SAMN10412377, study PRJNA504923) | tailings metagenome | isolation source: Relicate 3 Philex TSF3 active mining site | place: Philippines: Tuba, Benguet | collected 2017-08-29 | reverse complement strand
CTTCATGGGCCGTTACACCGCAGAAGCCTTGGGCGATTACGTGGCTGGCCCGAATCACGTGCTGCCGACCTCCGGTACCGCGCGTTTTTCTTCGCCGCTGGGGGTGTACGACTTCCAGAAGCGCTCGTCGATCATCTTCTGCTCGCCGGATGGCGCGTCGGAGCTGGGCAAGAGCGCCTCGGTGCTGGCCCGTGGCGAGTCGCTGACCGCGCATGCGCGCAGCGCCGAGTACCGTATCAAGCCATAGGCCAGTCCGAACCTGTAGGAGCCAGTTCGCTGGCGAGCCGCGCCTGAAAGCATCGCCGGCAAGCCGGCTCCTGCATCAAACAGATCGAACCATTTCGAGGAGAGAAGGGCAGATGAGCAAATTCTGGAGCCCCTTCGTCAAGGACCTGGTGCCTTACGTGCCGGGTGAGCAGCCCAAGCTGAGCAAGCTGGTCAAGCTCAACACCAATGAGAACCCCTACGGCCCCTCGCCCAAGGCCATCGCCGCCATGCAGGCCGAGGTCAATGACAACCTGCGCCTGTACCCGGACCCTAACAGCGACCGTCTGAAGCAGGCAGTGGCTGACTACTATGGTGTGAAGACCAGCCAGGTGTTCGTCGGCAACGGCTCCGACGAGGTGTTGGCGCACGCTTTTCATGGACTGTTCCAGCATGAAGCGCCGCTGCTATTCCCGGATATCAGCTACAGCTTCTATCCGGTCTATTGCGGCCTGTACGGTATCGATTACCAGCAGCTGGCGCTGGACGAGCAGTTCCAGATTCGCGTCGAGGACTATGCCCAGCCCAATGGCGGCATCATCTTCCCCAACCCCAATGCGCCGACCGGCTGCCTGCTGCCGCTCGAGGCCATCGAGCGTCTGCTGCAGAACAGCCCGGACAGCGTGGTGCTGGTAGACGAGGCGTATATCGACTTTGGCGGGCAGACGGCCATCGCCCTGGTCGACAAGTATCCGAACCTGCTGGTCACCCAGACCCTGTCCAAGTCGCGCTCTCTGGCGGGCTTGCGCGTGGGCATCGCGGTCGGTCATCCGGACCTGATCGAGGCGCTGGAGCGTATCAAGAACAGCTTCAACTCCTATCCGCTCGATCGCATGGCCATCGCGGGTGCTGCGGCGGCGTTCGAGGACCGCGCTTATTTCGAGAAAACCTGCCAGCAGGTGATCGAGAGCCGTGAGGCAGTTGTCGCCGGTCTACAGGAGCTGGGCTTCGAGGTGCTGCCTTCGGCGGCGAACTTCGTCTTCGCCCGTCATCCGGACAAGGATGCCGCGACTCTGGCAGCCGGGCTGCGTGAGCAGGGGGTAATCGTGCGTCACTTCAAGCAACAGCGCATCGCCCAGTTCCTGCGTATCACCATCGGTACCCCGGAGCAGAACCAGGCCCTGCTGGACGTCCTGCAAGGCCTTTGATCCAGGCGACTGTGAAGAGAGCCGGTGGCGCGTCAGCGTCACCGGCTTTTTTCATGGCACAGAGTGGGCTTACTCGTGGTGCGGCTGGCCAAGGAAGGTCAGCGAGGTGAACAGGCCGCGGCTCTCGATATTCGGGTCGTTCTCCACCGGTACATAGACCGAGGCGCTGATGATGTTCAGTGCCTCGTTGCGCACCGTTACCTGGGCGCGGCCCTCGGCATCGGTTACCGCGCTGACCTGATGCGGTGCGCCGCGATAGTCGCCGACCAGCTCGACGCCTGCCATCGGCTTGCCGTCCACCAGCACGCGCACCGGCAGCGGCTTGCCGGGGCCGACCTTGAGCGGATCGACTTGCGGAACGATGACCAGTTTCAGCGGCTCGAGGTCGGGCAGCTTGGCGCCCTCGCTGTAGATCGCCAGGCTGTACTTGTAGGTGTGCAGCGACTGGGTCGAGTTCGTCACCTGGCTGCGGCCCTGGTTGATCCATTGGCCTTCCGGGGTCTTCGACCAGGCGCCATTGTCCAGGGCCACGCCGAGTACCGCGGGTTTCTTCAAGGGGTGCAGACGGGCATGGTCAGACAGGCGTTCGACCGTCACCGGAATCATTCGACCTGCCGCGTCATAGGCCCAGGCGCCACTGATCTTCTCCGCCTTGAAGGCATCGTCCTCGGCGCCGTGGCCGTAGACGACTTCGATATTGCCGCGGCGCTCTTCGGTCCAGAGGCCGTGGGCGAGAGCGCTGCTGCTGGCGAACAGGCCGGCGAGAAGCAGGTAGGCAGGAATACGCATGTGAATCTCCGATTCAAAGGTTGAGGGTCAGGCTGACGCTGAGATTGCGAGGGTCGCCGGGCATTACCCAGACGTTGTTGAACGAGCGCTCGTAGTACTTGCGGTTGAACAGGTTGTTGAGGTTCAGGCCCAGGTTCAGGTCCTTGGTGGCTTGCCAGCGCGCCAGCAGATCGACCGTGGTATAGGCCGGCAGCTCGAAATCGCTGCCGGTCTGCCCGGAGCGATCGCCGACGTAGTTGACTGCGGCGCCGAGTTCCGAGCCCTGCAGCGAGCCACCCTGGAACTGGTAGACGCTCATCAAACTGGCGCTGTTGCGGGCGATGCCGAGTAGATCGCTGCCCTCGGGGATGCTGTTGTCCTTGGTCACCTCAGCGTCGATGTAGGCGTAGGCGCCAATCACCCGTAGGGCATCGGTTAGCTGGCCGCTCACCTGCAGGTCCAGGCCCTGGCTGCGGGCCTTGCCGGCGGCGATGCTGTCGCCCGGATTGTTAGGGTCGGCGGTCAGCACGTTTTCCTTATCGATATGGAACAGCGCCACGGTGGCGCCGAGGCGGCTGTCGAGCAGGTCGAGCTTGAGGCCTGTTTCGTAGCCGAGGCCTTTCTCCGGTTTGAACACCTGCCCCTGGGCGCCGATGGTATTGGGCTTGAACGACATCGAGGCATTGGCGAACACGCCGACCTCTGGCGTCAGCTGATAGAGCACGCCCGCTCGCGGGGTGGCGACATCCTTGCTCTGCTCGTTGCTGACGCGGGTACTGCGGTTCAGTGCAGTCTGCTCGAAACGCTCCAGGCGCACACCGAGCAGGCCGCTCCAGCGCTCGTTGAAGCTGATCTGATCCTGCAGGTTGAGGGCGTAGCTTTCGGTGTGCTCGTGGAAGTCGTTGGGATTGACGATGGGGGGCTTGGGCTGACCATAGATCGGGTTATAGATGTCCTGGCCATAGCCCAGGCCGGTGACGCTTTGCGGATACTTCTGGCTGTTGCGGTAGTTCTCGTACTCCAGGCCCAGCAGCGTCTGGTGCTGCCAGCCGGCCAGCTCGAACTGCCCATGCAGCTCGGCCTGAGTGATGCTGTCATTCCATTCGAAGCTGCGCTCGCGATAGAAGCGCGTGACCTGGTCGCCAATCAGGCGCGACGGTTCGGAGCTGTTGCCGTCCAGCGTGCCCTGGCTGTAATGGCTGGCCAGGCGCAGCTTCCAGGCATCGTTCAGATAATGCTCGAGGCTGACTTGCAGCAGCTGGTTGTCGTTGCGGATCTTGCCGTCGTTGGGCTCGCCGAGAAAGGTCGAGCGCTTGACTGCGCCCATCTTGCCGTCGACGGCGGGAATGCCACGGTCGAACACCGAGTCGGTGCGCGAGAACTCGCTGTCGATCATCAGCAGGGTGTCGGGCGACAGCTGCCAGCTGAAGGTCGGGTTGACGATCTGCCGCTGGTTGCCGACGTGATCGCGAAAGCTGCCGTTGTCTTCGACTGCCAGGTTGACCCGCGAGAGCAGGGTGCCATCCTCGTTCAGCGGCGTGTTGACGTCGAGGCTGCTGCGGTAGCGATCCCAGCGTCCGGCGCTGGCCTTGAACTGGGTGAAGGGCTCCAGTTGCGGGCGTTTGGTGACGATATTGACCAGCCCGCCTGGATCGCCGCGGCCGTAGAGGGCCGCCGCCGGCCCCTTGAGCACTTCCAGGCGCTCAATGGCCGATACGTCCGGCGAGCTGTAGCTGCCGCGGTTGATGGCGAAGCCGTTGCGGTACAGCTCGCCGGTGGTGAACCCGCGCACGCTGTAGTTGAGGAAGGTCAGGCCGCCGAAGTTGTTCTGCCGCGAGACGCCGCCAGCGAAATCCAGGGCGCGGTCGATGCGGCTACTGCCGAGATCGTCCAGCACCTGGGCGGGTACCACACTGATGGCCTGGGGAATTTCGCTGATCGGCGTGTCGGTGCGGGTGGCGCTGGATGAGCGTTTGGCGCGGTAGCCCTGCACCGGGCCATCGGCTTGTTCGCTGGGGGCGCTGATGATGCTGTCAGCCAGTTGGGCCGGAGCTTCGGCGGCAAGAGCGCAGGGAGTTAACAGGCTGCCGGCAAGCAAGGCGGTAGTGACGCGCAAAGGGGGAGTCTCCGGATGATTGTGGTTAATGTAATAACATTACAATAACCGCAATCGAGAAAAGTTCCCACTTGAAATTGCTCGCCGATCAGTTGCCGTTAACGGGAGGGCGAATACCTATCTCGGCGGTCAGCTGCAGCGGTTTGCCGTTGCGCAACACGTCGATGCGGATCTTGTCGCCTGGCTTGGTACGCGCAACCTGATTCATCGAACGGCGACCGTCGCTGGCCGGCTCACCATCGATGCTGAGAATCAGGTCGCCAGGCTGCAGGCCGGCTTTCTGCGCCGGGCCGTCGCGATAGACACCGGCGACAACGATGCCGGGGCGGCCATCGAGGCCGAAGGACTCGGCCAGCTCTGGCGTCAGTGGTTGCACCTCGACACCGAGGTAGCCGCGAATCACCTGGCCGTGCTCGATGATCGCCTGCATCACTTCCATGGCCAGTTTCACCGGGATGGCGAAGCCGATGCCCTGCGAGCCGCCGGACTTGGAAAAGATCGCTGTGTTGATGCCCACCAGGTTGCCGTGCGCATCGACCAGCGCGCCGCCGGAATTGCCCGGGTTGATCGCTGCATCGGTCTGGATGAAGTCTTCGTAGGTGTTGAGGCCCAGCTGGTTGCGCCCGGTGGCGCTGATGATGCCCATGGTCACGGTCTGGCCGACGCCGAAGGGGTTGCCGATGGCCAGGGTCACATCGCCGATGCGAATGCTGTCGGAGCGCCCCAGGGTTATTGCCGGGAGATTGGGCAGGTCGATCTTCAATACGGCCAGGTCGGTTTCCGGGTCGCTGCCGATCACCCGTGCCAGGGTTTCGCGGCCGTCCTTGAGGGCGACGACGATCTGGTCGGCGCCGCTGACCACGTGATTGTTGGTCAGCAGATAGCCTTCACGGCTCAACAGTACGGCCGAGCCGAGGCTCGACTCCATGCGCTGCTGGCGTGGCAGGTTGTCGCCGAAGAAACGGCGGAAGGTCGGATCTTCGAACAGCGGATGAGCCGGTTTGCTCACCAGTTTGGTGGTGTACAGGTTGGCCACTGCTGGCGATGCGGTATCGACTGCCTCGGAGTAGGACACCGGGCCTTCCTGCAGGCGGCTGTAGAGCGGTGCCTGTACCAGCTGCACGTCCTGGCGTGGCAAGCCGACCCACTCCGGGTAGCGCTGGATCAGCAGCAGTGCGAACAACACACCGACCAGCAGGGGCCAACCGAGAAAACGCAGTGCCTGGGGCATCGAGACAATCCTGAGGGTTGCGGGGGCCAAATCCGGCCCTTAAGGTGGCGCATTATAGTGAGGCGCTCGCCAATTAGGCAGCGGCCCGCAACAGCTTGTGAGGAATCTTCATGGCCATTGCCCTGTCCACGCTAGTGGAAGAAGCTGACGCTTTTCTTAACGCGTCGCGTATCAATGATTACTGCCCCAATGGCCTGCAGGTCGAGGGTCGTCCGCAGGTCAGCCGCATCGTCAGCGGCGTCACCGCGAGTCAGGCGCTGATCGAAGCGGCCATCGACGCCGAGGCTGATGTGCTGCTGGTGCATCATGGCTATTTTTGGAAGGGCGAGAACCCCTGTGTCACCGGCATGAAACAGCGTCGCCTGAAAGCGCTGCTGACCAACGACATCAGCCTGCTGGCCTATCACCTGCCACTGGATGTGCATCCCGAGGTGGGCAACAACGTGCAGCTCGCACGGCAGTTAGGCATCGTCGTCGAGGGCCCGCTGGAGCCGGAGAATCCGCGCACCGTTGGTCTCGTTGGCTCGCTGCAAGAGCCAATGAGCGCGGCCGACTTCGCCCGGCACGTGCAGCAGACGTTGGGGCGTGAGCCGCTGCTGGTCGAGGGCGACGGGCTGATCCGGCGCGTCGGCTGGTGCACGGGTGGCGGGCAGGGCTATATCGACCAGGCGATTGCTGCCGGTGTCGACCTTTACCTGACCGGCGAAGCCTCCGAGCAGACTTTCCACAGCGCACGTGAGAATGGCGTGAGCTTCATCGCTGCCGGCCATCACGCCACCGAGCGCTACGGCGTGCAGGCGCTGGGGGATTATCTGGCGCGGCGTTTCGCCCTCGAACACCTGTTCATCGACTGCCCCAACCCGGTCTGAATCGCCCGTACGGACAGGCATAAAGCTAGAACGTTTCGATCTAACTGGCGCCCTGAGTATAAGCAGGTGCTGTGGTAGAGTGCGCGCTCGTCCACGGCCCGCCGGCCCCATAACAGCAATCCGTGAGTAGCCATGCTCGACAAATTGACCCATCTGAAGCAGCTGGAGGCGGAAAGCATCCACATCATTCGTGAAGTGGCCGCCGAATTCGACAACCCGGTGATGCTCTATTCCATCGGCAAGGATTCAGCCGTGATGCTGCACCTGGCCCGCAAGGCATTCTTCCCTGGCAAGTTGCCGTTCCCGGTGCTGCACGTCGATACCCGCTGGAAGTTCCAGGAGATGTATCGCTTTCGCGAGAAGATGGTCAGTGAATATGGCCTGGAACTGCTGACCCACATCAACCCCGATGGTGTGGCGCAGGACATGAACCCCTTCACCTACGGCAGTGCCAAGCACACCGACGTGATGAAGACCGAAGGCCTCAAGCAGGCACTGGACAAGTACGGCTTCGACGCCGCCTTCGGTGGTGCGCGCCGCGACGAAGAGAAGTCGCGCGCCAAGGAGCGCGTGTATTCCTTCCGCGACAGCAAGCACCGCTGGGACCCGAAGAACCAGCGCCCGGAGCTGTGGAACGTGTACAACGGCAAGGTCAAGAAGGGCGAGTCCATCCGCGTCTTCCCGCTGTCGAACTGGACCGAGCTGGACATCTGGCAATACATCTACCTGGAGCAGATCCCAATCGTGCCGCTGTACTTCGCTGCCGAGCGCGAAGTGATCGAGAAGAATGGCACGCTGATCATGATCGACGACGAGCGCATCCTCGAGCACCTGTCCGATGAAGAGAAGGCGCGCATCACCAAGAAGATGGTGCGTTTCCGTACCCTCGGCTGCTACCCGCTGACCGGCGCGGTGGAGTCCACGGCGCTGACCCTGCCTGAAATCATCCAGGAGATGCTCCTGACCCGTACTTCCGAGCGCCAAGGCCGCGTGATCGATCACGATGCCGCCGGGTCGATGGAAGAAAAGAAACGTCAGGGCTATTTCTGAGGATCGCGCACCATGAGTCACCAATCCGATTTGATCGGCCAGGACATTCTCGCTTACCTGGCCCAGCACGAGCGCAAGGAACTGCTGCGCTTTCTTACCTGCGGCAACGTCGACGACGGCAAGAGCACGCTGATCGGCCGCCTGCTGCACGACTCCAAGATGATCTACGAGGATCACCTGGAAGCCATCACCAAGGATTCCAAGAAGGTCGGCACCACCGGCGATGACATCGACCTGGCGCTGCTGGTCGACGGCCTGCAGGCCGAGCGCGAGCAGGGCATCACCATCGACGTGGCCTACCGTTACTTCAGCACCGCCAAGCGCAAGTTCATCATCGCCGACACCCCCGGCCATGAGCAGTACACGCGCAACATGGCCACCGGCGCTTCGACCTGCGACCTGGCGATCATCCTGATCGACGCCCGTTACGGCGTGCAGACCCAGACCAAGCGCCACAGCTTCATCGCCTCCCTGCTGGGCATCAAGCACATCGTCGTCGCCGTCAACAAGATGGACCTGAAGGACTTCGATCAGGGCGTGTTCGAGCAGATCAAGGCCGACTACCTGGCCTTCGCCGAGAAGATCAACCTGCGCCCGACCACCCTCGAGTTCGTGCCGATGTCGGCGCTCAAGGGCGACAACGTGGTCAACAGGTCCGAGCGCTCGCCCTGGTATACCGGCCAGTCGCTGATGGAGATTCTCGAGACCGTCGAAGTCGCTGGCGACCGCAACTTCGATGACCTGCGCTTCCCGGTGCAGTACGTCAACCGTCCGAACCTGAACTTCCGCGGTTTCGCCGGCACCCTGGCCAGCGGCGTCGTGCGCAAGGGCGATGAGGTCATGGCGCTGCCTTCGGGCAAGACCAGCAAGGTCAAGTCCATCGTCACCTTCGAGGGCGAACTGGAACATGCCGGCCCGGGCCAGGCGATCACCCTGACCCTGGAAGACGAGATCGACGTGTCGCGCGGCGACATGCTGGTGCATGCCGACAACCGTCCGCAGGTCACCGACAGCTTCGAGGCCATGCTGGTATGGATGGGCGAAGAACCGATGCTGCCGGGCAAGAAGTACGACATCAAACGTGCGACCAGCTACGTGCCAGGCTCGATCCCGAGTATCGTGCATCGTGTCGACGTGAATACCCTGGAGCAGGGCGTGGCCAGCGAGTTGAGGCTCAACGAAATCGGCCGGGTCAAGGTGGCGCTGGATGCGCCGATCGCCCTGGATGGTTACGAGTACAACCGCACCACCGGCGCCTTTATCATCATCGATCGCCTGACCAACGGCACCGTCGGTGCCGGCATGATCATCGCCGACCCGGTCGCCCATGGCGGCGGTCAGCATGGCCGCCTGGCCCATGTGTCGACCGAGGAGCGTGCTTCGCGCTTCGGTCAGCAGCCGGCCACCGTGCTGTTCAGTGGACTGTCTGGCGCGGGCAAGAGCACCCTGGCCTACGCCGTGGAGCGCAAGCTGTTCGACATGGGCCGTGCCGTGTACGTGCTTGATGGCCAGAACCTGCGCCATGACCTGAACAAGGGCCTGCCGCAGGATCGCGCCGGCCGCGCCGAGAACTGGCGCCGCGCCGCCCATGTGGCGCGTCAGTTCAACGAGGCCGGCATGATCGCCCTGGCCGCCTTTGTCGCTCCGGATGCCGAAGGTCGCGAGCAGGCCAAGGCGCTGATCGGTGCAGAACGCCTGGTTACCGTCTACGTCCAGGCCTCGCCGCAGATCTGCCGCGAGCGTGACCCGCAGGGGCTGTACGCCGCCGGTGGTGACAATATCCCGGGCGAAGGCTTCCCCTACGACGTGCCGCTGGATGCCGATCTGGTGATCGACACCCAGACGCAGTCGGTCGAGGAGGGCGTCAAGGCGGTGCTGGATCTGCTGCGTAGCCGCGGCGCGATCTAAGATTCGCGATGCAGCATGATGAGCCCCGCTTATTAGCGGGGCTTTTTCATTCCCGGCCACGCAAGGCGCCGACCGGTTGCAGGAGCGAGCTCTGCAATGTTTGCCCAATAAAAAGCCCCGCAATCGCGGGGCTCGGTATTTCTGGCTGGCGGGTTACTTCTTCAGCCCGTAGCTCTCGTCGAGCATGCCGGGGCCGTCGCTTTTCGGCGCGTAGTCCTTGGGCATCTCGTGATTCTTCGGCGGAGTCAGGCGCTCGCGCTTTTCGCCGGCTTCTGTGCTGTTCAGGGTGGCCAGCAGGCGCTGACGGGTCAGCTCATCCAGGGCCAGGCGGTTGGCGCCGTCGGACAGGTGCTCCTGCACGTCCTGGTAGCTCTGGGTGAGTTTCTTCACCAGGCTGGCGGTGGTGTTGAAGTGGGTCACCACTTCGTTCTGGTAGGCCTCGAAGCGTGCCTGCATTTCATCCATCTGCCGCTGCGTACGGCCCGGTGCAGCATTGGGGGCCAGGCGGGCGAGCAGAAAGCCCACGGCGATGCCGACCACCAGGGTCAAGGCGGGTATCAACCAGGCTGTAACGGTCTGTTCCACGAGTCCTTCCTCTCAAAACGGCTTTGCTTTACGTTAGCGGCTCGAACCTGCGCTGTATACGTTTACCTCGCAGGCAGTTTGCTAGACGAGTCGACCCGTTGCGGGGTCACGGAGTTCAGTGTTGCTCAGTCGCGAAACCCCTCTTTTCATTCAAGGCCCGGTGGGTCAACTCGAAGCCCTTCTGCTGGAAGTAGCGGACGCCCGAGGCGTGGCGCTGGTCTGTCATCCCAACCCGGTACAGGGTGGCACCATGCTCAACAAGGTGGTGAGCACCTTGCAGCGCACCGCGCGTGACTGTGGTTATCACACATTGCGTTTCAATTATCGCGGTGTTGGCGCCAGTGCCGGCAGCCACGATATGGGTACCGGCGAGGTGGACGATGCCGAAGCGGTGGCCGCTTGGCTTAAGGAGGAGTACCCGAATCTGCCCATCACCTTGCTGGGCTTTTCCTTCGGCGGTTTCGTCGCCGCGGCGCTGGGTGCCCGCTTGGAAGCGCAGGGCCAGGTGCCGAGCAAGTTGTTCATGGTGGCGCCTGCGGTGCATCGCCTGACCGCCGAGACGCCGCCGGCCAGCCAGTGCCCGCTGGTGGTGATCCAGCCTGATGCCGACGAAGTGGTCGAGCCACAGGCCGTATATGACTGGTCGGCCAATCTCGGGCGTGCCCATGAGCTGCTGAAAGTGGCAGAATGCGGTCACTTTTTTCACGGCAAGCTGACGGATCTGAAGGATCTGCTGTTGCCTCGCCTGTAAGCCTTTCAGCCATTTCTAAGCGAACGTCATGACCACCCGTATCCTTACCGGTATCACCACCACCGGCACACCGCACCTGGGTAACTACGCTGGCGCCATCCGCCCGGCCATCGTTGCCAGTCGCGACCCGCAGATGGACTCCTTCTACTTCCTCGCCGACTACCACGCGCTGATCAAGTGCGATGATCCGGCGCGCATTCAGCGCTCACGCCTGGAAATCGCAGCCACCTGGCTGGCGCTGGGCCTGGATACCGACAAGGCGACCTTCTACCGCCAGTCCGACATCCCCGAGATTCCCGAACTGTGCTGGCTGCTCACCTGCGTCGCCGGCAAGGGCCTGCTCAACCGTGCCCACGCCTACAAGGCGTCGGTGGACAAGAACGTCGAACAGGGCGAAGACCCGGATGCCGGCGTGACCATGGGCCTGTTCAGCTATCCGGTGCTGATGGCGGCGGACATCCTGATGTTCAACGCGCATAAGGTGCCGGTCGGTCGTGACCAGATCCAGCACGTGGAGATGGCGCGCGATATCGGTCAGCGCTTCAACCATCTGTTCGGCAAGGGCAAGGATCTGTTCGTCCTGCCCGAGGTGGTGATCGAGGAAGAAGTGGCCACGCTGCCTGGCCTCGACGGACGTAAGATGAGCAAGAGCTACGACAACACCATCCCGCTGTTCGGCACTGCCAAGCAGCTCAAGGAGGCCGTGGCGCGCATCGTCACCGACTCCAGGCTGCCGGGCGAACCCAAGGATGTCGAGGGTTCGCACCTGTTCACCCTG
>VFQU01001810.1_pt1 | contig 11468 bp, 9 predicted proteins | sample 3512311 | NCBI WGS metagenome assembly VFQU01 (sample SAMN10412377, study PRJNA504923) | tailings metagenome | isolation source: Relicate 3 Philex TSF3 active mining site | place: Philippines: Tuba, Benguet | collected 2017-08-29 | reverse complement strand
GCAGGAAGCCCGGAGGGCGCCAGACCGGGGTGCCCTTTCTCTTGGTTACTTCTCTTTGGGCACGCAAAGAGAAGTAACTCGGGGCGCCCGAAGGGCGCGCCGAAAGCTCCTCAGCCTGCACCGGTCCATCGCAGCGGGCTCCAGGTCAGGCGCCTGGCCGAATGCCAGCCGCAACGGCGCCATTGATTGCGCCCAATCCCCCGAGTCAAACCATGTTGCGTAAGAGAATCATCCCCTGCCTCGACGTCCGCGACGGCCAGGTCGTCAAGGGCGTTCGCTTCCGCGACCACGTCGTCATGGGCGCGATCGAGGACCTCGCCCTGCGCTATCGCGATGAAGGCGCGGACGAGCTGGTGTTCTACGACATCACCGCCAGCCCCGAGGGGCGCTCGGTCGATCGCGGCTGGGTCGAGCGGGTTGCGCGGCTGATCGACATCCCGTTCTGCGTGGCGGGCGGGATTCGCTCGGTCGAGGATGCGCGCGCGGTGCTGCACGCCGGCGCCGACAAGGTCTCGGTGAACTCACCCGCCCTGGAGAGGCCTGCGCTGATCGGCGAGCTGGCCGCCGCTTTCGGCGTGCAGTGCGTGGTGGTCGGCATCGACAGCCTCGCCGACGGCGACTGCGAATGGCGGGTGCGGCAGTACACGGGCGATCCCTCGCGCACCCGCGCGCTGGCGAAGCGCACGCTCGACTGGGTCGCCGAGGTGCAGGCGCTCGGCGCCGGCGAGATCGTGCTCAACTGCATGGGGGCCGACGGCGTGCGCGCCGGCTACGACCTCGACCAGCTGCGCGCGGTGCGGGCGGTGTGCGCGGTGCCGCTGGTGGCCTCTGGGGGCGCGGGCGAAATCGCGCACTTCGCCGAGGTGTTCAGGGATGCCGACGTCGATGCCGCGCTTGCGGCGAGCGTGTTCCACTCGGGCGCGATCCGCATCCCCGATCTGAAGCGCGAACTGGCAGGGCAGGGCGTGGAGGTGCGCAGTGTCTGACATCGGGAACCCGCCGGTCGCCGACGCGGCGCTGGCCTGGGACAAGCAGGGTGGCCTGCTGCCGGCCATCGTCCAGGACGCCGACACGCTGCGCGTGCTGATGCTGGGCTACATGGACCGCGCGGCCCTGGCGGCGACGCGCGAGCGCGGGATGGTGACCTTCTTCAGCCGCAGCAAGGGTCGGCTGTGGACCAAGGGCGAAGCCAGCGGGCACGTGCTCGAGCTGGTGTCGATCGAGGCCGACTGCGACGCCGACACGCTGCTGGTGCGGGCCCGCCCGCGCGGACCGACCTGCCATCTGGGCCGGGCGAGCTGTTTTCCCTCGGCGCCGGAGGACTTCCTTGCATCGCTCGACCAGCTGGTCGAGCGCCGCGCGATCGAGCGTCCCGAAGGCAGTTACACCACGCGCCTGTTCGACAAGGGCGTGCTGAAGATCGCCCAGAAGGTCGGCGAGGAAGGCGTGGAGGCAGCGCTGGCGGGTGCTGCGCAGGACGATGCCGCGCTGCTCGGCGAAAGCGCCGACCTGCTGTTCCACCTGCTCGTGCTGCTGCGCGCCCGCGGCTTGTCGCTGGCCGATGCGGTCGCGGTGCTGCGCGAGCGGCACGCGGCGCGGGACTGAGTACGACGGCGCATCGGACGTCGCCGTCGCACGGCATACTTCGCGGATGCGCCGGATACTGATCGCCCTGCTGTTCTCGTTCGTTTTCGCCTCGCCGATCCAGGCGAGCGAGAGCGTCACCGTCGATGGACGCGTGGTGATCTGGCGCTACGGGCCGACTGCGGAGGGCGTCGGAGGCGTGCTGGTGTCCAACGGGCGCGAGCTGGCTCGCACCGGGGCCGACGGCCGCTATCGCATCGACGTGTCGGCGGGAGACACGCTGTTCGTCGTCAAGCCCGCCGACTACGCCCGCGTGCTCGATCGCGACGGCCAGCCGCGCTTCTGGCGGCATCACTTCCCCGAGGGTTCGCCGCGCCTGCGCTACGGCGGCATTCCGGCCAGCGCGATCGGCCCGGGCGACGGCGACTTCGCGCTGGAGCCGCTGGCGCGGCGCGCCGAGCCGCTGCGCGTGCTGCTGTTCGGCGATCCGCAGCCCAAGCACGCCGTCGACGTACGCCACTTCGTCGACGACATCATCGAGCCGATCAAGGAGGCATCGGCGCTGCATGCCGCCGACCCGGCGCACGGCTTTCCGCGCTTCTATTTCGCGGGGCTGGCGGCCGACCTCGGGCTGACGCTGGGCGACGTGGTCGACGACGATCTGTCCCTGCTGCCGCTGGTGCGCGAGGCGACTGCGCGGCTGGGCGTGCCCTGGCTGTACGCGCCGGGCAACCACGACATGGATCTCGACGCGCCGGATGACGACAGTTCGCTGCTCACCTTTCGGCGCGAGTTCGGTCCCGACACGCTCGCCTGGGAGACGCCGCAGGCCAACTTCATCGTGCTCGACGACGTGATCCACCAGCCGGGTGCGAAGCCGGCCTACGTGGGGGGACTGCGCGAGTCGCAGTTCGCCTTCCTTGCCGCCTATCTGGCGACCCTGGATCCGGACAAGCGGCTGGTGATCGGGACGCATGTTCCGTTCTTCGACACCAAGCCGGACGTCGAAACCTTCCGCCACGCCGACCGCGAGCGCCTGTTCGCGCTGCTCTCGCGGTTCGACAAGCCGCTGCTGCTGAGCGCCCACGGCCATGTCCAGCGTCACCATCTGCACGGCGAGCGCGACGGCTGGCGCGGCGCCGAGCCGCTGCACGAGTACAACGTCGGCGCCACCTGCGGCGGCTACTGGGGCGGCCTGCCGGATGCGCAGGGCATTCCCGACGCGACCATGGCGGACGGCACGCCGAACGGTTTCGCGCGGCTGGACATCGACGCCGACGGCGGCTACCGGCTGACCTGGCACGTGGCGCGCGAACCCGACCATCCGGGCATCGCCCTGCACGCGCCGCAGGTCCTCAGGCGCGGCGCCTATCCGGGCGTGGGGCTGTTCGCCAACGTGTTCATGGCGCTGCCCGACGATCGCGTCGAGGTGCGCATCGGTGACGGCGACTGGCGGCCGATGCAGCGCGTCGAGCGCGCCGACCCGCGACTCGTCGCCGTCAACCTGGCCGACGACGCCGCGCCCGCGCTGCGCGGCTACGACCGCGCGCCCGAGGCCGAGCCATCGACCCATCTCTGGCGAATCTCGCTGCCGACCGATCTGCCGGCGGGCGAGCATCGCTACGAGGTGCGCGCCGTCGACCGCTGGCGCGGCGAGCTGCGCGCGGCCGGCAGCTACCGGCTGGAGGACGCCGTTCCCTAGCCTGCGCGATCGAGACAGCCGACGCCGGCGGGTGTAGTCTCGTGCGCCATCGCGCCGCACGCGGCCACACGTCGCGGGCGAGCGCACCGGCACGACACTGCCAGCGAGGGTTTGCTTCGATGACGACTTCACGCATCTTCGCCGGGGCGGCGACGCTCCTGGTCGCTTGCCTTGCAGCCACCGCCACCGTCTCGGCCGGCGACCGCATCGTCCTGCGCGAGGGCATGAAGTGCCGCAGCGAGGACAGTCCGCGCCGCGAAGGCGAAACCCACGCCTGCTACTTCCTGCCCGGCAAGGTCGGCCGCCACGACTTCAGCACGCGCAATGCGCGCGGCGGCCAGGTGGTCACCGAGCTCGGACCCAGCTGCAAGGAGATCGAGATCCTCGGCGAGGACGATTTCCAGCAGGAAGGCGAGGACGGCCAGCTGCTCAAGCGGGTCAGCGTGCTCTGCGTGGATTGAACGCGGCGCGGTCGTTCGGTCGGTCCCGGCGCGCAGGGCTGGGCCTGCGAGCCAAAGCCCGTTCAGCCGCAGCCGTCACATCGGTGGCCCCGTAACGTCCTCGTCATCAGGCGCTCGCCGGGCGCCGATCCAGACCACGCGCCGACGCGCTCGCAAGGGGAGTCCCATGGACCTGCGCAACCTGTCTTCCGATGCCATCGGCCTGTTCGCGGCGGCGGCGCTGATGGCCGCGGTCGGCTGGTACACCGACAACGGTGGTTTCCTCTGGGCGGGCTCGATCGTCTTCACCGTGGCCTCCGGGCTGGTGGTTCAGCAGAGCAGGTCGCGGCCGGGCAAGGACTGAGCGTCGGGGACCTCCCGGGCCAGCTCCCGACGACGCCCGCCCTGCGCGGCGACACCTTCCGTCGTCAGCCGGCGCGCAGCCTGTCCGGGCCGGCGTGCGTTCGGCGTTTCCTTCGGCAGGCGTGAGCCAGTCGATCGAGGAGAGCGTCGTGACCAGGCTGTTGCACTGCATCGCCTTCGCCCTGCTGCTGGCGCTGGGCTCGGCCGCCGCCGGGCCGTTGCCCGATTTCGTCCTGCGCGAGGACTATCCCTTCGCCGAGGACTGCGACCCGCAGATCCAGGCGCTGCTCGGGCGCGCTGCCGAACTCAACTACGCGCGGCCGGCGGAGGCCCGGCCGCTGGTCGTGGAGGCGTTCGCGCTGGCCGATGGGGGCCTGCGCTTCGCCGAATACGATTACGCCTACGCGCTATACCTGCTGCTCAAGAACGGCTTCGACGGGCCGGGCTCCTCGACCTTCGGCCCCGGCACCCGCGAGGACTACCTGCGCGTGGCGCGGCGCCTGCTCGATCATCTGGATCGCGGCGGTCGGGTCGGGCAGTGGGTGTTCACGCCGGAAGGCCAGTTCTACATCGAGGCCCATGTGACTGCCGGCAACGGGCTGGCCTGGTATCTCTACGAGGATGCCGGAGCCGACCCGGCGAAGCTGGAGGAAGCGCTGGCCATCGTCCGGCGCTCGACCGCCCACGTCCAGTCCGAACAGCACTTCTTCGCCCACGACACCGAGGTGCGGATCCTGCTGGCGCTGGGACGGCGCGACCAGGCCTACCGGATCGTTCGTGACGTGCTCGCGGAGGCGCCGGAATTCGCCGACTTCGCCGACCTGCGGGAGGATGCTGACTACCGGCGGTGGCTGGCCGATCAGCGCTGAGCCCGTAGGCAATCCCGCGGGCATGCCACGCCCGGGTTCGCGCGGCGGTGCCGGCGGCCGTCCGGGCGCGTCGCCGGCAGCGTGGCGGGCTCCGGCACGGGCAGGCCGCTTCCGGCCCGCGTTTCCCGATCGGTGGCATCCGCCCGGCCGGGCTTGGGGTATCGTTGTAGCGGAGTCGCCCTGCGTCGAGGCGGGGAGCTCGGTCCGTGATGGAATCCCGCCGCATGAATGCCCGCCTGTCCCTGCTCGCCCTGGCCGCGCTGGCTGCGCTGCGCGCTGTTCCGGCGCAGGCGGCCACGTGGACCGGGGCTGCGGCAGGCGCGCGCTCGGCGGCGCTCGCCGCCGAGAAGGCCGCCACGCTCGACCAGATCGTGGTCACCGCGCGCAAGAAGTCCGAGCTGCAGCAGCAGGTGCCGGTCAGCATCTACAGCCTCGACGCCGCCGAGCAGCGCAAGCTGGCGCTCGACGACCTCGGTGACCTCGGTGCGGTGGTGCCCGGTCTGCAGCAGGGTGACCTGGCGATCACCAGCCGACTGACCCTGCGCGGCGTCAATTCGGGCGACAACAATTCGTTCGAGCAGGCGGTCGGCGTGTACGTCGACGGACTGTTCCGCGGCCGCATGAACCAGCAGCACATCGGACTGTTCGACCTCGAGCGCGTCGAAGTGCTGAAGGGTCCGCAGGTGGCGCTGTACGGCAACAGCTCGATCGGCGGCGCGATCACGGCGACGACGCGCAAGCCGTCCTTCGATGCCGGCGGCGACCTGGCGTTCGGCTACGAAACCGAGTACCGCACGCGCCGCATGAGCGGCGGCTTCGACCTGCCGCTGGGCGAGACGCTCGCGCTGCGCGCCTCGGGCATCCGGCGCGACCAGGATCGCGGCATCTCGCCCAACGCCGCCTCGGGCGAGAGCGAGCCGCGCGTCGAGGCGCAGGCGCTGCGGCTGGGCGCGCTGTGGCTGCCGACCGACCTGGTCAGCGTGACCGTCCGCCACGAGCAGGGCGGATTCGACCGCGAGGGCCACATCTTCGACGTGTTCAAGCACGTCGACGGGCAGGGCAATCCGTGGCCCGGGTCAGTGTTCACCGGGCTGGCCGACGGCCGGCTCGACATCGGCAATCGCGAACCGTTCAAGTACCAGGACGCCTTTTTGCGCACCGACATGGACGAGACGCTGCTCGACGTGCAGTACGCGGGTGATGCCATCACGCTGACCGCGATCAGCGGCTACAGCCGATACGACTACCGGCAGTCGGCCGACGTCGACCTGACGCCGGCGACCGTCATCGGCGTCTACCAGGACGAGCGCTACCGGCAGTTCTCGCAGGAAGTCCGGCTCAATGGCCGGGCCGGCGAGCGCGTCGACTACCTGCTGGGTGCGTACCATCAGCGCGACGATTTCCGCAACGACTACCTGTCGGACTTCAACCTGCCTGCGCTGCTGGCGCCGGCCTACGGCATCCCGACTGCACTGGCCGCGCAGCTGCTCGACCCGTTCTCGCGGCACATCCTGCTCGACCAGCAGACCCGCCAATCGGCGCTGTTCGGCCACATCGACGTCGCGTTGTCCGAGCGGCTCACCGCCGGCCTCGGCGCGCGCTGGCAGCGCACCCGCAAGGACGCCGAGCAGGCGGTGCGCGGCGCCGGACTCGACCACGTGGACGGCCCCGGACGGACGATCGACCTGCGCTGGCTCGACCCGACGCTGGCGCCGCTGCTGCTCGGCAATCCGGCCTACCTCGCCGACCCGACCGGCTACGTGCTGGTGCTGCCCGACGGCACGCGGGTCGATCCGGTGCTGGCGCCCAACCACGCGGTCGGCTACCTGATCGTCTCCCGCGGGGCCGGCGTGCTGCACGAGTTCACCGGCCTTTCGCGGCGCGAGTCGCATCCCATGTTGCAGGCCAGCCTGTCCTGGCAGCATTCGCCCGACCTGATGATCTACGGCAGCTGGTCGAACGGCGCCAAGGCCGGCGGCTTCGATTTCCTCTACGAGGGCGGCGATCCCGGCGCCGCCGAGTACGAGGACGAGAACGCCAGCGTGTTCGAGGTCGGCTTCAAGAAGGACTGGGCACGCGTACGTCTCAACGTCGCCGCCTTCCACGGCAACTACGACGATCTCCAGGTGTCGGTGTTCGACGGCGGCATCGGCTTCACCGTCGGCAACGCGGCCAGCTCGACCTCGCGCGGCATCGACGGCGACCTGCTCTGGCAGATCGCCGACGACTGGCGGATGGATGCGCACTGGTCCTGGGTCGACTTCCGCTACGACCGCTTTCCCGACGCCAACTGCAGCACCACCGAACGGCTCGACGGATCCGGCCCGCTGTGCGACTGGTCGGGCCGGCGTACGCCCTTCGTGCCCGAGTTCGAGGCCACGATCGGCATCGAGCATGACCAGCGGCTCGGCGGCGGCTGGACGCTGCAGCACGGGCTGCGCGCGAGCTACAAGGGCAGCCATTCGACGGCGTCGGATCTCGAGCCGCAGACCCGCGAGGCGGCCTACACACTGATCGATTACCGCGTGGAGCTCACGCCTGGCGTAGCGGCGTGGAGTCTGGCGCTGCATGCGCGCAACCTCGGCGACGAGCGCTACAACGTGTTCACCTCGGTGATCCCGCTGGCGCCGGGCGGCGCCTTCGCCCACGTGCTGGCGCCGGGGCGCGAGCTGGCGCTGGAGTGGCGCTACCGGTTCTGAGCGCGGCGCGGACGGCGGTGTTGAGACACGCAGAGCGGACCTTGGTCCGCTGCAACGCCACGCAACAGTCCCCGTCGACCTGGGCGCGGTCCACCGCCGCCCTTCGCGTGAGCCGAGCAAGCTCGGCTGTCGCGTGGGTGCCTCACTCCGTTGCGCCGGCGCCCGGGTCCTCGCGCCAGCAGGCGCGCAGACGCTCGTGGAAGTGGTGCAATCCGCTCTCGCGGCGCGGATTGAGCCGGCCCGGTCGGTACGCGCCCGAGGCCAGCCCTTGCTGCACCGCCTCGCAGATCCAGCGGTCCTCGTCCTGCACGGCGTCGCTGAATGCCTCGTCGCCGGCGGCGTCGACGGTCTGCTGGCTGGGGTAGTAGTAATCGAAGTCGATCCGGCAGCGGCCTTCGCCCAGCGGCAGCACGCGATTGGTCTGCAGCCGGCCGGGCAGCAGGTTGAGCATGGTGTTGGGGAAGACGAACCAGTACAGCGCTTCGCCGTCGGCGTACGGGCCGCTGCCGCGCTCCAGCGGGCTCCACTGCAGCGAGTACCAGTCGCTCGTCTCGGTGACGTAGCTGCGGTAGTCGAGCATGCGGTTGAGCTCGGGATGGACGTGCGGGACGTGGTAGCCCTCGAGATAGTTGTCGATGTAGAGCTTCCAGTCGCAGGCAAGCGTGTAGCTGACGCGGCGGTCGAAGCGGAAATCGGCGAAGCGGCCGCCGGCGCGCTCGGCGATCCCGGCCATCACGCTGTCGAGCGGCACCGTCGGTTGCTGCGAGACGAACACCAGTCCCTGCCATTCGGCGACCGCGAGTTCGGTCAGGCGGATCCCGCTGCGATCGAAGCCGGGCGCGTCGTCCATCTCAGGCGCCGACAGCAGCTGGCCATCGAGGCCGTAGCTCCAGCCGTGGTAGCGGCAGCGCAGGCGTTTGGCGCAGGCCCGTCCCGCCGCCACCGGGCCGGCGCGGTGGGCGCAGACGTTGTGGAAGGCGCGCAGGCGGTTCGCTTCGTCGCGCACTACCACCACCGGCGTGCCGGCCACCTCTTCGGCGACCTGGTCGCCGGGCTGGCGGAGGAACTCCGCCGCGGTGACCAGCTGCCAGTGGCGGCCGAACACGCTGCGCCGGTCGCGGGCCAGCGCCTCGGCGCCGATGAAGGCGGAGGCGGGCAGGGCGAAGGCGGACTCGGGCGGCTGTGGAGCGAGGGCAGGGTCGCGCATGGGATCGGCGTGCGGAGGGGTGCGGCGAGTTTACAGCCGGCCACCGCCTGTCCATGATCGGACGCATCGCACCCCCGCTTCCGGCGACCCGATGGAAGACCTGCAGCGCGCGGCACAGCTCTTCCACCAGGCGCTCGCGGCGCAGCAGGCGGGCCGCCTCGACGAGGCCGAGCGGCTCTATCGCGAGGCGCTGGCGCTGGCGCCGGACCGGCCATCGGTGCTGCTCAACCTTTCCGGCGTCCTGCTGCAGATGCAGCGCTTCGCCGAGGCGCTCAGACTGAGCGAGCGCGTGCTGCAGCTGCAGCCGGGACATCCCGATGCGCTGCAGAACGCCGCGCTGTGCCGGCGCCAGCTGTACGGCGGTGACGCGCTGGGCCTGCTCGAGCAGGCCGTCGCGGCGCGGCCGCAGGACGTCGAGGCGCTGAGCAACCTCGCCCTCGCGCTGCGCGAGGCGGGCAGAGCGGAGGACGCGCTGGCGACGCTGGATCGGGCGCTGGCCATCGATCCCGGGCGTGCCGGCGCGCTGGCCAATCGTGCGGCGCTCCACGCCGAACGCGGTCGTCTGCCGCAGGCCCAGGCCGACTACCTCGCCGCGCTGGCGCTCGACCCCGGGCTGGAGGCCGCGCAGCGCGGATTCTTCGTCCTTTGCGCGACGCCCGGGTTCGAGCCCGCTCCCGACGACAGCCGATTCCGGCAGCGGCTGGCCGAGGCCGTCGCCGCGCCCTGGGGGCGGCCGCAGGCGCTGGTCCCGCTGTGCCTGGCGCTGGTTGCGCGCGACCCGCGGATCGCCGCGCAGATGGCGGGCAGCGCGGAGATCGGCGCCGACTGGTCGGATGCTTCGGATTCGCTTCTGCGCGCGCTGCTGCCGCGTGCCGTGCTTGCCGATCTCGCCTTCGAGGACTGGTTCGTCGCCCTGCGCGCCCGGCTGCTCGCCGAGGCGGAGCGTGCATCCGGTGGCGGCGCCGATGGCGCACGCCTCGGGCTCCTCTGCGCCGTGGCGGCGCAGGCCTACCTCGCCGAGTACATCGCGCCGGTCACGCCGGAAGAGGCAGCGCGGCTCGCGCGCATCGAGGACCGCCTGTGCGCCCGGCTCGACGCCGGCGACGTCGAGGTGCCGCTGGACTGGATCGCCGCCTTCGCGAGCTATGCAACGCTGGCATCGCTGCGCTGCGTCGAGATGCTGGCGGCGCGGCGCTGGCCACCGGCCGTCGACGCGCTCTTCGCGGTCCAGTACCGGGCGCCGCTCGAGGAGTCGCGGCTGCGCGCCGGCATCGGCCGCCTGACGCCGATCGAGGACGCCACGTCCGTGGCGGTGCAGGCGCAGTATGAAGCGAATCCCTATCCGCGCTGGAGCGCGCTGCCGCGCACGCGCGATCCGCAGGGGCTCGCCGCCTTCCTTTCGGCGCGCCTGCCCGGTCTCGGCCGGCAGACGTTGGCGCAGGGCGGTCCGCTGCGCGTGCTGGTGGCCGGCTGCGGCACCGGCCAGCAACCGATCGAGACGGCGCTGGGGCTGGCCAACGTCGAAGTGCTGGCGGTCGACCTCAGTCTCGCGAGCCTGGCCTACGCGCGTCGCCAGGCGCAGGCGATGGGCCTTTCCAACCTGCGTTTCGCCCAGGCGGACCTTCTTCAGCTCGGCCGCTGCGGACTGTCGTTCGACCTGATCGAGAGTTCAGGCGTCCTGCACCATCTCGCCGACCCGCTGGCCGGGCTGGCGGTGCTGGTCGGCCTGCTGCGTCCGGGCGGCTTCCTGCGGCTGGGCCTCTACAGCGAGCGCGGGCGCCGCTCCGTGGTGGCCGCCCGCCAGCGGATCGCCGCCCACGGCTGGCGCGCCGACCTCGACGGCATGCGCGCCTGCCGCGCGGACCTCCGGACCTTGCCGGTGCAGCACCCCGCCCGCGGCGTGCTGGCCTTCGGCGACTTCTTCGCCGCGAGCCCCTGCCGTGACCTGCTCTTCCACGTGCAGGAACATCGCTTCACCTTGCCGCAGCTCGCCGCCGCCCTGCGCGCGCACCCGCTGCGCTTTCTCGGGTTCGAACTCGCACCGGCGACCCGCGCGGCGTTCCTGCGGGAGCACACGACGCCCGGCGCACTGCAGGATCTCGAGGCCTGGGATCGCTTCGAGTCCGCGCACCCGGACTGCTTCGCGGCGATGTACCAGTTCTGGCTGCGCCGCGAATGAATGGGGACAGGTACCGTTATCCGCAGATAACGGTACCTGTCCCGGTTAATGTGTCCCGGTCAGTGCGGAATCATCGAAGGCGCGCGCGTTTCCTCGCGGCCGTGAGCCGAGGCGGTGTCCGCGCAAAGAAAAAGGCCGCGACTCCTCGCGGAATCGCGGCCTGAAGACGGTCGTCAGGCGACGACCGTCAGGTTCCGGATCAGAAGTTCTGCTGGAACTTCACGTACCAGAAGCGACCGATGTCGAAGCCGCCGTTGTAGGAGACGTTCGAGTCGATCTGGGTGTACATCGGCGGGCCGAAGTGGTCCGTGATGTTGTTGGCGCCCACCGAGATCGACGAGTTCCACGGCGAGTTCCAGCGCACCTGCAGGTCGTGGAAGGTGTTCGAACCGAGCACGTTCAGCGGCACGCGAGCACCACTGGTC
>VFQU01001809.1_pt1 | contig 11472 bp, 17 predicted proteins | sample 3512311 | NCBI WGS metagenome assembly VFQU01 (sample SAMN10412377, study PRJNA504923) | tailings metagenome | isolation source: Relicate 3 Philex TSF3 active mining site | place: Philippines: Tuba, Benguet | collected 2017-08-29 | reverse complement strand
GTGGGCTTTTTTGCCGGCGATCTCGACCAGCCGCCGGGCGGCTTCCCCGAACAGCTGCAAAAGAAGGTGCTGAAGGGCAAAACCCCACTCACCGAGCGCCCCGGCTCGTATTTGAAGGATGTCGACCTCGAAGCTGAGCGGAAGAAGATTGCCGAGGAAGTGGGCCAGCCGGTCGACGATTATCGCCTCGCCTCCTACCTCATGTATCCAAAGGTCTATTCGGATTTCGAAAAGACCCAGGATCGTTATGGTCCCACCGAAGTTCTGCCCACCCCGGTCTATTTCTACGGGCTTAACGAGGGCGATGAACTCCTGGTCGATATCGAAAAGGGCAAGACCCTGGTCGTGACCTATCAGGGCCGCGCCCCGACCAATGAAAAGGGCGAAGTCCGCGTCTTCTTCGATCTCAACGGCCAGCCGCGCACCATTACCGTGCCGGATCGTTTGAAGGCCGGCGAAGTCAAGGTGCGCGCCAAGGCGGCGGCAGGCGACCCCAAACAGGTCGGCGCGCCCATGCCGGGCGTCATCTCCACCCTCGCCGTCAAGGAAGGCCAGAAGGTCACGGCGGGCGACGTGCTCTGCTCGATCGAAGCGATGAAGATGGAAACCGCCATCCACGCCGAAGTCGATGGTACGGTGGCCGAGCTCCTCATCAAGCCGGGCGACCAGATCGACGCCAAGGACCTGCTGGTCCGGCTGGAATAGGCTAAGTCTCCTCGGCGGACATACGCATGAGAAGCGCCACCAGCGGAACATTAATGTAGTAATTGTTCCGGCCTTGGTGGTGCTTTTCGAGAAAGCCTGCTGCGGCAAGCTGATCAAGATATCTCGATGCGGTTTGCCGGGTGACACCAAGTTCATGCTGGACGAATTCAATGCGCGTGTAGGGGTGGCGAAAGAGGTTGTTCAGCAGATCCTGCGAGTATTTGATTGTTGGATCCAAGCGCAGCCGATTTTTGTAGTCCGCCATCAATAGGCCAATGCCTTCGATGAGCTCGAGGGTTTGCCTTGCCGTGCGGGCTACGGCTCTCAGCATGAAGATTACCCACTCCTCCCATGCCCCCTCGTCTCGTACTTTTTGTAGTAGGCGATAATAGTCCGCCTTATGGGTGGTGATGTACCGACTTAAATAGAGGATCGGCGTGTTCAACAGTCCTGACTGTACCAGGTAGAGAACATTGAGGATCCGCCCCACACGGCCATTGCCATCGCTGAAGGGGTGGATGCTCTCGAACTGATGGTGGATCAAGGCCATCTTGACGAGCGGATCGAGTGAAGACTGGGCCTCATCGTTTATGAAGACTTCCAGCGCCCTCATCGTCGTCTCGATTTCCTGATGGCTCTGGGGCGGCACATAGACAAGAGTGCCAGCCTTCTCGTTCATCAGCGCCGTTCCAGGTCCCGGCCTGAACCGTTCGGACGTTCTCTTCAGAACCTGGAATATTTCGATGATGGCATTGCTGGTGAGTAGCCCTTTTTCTTCGATCATTCTCTCGAAGCCACATTTGAGGGCGTCCCGATAATAGGCAACCTCCTTTGCGGACGGAGAATTGGGGCCCTCGGGAAACAGACTGGCCTGAAACAGCTCATCCTGCGTGGTAACTATGTTCTCAATTTCCGAACTGGCCTTGGCTTCCTGCAGGGCCAGAGTGTCAATCAGGATACCTTGATTGGGAATAGCGGTGGCCCGGCCTTTGAGCTCGGCAAGGTGCCGATGAGCCGTAGCCAATGCCCGCAGAACGTCAGGCGTTTCCAGATCGATTGCTGGTGGAAGCGGCGGAATTTGATAGCTTGAAACTAACATGTCCGGCTTCTCATGTTTGAAATTTTGCCAAAATATAACATGAGGCAGGCAATATGTCAGAAAATTCTGGGCCTTATAACGCAAACGAGCGGACGCAATGCGTCAGCTCGTCCAAATTCGTCATCTTGCGCTTCTACTACAACCGCCGCGCCCTGCCATCGACAGTCTTGCCATATTTACCGGCATAGACCCGCGCCGGGACCGGCAGGCGGGAGACGATCCAGCTCACCATCAGCGGGATCAGCACGATATCGTCCACCCAGCCCAGAAGCGGGATCACATCGGGGATGATGTCGAACGGGTTGACCAGATAGAAGGCGGCAAACAGTGTCGCCGCCTTGAGGTAAAGTGGGGTTTCGCGCGCCCAGAAGGCGGTCCAGAGCTGGATGACTTCCTTGCGGAAGAGGAAAATGCGGGGAAGAAGCCTGTTCATCATGGCTGATAGATGGTTTGCCTCCGAACCGCGTTCAAGACGGCGGCGATCACATTGCTGGCGTCAGCCGAGCCCACCCTGCTCCTTGAGCAATTTGTAGATCGCCATGGCGTGGCCGTGGCCCAGTTTGTAGTCGGCCTTGAGCCAGTCGGTGATCTCTGTGGCCTTGGTGCCGGGTGTGGTGAGGCCCTTTTCCTGCGCCCGACGGATGAATTCCGCGGGGCTGACCCCGGTCTGTTTTTCGATATTGGTGAGATAGGCGGCAAAGGTCATCTTTTCTCCTCTTGCTTGGTACAAGGACGGTTGACGCTCGGGGATTTCGACAGTCAGGCCTTGCGCCGCCTGGACTTTTTGGCCGCCGCCTTGGCCAGGTTTTCCGCCACCCGCGCCCGCACCATGCGGATAATCAGGTCGTCGGGCGGCAGCGCATCGGGCGGAAACTGCATAGTACCGGTCGAGGTCCGCCAGGGCGCGATGTCATCTGCCATGCCGACAAAGACGGAATTGCCCATGGGGAAAAACGAGCAATGCTTCTTGAAGGCGAAATAGGAGACGAGGGCCCCATGAAAACCGATGCCCGGCATGGCATAGGTGATGACTTCCTCGGCCTCGGGCGCCGCTGTGGCGACCACCTGGCGCAGATGCGCTATCGCCTCGCGAAAAGGCGGCTCCAGACCCGCGATATAGGCATCGATCCGGGTCTTGGCGTCCTCGGCATCGCTCATCGCATCCTCCCTCGCGCGCAGCGTCACTTTATTGTTCAGTTGCGCGCGCAAAAGGGAAGGCCTATCTCGGAGACGAGACGAAACGGGGTGTGAAATGGCCGGTCCAGCGCCGCGCAGGCAATCGGTGGGTGTCAATGTCGGCGGCGTCATGGTCGGCGGCGGTGCTCCCGTCGTCGTGCAATCCATGACCAATACCGATACCGCCGATATCGACGCGACGGTGAAGCAGGTCATGCAACTGGCCCGCGCCGGCTCGGAAATCGTGCGCATCACTGTCGACCGCGACGAAAGCGCCGCTGCCGTTCCCATCATTCGCGACCGCCTTGCTTTCATGGGCTATGACGTGCCGCTGGTGGGCGATTTTCACTATATCGGCCACAAACTGCTGACCGACCACCCGGCCTGCGCCGAGGCTCTGGCCAAATACCGCATCAATCCCGGCAATGTCGGCTTCAAGGCCAAGCGCGACACCCAGTTCGCCACTCTCATCGAGATCGCCAACAAATATGACAAGCCGGTGCGCATCGGCGTCAATTGGGGCTCGCTGGACGAAGAACTGCTCACCAAGCTCATGGACGAGAATGCGGCCTCAGCCGCGCCGATTTCGGCCGCCGCCGTGCAGCGTGAGGCCATTATTCAGTCCGCCCTGCTCTCGGCCGCCCGCGCCGAAGAGCTTGGCATGGGCCGGAACAAGATCCTGCTCTCGACCAAGGTGAGCGACGTTCAGCACCTGATCGCGGTCTATCAGGACCTTGCCGCCCGCTGCGACTATGCGCTCCATCTTGGCCTAACCGAAGCCGGCATGGGCTCAAAGGGCATTGTCGCCTCTTCGGCGGCGCTGGGCATTCTCCTCCAGCAGGGCATTGGCGATACGATCCGCATTTCCCTGACGCCCGAACCCGGTGGAGATCGCACCACCGAGGTCAAGGTGGCGCAGGAACTGCTCCAGACCATGGGCTTCCGTCAGTTCCTGCCGGTTGTCGCCGCCTGCCCCGGCTGCGGACGCACCACGTCCACCACCTTCCAGACGCTGGCCAAGGATATTCAGGACCATCTCAACACGTCCATGCCCGAATGGCGCGAACGCTATCCGGGTGTCGAAACGCTGTCGGTGGCGGTCATGGGCTGCATCGTCAACGGGCCGGGCGAGAGCAAGCATGCCAATATCGGCATTTCCCTGCCCGGCACCGGCGAAACCCCGGCCGCCCCGGTTTTCGTCGACGGCGAAAAGGTCGCCACCCTGCGCGGGGCTGACGTAGCCGACCAGTTCAAGGTGATGGTCGCCGACTATATCGAACGCAAGTTTGGCACCGGAAAGCAGGACGCGGCGGAGTGAGTGTCGGCGACCGCCTGGACGAGACGATTGTCGGCCGACGCGTGGCCTTGGCGCGCGCTGGAAACAATCCCTGGCTCGTCGCTAAAATGGCAAGCGGTTGGGTTGTGATGAGCGACAAGCAGGTCGTGCCGGGCCAGCTTATTCTTCTCTCTGATCCCGTTGTGGGCGCCCTCAACGATCTATCACGCGAACAGAGGGCGGGGTATCTGCTTGATATGGCACGAATTGGCGATGCCTTGCTGGCCGTCACCGGTTGCCTTCGCGTCAACTACGAAATTCTCGGCAATACCGATCCTGCGCTTCACGCCCATATTGTACCACGCTATGCCAGCGAGCCTGACGAGCGCAGGACCATGCCGATCTGGCTCTATGACTGGTCCAGCGCGGATGTCTTCTCGGATGACAAGCATGGTGTCCTGCGTCAACGTCTGGCGCATCACCTAAGCGATCATGCAGCCGAGGCGAGCGCATGAACGAACGCAATCAGAGGCGCCTGTTCTGGCTGGCCATGCTGATCATCGTGCTCGGCGCGCTCAAATTCATGGGCCAGATTTAGTGGAATACCAGACCCGCCCGGCGCTGGACGAAGTTCTGGCGCTCGATCTGCTTTGCCTGCGCGCTCCTGATGGCGGTCCGCTGCACCCCGAAACCCATCGCGAACAACTGGCCCAGTCACTGCCCAGGGCCGAATGGGCATGCCTGCGGCGCGATCAGGCGCTGATCGCCTATTTCTATCTCTGGCCACAGACCAAGACGGACTGGTTCGTCGGTGGCCTCGCTATTCATCCGGATCACAGAACTGCGCCAGTCATTGCTGGCCTATGGACTGCAATGGGTAGCCTCGTGCAGGGCCTTCATGCCACGACGCTGCGCAGCCATGTGCTGCGAACCAATGCGGCCTCGCTGCGCCTCCATCACCGGCTGGGCTTTATGGTCGAACAGGAAAACGAGCGAGCGATTGCCTTTGTGGGGACCAGTGCCGAGCTCTTCGCCAGCCGGCCCGCCCTTATTCGGCGGCAGCAGGCGACACGGTTACATTAAGCTCGCTACCCACTTCCACCGCGCCAGTCTCTTTGTCGAAGACGCAGACAATGCTGGCCGAGCCGCCGCTGGGGAAGGTGCCCGAGACGATGGCAAGACCATAGCTTTCGCTGCCGAACGGATCGACCACCGCGCTCGGATCGGTGAAGACGCCTTCCGTCGCCGCCAGGCAGCCCTGCTCGACTTCGGCGGCGAATTCGGCCCAGGCATCATCGGACGAGGCGACGGCGCCGCCGATGCTGGCAAGGGTAATGGCGGCAATAGCGAAAGGCTTCAACATGAACTGTCCTTTTTCAAACGGCTTGCGAGACTAGGCCTGCATTCAGGCATTTTTCTGCCATTCCGGCAGCGGAAATACCCGATCATAGGCCCAGTTGAAGACGAAGGCATAGGCCATATAGAAGGCCGCCAGCGCAATATCCATGATCAGCGCCTGCCAGAGAGAAATACCCAGATACCAAGCGATGGCGGGCAGCATGATGGCCAATAGGCCCAGCTCGAAAAACACAGCATGCACCACGCGGATCGGCGTGGTCTTTTCGGTGCCGCCCCGCCATTTGACCATGAAATGGTCGAAGCCAAGATTGTAAATATAGTTCCACGCCATGGCGACGGTGGCGCTGGCCACGACGAGAACGGCGCTATCGCCACCCGGCAGATGGAAGGCGAAGGCGGCCAGCGGCGTCGCCAGAATGATGCCGATGATTTCAAAGGCGAGAGCGTGACGGATACGGTCGGCAGTGCTGCGCATGACGAGCCTCAGATTACCGGGCCGTCCCGTTCGATACCCAAAATGGGGGAGGTCGTCCTCGCTGGATGGCCATATAGGACGGGGCGATTTTGGGGGCAAGAGCCGGCCCGCATGTCCGATGGCCTAGGGATGCAGGGCAAAGACCCCGGCGCGGACCATGCCTCCGCCCATATCGGGCACCTCATACTCGGCCAATCGGCGCAGCCGGTCGAGGGGCAGGTGGCGCCGGAACGGGTCGCCGATCAGCACGTCAGCGCCGCGCGCCGCGTGCGCTTCGAGCCCCGAAAGGCTGAGGGCGGCCACCTCCGCATCGTAAAAAACGTCCCCCGCCAGGACCACCTCCGTCAGTGCCTCCGCCGCGCCCGCCACCAGCTCGACGCCATTGGCTTTGGCATTGAGCCTCAATGCGATCTCGCCCAGCGGATCGGGCTCGAAGGCCAGCACACCTGCCGCACCGGCCCTGGCGGCGGCAATGCCCACCACTCCCGAGCCCGCACCAAAGTCGAGGACTGTGCGACCGGCAACAGTTTCGGGATTGTCTTTGAGAAAAAGCGCCAGCGCGGCGCCACCGGCCCAGGCATAGGCCCAATAAGGCGGGTCATCGGCGCGTCCTTGTTCGGCCAAAAACCCTGCGAGCCCGCTTCGTGGCGAGGGGCGATAAAGCGCAATATCGGGCCGAAAGGACAGGGGCTCCAGCGCGAACCGGGTCCGGATGAAGTCTTCCGGGGATAGTGTCAGGCGGGAAGCTGGCAAGCATCCACCCATTGATTGCCGCACAGCGCCGCCAGCCGCTCAAGGCTGAGCTTGACCGAGGCATGGGTATCCCCGCCCGCCGGGATAACCAGGTCGTAAATCTTGAGCGATGTATCGAGATAGATCGGCAGCGGCGCAGGCAGGCCGAAGGGACAGACCCCGCCCACCTCATGGCTGGTCAGCCGCAAAACATCCTCGGGCCCCAGCATGCGGGGCCGCCCGCCAAAAGCCTCTTTGGATTTCTGGTTATCCAGCCGTGCATCGCCGCGCGTCACCAGCAGGAATTCCTCGTCGCGCACGCGGATGCACAGCGTCTTGGCGATCTGCCCCGGCTCAACCCCATGCACTTCGGCGGCCAGTTGCACCGTGGCCGTCGAGGCATCGGTGACGATGACGGAGAGATCAGGCGCGCGGGCGGCGAGATCGGACTGGACGGAAGAAAGGCTCATCGTGGTCTCACAAAGTACTCGGTGTCATTCCTGCGAAAACAGGAATCCCCGTGTCCGGAAAACAGGATTCCCGCTTTCGCGGGAATGCCCCTGTGGGTTTGCGAACAAATCGGCACTAAAAAAGGCTCGCCAACCGGTTTTCATATTTGAACCGCGTTTTTTCGCGGATCGGGGTAGTGACGGCGCGGGCCATGAAGTCGCGCGGAATATCGGCCACCCCGTCAAAACCCATAATTTCGGACACGGAAATCCGCTCGCCATCATAGGGCGTCACGATCACCGCCATGCCCGCCTCGACCGCGCCCGGTACGAGCACCCGGCAATAGGCGCCCGGTCGGCGCGCCCTATGAAACCGCTTGAGCCAACGCGGATCGCCCATCTTGGCCGAAAAGGTCATGCAGGGCGTGCGATGATAGGTGACTTCGAGCACGCAATCGCCAAGGACAAAACGGTCGCCAATCGCCGTTGTGGCGCTGTCCGGTCCTTCGATGGAGAGGTTCTCGCCGAACAGGCCCGGCATGGTCTCGATGCCCTCGCCCGACCAGAAATCGTAGTCGTCCTGAAAGTAGACATAGATGGCCTGATCGGCGCCGCCATGATGATGCCGGTCGGCAATCACGTCATCGGCAATGCCATCCCGCCCGATGGCGACGGGCCCGGCAACCGGTTCCTTATAGATGCCCGTCAGCGTCCCGGTGCCGGGAATATTGCGCGGCACGCCGACATTGACGCTCAGCAGCTTGGCCATGCTCATTTCTCCCGCGCTGCAAAATAGCGGGCCGTGGCCCGCAACCCGTCGGCCTTTGGCCCAAACGTGCGCAGCGCCGAAATGGCCTCGCCCACAATCGTCTCCAGCATCGCACGCGCGCCATCGACACCGAGGCGGCCCACTATGGTCTGCTTACCCAAAGCCGCATCCTTGCCAGTGGCCTTGCCCATGGCTTCGGGCGTGGCGGTCACATCAAGAATATCATCGGCCAATTGGAAGGCCCGGCCCGCCGCCTCCGCATAGGCAGTGAGCGCCGAAAGGGCGCGCGCATCTGCCCCGCCGAGAAGCGCGCCCATGCGCACCGAGGCGCGGATCAGGGCGCCGGTCTTCATGGCCTGCATGGTGGCGATGTCGGTTTCGGAAAAGCCGCCCTCTTCCCCCTCGATATCGCGCATCTGCCCGCCCACCATGCCGCCGGCGCCCGAGCCGGCAGCCAGTTCAGTAACCAGCGCGATCCGCACCGCCGGATCGGGGTGGCAACCAGCATCGGCCAGAACCGCAAAAGCCTCGGTGAGCAGCGCATCGCCCGCCAGGATCGCCGTCGCCTCGTCAAAAGCCTTGTGTACCGTGGGGCGGCCACGGCGCAGATCATCATCGTCCATGGCGGGGAGATCGTCATGGATCAGCGAATAGCAATGCACCATTTCGACAGCGAGCCCGGCCGCAAGCGCGGCCGCGCGCGGTACCGAAAAGATCGCCGCCGCCTGCCGCACCAGCAAGGGCCGCAGCCTTTTGCCGCCCTCAAGGCTTCCATGCCGCATGGCCAGAGTCAGCCTGTCGGCGGCCGGCCCGGGTCCGGAAAGACGCGCGCCGGTCAGATATTCGGAAAGCCCCGCTTCAACGGCTCGGGCACAATCGGCACTGTCGGCGGCAAAGTCATACATGGGGATGTTGCTAGCCCTTTGGCACAAAGGCGGCAATCCCCCTCACCCGGCACCTTGTTCCTCGCCGCGTCATGCGGGGCCATTGGCTATGAGCTAAAAGCATCGTGCTTGCCAGCACCCCCTCCCATCCTCCCCCGTCAAGGGAAGTGTTCACTTTGGACTTCGCCGGTCCATCCTCGTTCACCGCGTCATTCCCGCGAAAGCGGGAATCCCTGTCTCGGTGCAAGGGGATTCCCGCTTTCGCGGGAATGACACCGAGTTTGTTAAGGGCGCTGAGCAGTCCAAAGCAAACAGTCCCCCCGTCAAGGGGGAGGTGCCGCATCGCGTTCTTGACGAGATTGGTTTCACAAACACAGGACAGGCACCCTCCCCCTTGCGGGGAGGGTTGGGGTGGGGGGATGCGGATTACCGATCAAAACATATGCGATAGCCCTGCTCCCGGAGAGTTGGCCCGGCGCAGCCGGGTCGGTGAGGGGGTTGCGTCAGCACCATCTGGCGCTATTGAAAGCCTCATGGCCCGACGCATCCAAAAATTCTGGCGCTTCCTGCGCATTCCCCTCGGCATTCTCGCCGTGCTCGTCGCCATCCCGCTGATCCTCACCCCGGTCTATCTGATCGTTCAGCCGGTCTCCGTGCCCATGCTCGCCCGCATGCTGACGGGCCAATCCGTGACTCGTGTCTGGCGCGATATCGACGACATTTCCGACCGTCTCAAGGCCTCGGTCATTCTCTCGGAGGACGGACAATTCTGCCGCCATTGGGGTGTCGACGTGGCCGCCTTGCGGGTAGAAGTGGAAAACTACCTGGCGGGCAGGGAAACGCGCGGCGCCTCCACTCTCACCATGCAATTGGCGCGCAATCTCTTCCTCTGGAACCAGCAAAGCGCCCTACGCAAGGCGCTCGAAGTGCCCCTGGCGGCCTATATCGATCTGGTCATGCCCAAAAAGCGCATCATGGAGCTTTATCTTAACATTGCCGAATGGGGCCCCACCGGCCAGTTCGGCGTTGCTGCGGGCGCCGAACATGCCTTTGGCCGCGAACCGCAAAATCTCGACTGGCAGACGGCGAGCCTCCTCGCCGTCACCCTGCCCAATCCCATCCTGCGCAATCCCGCCCGACCCAGCGCCGGATTGCTGCGCGTCGCCGGCATCGTCGAAAACCGCGCCCGCGAATATGGCGATCGCGCCGCCTGTGTCGGACAGGACGGCAGGCTGGCGCTGTAGGCAGGTTGAATTTTCCTTCTTTCCGCAGTATATACAATCAACAAATGAGGTATATACATGGCCTTTTATGTCCGCGACGATGCGACCGATGCCGCGGTGCGCAAGCTCGCAAAACTCAAAGGAAAGAGCCTGACCGAGACCATTCGCGATGCCGTTGAAGTCGAGTATGAGCGCCAGCGCGGTGCCGTGCCCTTGGCGGAGCGGCTGAAGCCTCTGGTGGAGCGGTATCGGGTCTATCCTGTTTCCGGGGCAGCAGCAGACAAGGCATTTTTCGACGCCTTGTCCGGGGACGATTGATGTTCGTCGATGCCTCTGCCGCCATATCCATCCTCAGTGGCGAGGACGATGCGCCGACCTTGGCACAGAAGCTCGAAACGGCCGAAACCATCCTGATCTCGCCCATTGCGATCTATGAAACCGTCGCCGGACTGGCCCGCAAGCGTGCCTGCCCGGTCGAAGAGGCGCGGGCTTTGGTCGATCTTTTCGTCGAGGAACTGGGCGCCGAGGTCGTGGGCATTTCTGCAGAAATCGGGGTCTTGGCTGTCGAGGCCTTTGCGCGGTTCGGCAAGGGCCGCCATCGCGCCGATCTCAATATGGGCGATTGCTTCGCCTATGCCTGCGCCCGCGCCTACACTATGCCCCTGCTTTTCAAGGGAAATGACTTCATCCATACCGACATCGTTCCGGCGTGAACCAGGGCGCGGCGCCGCCTCCGGCAGCATTGCGTGATTTTGCCGCCGTCCGGCGCGAAGCCCCTAGCCAAGCCGCCGCTCTTGCTCTATAGAGCCCACCAATTCCTTTCAGAGATACGTCTCTGGGCCGCTTCCGGCGGCGCAACGATATTGATTTCGGAGTACCGACCATGGCAGTGCCAAAACGCAAGACCTCGCCGATGAAGCGCGGCTTCCGCCGTTCGGCCGACGCGATCGCCAACCCCACCTATGTCGAAGACAAGGATTCGGGTGAGCTGCGCCGTCCGCATCACGTCGACCTCAAGACCGGCATGTATCGCGGTCGCCAGATCCTGGCCGCTAAGAACTAAGCCGAAAGGCTGTTTGGTGCAGATGCGCCAATTCTGATATTGCAACGGCCGGCCCCCTCAAGGGTCGGCCGTTTTGTTTTTCCGCCGCCAAAAGAAGCGTCAACACGGAGCAGAGGCAAGCATGAGCACGCGCGTCGAATCGGACACAATGGGCACGATCGAGGTCCCGACCGACAAGTATTACGGCGCGCAGACCGCCCGCAGCCTCATGAATTTCGATATCGGCGGGGAGACGATGCCCACCGAGATCGTCCGCGCCTTC
>VFQU01001808.1_pt1 | contig 11482 bp, 9 predicted proteins | sample 3512311 | NCBI WGS metagenome assembly VFQU01 (sample SAMN10412377, study PRJNA504923) | tailings metagenome | isolation source: Relicate 3 Philex TSF3 active mining site | place: Philippines: Tuba, Benguet | collected 2017-08-29 | reverse complement strand
TAGTTCCCGTCGACCGCGAGGAGGGTGGTGCCGTAGATCGCCGTCGCGACGATCTTCTGCTCCTCCAGGTCGGACGGCACGAAGACGTAGCTCTCGAGGCCGTGGGCCGAGGCGTGGGCGGCGACGGAGTTCGCGAGGTTGCCGGTCGACGCGCACGCGACGACCTCGAACCCGAGCTGCTTCGCCTTCTCCAGCGCGACCGAGACGACGCGGTCCTTGAAGCTGTGCGTCGGGTTGGCGGTGTCGTTCTTGACCCACACGTCGCGCAGGCCGAGCGCGGCGGCGAGGCGGGGGGCGCGCACCAGCGGGGTCATCCCGCTGGGGAGGCCGGCGGTCGGGTCGTCCGGCGAGCACGGCAGGAAGTCGCGGTAGCGCCACAACGACGGGGGCCCCGCGGCGATGCTCTCGCGGGTGACGCGCGCCGCGATCCGCTCCATGTCGTAGACCACCTCGAGCGGTCCGAAGCAGTACTCGCAGACGTAGGCGGCCGTCAGCTCGCCCGTGCGCTCGCACTCCTTACATCGGAGCGCCGTCGCCGCCGTCCCGTGATCCGTCACCGGTCCTCCCGATCTCCGAACGCCATGAAAAAGCCCCTCCGCCGGGAGGGCGAGGGGCGACGGGTGCTCAGACCGATCGGACTCTCGCATCTCCCAGGTTCACACCTGGTGGAATTGGCACCTGGCGCTCTTGCGCTGGTTGCCGCGGTTTCACAGGGCCAGTCCCTCCACCGCTCTCGATGCGGTCGGGATAATAGCGACGCCCCGCGACGGACGTCAATCCGGTGGACGCCAGTCGGCGAGGCGGCCCTCGGCCACCCGCCGCGACAGCTCGAGCTCCAGGGCGGGGACCTCGCGGAGCGCCTCGACGAGCCGCCGCTCCCTCCACTCGCGGAAGTGGTCGGGACCGACCCCGAGACCCTCCGCGATGCGGGCCATCAGGTCGTCGCCGGGGACGCCCCGGACGCCGCTCGCGTGCCCGTGGAGGTTGCCCACCGGCACGAGGGTCCGGCTCTCGAGGTCGCGGAAGCTCATGCCCCGGGCCTCGAGCGCGGCACGGAGGGCGGCGCCGAACGGCGCGGACGACCACGGCAGCGCGGGCGGGGCGCTCACGCGGCGAGCCTAGACCACCGGCGTGACGATGTGACGGGCGCGGGCCGAGGCGGCCGTTACGATGCCCGGAGCGCGATGACCGACACCCCTCCCCCCGCCGATCAGCCCGCCGAGCACCCCGTGCCGGCCGAGGCCCCGACGGCCGCGGAGGCGACGCCCCCCGTCGCACGGCGGCGGTGGATGCCGCGCCGCCGGGCGGACGCGCCGGCGGACGCCCCCGCCGAGGCGGCGCCACCCGCCGCCACGCCCCCTCCCCCCGCCCCGCCGGCCGAGGGCGCATCCGACGACGCGCCGGTCGTCGACGCGACGGGCGACGTCCCCCTGCGCGGCGCCGCACCCCGCCGCCTGCGCCGCGAGCGCCGGCGCCTGATCACCCGGCGCGAGGAGGCGGTCTACCACCTCGGCGGACTCGCCTTCGAGCTCTACCGCCGCGACATGCTCGGCGAGGACGTCATGCGGCGGCGCGCGGGCGAGGTCGCCGAGATCGACGACACCGTCCGCGACATCGACGTGCGCCTCGGCGAGCTCGACCGCGAGCGCCGCGACCGGCGGCGGGTCGCCGAGCCCGACCCCGCCGCGGGGTGCTGCCTCACGTGCCGCACGCCGTTCCGCGCCGAGGCCCGCTTCTGCTGGCAGTGCGGCACCCAGGTGGTCCCGCCGTCGATGGGCGACGAGCAGGTCACCGCCGTCATCAGCGTCCGGCCGCCCGCGTGAGCGGCCGTCCCACCGGCTGGGAGGGGGCCGACCGCTGGTTCGCGGGCGGCGCGACCCCGCCGCCGGAGGGTCCGCCCCCCGAGGACGGGACGCCCCCCGCCCCCGAGCCGGTCTGCGAGGTCTGCGGCGCCCGGCTCGAGGCCGACCAGACCTACTGCCTCGAGTGCGGCTCCCCCACCCCCCTCGCGCCGCGCCTGCGGCGCGGCGGTCGCAACCTGGCGGTGCTGGCGGGCGCGGTCGCGATCCTCGGCCTCGGCGCGGGCGCGCTGGCCTACGCGGTGGTGGACGACGACGACGGCGGCGGCGGGACCACCGCGACGGTCTCCACCGCCGGCACGGGCCCGTTCGTGCCGCTGCCCCCCGAGACGGCGGCGACCACGTGGCCCCTGCCGCCCGACACGTCGTTCACGACGCCGACGGCGCCGGTCCTGACGGTGCCGACCGGGCCCTCGACCGGCTTCGACACGGTCACCGGACCCGGGACCGTCACCGCACCGCCCTCCGTCACGGACCCGCCGACCTCGATCCCCGACCCGGGCACCACCGTCGAGGCGCCCGAGCCCGTGAACCCCGATCCGGACACCGGGTCGGGCGACTGGCCCGCGGGCGCGACGGCGTGGACGGCGATCCTGTCGTCGGTGCGCGACGAGGCGGACGCCCGGGCCGCGAAGACGCGGGTCGCCGGGTCCGGCGAGCCGGCGGGTGTGCTGTTCTCCTCGGACTTCGCCGACCTGCGTCCGGGGTACTGGGTGCTCTTCTCGGGCAGGTACTCGGATCGGGGCGACGCGATCGCCCAGGCGACGAGGATGCGCCCGGAGTTCCCGGGCGCCTACGCACGGAGGCTGAGCGGATGAGCGACGACCGGGTGGTCCTGATCACGGGCGCGTCGAGCGGCATCGGGGCCGCCACGGCCCGGCGTGCGGCGGCGGGCGGCGACCGCGTCGTGCTCGCGGCGCGCTCCCCGGAGAAGCTGGCGGAGCTGGCCGCGGAGCTCGGGGGCCCCGAGCGCGCCCTGGCGGTCACGTGCGACGTGACCGAGTGGGAGGAGCAGCAGGCGCTGGTGGCCGCGGCCCTCGACGCCTTCGGCCGCATCGACGTGGCCTTCGCGAACGCCGGCTTCGGCGCGTCCCGCGGCTTCCAGGAGGAGACCCCCGAGCACTGGCGGGCGATGGTGCTGACCAACGTCTACGCCGCGGCCCTGACGGTGCGCGCGACGATGGACGAGCTGAAGGCGCGCCGCGGCCACCTGCTCCTGACGGGGTCGGTGGCGGGCCGCAAGGTCCCGCCGGGGTCGCTCTACGGCGCCACGAAGTGGGCGGTCACGGCGATGGCGGAGGCCGCGCGCCAGGAGCTCGACGGCACCGGCGTCCGCGTCACGCTGATCTCACCGGGGACGGTGGAGACGCCCTTCTACGACGAGCCGGTCGGCGGGGAGCAGCTCACCGCCGACGACGTGGCGCGGTCGGTGATGTTCGCCATCGACCAGCCGCCCCACATCGACGTCAACGAGATCCTGATCCGCCCGACCGTCCAGGGGTTCTGAGGACCACCCCGAGGCGGCGCAGCTCGAGCCCCCCGGGGCCGGGGACGGCCTCGACGCGCAGCACGGCCGCCCGGGCGCGGGGGCGGAGCGGGACGCGCAGGGTGCGCCAGGCCGACGACGCCCGGAGCGCGGTGGCGCGCGCCCCGGCCCCGGCGCGGACGAGGCCCTCGCCCCGGACGTCGACGAGCAGCGCCCGCGCGCCGGCGGGCGGCCGCAGGACGGGGGCGCGCACGACGAGGGGCTCGCCGGCGACGCGCAGGGTCCGTCGTCCCCGTGCACCGGCGACCTCGGGGGTGCCGCGGTCGACGCGCCACCGCGGCAGCGGCGCCGTCACGGGGCCGACCCGGTGCAGCTCCACCGACGTCCCGAGGGCGGGGACGGGGTCGATCACGATCCGCACCTGCGTCCCGGCGACCGCGGTGACGCCGACCGGTTGCGACGTGCGCCGCGGGCCGGGTTCGAGGGTCGCGAGCGGGATGTCGGCCCCGCCGGCGACGGGGCGGGCGGCGACGAGCACCAGCCCCTCCCCTCCCGCGGCCCGCAACGCCACGCGCAGCACCTGCGCGCCGGCGGGGACGGTCAGCGGCGGCGACACGAGGGTGACGTTGCCCGCGATGCGCACACCGCGCCCGCCGGGCAGCGGCTCCGGGGCGTCGCGCCCCAGCACGTCCCAGCCGGCGGTCCCGGCGGCGAGGTCCCCGTTCGGCGGCCCTGGCGACAGCTCGCGCGGCGAGGCGAGGAGCAGCCCGCCGGGCACGGCGGCGGGGGCGGCGACGGCGGGGGACGCGGCGAGCGCGAGGACCCCGAGGGTGATGGCGAGCGGGCGGACGGGGTCTCCCCGGTAGAGTCGCGGCGATGATAGAGGCAACTGTCGCGGCCGTGGAAGGCGCCCTGGTGGGCGTCGACGTCGGGGGCACCTTCACCGACGCGGTCGTCGTGTCGGGGGGCCGCCTCGTGACCGCGAAGGTCCCGACGACGCCCGACGACCAGAGCGAGGGCGTCATCGCCGCGGTCCACGCCGTCCTCGGGCGCGCCGGCCTCACCGCGGCGGACGTCGGGCGGTTCTGCCACGGCATGACCGTCGGCACGAACGCCCTCCTCGAGGGGGCGGGCGCCCGGACGTCGCTGGTGGCGACGGAGGGCTTCGGCGACGTGCTGGAGCTGCGGCGCCAGACCCGCGCCCACCTCTACCGCCTCGACGCCCACCACCCCCCGCCGCTCGTGCCGCACGCGCGCACCCACGAGGTGCGGGAGCGCTGCGGCCCCGACGGCGTCGTCACGCCGCTCGACCCGGCCGTGCTGGCCGACGTCGTCGCCGCCGTCCGCGCCGACGGCTCGGAGGCCGTGGCGGTGGGGCTGCTCTTCGCCTTCGCCCACCCCGCCCACGAGGCCGCCGTGTCGGCGGCCCTGCGCGCCGCCCTGCCGGGTGTCCACGTCAGCGCGTCGAGCGAGGTGCTGCCGGAGTTCCGCGAGTACGAGCGCATCTCGACGACCGTCGTCGACGCGTACCTGACGCCGGTGCTGCGGACCTACCTCGACCGCCTCGCGCGGCGGGCCGCGGACGCCGGCCTGCCCGCCCCCGCGATCATGCAGTCGAGCGGCGGCGTGCTGCCGATCGCCGCGTCCGCCGAGCACGCGGCGTGGACGGTGCTGAGCGGTCCCGCCGGCGGGGTGATCGGCGCGGCGCGGCTCGCGGCCCGCGACGACCGCCCCCTCGCCCTCACGTTCGACATGGGCGGGACCTCTTGCGACGTCGCCCTGGTCCGCGACGGGGAACCCGCGCGGGCGAGCGGGACCGTCATCGCGGGGCACCCCATCCACCTGCCGATGCTCGACGTCGCGACGGTGTCGGCGGGCGGCGGCAGCGTGGCGTGGGCCGACTCGGGCGGCGCGTTGCGGGTCGGCCCCCAGTCCGCCGGGGCGCGCCCCGGGCCCGCCGCCTACGGGCTCGGCGGCACCCGCCCCACCGTCACCGACGCCGACGTCGTCCTCGGGCGCTTGCCCGCCGACGCGCCGCTCGGCGGGCGCATCCACCTCGACGTGGAGGCGGCGCGCACCGCCGTCGGCGGGCTGGCGGAGGAGCTCGGCCTCGGCCTGGAGGAGTGCGCGGAGGGCATCCTCACCGTCGCCGTGCAGGAGATGGTGCGGGCGCTGCGGCGCGTGAGCGTCGAGCGCGGCGAGGACCCCCGCGAGGCGACGTTGATCGCGTTCGGCGGGGCCGGGCCCCTGCACGCCTGTCCCGTCGCCGACGAGCTCGGCGTGCGACGGGTCATCGCCCCGCCCGCCGCCGGGGTGCTGGCGGCCCTCGGCCTGGTGATGGCGGGCGAGCGCCGCGACTACGTCCAGACGGTCCTCGCCCCGGTCGACGGCGGCGCGGACCTGGCCCGCCTGCTCGAGCCCCTCGCCGCCCACGCCCGCGCCGACCTGCCGGGCGCGCCCCACACGGCGGCGGCCGACTGCCGGTACGCCGGGCAGAGCCACTCCCTGACGGTGCCGTTCGACCCCGCCGCCCCCGAGGCCGCCCTGGCGGACGCCTTCCACGCCGCCCACCGGGAGCGGTACGGGGACGCCGACGCCCGCCGGGCCGTGGAGGCCGTCAGCCTGCGCCTCGCCGCTGAGTGGCCGGGGGCCGACCCCGAGCTGCCCGTGGCCGCGCAGGGCCCTCCGGTGGCGGGACCGGCGGTGCTGCCGATGGAGGGCGCGACGTGCTGGGTCGCGCCCGGCTGGACGGCCCGCCGCGACGGCATCGGCGCGATCGTGATGGAGCGGGACGCGTGACCCTCGACCCCGTGACCCTCCAGGTGATGGCCAACGCCCTGCGGACCGTGGCGGAGGAGATGGAGGCCGCCCTGGTGCGGAGCGCCTTCAGCCCCAACATCAAGGAGCGCCGCGACTGCAGCACCGCGATCTTCGACGGCGCCGGCCGCATGGTGGTGCAGTCGGCGTCGATCCCCGTGCACCTCGGGGCGATGCCGGAGGCCGTCGCCGCGGTCCGCGCCCGCGGGGCCGTGGCCGGCGAGGTGTGGGTCGTGAACGACCCGTACCGGGGCGGCACGCACCTGCCCGACCTCACCATGATCGCGCCGGTCGCGCTGGACGGCGTCGTGACCGCGTACTCGGTGACGCGCGCCCACCACGCCGACATCGGCGGCATGGCCCCCGGCAGCATGCCCGCCGGTTCGCGGGAGCTGCTGCAGGAGGGCCTCGTCATCCCGCCGGTGCGGCTCGTGTCCGGCGGGGAGCCGGTGCGGGACGTCCTCGACCTGCTGCTGGCCAACACCCGCACCCCGGTGGAGCGCGAGGGCGACGTGCGGGCCCAGCTCGCCGCCCACCGGCTGGCGGAGAGGCGCCTCGGGGAGGTCGCGGAGCGGCACGGCGCGGAGCGCGTGCGCACGGCGTTCGACGACCTGCTCGACTACGCGGAGCGGCGGACGCGCGCCGCCATCGCGGCGATGCCGGACGGGCTCCACACCGCCGAGGAGGCCCTGGAGGGCGACGGCGTGGAGCCGGGGGACCTCTGGATCCGCGTGGCCGTGACGATCGCGGGCGACGAGCTGACGGTCGACTTCACCGGCACCGACCCGACGGGGCCCGGCAACTGCAACTGCCCCCCGGCCGTCACGCGCTCGGCCGTCTACTTCGTGGTGCGGTGCCTCACCGACCCGGACATCCCGGCGTCGGCGGGGGCGTTCGCGCCGGTCCACGTGATCGCGCCGGAGGGCACCCTCGTCAACGCCACCGCGCCCGCCGCGGTGGCGGGCGGCAACGTCGAGACCTCCAGCCGCATCGTCGACGCGGTGTTCGCCGCGATGGGCGGGGCGGTGCCGGTCCCCGCGCAGGGCCAGGGGACGATGAACAACCTCACGATCGGCGGGCCGGGGTTCACCTACTACGAGACGCTCGGCGGCGGGCAGGGCGCCTCCCCCGGCGCCGACGGCCCGTCGGGGGTCCACGTCGCGATGAGCAACACCCTCAACACGCCCATCGAGGCCCTCGAGACCGCCTACCCCCTGCGGGTCGAGGCGTACCGCCTGCGGCGCGGGTCGGGCGGCGCGGGCGCGCACCGCGGCGGCGACGGGGTGGAGCGGCGGGTGCGTGCGCTGGTGGACGTCGACGCGTCGGTGATCGCGGAGCGCCGCCGGCGCGCCCCCGCGGGCCGCGACGGCGGCGGCGACGGCGCGCACGGCCGCACGACCCTCGACGGCGAGGAGCTGCCGTCGAAGTGGCGTGGCACGGTGCGCGCCGGCCAGGTGCTCGGCATCGAGACGCCGGGCGGCGGCGGCCACGGGGCGCCGGGGGCCTGAGGGCCCGCCCCGCGCCCGGGGTCAGGGTGCGGGCGCCGCCCCGTCGTTCGCGAGGTCGAGGCCGACGAGCACGACGACGTCGGCGTCGCCGATGTCCTCGGACGAGAGGCCGTCGATCGGCGGGGTGCGCGTGATGCCGAGGTCCTCGGCGACGTTCCACGCCACCTTCTTCTTGCCCCGCGTGAACATGACGACGGACTCCTCGCGGGTGCTCGGCGCGTTCGCGATCGTCCCCGTCGTCCAGCCCTCGTTCTGCAGGCGGGGGGCGATCACGTCGCCGGCCGCGCCCTGGATGCCGCTCGCGTTGAAGACGGCGACGGTGTAGATCGACTGGTCGGGGATCGGCGGGACCTCGTCGGGGACGATGGTCGTGTCGACCGGCTCCGGCGGGTTCGCCGCGGTCTGCGCCGTGGTCGTCGCGGCGGGGGTGTCCGCGGTCGTGCCGGCGCCGCCGTCGTCGCGGACGAAGAGGTACCAGATGCCGCCGATGCCGGCGACGAGCGCGAGGGCGACGAGGGCGATGACGCCGAGGGTCCGCATCTGCCGCTCCCGGGAGGGACCGGCCGTTCCCTCCGACACGGCGGCGCGGGCCTGGAGCTCGGCGATCCGCTGCAGGGGGGCCTCGACGGCGGCGTCACCGCTGCGCGAGAGCCGGTCCTCGAGGCGCCGGATGTGGCGGCCCTGGCGGATCGCCACGACGATGAGCGCGACGACGCCGAAGACCGACAGGATGGACGCCGAGGGCGCGACGAGATCGAGCCATTCCACGGCGCGGGACGGTAGCAGGTGGCCGGGCCGGACCCCGGCCCGGCGGCCCCCCCGGGAGGGGTCCTAGGAGCCCGGCGTGACCCGGTAGGCGTCGAAGACGGACTCCACCTGGCGCAGCCCGCTGATGCACGACTTGAGGGTCTCGATGTCGCCGACGTCCACGGTGAAGCGGTCGTGGACCATCTGGTCCTCCATCGAGCAGTTCGCCGACACGATGTTCACCCCGGCCTCGGCGAACGCCCGGGAGAGGTCCTCGAGGAGTCGGGAACGGTCCCAGGCGTCGATGGCGATCTCGACGCGAAAGCTCTTCTGGTTCGCGCCGCCCCAGCTGACCGGGGTGAACCGCTCGGGGCTCTTCAGCAGGGCCTTGGCGTTGGGGCAGTCCTCGCGGTGGATGGTGATGCCGCGGCCGAGGGAGATGTAGCCGAGGATCGGGTCGCCCGGCACCGGCTTGCAGCACTTCGCGAGGCGCACGAGGACGTCGGCGAGGCCGTCGATCTCGATGCCGAGGTCGCTCGACTGGGCCGACGTGTGCGGCCGCCGCCCGCGGGGGGCGACGGGCGTGGCGTCGTCGGCGACCCCCTGCCCCGCCTTCAGGCGCTGGAGGATCTTGTTGACGACGACCTGGACCGACGTCTTGCCGAGGCCGAGGGAGATGTAGAACTCGTCGGCCTTCCGGAAGCCCATCTCCTGCATCACCTCGACGAGCAGGGGCGACCCCGCCAGGCGCTGGCTCGGCAGGCCCGACTTGCGGAGCTGGTCCTGCAGGGCCTCGCGGCCCCGGTGCTCGGCGTCCTCGCGGCGCTCGCGCCGGAAGAACTGGCTGATCTTGGAGCGGGCCTTCGTGGTGGTGACGAGCTGCAGCCAGTCGCGGGACGGGCCGCGCGGCGCCTTCGACGTGAGGATCTCGACGAAGTCGCCGGACTGCAGCGTGTAGGTGAGCGGCACGATGCGCCCGTTGATCTTCGCGCCGACGCAGCGGTGGCCGACGTCGGTGTGGACGTCGTAGGCGAAGTCGAGCGGGGTGGCGCCGACGGGCAGGTCGCGGACCTCGCCCTTCGGCGTGAAGACGTAGACCTCGTCGGAGTAGAGGTCGGAGCGCAGGGCCTCCATGAACTCGCCGGGGTCCTGCGTCTCGCGCTGCCAGTCCATCATCCGCGAGACCCACGCCGGCTGGTCGCCCTTGCCCGCCTTGTAGAGCCAGTGCGCGGCGACGCCGTACTCGGCGGTGGCGTGCATCGCGTACGTGCGGATCTGGATCTCGAGGGGCTTGCCGCCCGGCCCGATCACCGTGGTGTGCAGGCTCTGGTACATGTTGAGCTTGGGCATCGCGATGTAGTCCTTGAAGCGCCCGGGCAGGGGCTTCCAGAGCGAGTGGATGATGCCCACCGCCCCGTAGCAGTCCTTCACCGAGTCGACCAGCACCCGCATCGCGGTGAGGTCGTAGATCTCGTTGAACTCCTTGCCCTTGCGGGTCATCTTCTCGTAGATCGAGTAGAAGTGCTTCGCCCGCCCGGTGATCTCGACCCCGTCGATGCCGACGACGCCGAGCTCGGCGTCGAGGATGCGGCCGGCCTCGGCGATGAACGCCTCGCGGTCGGGCCGGCGCTGGTTGACCATCTGCTGGATCTCGCTGTACCGCCGGGGGTGCAGCGTCGCGAACGCGAGGTCCTCCAGCTCCCACTTGAGGGACTGGATGCCGAGGCGGTGGGCCAGCGGGGCGTAGACCTCGAGGGTCTCCTTCGCCTTCTGGATCTGCTTCGGCTTGGTCATGTACGCCAGCGTCCGCATGTTGTGCAGCCGGTCGGCGAGCTTCACGACCAGCACGCGGATGTCGCTCGACATCGAGACGATCAGCTTGCGGTAGTTCTCGGCCTGGTGCTCCTCCTGGCTCTCGAAGTGGATCTTCGAGAGCTTGGTGACGCCGTCGACGAGCAGGGCGATGTCGGCGCCGAAGGTCCGCTCGATCTCCTCGAGGGTGGCGGTGGTGTCCTCGACGGTGTCGTGGAGCAGGGCGGCGACGATCGACGTGCCGTCGAGGCCGAGGCCCGCGCAGATGCGCGCGCACCCGAGGGGATGCGTGATGAAGGGCTCGCCCGAGTTGCGGACCTGGGTCCGGTGGTGCTGCTCGGCGTACGCGTAGGCGCGGCGGATGAGGTCGCGGTCGACGTCGGGGTGGTGCTCGGCGACCTCCGAGATCACCTGCTCGAGCTCCGGGACCTCCGGAGCGAGGGCAAGATCGAGGTCTGCGAGGTCCTTCGCCATAAAAGAACGATACCGCCCCCGTCCACGGACGCCCTCGGCCCCGCGGCCGGACCGTCCCCCGCGGCCCTCTGCCCGCGCGGGGCCCGCCCGCTCAGGCGACGGCCGCGCCCTCCCGCTCCGCCACCGGGGCGTGGGTCAGGTCGAGGGTCGGGGCGAGGGCGAGGTAGGCGCGGGCCTCGTCGAGCCGGGCGCGGGCCGCCCGGTAGCGCGGCGAGTCGTCCAGGTCGCGGCGCTCCGGGGCCACGGCGGCGCGGACGCCCTCCTCCCCCACCTCGACCAGCCCGATCTCCCGCAGCACCGCCAGGGCGCGCGCCGCGACCCGCGGCGGGCGCATCGCGGGGAGGTCACCGAGGAGCACCCGCTCCAGGTCGGGGCCCCAGGGCCGCAGGGCGCCGTCGCGCAGGCCGGTCCAGAGGTCCGTCACCGCGGGGCGGAGCTCCCATTCCTCCTCGGCGACGCGCAGGGCGAGCTCGCTCTCCGGCTCCCCCCACACGAGGTGCAGCCACCGGCCCGCCGCGCGGTGGACCGCCCATGCGGCCTCCGCGGGGCCCGCCGGGGGGTCGACGAGGACGACGTGGGCGCCCTCCGGCAGGTCGACCTCGGCGAGGCGGGCGTAGTCGATCATCGCGAGGGCGGGGACGCCGCGCGCCTGGGCGAGGCGCATCGCCATCGCGCCCGGGTCGCAGCGTGCACCCGCGAGGACGGCCACCTCGACGCCGAGGCGCCCCGGCTCGAGCGCGGTCTCGAGCGCGCCGCGCCGGCGCGCGACGTCGGACACG
>VFQU01001807.1_pt1 | contig 11482 bp, 7 predicted proteins | sample 3512311 | NCBI WGS metagenome assembly VFQU01 (sample SAMN10412377, study PRJNA504923) | tailings metagenome | isolation source: Relicate 3 Philex TSF3 active mining site | place: Philippines: Tuba, Benguet | collected 2017-08-29 | reverse complement strand
CCTTCCAAAAGAGCGCGGTGGGAGGCGCCTTCGGCAAGCTGGCGGCCGAGGGCTGCTCGATCCTCTACATTTCCCATAAGCTGCACGAAATCAAAGCCTTGTGCGATACGGCGACGATCCTGCGAGGCGGCCGGCTGGTGGATACGTGCGATCCCAAGCAGGAAACCAGCCGTTCGATGGCCGAGAAAATGATCGGCGCGGGGCTCAAGGATATCGTCAAACCGGAGGGCCGAACTTTTGGCACTCCCAAGCTATTGGTTAACAGACTGTCAACACTGAGCACGGGTCTATTTGAGACTCCGGTGCGAAATGTGAGCTTCATGGTTAGGGCAGGAGAGATACTGGGCATTGCTGGGGTGGCGGGCAATGGTCAGAATGCCCTGCTCGATGCGCTGAGCGGAGAAATCCGGGTCGAGGATCGCGAGGCCATCACCATAGACGGGCTTGGCATCGGACAGATGAACACGACTGAGCGCCGGCGGCATGGATTGTGCGCGGTGCCGGAGGAACGCAATGGCCATGCGGCGGTGGGCGACTTTACCCTGGCGGACAATTCCGTACTGACGGCGCGCGACCGGCTGGGCATGGTCGTGCTGGGGCTGATCAATTCGGGTGCGGCCAAGACCTATACCGGCAAGGTGATCGCCGACTTTGCGGTTAAGGCGCTGGGGCCGGCATCGACGGCGGGGTCGCTGTCTGGCGGGAACCTCCAGAAATACATTATGGGCCGGGAAATCCTGCAAAAGCCCAGTGTGCTGGTGGTGAGCCAGCCGACCTGGGGCGTGGATGCCGGTGCGGCAGCGGCGATCCATCAGGCGCTTGTCGATCTGGCGGCGGCGGGGTCGGCCATCGTGGTGATCAGCCAGGACCTCGACGAATTGCGGGCTCTCGCGGACACGCTGGCCGTGATCAATATGGGGCGGCTGAGCGATGCGCGGCCAGTCAAGGATTTCAGCGTGGACGAAATCGGATTGCTGATGGGTGGCGTCCATGGATTGGCGGAGGCGGCGTGATGCAGTTCCGTCTCGAAAAACGCCGGGAACCCTCGAAGGTCGTGCTCTACTCGGCGCCGTTGATCGCGGTGCTGCTGACCATGTTTTTCGGCGCCATCATCTTTTCGGCCATCGGCTATGACGGGCTTGGCGCGGTGCGGGAAATCTTCCTGACGCCGATCCTCAATACTCTCAAATGGCAGGACCTGGCGGTCAAGGCTTCGCCGCTGATCATCATCGGGGTGGGTCTATCCATCGCCTATCGCGCCAATGTCTGGAACATTGGGGCCGAGGGCCAGTATATTATGGGCGCGCTGGCCGCGACCTGGGTTGCGCTGTTAACCCACGGTATGAGCGGCTTCTGGATCCTGCCGGTGATGATGCTGGCCGGTTTTGCCGGTGGCGCGGCCTATGCGGCCATTCCCGCCTTTTTCAAGACACGGCTCAATGTCAACGAAATCCTGACCTCGCTGATGCTGACCTATGCGTCGGTACAGCTGATCTATTATCTCGTCCGCGCCCCATGGAAGGACCCGATGGGCATGGGCTTTCCGCAGACGCGGCGTTTTGCGGCCGAGGCGCTGCTGCCCAATATCATTCCGCAGACCATCGTGCATGCCGGGGTTCCCATAGCCATCATCGTGGCTTTGGTGGCCTGGTTCATCATGAGCCGTTCGGTTTTTGGCTATCAGATGAAAGTGGTGGGTGCGGCCCCGCATGCGGCGCGCTATGGCGGGTTTTCGGAGAACAAGACGATCTGGCTGGCTCTCCTCGTGAGTGGTGCACTGGCCGGATTTGCCGGGGCACTGGAAGTCTCCGGGCCATTCCAGCGTATGGTGCCGGGCTTTCCGACCAATTACGGCTTCACCGCGATTATCGTGGCCTTTCTCGGACGGCTCAATCCGCTGGGCGTGATCTTTGCCGGCATCATCATGGCCATTACGTTCGTGGGCGGAGAAATCGCGCAGACGACGATTGGTCTGCCTTCGGCGGCGAGCGGCATTTTCCAGTCGATGATGCTGTTCTTCCTGTTAGCCGGCGATATTCTGGTGCGCTACCGCATCAAGCGGGTGGCTCCACAGGCGGAGGCGCGCGCATGAGCACCGAACTCCTCATTGCCATCATCGTGACCGTTGTTGGCGCCTCCACGCCTATCCTGATCGCCGCACTTGGCGAATTGGTGGTGGAAAAATCCGGCGTGCTCAATCTGGGCGTCGAGGGCATGATGCTGGTGGGCGCGATTACCGCCTTCGTCATCACCTTCACAACCGGCAATCACTACCTGGCTATCATCTGCGCCGCGGGCGCGGGTGTTGCCGCCTCGATGATCTTCGGGTTTCTGACGCTGAGTCTTTCGGCCAACCAGACGGCTACGGGGCTGGCGCTGACCATTTTTGGCACCGGCTTTTCGGCGCTGGCGGGGCAGGGTTATTCGGCGCGCCCTGTGACCCTTTTGGGGCCGCTATTTCCAGCAGAACTGGCGACGCATCCGATCTGGCGCGTGCTGTTCGGCTATTCGGCGCTGGTCTATTTCTCGCTGGTCATGGTGTTCGTGGTCTGGTTCTTCCTCAAGAAGACAAGGGCGGGACTGATCCTGCGCGCGGTGGGGGAAAACGACCTCTCCGCACATTCCATCGGCTATTCGGTGATCGGGGTTCGCTATGCTGCCGTGGCCTTTGGCGGGGCGATGGCGGGCATTGCCGGGGCCTGTTTCCCGCTGCTGCTGACCCCGCAATGGGCCGAACGAATGACCGCTGGACGGGGCTGGATTGCTGTGGCGTTGGTGGTGTTTGCCAGCTGGAAGCCGTTCCGTCTGCTCGCGGGGGCCTATCTTTTCGGCCTGGTCATGACCATGGAGCTTTATGCCAAGGCCGGCGGCGGACCGCTATCGGCCATTCCGTCCGAACTCTGGGCGGCCATGCCCTATATCGCAACCGTTGTGGTGCTGGTGCTGATTTCCATGCGCCGCGATGCGTCTTCCAATGCACCGGCCTGTCTCGGCAGGCCGTTCTTGCCGTCCAATTAGGTCAGCATGCAATGACTGACCTGATCCATAAAAACCGTCATACAGGAGAGACACAATGACGTTTACCCGCCGCACCATGCTCAAGGCCGGCGTTGCCGCAGCAGCCCTGCCGCTGCTCGGCTCCCGCGCCTTTGCCCAGACCGAGCCGCTCAAGATCGGTTTCGTTCTGGTCGGCACCATCAACGACAATGGCTGGAACTATGCCCACAATCAGGGCCGGCTCTATGTGGAAGAACAGCTCGGCGATGCGGTGGAAACCGTTTATGTCGAGAACGTGCCGGAAGGCCCGGACTGTGAGCGCGTGTTGCGCGAACTGGCCCAGCAGGGCTGCAAGCTGATCTTTGCGACCAGCTTCGGCTTTGGTGACTCGGTGATCAAGGTCGCCGAACAGTTCCCGGACATTACCTTCGAGCACGCCACCGGCTATATGCGTTCGGCCAATGTGGGTACGTACAATGCCCGCTTCCATGAAGGCCGCGCTGTTTGCGGCACGATTGCAGGCCACCTCTCCAAGACCGGCAAGGCGGGCTATATCGGCTCGTTCCCGATCCCCGAAGTGGTGATGGGCGTCAATGCCTTCGTGCTCGCTGCCCGTAAGGTGAACCCCGATTTCACCATCACTCCGGTGTTCATTGCCAGCTGGAACGATCCTGCCAAGGAAGCCGACGCGGCCCGCGCCATGATCGACCAGGGCATTGACGTGATCGCCCAGCACACAGACGGTCCGGCGGCTCTCCAGGTTGCCGAGGAACGCGGCATTGTTGGCGGTTTCGGCCAGGGCGCCGATATGAGCGCCTTTGCGCCCAAGGCCCAGCTGACCTCGATCATCGACAATTGGGGTCCGCATTATCTCAAGACCGCCCAGGCCGTTATCGACGGCACCTGGGAGAGCAAGGACAGCTGGCCGGGTCTGGCCGAAGGCGAAGTCGAGATCGGGCCCTATAACGAGTCCATTCCCGAAGACGTCGTTGCTGCGGCCGAAGCGGTCAAGCAGGGCCAGATCGATGGTTCGTTCAACATCTTCACCGGCCCGATCAACGATCACACCGGTGTCGAGCGCGTCGCCGCCGGCGTCGTGATGACCGATGCCGAACTGCTCGGCATGGACTGGTATGTCGAAGGCGTCATTCCGCCGGCATAAGGCTGGGTTGAGCTGAATTGAGGGGCGGGCCTGCGCCTGCCCCTTTTTATTGACTGGTCTCTTCTTCCCTTCTCCCCTTGTGGGAGAAGGTGGCGCGTAGCGCCGGATGAGGGGGCTGCGCGGGTGGAGGCAAACCCCTCACCCGCCCTTCGGGCACCCTCTCCCACAAGGGGAGAGGGGGGCTCCGTGGTGTGTTGTGAGTTCATGCCACTCGAGCTTAGCTCTCGTGGCCTTGTCACCTCAAATCGCTCCACTGGAGCGATTTGCCCTGCGGGACGGAGAACAAGATGGGCGATCTGGCGATTTTCTATGAATGGGCGATGTTTGCCGTGCGGTGGCTGCATGTGGTCACGGCTATCGCCTGGATCGGCTCGTCGTTTTATTTCATCGCGCTCGATCTCGGCCTCAGGAAAACACCGAGCCTGCCGCCGCTGGCGCATGGCGAGGAGTGGCAGGTGCATGGGGGCGGGTTCTACCACATCCAGAAATATCTGGTGGCGCCCGAATTCCTGCCCGAGCACCTGACCTGGTTCAAATGGGAAAGCTATGCGACCTGGCTTTCCGGGGCGATGCTGCTGGCGCTGCTCTACTATGTGGGCGCCGACATCTACCTCGTGGACCGCAATGTGCTTGATGTGCCCAGCTGGGTGGCGATCCTGTTGTCGGCCGGATCGATCGTGCTGGGCTGGCTGCTCTATGACACGCTGTGCAAGTCGCCCATCGGACAATCGACGACTGGGCTGATGCTGGTGCTGTTCGCCATTTTGGTGGCGATGAGCTGGGGCTATACGCAGCTCTTCACCGGGCGTGCGGCCATGCTGCATATGGGGGCGTTTACCGCCACGATCATGACCGCCAATGTGGCGATGATCATCATTCCCAATCAGCGGATCGTGGTGGCTGATCTCAAGGCGGGTCGGGTGCCGGACGCCAAATATGGCAAGATCGCCAAGCAGCGGAGCCTCCATAATAACTACCTGACGCTGCCCGTCATTTTCTTCATGCTGTCGAGCCATTACCCGCTGGCTTTCGCCACGCAGTGGAACTGGATTATCGCTTCGCTGATCTTCCTCGTCGGCGTCGTCATCAGGCACTATTTCAACACGCGGCATGCGCGGAAGGGCAATCCGCACTGGACGTGGCTGGTGGCGGTGGTGCTGATGCTGATCATCGCCTGGCTCTCGACATCGCCGAAACTGCCGGGGATCGATACGCCGACCCTGGCGACGGCAACGGGGGAGCGGTTCATGGCCACCGAACACTTCGCGGCGGCGAGCCTTGCGGTGCAGACGCGTTGCGCCATGTGCCATACGGCTGAGCCGGTGCATGAGGGCATCTATCAGGCGCCCAAGAATGTCATTCTCGACAGTGATGTCGCCATCGCCAATAACGCGCATCAGGTCGTGATGCAGGCGGGGTGGAGCCATGCCATGCCGCCCGGCAATGTGACCGAAATGACGGCGGCGGAACGGGCGCTGCTTGTCGAATGGTATCGCGAGGGCTCTGGCTCATGAGCCGGACCATATTGCGGGGTCGGGTGCTGAGTTTTTCGCGCGCGCCAGAGGGCCTGGATGATGCGGAGAGCTATCTCTACCTTGAGGACGGCGCCGTCGGGATCGAGGATGGTGTTGTTGTTTCGGTCGGTGATTTTGCCGGGGCCGATACTGCTGGCGCCATGATTATCGATCATCGGCCCAACCTGATCCTGCCGGGCTTTATCGACCTGCATCTACACTATGTGCAGAGTCAGATGATGGCGGCCTATGCGGGGTCGCTGCTCGAATGGCTCAATACCTATACCTTTATCGAGGAGCAGAAATTCTCCCAGCAGGGCCATGCCGATGCGGTGGCGGTTGATTTTTACGATGCGCTGATCCGGCACGGGACGACGACGGCAGTGGCCTATTGTTCGAGCCATCCGCGCTCGGTGGATGCGTTCTTTGCCGAGGCGCAGCGGCGCAATATGCTGATGGTTGGCGGCAAGGTGATGATGGATCGCAATGCGCCCGAAGGGCTCTGCGACACGGCGCAGTCGGGCTATGACGACACCAAGGCGCTGATCGCGCGCTGGCATGGGCGCGGGCGGGCGCTTTACGCCATCTCGCCGCGCTTTGCCATCACCTCGACCCCGGCGCAGATGGAAGCGGCGCAGGCTTTGGTGGCGGAACATCCCGAATGCTACGTGCAGACCCATCTCAGCGAGAACGACGCCGAGATTTCCTATTCTATGGAGCTTTACCCCGATAGCCCGGACTATACCGGCATCTACGAGGATTACGGGCTGCTCGGGCGCAAGACACTGCTCGGGCACTGCATTCATCTCAACCATCGCGAGACCGGCGTGCTGGCCGAGACGGGATCGGTGGCGGTGTTCTGCCCGACCTCGAACCTGTTTCTAGGGTCGGGCCTGTTCGACCGTGAGCGGCTGATGAACAATGGTGTGCGGGTGGGGATTGCCACCGATATTGGCGGGGGCACGAGCGTGTCCATGCTGCGCACGCTGGACGAGGGCTACAAGGTTCTGCAATTGCGCGGGCAGCGGCTCAATCCGTTTGCGTCCTTCCATATGGCGACACGGGGCAATGCCGAGGCGCTCGGGCTGGAAGACACGATTGGCTCGATTGCGCCGGGCATGGCGGCCGATATCGTGGTGCTCGAAGCGGGGGCGACGCCAACCATGCGGATGCGCATGGCGACGGTGGAAACGCTGGCGGAAGAGTTGTTCCTGCTGCAGACCTTGGGCGACGACCGGGCCGTTGCCGAAGTCTATGTGGCCGGCGCAAGGGCGAAGTCCACTTTGGTCGGGTTGTGAGGGCGGGCGCACTGGCCTAATGCTTAGCTGGTCCGCGTTCGAAAGGCTTCTCATCCATGACCGACTACCTCACGAAATCCGGCTTGTTCGTGCATCCGCTGCTGGTGGATTTCGTGGAGACGGAGGCCCTGCCGGGCACGTCGGTGTCGAGCGAGCAGTTCTGGAACGGCTTTGCGGCGCTGCTGGCCGAGCATGTGCCGACCAATAAGCGCCTTCTGGCGCGGCGCGATGAATTGCAGGGGCAGATCGATGACTGGCATCGCCAGCATGGGCCGGTGGCTAATGATCCTGCCGGGTACGAACGTTTTCTGCGCGAGATCGGCTATCTGGTCGACGAGCCGGGCGATTTTTCGATTGAAACAGAGGGGCTGGACCCCGAGATAGCCTCGATCTGCGGGCCGCAACTGGTGGTGCCGGTTTCCAATGCGCGCTATGCGCTGAACGCAGCCAATGCGCGCTGGGGCAGCCTTTACGACGCGCTTTACGGCACGGATGTGATCAGCCGCGACAGCGAGTTGGCGCCGGGCAGGGGCTATAATCCGGCGCGCGGCGCGGCGGTGGTGGCGCGGGCGGCGGCGTTTCTAGATGAGGCTTTTCCGCTGGCGGCGGGTAGCCATGCCGAGGCGAGTGGGTATCACATCGTCAAGGATGGCGAGCGGCGGGTTTTTGTCGTCGATACGCCGGCTGGCCGTACGGGTCTGCGCGATCCGGGCGCGTTTGTGGGCTATGGCGGCACGGAAGCGGCCGGGGACGTCGTACTTCGGCATAATGGCCTTCATGTCATTCTGGTGATCGCGCCGGAGACGGAAATCGGCAAGACGCATGCGGCGGGTTTGAGCGACGTGATCGTGGAAGCTGCGCTCACCACGATCCAGGACTGCGAGGATTCGGTCGCGGCGGTGGATGCCGAGGACAAGGTCGGGGTCTATCGCAACTGGCTCGGCCTGATGAATGGCACGCTGGAAGATACGTTCGACAAGGGCGGCAAAAGCGTTACCCGCAAGCTCAATGCGGATCGAACCTATAAGGATGTCGAGGGGCAACCTCTGGTACTCAAGGGGCGCTCGCTGCTGCTGGTGCGCAATGTGGGTCACCTGATGACATCAGATGCCGTGCTGTTCGATGGCCAGCCGGTGGGCGAGGGGCTGGTAGATGCGGCGGTGACGGCGCTCTGCGCGCTGCATGACAAGGGCGGCAATGCGCGCAATGGCGCGATCTATGTGGTCAAGCCCAAGATGCATGGACCCGAGGAAGTGGCTTTCGCCTGCGCGATCTTTGCGTCTGTGGAAGGTTTGCTGGGGCTCAAGCCCAATAGTATCAAGATCGGCATTATGGACGAGGAGCGGCGCACTTCGGCCAATTTGAAGGCGGCGATCTATGAGGCGCGGGAGCGCGTGTTCTTCATCAATACCGGCTTCCTCGACCGCACCGGGGACGAGATCCACACCTCGATGGAAGCGGGCGCCGTGCTGCGCAAGGACGAGATCAAATCGGAACGCTGGATCGCGTCATACGAGGATCGCAATGTGCTGATTGGGCTGGCGGCCGGGTTCTCCGGCAAGGCGCAGATCGGCAAGGGCATGTGGGCGCGGCCGGACGATATGGCGGCAATGATGGACGCCAAGATCGGCCATCCGAAGGCCGGCGCAAATACCGCATGGGTGCCCTCGCCGACGGCGGCGACTTTGCATGCGCTGCATTACCATCAGGTCGATGTGTTCGAGGCGCAGAAGCGTCGGCACAATGAAGCGACGCCGGGGCTGGACGCGCTATTCTCCATGCCGGCGCAGGTGCCCTATTCGCTGAGCCGCGACGAGATTACCCGTGAGCTGGAAAACAATGCGCAGGGCATACTGGGCTATGTGGTGCGCTGGGTGCAGCAGGGCGTCGGCTGTTCGAAAGTGCCTGACATCAACAATGTCGGGCTGATGGAGGATCGGGCGACCTGCCGGATTTCATCGCAGGCGGTGGCCAACTGGCTGCGGCATGGGCTGGTGAGCCGGGACGAGGTGACCGCTGTGTTCGAGCGAATGGCGCGGGTGGTGGACGAACAGAATGCGGGTGATCCGCTCTATCGGCCCATGGCTGATAATTTCCAGTCGGTGGCGTTTCAGGCGGCACTGGATCTGGCGCTGCATGGGGCGGACCAGCCGAGCGGCTATACCGAACCGCTGCTGCATGCGGCGCGGCGGAAGGTCAAGGCGCGCGACGGCAAGTAGGGCCTAGAGTTCAGGACGAGAGGGTTTCACCCCTCACCCCAGCCCTCTCCCCTGAGGGGCGAGGGAGCGATAGAGCCGACGCTTCAGTGACAGGACGAAACGCTCGGTCGGAGTTTCAACCGCTTTGCTCTTCCCCTCAGGTTAAGCCCGAGGGAGAAGAGCGGCGGTGATGGGGGCGATGATGCCCCGTCCATCAGTTTTTCGCGGCGGCTTCGGCCAGGAGCGGCACGAGGTTTTCGATGGTTTCGGCAATCGAGAGCGGCGAGCCGGTGGCGAGGGCGCGATACATGGCGCTGGGGCTGTCGATGAAGACGGCGCGGCCTTCCTTGACGGCGGGCAGTTGAGCCAAGATCGGATCGGCCTTGAGTTCGTCCAGGCTATAGCCGAGGGCGAAAAGGATCAGCACATCGGATTCTGCCAGCATGAAGTTTTCGACGCCGATGGCGAGATAGGGCGCACCGGCAGCGGCTTCCAGCACTTCGGCGGGGCCGACGAAACCGAACTGGGTCAGAAGGTCAAAACGGGCGTCGCCGGTGAGATAGGTGCCATAGGCGTCACCGAACTTGACCACGACCTGAATGGACTTGCCGGCAAATTCGGGATGATCGGCAGCGACCTTGGCGATTGAGGCCTTCGTGTTGTCCACGAGGGTCTGTCCTTCGGCGCTCTTGCCCAGAGCAGCGGCGATCTGGAGAACCTGTACGTCCCAAGGGGTGGCGAAACCTTCGCCCTCGAGGGAATAAAGGGTCGGCGCGATGTCGACGAGCCGCTGATAGGTATCGTCCTTGTTGTCGGAACGCACATTGGTGATCAGGTCGGGTTCAAGCCCCAGAACCTGCTCGAAGTTGAGTTCCTGTTCGCGGCTGAAAACCAGCGGCGTTTCGTCCCCGAAGAGCGGCTCCGCCCAGGGGCCGACGCCCTTACCGGCATTGCGGTTCCAGTCGAAAACGCCGACCGGCTTGACGCCGAGGGCCAGCGCGATTTCCGCATCGGCCCAGCCGAGCGACACGACGCGCTGCGGCTGGCTTTCGATGACGACATCGCCAAAGCGGGTCGGCACGGTGACGGGGAAAGTGTCATCGGCCACGACCGGAACAGCACTTGCGAGCGCGACGCCCAGCGCCAGCGCGGGAAGGAAAGTAGAACGGATCATGGCTATGCCCCCAATGGTTGATGGGGGGCAGGTAGATCATAAGAATATGATAGTCAATGTCATATTATATGGGGCTAGCTGCTCGGCGCTTAGTCCAGATTGTAGCAAGGCAATGTGATTGACGTGCCGTTATGCAGGATGTCGATCTGATTGGCGGCCATGGCTGTTGCCGTATTGATCGGCTCGCCAGTGCCCAGATTGCGCGCATAGCGCGGATGGGCGCCAGAGGCGATGAGCAGGCGCAGGCGATGGCCAGGGCGGAAGCAATGAGCGGTGGCGTGGAGGGGAATGGTGACCGCTATCGTGCCATCGGGCCGGGTGGGTGTCGTCGCGTCGAGGCGGAGGAAGCCGTCGCAGATATTGGTGGAGACGCCATCGGGGCCAACATCGTTCAGGCGGACGAAAAGGTCGGTATGGGCAAGGCTGGCGCGGAACGTGATGCGGGCCTGCGCCTGACCGATCAGGGTCAGCGCCGTGGTCAGGACAGGGCCGGTATAGGTCAGCACATCCTTGCGGCGCTCGAGCGGGGCATTGTCGAGGGCTCCAGCGCCGGTAAAGGCAAAGATGGCGCCGCCCAGATTGGGCGTGGGATCGGCGGGGTCGTAGCGATAGGCATCGCTGCCGGTGCCTGATGTACCGCTTTCCGAGAGATTGCTCGATGCGTCGATAATCCAAGTGCGCGGAGCGGCGGGACCGGGCGGATAGCGATCGAATTCATACCATTGATCGAGGCCGGAAATATGGATGCGGACGGGATTGCGGCGCAGGCCGGTTTCGTCGCCCGTAAGCTTGGCGCGCATCCAGTGAATGGTTTCGCGCAGATTGTCGCGTTGCAGTTCCTCGGCAACGTGGAACCAGGTGCCCACGGTAAGATAGGGGCGATGACCGAGTTCGACCAGCCGCTGATAGTCGGCCAGGAGTGGATCGAGCATGAAATCGTACCAGCCTGAAATGAAATGGACCGGCGGGGTGGTCTTGCTCAGACGGTGGCTGTGGTCGAGGTCGGCCCAGAACTGATCATTGCCGATGGCGTGTTCAAACCAGTGGCGCCAGAAAGCCAGCTTGTAGCCCACCACCGCCTTGTCGGCCTCGATGAGGGGCAGGGTCTGAGCGGCGCGTTCGGTGCGGCGCTCGATGTC
>VFQU01001806.1_pt1 | contig 11482 bp, 7 predicted proteins | sample 3512311 | NCBI WGS metagenome assembly VFQU01 (sample SAMN10412377, study PRJNA504923) | tailings metagenome | isolation source: Relicate 3 Philex TSF3 active mining site | place: Philippines: Tuba, Benguet | collected 2017-08-29 | reverse complement strand
CGCGAATTCTACGAAGCCTTGTTCGCGCAATGCTCGCGGCTGATGACGGCGATCGTGCGCTGCCCCAAGCCGGTCATCGCGCGCGTGCATGGCGTGGCGACCGCCGCGGGCTGCCAATTGGTCGCGAGTTGCGATCTGGCCATCGCCGCCTCCGATACGCGCTTCGCAACACCGGGGGTCAATATCGGCTTGTTTTGCTCGACGCCGATGGTGGCGCTGTCGCGCAACGTGGGCCGCAAGGCGGCGATGGAAATGCTGCTGACCGGCGATATGATTTCGGCCGAGCGCGCTGTGGCGATCGGCCTCATCAACCGCGCGGTGGTCAAGGCCGAGCTGTGCGACACGGTCGATCGGCTGGCGGCGCTGATCGCAAGCAAATCGCCGCTGACGCTGAAGATCGGCAAGGAAGCCTTCTATCGCCAGGCGGAGATGAGCCTCGACGACGCCTACGCCTATGCCAGCCGCACGATGACCGAGAACATGCTCGCCCGCGACGCGGAGGAAGGCATCGACGCCTTCATCCAAAAGCGCCCGCCAGTGTGGGAAGGACGCTGAAATGGACCATAGCGATTACGCCGATTCCTATATCCGCGAGATCCTGCGCGACACGAAGACCATCGCGATGGTCGGCGCTTCGACCAATTGGGCGCGGCCCAGCTTCTTTGCGATGAAGTATCTCCAGGCCAAGGGCTTTCGCGTTATCCCCGTCAATCCGGGGGCCGCCGGTCAGGATTTGCTGGGCGAGAAAGTCTACGCGACGCTCAAGGACATTCCGGTGAAGATCGACATGGTCGACGTGTTCCGCGCGTCCGAGCATGTCGGGCCGATCTCCGACGAAGCGATCGCGATCGGCGCCAAGGTGCTGTGGCTTCAGTTGGGCGTCGTCAACGAGGACGCCGCGCGCAAAGCCGAAGCGGCCGGAATCAAAGTCGTGATGAATCGCTGCCCCAAGATCGAGTTCGGCCGTTTGTCGGGCGAACTCTCCTGGGGCGGCATCAATTCCGGCGTCATCACGGCCAAGCGGCCGCGCGTCGAACGCCGGGTTTGACTTAAGCCGCCGCCTTCGCGGCGAGCGCCGCTTTGATCGCGGCCAGGGCGGCATCCGCCTTGTCCGCGTCCGGCCCGCCGCCTTGCGCCATGTCGGGGCGCCCACCGCCGCCCTTCCCGCCCAATTCGGCGACGCCGATCTTCACGAGATCGACGGCACTGACGGTCTTGGCGAGATCTTCGGTCACCGCGACGACGATCGAGGCTTTGCCTTCGTCGATCGCGACCAGCGCGATGACGCCGGAGCCGATCTGCTTCTTGATCTCGTCGGCCGTGGCTTTGAGTTCGCGCGCGGGCGTGTTCTCGAGCTTGCGGCCCGCCCAATTGATGTTGCCGACCTTCTCGGGCCCCGACGACGATTTGCCGCCGCCGCCGACCGCAAGGGCGCGGCGGGCTTCGGACAATTCGCGTTCCAGCTTGCGCTTATCCTCGATCAGCGCGCCCACGCGCGCCGGCAATTCGGCGGGCGCCGCCTTGGCGATCATCGCGGCTTCGAGCAGCAAATCGGATTGCTGGGCGAGATAGGCGCGGGCACCCTCGCCCGTCACCGCTTCGATCCGGCGCACGCCGGCGGCGACCGCCCCTTCCGAGACGATCTTGAACAAGCCGATATCGCCCGTGCGGCGCACATGCGTGCCGCCGCACAACTCGGTCGAGAACGGCTGCGCTTCCAGATTGCCGCGCGCATAGCCCATCGAGACGACGCGCACTTCCTCGCCGTATTTCTCGCCGAACAACGCGAGCGCGCCCGCTTCGACGGCGGCGTCGGGCGTCATCAAACGCGTGGTCACGTCCTGGTTTTCCAGGATGCGCTTGTTCACGTCGTCCTCGACCGCGTGAATATCGTCGAGCGTCAGCGGCGTGGGCTGCGAAATGTCAAAGCGCAGGCGATCGGGGCTGACCAGCGAGCCCTTCTGCGTGACGTGATCGCCCAGGCGGCGGCGCAAGGCTTCGTGCAGAAGATGCGTCGCCGAGTGGTTGGCGCGCGTGCGGTCACGGCGCGCCACGTCGATGCGCAGCTCGGCGAAGTCGCCGACCTTGATCGTGCCGCGCGTCACCGCGCCGATATGGACATGGACGTCGCCGGCTTCCTTCTGCGTGTCAGAAATCGCGATCTCGGCGCCGCCCGCGGTGAAGATCGCACCCGCATCGCCGGTCTGGCCGCCGCTTTCGCCGTAGAACGGCGTCTGGTTGAAGACGAGTTGCACCTTCGCGCCGGCCGACGCGCTGTCGACCGGCTTGCCGTCGACGACAATGGCGACGAGCTGGCCCTCGGCCGCTTCGGTCTCGTAGCCGAGGAACTCCGTGGCGCCGACCTTCTCGCGCGTTTCGAGCCAGATGCGGTCGCCGGCCTGCTCGCCAGAACCGGCCCACGATTTGCGCGCCTCGTCCTTTGCCTTGGCCATCGCCGCGTCGAAACCCGCGGTGTCGACGGCGATGCCGCGCGCGCGCAGCACGTCTTGCGTGAGGTCCAGCGGGAAGCCGTAGGTGTCGTAAAGCTTGAACGCGACATCGCCCGCGAGCGAGCCGCCTTTGGACAGGCCCGACGTGCTTTCGTCGAGCAGCTTCAGGCCGCGATCGAGCGTGGCCTTGAAGCGCGTCTCCTCCAGCTTCAGCGTTTCGGTGATCAGTGCTTGGGCGCGCAGCAATTCGGGATAGGCCTGGCCCATCAGATCCGCGAGCGTGGGCACGAGGCGGAACATCAGCGGGTCTTTGCAGCCGATGATATGCGCGTGGCGCATCGCGCGGCGCATGATCCGGCGCAGCACATAGCCGCGGCCTTCGTTGGACGGCAGCACGCCGTCGGCGATCAGGAAGCAGGCGGAGCGCAGATGATCGGCGATCACGCGATGCGACACCGCATGCGCGCCGTCGGCCGCAACATTCGACGCGGCGGCCGAAGCTTCGATGATCCGGCGCATCAGGTCGATGTCGTAATTGTCGTGCTTACCTTGCAGCACGGCGGTGATGCGCTCGAGCCCCATGCCCGTGTCGATCGAGGGCTTGGGCAGCGACACCCGATCGCCGGGGGCGCGCTGCTCGAACTGCATGAACACGAGATTCCAGATCTCGATGAAGCGGTCGCCATCGGCATCCGCCGAGCCCGGCGGGCCGCCCGGGATCTTGGCGCCGTGGTCGTAGAAGATCTCCGAACAGGGCCCGCAGGGGCCCGTATCGCCCATCGCCCAGAAATTGTCGGAGGTCGGGATGCGGATGATCTTCTCGTCCGGCAGCCCGGCGATCTTGCGCCAATGGCCGGCCGCTTCGTCGTCGGTGTGATAGACGGTGACGAGCAGCTTTTCCTTCGGCAGCCCGTATTCCTTGGTGATCAGGTTCCACGCGAGTTCGATCGCGCGTTCCTTGAAATAATCGCCGAAGGAGAAATTCCCCAACATCTCGAAGAACGTGTGATGGCGCGCCGTGTAGCCGACGTTTTCGAGGTCGTTGTGCTTGCCGCCGGCGCGCACGCATTTCTGCGAGGTCGCGGCCGTGGAATAGGCGCGCTTCTCGGCGCCCGTGAACACGTTCTTGAACTGCACCATGCCCGCGTTGGTGAACATCAACGTGGGATCGTTGCGCGGCACCAGCGGCGAGGACGCGACCACCTGGTGGCCGTTCTTCGCGTAATAATCGAGGAAGGTTTTGCGGACGTCGCTGGCGGAGGTCATGGGGCGGCGGCACTCGGAATAGCTGCGGGACCGCCACATTTAACGGTCGCACCCGCCCCCGTCAAACCCCCGGACCGGGCCTAACCCCCGGCGCATAAACGAAAACCGGGCCGGCGGGGCGCACCACATGGGATTTACCGCCCGGCCGACCCGGTATGGGGCCCGGACCGTCCCCCAGGATCGGAAAGATCAGGGGACGTGCGGGGCCAAATTCATCGGAAACTGGAAATCTGCGCCGGCGGACCGGCGACGGGATCAGTTATCCCCGCCGCCCGATTCCACCATCATCGCGTTGGCGACGAGACCCGAATTGGCGCGGATGGCCTTTTCGATCGCGTCGGCGACTTCCGGATGTTCCTTGAGGTAGTTGCGCGCGTTCTCGCGTCCCTGCCCGATCCGGTCGCCGTCATAGGAGAACCAGGCGCCCGACTTTTCGACCACGCCGGCTTTGACGCCGAGGTCGATGATCTCGCCCATCTTGGAAACGCCTTCGCCATACATGATGTCGAATTCGACGACCTTGAACGGCGGGGCCATCTTGTTCTTCACGACCTTGACGCGCGTCTGGTTGCCCACGACGTCGTCCTTGTCCTTGATGGCGCCGATGCGGCGGATGTCGAGGCGCACCGAGGCGTAGAACTTCAGCGCGTTGCCGCCCGTCGTCGTCTCGGGGTTGCCGAACATCACGCCGATCTTCATGCGGATCTGGTTGATGAAGATGACCAGCGTGTTGGAGCGCGAGATCGAACCGGTGAGCTTGCGCAAAGCCTGGCTCATCAGGCGCGCATGCAAACCCATATGGCTGTCGCCCATTTCGCCTTCGAGCTCGGCGCGCGGCACCAGGGCGGCGACGGAGTCGACGACCAGCACATCGAGCGCGCCGGAGCGAACCAGCGTATCGGCGATTTCGAGCGCCTGTTCGCCGGCGTCGGGCTGCGAGATCAGCAGATTATCGACGTCGCAGCCGAGCTTGCGGGCATAGGCCGGATCGAGCGCATGTTCGGCGTCCACGAAGGCGCACGTGCCGCCGGCCTTCTGGGCCTCGGCGATGGCGTGGAGGGCGAGCGTCGTCTTGCCCGAGCTTTCCGGCCCGTAGATCTCGACGATACGGCCCTTGGGCAAGCCGCCGATGCCGAGCGCGATGTCGAGCGACAGCGAACCCGTCGACACGACTTCCGCATGCACCGCTTGCTCGCGGCTGCCCAGCTTCATGATCGAGCCCTTGCCGAAGGCGCGCTCGATCTGACCCAGGGCGGCTTCCAACGCCTTGTTCTTATCCATGTTGTCCTTAGTGTCCTTGCTGTCTTTTTCGGCGCCGTCCCGGGAGGCGGCGCGCAACGCGGTGGCTGAAGACATGTACTCTCTCCTTATGGCAGGCCGGGTGCGCGGGCGAAATCCCCACGGGACCGGCTTGGTTGACCATTGTCGAAGTAACGTCGCCTGAAATACGGCCCGGACCGGGGCCCTGTTTTGTTCCCTTAGTGGTTCCGGCGCAAAACCCATTGGTCCCGTGCCGTGAATCGAACTGTACCAGACTTGTTCTCATCCGCAAGCGAAAAGTGAACATCCGGGAACGGGCGTTCTGTGGATAGCTCGAAAGCCCCCTGCCCGGCCGCCCCGATGAGAGCGACAAACGGCGCCAATTACGGCGACTCGGCCGTGTCTATCGACCCGCCGGCAAACGCCGCCGATAGGCTTCGAGCATGTCAGGCGTCACGTCTTGATCGAAGCATAGCGGCCGCGCCCCGCCCGGCTTCGCATAGGCGCTGTTGTTCCCGCAGCGCCGGCCGTTGCGCATCGTGTCGTAGGGGCACGGACACGCCCCGCGATAGCTGGCACGTGAGTCGGCGATGATGCGCTGCTTGAGCGCCGCGTCGTCGGCGCGTTGCGCCGCAACTGGTACCGCGCCGCCGATGAAAGCAACGGCCGCGACGACGAGCGTGGCGAGAGATCGTGAAATGCCGGAAAGCCCGCTCAGCTCGCCGCCGGGCGCTGGGGGGCCGGGCCCGACAGACGCTGGCGATAGCCCTGCATGAAGCTTTCGAACGGCGCCAGCGAGGAAACGCGCGCCGCGATCGACGCGATATCGGGCGTCGCCCCGGCCTTGTCGGCGGTCAGCACGCGGAAGACTTCGGCATAGGGCGAACGGCTCATCGGCGCGCCGAAGCGTTCGCGCAAGCGCGCCGTTCCCGCATCGTCGCCTGCCAAAGCGAGAGCCACGGCGAGATGCAGCGCCTGACGCGCGCGATTATCGGGAAGCGGCGCATTGCCTGACGGCGGATCGCCGACCAAGCGATCGAAGGCTTGGGCGGCGGCGGGCCACGCGCGCGTGCGCATCGCGATTTCGGCGCGCAGCAGATCGGCGTCCGCCCCCGTATCGCCGTTCATGCGCGCGAGCGCTTCGTCCGGCCGGCCGAGATCGGCCAACGCCCGCGCGGCGAGGCGCGCACGCTCGCGCTGCAATTCGGGCGACTGGGCCGGCTCGGATGCTTCGATCGCGTCGAGCGCTTGCTGCGGCTTGCGATCGAGCAAGCGGATCGCGGCCAAGCGCGTGCCGACTTGGGCGCGCGTTTCGCCGGTCACGCGGTTGCGGATTTGATAATCGAGCAGCGTGCCCGCACGATCCAGCAAATCGACGGAGACGAGACGCTCGGCGAGCTTGCGTACCATCTCGTCGCCCTCGGGCCCTTGCGGCACGAGATCGCGATAATCTTCGAACAGGCCGATCGCGGCGACGGGGGTCAGCTTGTCGGCCCCGCCTTCCAGAAACAGTTTCTTGAACTCGGCCGAGATATCGCCGGGCAATTGATCGCGCCCGCGCGCTTCCGGGAAACGTTGCGCGGCATCGCGCAACGTGGCCGTCCCGCCGCGGAAATCGCCGGCGGCAAGCTGCGCACGGCCCAAGCGGCGTTGGATGTCGAATTCCAATTCGTCGCCGCGCCAGGCGAAGCGCAGACGTTCCAACGCCGCGACCGTTTCCTCGGGCGTCATCTCGCCCTTGCGCGACTGCACTTCGATGCGCGCGAGTTCGGCCTGGACGCGCGCCTTGGTGACGGTGCCGAAATCGAGCTCGCGCCACGCGGCCAAAGCCGCGCGTTCGTCGCCGCGCTCCAGCGCGATGCGGCCTTTGAGATAATCGGCGCGCGCCTTGTCGCCGACCGACGGCTGATTGGCGAGCACGCGATCGAGCCGGCGCTCGGCGGGATCGAGTTCGCCCGCCACGATGCGCGCCTCGGTCATCGCGAGGCCCAGCTTGTTGGCGAAGAAGCGCGGAAAACGTTCGGAGACGTCGGCCGCGCGATCGAATTGCATGATCGCGGCTTGCGGATCGTTCTGCGCCATGGCGAGCGTGCCGCGCCACAAAGCGCCCTCGGCCTCGGTATCGAGGCTCGAATGGTTGAGCCAGCGCGCGGCCTCGTCGAGATTGCCGGAGAACAATTCGCCGATGCCACGCATCAAGCGGATCTGCGGCCCGTCGAGCAATTGCGGGCGTTCCTCGCCGATCAAACGCAGTTCGGCATTGGCTTCCTGGAACAGCGCGTTGGCGAACAGGAAACGCGCGAATTCCAAGCGCGCCGCATTGCGCGGATCGCCTTCGCGCGAATTGGCGATGGCGCGCTGCAACTGGGCGCGATCTTCGTTGAACTTGCCGGGTTGCCTCGCCCAGGCGGCATAATCGATCAAAGCCGCGTTGCGCAGCTGCGCCGCCCCCGGCATGCCGGGGGCCGTGGGTGCGGTCACGAACAACCCGCGCGTCGACGCGACTTCCACACCCGTACCCAGCGGACGCACCGAGACGCTGTCGTCATCCGGGCGCACGACCGCGCCTTGCGCTGACGCCAAAATCTGGAACTGCGCGAAGCGGCGCATCTCGGCAAGGCCCACGCCCGCCACCGCCGTCGGCACGATCGCGAGCTCGTCGCCGATTTCCGGATCGCGCAAGCGCAGCGCGTTCGACGCCCCCGGCAATTCGATCGCCACGCGCGCATCGGCGGGCTGGTCGGGATTGCGGATGACGATCGACAGCGGCGTTTCGGGTTTGCGCGGCAAGCGGCCGAGTTCGACGACCCAGGCCGTGCCGTCGCGGCGCACCAGCGCATTGGCGCCGCCGCGCGGCGCGAGGCGCAGCACCGTGCCGTCGCTTTGAAGCTGATCTACGTCGCCGACCAGATCGCGCGTCTCCGCATCCGCGCGCAACGGGGCGAGATCGATCGCCGTGCGCTTATCGAACGCGATCCACAAATGCGTGCCGCGCCCGAACACGGCCGCACCGACGGGCTCGCCGAAATTGAATCGCAGGACGGAGAAATTCTCCTCCCGCTGCACTTCCACGCCCACGCGGCCCGACAGGCTGCCCGCCGGCACCGGCGGCTGGTTGAGGCCCAAGGCTTGCGCTTGCTGCGCGAGGGCCGGGAAATCCGGCACCGTATTGCGTGGCCCCCCGGTCAACGGCGCGCCCGGCGTGATCGCCGCTTGAGTCGATTGCGGGGCCGCACCTTGTTGCGGCGACGGTTGCGCCGGCGCTTGACCGTTCGGCTGTGCGGCTTGCTGCGGCACCTGCATTTGCTGGCCGGTCGGCCGGTCGGCGGCGACCGAACCGTCGCGCACGAGATCGAGCACCAACCGCGGCCCCGCGCGCAAATGGCGCAGACCGACATTCTCGTTCATCGCCAGCGTCAGCGTCGTGCGATCGCCGTCACGCGCCACGCGCGCCGACGACACGGAATTGCGCATCGCTTGCTGCAAGCGGTTCGTGTCGATCCCGACCGGCGCGCCGAAGGTGATCGTCGCGTTGCGGCCCTGCTGCTCGACGCGAAAATCGACGTCTTCGGGCCAATCGACGATCGCGCGGTCGAAACCGTCTTGCTGGCTGTAGCGGATATTGAGCGCGCGTGCGGGCGCGCCGTTCGTCGCGGCGGCGGCCGGTGCGGTTGCAGGCGGCGGCGCGACTTGGGCGGCCGGTGCCGCCGCAGCGGGAGCTGTCGGCGTCGCGGGGGCCGCTTGCGGTGTGGGGGCCGGCGCCAAAGGCACCACGGGCGTCGCCGGCGCCGTGGCCCACGGCACGCTAGGCGATGCCGGTGCTGAAATTGGGGCCGTCTGGGCGGGCGTCACTTCCGGCGCGGGTGCCGACGGGGGCGAGGCCGGAAAACTCTGCCACGGCCGGGTTTGCGCGGTTCCGTCGAACGACAAAGCCCCGGTCAGCGCGATCGCTGCCAGGGTCGCCGTCGAAACCTGAATCCGCTTGCTAAAGCCCATTTAAATCGCCAGCCCGGGTCGTTGCGACTCGAGAGCCAGAGTGTACCTTAAATCCGAGTCGGGGTCGCCTAACCAATTGAGATTCAAACGAACAGAAAACATATCCACAAGGCGAAATCAGCTGTCGCCGAACAACGCGTCGATCGCCGCCTGGTCTTGCGCCACCCCGGCCAATTGGGGCCCGTTCAGCAGCGCCGCCTCCCCCGTTTTGGCGGGGGCTGCCGATGGCGCGGCCTTCGCGTCCAGCGCAATGCCGAACGCCTCCATCAGCCCCAGCACGGTTTTATCGACGTCCTTCAAAACGCCGACGACCTTGGCGATGCGCTGACCGGTAATGTCCTGGAAATTGCAGGCTTCGTAGATGCGCGTAACGCTGTCGCGGATCGCGTCGCCCTGTGCGGCGGCCACTTCGCCCGCGATCTTTTCGATCCCTTCGACCGCATCCAAAATCGAATGCGTCGCATCTTCCGTCGCGGCGACGACGGCGCTGAGCTCGTCCGTCGCCCCCGGCAGATCGCGCAGGCGCATGTCGTTGGCCTGCAACGCCGCCAGATCGCGGCGCGCGTTTTCCATGATGCGCGCGAGCGTGGCGATGCCGTCGCGCAAACCCTGATCGATCGCGGGCTTGGGCGCGGCGGCCTTCTTCGCGGGTTTGGCGGAAATTTTGCGGGTGCGTTTCGGAGGCGATTTGGGCTTGGGCTTGCTCTTCGCTTTCGCGCGCGACTTTGCCTTCGCCATGGTTCGTCCCCTCGCCGTTCGGGATTAGAAGTCGCCCAGCACCGTGGCGATCTTGCCCTTCAGAACGGCCGCATTGAACGGCTTGACGATGTAGTTGTTCACGCCCGCCTGCTTGGCGGCGATCACGTTCTCGGTCTTGGATTCCGCCGTCACCATGATGAACGGCACGCCCTTCAGGCGCGCATCGGCGCGCACGGCCTGGAGCAATTGCAAACCAGTCATCGGTTGCATGTTCCAGTCCGAAATAATCAGGCCGTAGTCCTTTTGCTGCGCTTTGGCGAGCGCTTCGGACCCGTCGCTGGCTTCGTCGACATTCGTGAACCCGATCTGGTTGAGCAGGTTCTTCACGATCCGCAGCATCGTCTTGTAGTCGTCGACGATGAGCACGTTCATTTTAAGATCGACAGCCATAATCCCCATCTCCTGCGGCATTCCGCCACGGCCGGCACGGTTCCAACGCGCGCGCGACGCTACCCTTGTTACTGCTGAAGAGCCCGGCGCGCGTCAACAAGTAACTGGAAGCTGCTTACGGGAAGATTAAGACCGGCGGATTTTCGGATTAACCCTGGCGCGGGGCCGGTATGCGGCTGGGGGAAGCTTCCGGCTGGCGGCGGCGGGCGAGTTCCGTCGTCACCTGCTGGGCGCGGATCGGGTTCATCTGGGCCAAAATCGGCGCGGCGCGGCGCTCGTTCATCGCTTCGACGATTTCGAGCAGAACGGGCAATTCCATCTGCTCGAAGATGCGCGCGGCTTCGGCCGGTTTCATGTTCTGGAACATGCGCACCAGCGAGTTGCGGCGCGCCTGCTCGGTCTCGTCGTAGCTCTTGATCGCGGTATCGATCTTGGCCTGAAGCCCCTTCAATTCCTCGATCTGCTGCTGCACGCGCTTTTCGGCGGCTTGGAGCAGCGCTTCGCGCGTGTCGATTTCGGCCTGGCGCTTGTCGAGTTCTTCGCGCCGGCGCACGAGATCGCCCAGCGCTTCGAGTTCGCCAGGGCTGAACGCGCGGTCGGGATCGGCGGCGGCGGCAGGTGCGGCGGCGGGTTCCGCCGCCGGTGCGGGCGCTTGCTGCGCCGGGGCCGGGGCCTGGGCGAGTTGCTGAACGGGACGCGGTGCGGGTGCGGGGGCGGCCGCGCGCGGCTGGGCGGCGGAAGGCGGATTGTTCTGCGCGACGGCGGTGCCGAGCGTGCCCACTCGGATCGCGAGCATCAGGAAGGCGACCGCGACCAGAGCGGGCAGAAGACGGATTTTGTTGAGCGCGTTCATCAGCGTGCGCCCGCGCGCGTCGCGGGCGGCGCACCCCGGCGGCGTTCGGCGATCGCCTTCAGCAATTCCTGTTCGGCCGTGCTGCGTGGGGCCGCGGGACGATCGTTGTTCTCGCGCGCCCCGCCTTCGCGTTCGGCGAAACGGATCGCGTCGCGCAGCAAGCGGTCTTCCTCGTCCGACACCGGGGCCGGCGGCGCTTCGCGTTCGTAACGCTCGTCGCGGGCGTAACGTTCCTCGCGCTCGTAGCGTTCGGCGCGCTCGGCACGGCGCGCGACTTGCGGGCGCTCGCGTTCACGTTCGCGTTCGCGCACATTCTCCGCCGCGCGATCGGCGACCGGTTCGGCGCGCGATACGATGTATTCGAGATCGTCTTTGAGCGAGATCGCCTTGCGCGTTTGATCTTCGAGTAGCCGCCCGGCCGCCTCGCCCGCGTTCTTGAGGTCCGCGACCGCCGCTTCCGCGCGCTTGGCCGCTTCGTTGAATTCCTTGATCGTGCGGTCGAGTTCCG
>VFQU01001805.1_pt1 | contig 11483 bp, 9 predicted proteins | sample 3512311 | NCBI WGS metagenome assembly VFQU01 (sample SAMN10412377, study PRJNA504923) | tailings metagenome | isolation source: Relicate 3 Philex TSF3 active mining site | place: Philippines: Tuba, Benguet | collected 2017-08-29 | reverse complement strand
TTCCCGGGTGGCCTCTACAACACCAGCTTCGTGTTCATGATGAACCCGGCCAAGTACAGCGCCCTCTCGGCGCAGGACAAGGCGGTGGTCGACAAGATCTCGGGGGAAACCGCCGCGCGCATCTTCGGCGAAGGTTGGGACAAGGTGGACGCGGCCAGCCGCGAACTGCAGAAGGCGCAAGGCGTGGCCCGCATCCAGGCCGACGAGTCCTTCATCAAGGCGGTGGGAGCCAAACAGGCCGAACTGGAAGAGAAGTGGGCCGCGGCCGCATCGGCCAAGGGCCTGAAAGACCCGAAGGCCGTGTTGACCGAGTTCCGCGCCGAAATCAAAAAGATCAAGTGATCCCAGGGGGCTGACCCAGCCCATCCCGCACGGCGGGCAGTCGCACCAGGCTGCCCGCCGTTGTTGTTGAACGGTTCCCGACATGCTCACCTTCCTGGATCGCGCACTGCGCTGGTCGTCCGGCCTGATGGCTGCGATGGCCCTGTTCTCCATCATGTGGCTCACGCTGGTCGACGTGCTGGGCCGCAAGTTCCTCAACCACTCTGTGCCCGGCGGCCTGGAGATCACCGAGGTGCTGATGGTCGTGGTGATCTTCGGCGCCCTGCCCCTGGTGTCGTGGCGTGGCGAGCACGTGGTGTTCGACTCGCTCGACCCCTTTGTTCCCGAGTGGCTGCACCGCATCCAGCAACGCCTGGTGCATCTGGTGTGTGCGGTGGTGTTCGCGTTCATGGCGCGGCTGATGGTGCTTCGCGCCGACCGTTTCAGCGAGTACGGTGACATCACGGTCTACCTGCAGCTGCCGCTGTCGCCGGTGGCCTGGATGATGGCGATCTTCCTGCTGCTTACCGCGCTGGTGCATCTGCTGTTCGTGTTCGTTCGCCCGCCCGAGCCGCGCTTTCACGGCGTCACCACGGAAGGGAGCGGCTCATGATCGAAGCATCGATCGGCTTTGCCGCCGTCTTCCTGCTGGCCGCGCTGCGCATTCCGCTGGCGGTGTCCATGGTCGTCGTGGGCCTTGGTGGGCTGGCCATCCTGCGTGGCTGGCAACCTGCGCTGGCCAGCACCAGCCAGGTGATCTTCGAAACCGGCTTCGCCTATGTGCTGTCGGTGATTCCGCTGTTCGTGCTGATGGGCAACTTCGTGGCGCGCGCGGGCCTGGCCCGCGAGCTGTTCCAGGCCGCCAACACCTTCGTCGGCCACAAGCGCGGCGGCCTGGCCATGGCCAGCGTGCTGGCTTCCGGTGGCTTCAGTTCCATCTGCGGTTCATCCATCGCCACCGCGGCAACCATGACGCGCGTGGCCTACCCCGAGATGAAACGCCACGGCTACCAGGACCACCTGGCCACCGGCTCCATCGCTGCGGGCGGCACGCTGGGCATCCTGATCCCGCCGTCGACCATCATGGTGATCTACGGGATCATCACCGAGACCGACATCGGCAAGCTCTTCATCGCCGGCATCCTGCCCGGCATCGTGGCCGTGGTGTGCCTGTGCCTGGCCGTGGTGTTCGTGACCTGGCGCAACCCCGAGGCCGGCCCACCGGCCGAGCGCCACAGCTGGGCCGAGCGGCTGAAAGCCTTGCGGCAGATCTGGGGCGTGGCGCTGCTGTTCGGGTTGGTGATCGGTGGCATCTACGGTGGCGTGTTCACCGCCACCGAGGGCGCGGGCGTGGGCGCCGCGGGGGCCTTCGTCTTTGCACTGATGCGCGGCACGCTCACGCCGCGCATCGTGCTCGAAACCCTGCAGGACAGCGCGCGCACCACGGCGATGCTGTTCACCATCCTCATCGCCGCGATGGTGTTCACCAGCTTCGTGAACTTCACCAGCATGCCGGGCGATCTGCGCGATTTCATTCTGCAGTTCAGCCCCGAGCCCATCATGGTCGTGGTGATGATGATGGTGATCTACGTGGCGCTGGGCCTGGTGATGGAAGAGCTGTCGATGGTGCTGCTCACCATTCCGGTGTTCTTCCCGGTGATCACCGGCCTGGGCTTCGACCCGGTGTGGTTCGGCGTGCTGATCGTCACCGTGATCGAGATCGGCATGATCTCGCCGCCCGTGGGCATGAACCTGTTCGTGATCAATTCGCTGCTGCCCAATGTGCCGCTGAACCAGATCTTCCGCGGCGTCTGGCCCTTCGTGGTGGCCGACGTCGTCCGGCTGGGCATTCTGGTCGCGTTCCCGGTGATCTCGCTCTGGTTGCCGGGATTCATGAACCGCTAGTGGCGTCCGTCGCCGCCGCCTGCCCGCGCAGGTGCACCACACGCTGCGGGTAGGGGATGTCGATGCCGTGCTGGCGCAGCGCGGCCAGGATCGCGATGTTGATCGCCGAACGCAAGCCGAGCAGGCCGTTGTCGGGGTCGGCGATCCAGTAGCTCAATGTGAACTCCAGGCCATCAGCGCCGAAGTTGGACAGCGCCGCGAACGGCGCCGGGGTGGCCAGCACGCGCTCCTGCGCGCGCGCTGCTTCCACCAGCAGGCGCTGCACCAGTTCCACATCGCTGTCGTAGCCCACCGAGATCACCGTGGTCTGCCCGGTGCGGATCTCGGCCTGCACGAGGTTCTCGACCCGGTTGGTGATGAGCATTTCGTTGGGCACGATGGACTCGCGCCCGTTGCCGGCGCGCACCAGGGTGTAGCGGGCATTGATGTCGGTGATGCGGCCTTCGAAGCCGTCCACCCGCACGCTGTCGCCGATGCGCACGCTGCGTTCGGTAAGGATCACGAAGCCGCTGACGTAGTTGGCCGCGAGTTTCTGCAGGCCCAGGCCGATGCCCACGCCCACGGCGCCACCCAGCACCGACAGCGCGGTGAGATCGATGCCCACCGCGGACAGCGCCACGATGAGGCCCACGAACAGCAGCAGCGCGCGCGTGAAGTTGCTCACCGCCTTGCGCAGCGATCGGTCGCTGCCCACGGCACTGCGAAGCAACCGCGCCTCGATCGCGGCGGACACCCACAGCGCCAGGATCAGCACCACCGACGCGGTGACGACACCTTCCACCAAGGTGCGCAGGCTGAGCGTGCTGGCACCCATCTTCCAGGTGATGTCGTCCATCTCGGCCAGTACCACGGGCAACAGGCCGCTCACCCACAGCACCATCGCGCCCCAGGCCACCCAGGAGATGGTGCGCTCCAGCACGCGCACCCAGGGCTGGTTGTCGAAGGCGGCCTGCAGCACCTTCACACCCAGGCGGATGATCACCAGCGACACCAGCACCGGGATGGCCACGTGGAACACCGCCAACGGCACGAACTTCACCAGCACGCTGCGCGCCAGGTAGCCCAACAGCAGCAACATCAAGGGGAACAGCGCGCCATCGACGATGCGATCACCGAACAGCACCGAGTTCGGCGCATCCTGCATCGACAGCGCGCGGCGCAGGGCGCTGGTGAAGCCCCAGGCCACCGCCACCACCACCGCCAGCGTGGCCAGCTCGGCCAGCGCGGCGGGTTGCAGGAAGCCTTGAAGCCAGGCACCCAGGTCGTCGACCGGGCGTGGCAATGCGGACGTGGCGTCGATCATCGGGAACGCAAACGATGAAAAAGAAGAGCCGGGTCAGATCCCGGAAAGAACACGCAGGTGCGCCTCGACGCTGCGGGCCAGTGCGTCGAGTGCGTAGCCCCCTTCAAGGCAGCTCACGATGCGCCCCTGCGCATGCCGGTCGGCAACGGCCTTGATGCGCTCGGTCATCCAGGCGTAGTCGTCTTCGACCAGGCCGAGCTGGGCCATGTCGTCCTCGCGGTGCGCGTCGAAGCCGGCGCTCACGAACACCATCTGCGGGCGGTGCGCGTCCAGGCGCGGCATCCAGTAGGTCTCGACCAGATCACGGATCGCCATGCCGCGGGTGTATGCCGGCACCGGCAGGTTCACCAGGTTCGCGGCGGTGGAATGCTCGCACGCCGGGTAGAACGGGTGTTGATAGAAGCTGCACATGAGGATGCGATCGTCGCCCGCGACGATGTCCTCGGTGCCGTTGCCGTGGTGCACGTCGAAATCGATGACGGCCACGCGCTGCAGGCCGTGGCGTTCGAGTGCGTACTTGGCGGCCACGGCCACGTTGTTGACGAAACAGAAGCCCATGGCCTGGCGGCGCGTGGCGTGGTGCCCGGGCGGGCGCACGGCGCAGAAGGCGTTGGCGAGTTCGCCGGCCATCACCGCATCCACCGCGTCGATGGCGGCGCCCGCGGCCAGCAGGATGGCGTCCCAGCTGTGCGGATTCATCGAGGTGTCGGGATCGACCTGCGCATGCGAAGGGCCGCCGGCCCGCATGTCGTCGCGCAGGTTGTCGGCCAGACCGCGCAAGGCCGCCAGGTGCATGCGGTCGTGGGCCAGTTCGAGATCGGCCAGCGCGGCGGGCGTGGCCTCGCGACGCTCGAGCGCGACGTCCAGCCCGGTCACCAGCAGCCGGTCCTCGATCGCATCGAGCCGTTCAGGGCATTCGGGGTGGCCGGCACCCATCTCGTGCTGCCAGCATGCCTTGTGAGTGAAATAACCGGTGGCGTGGGCCATCTCTGAACTGCGGTGAGAATCGCGGCCAATATGCAAAGCGATACCAAGATCCAGCAACTGCTGAGCCAGCTTAACACGGTGATTGTCGGCAAGCCGCAGCAGGTGAACGACTGCGTGGCCTGCCTGCTCGCCGGGGGGCACCTGCTCATCGAGGACGTACCCGGCGTCGGCAAAACCACCCTGGCGCACGCCCTCGCACGCGCCTTCGGCCTGCAGTTCGCGCGCGTGCAGTTCACGGCCGACCTCATGCCCACCGACCTCATCGGCGTGTCGATCTACGAACGCGCCCGCGAGGCCTTCGTGTTCCACCCCGGCCCGGTTTTCGCGCAGGTGCTGCTGGCCGACGAGATCAACCGCGCCAGCCCGAAAACGCAGAGCGCGCTGCTGGAAGCGATGGAGGAAAAGCAGGTCACGGTGGAAGGTGAAACGCGCGCCCTGCCCGAGCCCTTCTTCGTGATCGCCACCCAGAACCCGCACGACCAGCTCGGCACCTACGCCCTGCCCGAATCGCAGCTCGACCGCTTCCACATGCGCCTGTCGCTCGGCTACCCCGATCGCGCGGCCGAGCGCGAACTGCTGCGCGGCGAAGACCGGCGCGCGCTGATCGAATCGCTGCCGCCGGCGCTCACGCCCGACGACCTCGCGCGCCTGCAGCGCGCGGTGGCCGCGGTGCACACCGCCGAGCCGGTGCTGGAATACCTGCAAGACCTCGTGGCCGCCACGCGCAGCGGGCGCTGGTTCCTGCAGGGCCTGTCGCCGCGGGCCGCGCTGGCCGTGGTGCGCGCGGCCAAGGCCCAGGCCTTCCTGCAGGGGCGCGACTACGTCGCCCCCGACGACGTGGCTGCCGTGCTGCCGCAGACCACGGCGCACCGCCTGATCCCCGTGCGCGACGCCGGCCGCGGCCCGACCGAGCAGGTGCGCGCGATGCTCGACGCCGTTCCCCTGCCGTAAATGAGCCCGCTGCGGCCACTGCGTCGTCGCATCCAGGCCTGGTTCCACAGCCGCCTGCGCCGCACCGACACGCTCACGCTCACCCAGCGCAACGTGTACATCCTGCCCACGCGCCCGGGCTGGATGCTCGCGCTCACGCTGCTGGTGCTGTTGGTTGCCAGCATCAACTACCAGCTCAACCTGGGCTACCTGCTCACCTTCCTGCTCGCGGGCAGCGCGCTGGTGGGCATGCACGTGTGCCACGGCAACCTGCGCGGGCTCACGCTGCACCTGAACCCGCCCGACCCGGTGCACGCGCAACAAGCCGTCGTGCTGGAGGCGCGCTTGTCCAGCGAGCGAAAACGCACCCGCCACGGTATCGGCCTGGGCGTGACCACCGACGACGGCACGCCGCCCGCTCTCGCCTGGACCGACGTGCCTGCGCAAGGCCATGCGATGCTGCAGGTGGCCTGGCGAGCACCCGGCCGCGGCCTGCACGCCCTGCCCACGCTGGTCGCGCAGACGCTGTTTCCACTCGGCACCTTTCGCGTCTGGGCGCTGTGGCGGGCCGCGGCCACCACCCTGGTCTACCCCGAACCCGAACTGCACCCGCCACCGCTACCACCCGGCGAGCCGCAAGGTGGCGGCGCGGGCAGCGCGCGCGTGCACGCCACCGGCGAATACGACGGCGTGCGCCCCTACCGCCGCGGCGACCCGATGAAGGCCGTGGTGTGGAAGAAGGCCGCGCAGGCCTTCGCGGCCGGGCACGATGAACTCGTCAGCCGCGACGCCTTGTCCAGCCAGCGCCAGCAGCTCTGGCTCGACCTGAACCAATGCGGCGGCGCCGGTTTCGAAGGCCGAGTGTCCCGACTGACCGCCTGGGTGCTCATGGCCGATCGCCTCGGTCTCGACTACGGCCTGCGCCTGCCAGGCCGCGAGATACCGCCCGACCAGGGCCCCGCGCACCGGGCGCGCTGTCTGGAGGCCCTGGCGCTGTGCTGACGAACACCCTCTCCGCCCGCGGCGGCACCCTCTTGCCCAGGGACACGCGCGACACCCTGTTCCTGCTCGCGGTCATCGCCTGGGTGGTGGCGCTTCAGGCGGCGCATGTGCCGCTGTGGACCACCGCGCTCACCGGCGCCGTGCTGGCGTGGCGCGCCTGGCTGGCGCAACGGGCGCAGCCCCTGCCGGGCTGGCCCTGGCGCGCGGGCCTGCTGATCGTGGCCCTGGCCGGCACCTGGCTGAGCCATGGCACGCTGCTGGGCCAGAACGCGGGCGTGACGCTGGTGGTGGTGCTGCTCGCGCTCAAGACGCTGGAGCTGCGCGCGCGGCGCGACGCCTTCGTGGTGTTCTTCCTGGGCTTCTTCGCGCTGCTCACGCACTTCTTCTATTCGCAGTCGCTGCTCACGGCCGCGGGCATCCTGGTCGCACTGCTCGGGCTGCTCACGGCGGTGGTCAACGCCCACATGCCGGTGGGCCGGCCCACGCTGGCGCACGCGGCGCGCATCGCGGGCGGCATGGCGCTGCTGGGCGCGCCCATCATGCTGGTGCTGTTCCTGTTGTTCCCGCGCATGGCGCCGCTGTGGGGTGTGCCGAACACCAACCCCAGCGGCACCAGTGGCCTGTCGGACGAAATGCGCGTGGGCGACATCGCCCAGCTCGCGCTGGACGACAGCATCGCGCTGCGCGTGCGCTTCGACGACCGCCCGCCGCCAGCCGGCCTGATCTACTTCCGCGGCCCGGTGCTGAACCGCTTCGACGGGCGCGAGTGGCAACCGCCGGAACCCACCTGGCGGCCCGCGGCGCGTTCCGCCGAGCTGCGCCCCCGCGGCGAACCGGTGGGCTATGAAGTCACGCTCGAACCCAACCGCCGGCGCTGGCTCTTCGTGCTCGAAGCCGCCACCACCGCACCCGAGCTGCCGGGCAACCCGGTCCGCATGACCGACGACCTGCAATGGGTGACCCAGCGCCCGATGAACTCGTTGGTGCGCTACCGCGCGCAAAGCCAGCTCGAATTCGGCCACGGCCCGCTGCAGGCCAGCCCGGGCCTGCGGGAGCACGTGGCACTGCCGCCGGGTTTCAACCCCCGTACGCTGCAGCTTGCGATGGAACTGCAGCGCGTGCACGGCAGCGGGCCCGAGCACGCGCCCGCGCTGGTGGCGGCGGCGCTGGAACGGCTGCGCACCGGCGGCTACACCTACACGCTCGAACCCGGCGTGTACGGCCAGCACACCGCCGACGAGTTCTGGTTCGACCGCAAGCGCGGCTTCTGCGAGCACATCGCCAGCGCCTTCGCGGTGCTCATGCGCGCCATGGACATCCCGGCGCGCATCGTTACCGGCTACCAGGGTGGCGAGGTGAACGGCGTCGATGGCTACTGGACGGTGCGCCAGCGCGACGCGCACGCCTGGACCGAGGTCTGGCTGCAGGGTGAGGGCTGGGTGCGCGTCGACCCCACAGGCTCCGTGTTCCCCGGCCGCATCGGCACCGTGCAGCGGCTGCAGGCACCGGCCGGTGCGGTCGCGGGTGCGCTGCAAGCCACCCTGGGGCCCAACCTGATCGCTCTGCTGCGCGCCAACTGGGAAGCGGTCAACAACGTGTGGAACCAGTGGGTGCTCGACTACACGCAGAACACGCAGTTCAATCTGCTGCGCTCGCTCGGCTTCGGCTCGCCAAGCTGGGAAGACCTGGCGCTGGTGCTGCTCGCGGTGATGGTGGCCGCGAGCCTTGCGGGCGCGGCCTGGGCGCTGTGGGAACGCCAGCAGCACGACCCGTGGCTGCGCCTGTTGCAGCGCGTGCGCAAACGCTTGCGCGCGCTCGGCCTGGCGTCTGGCGAGCACACGCCGCCGCGCGAGCTGGCCGCGCAGTTGGGGGCGCGCTTCCCCCAAGACCCCGCCGCCCACGCGCTGGCCGACTGGCTGCTGCGCCTGGAGGCCCAGCGCTACGCGAAGCACAGCCCCGCCACACTGGCCGACCTGCGGCGCGAATACCGCCGCCTGCCCTGGCCCGCCCGCCGCGCGGCGTGATGAAATCGGGGCGATGAAACGCCGCTCGATTCCGCTCGCCCTGCTCGCCACCGCCTTGTCGCCCACCGCCGCGTGGTCGCAAGGCGGTAAGGCCAAGCAGCGGCCGAACCGCGCGGCCGACACCGCACGTTTCTACCGTGACCGCGCCGACGCCATGGCATTCGCCGACGACCTCGCGCAGCGCCGCGGCCTGGACGCGGCCTGGGTGCGCGAGCAGATCGGCCGCGCGCGCCGTCTCGAAGCATCCATTCGCGGCGTCACGCCGCCACCGGCCGGTGTGCCCAAGAACTGGGCCGCCTACCGGGCGCGCTTCATCGAGCCCGTGCGCCTGGCCGCGGGCCAGCGCTTCTGGTTGGACAACCGCGAGGCGCTGGCGCGCACCGAGGCCGAGTTCGGCGTGCCCGCGGCGCTCATCGTCGGCGTGATCGGCGTGGAAACGCTTTATGGCCGCCACACCGGCACGCACAAGGTGATGGACGCCATCACCACCCTGGCCTTCGATTTCCCCGCGGTGCACCCGCGCGCCGCCGCGCGCACCGCCTTCTTCCGCGACGAGCTGGAGCAGTTGCTCAGCCTCGCGCAGCGCGCGCAGATCGACCCGCATGCGCTGCTGGGCAGTTTCGCGGGCGCCATGGGCTGGCCGCAGTTCATGCCGAGCAGTTGGGTGAAGTACGCCATCGACCACGATGGCGACGGCCGGATCGACCTGTTCGACAGCCCGGTCGACGTGATCGGTTCGGTGGCCAACTACTTCAAGGCCTTTGGCTGGCAGACCGGCATGCCCACGCACTACCCGGTGCGTTTCGACAGCGCACGGCTCGACCTCGACACCCTGCTCGCGCCCGACATCCTGCCCAGCTTCAGCGTGGAGAGTTTCACCGCCAAGGGCGCGGTGCTTGAAGGTGAGGCCCTGCAGCACACCGGCAAGCTCGCGCTCGTGGAACTGCAGAACGCCGGCGCGCCGTCCAGCTACGTGGCGGGCACCGACAACTTCTATGTCGTCACACGCTACAACTGGAGCAGCTACTACGCGCTGGCGGTGATCGAACTCGGTGAAGCGGTGAAGGCGCAGGTGGACGGCCGCTGAGGCCGCCAGCACCCTCAGCCCGTGGCGGGCACCAGGAAGTCCTGGCTGATGCGCCAGCCCAGCTCGTTGACGCGGTCGAGGAACTGCGTCAGGTAGGCGTGGAGGCCCGTGGCCAGAATCTCGTCGATGCGGCCGTACTGCAACTCCGCCTTGAGCTTGCCGGCACGGCGCAGGGTCTCGGCGCTGTGGTCGTTGGCCACCACGCTCAGGTTGTTCACCACCTCGTTCACGCTCGCGGCCAGGCTGCGCGGCATGTCGGCCCGCAGGATCAGCAGCTCGGCCACGCGCTCGGGCGTGATCACGTCGCGGTACACCTTGCGATAGACCTCGAAGCCGCTCACGCTGCGCAGGATCGCGCTCCAGTGATAGAAGTCGTATTCCTGATCGAGCTCGCTTGCCGCGCCGTAGAAATCGCTGTGCACGGCATGGAACTTCACGTCGAGCAGGCGCGCCGTGTTGTCGGAGCGTTCGAGGAAGGTGCCCATGCGGTAGAAGTGAAAGGCCTCGTCCTGCAGCATGGTGCCGATGGCCACACCGCGCGAGAGGTGCGATCGGAACTTGACCCATTCGAAGAACTCGCCCGGGTCGCGCTCGAAGTTCTTGCCCTTGAGCATGCGCGTGAGTTCGAGCCAGGTCTGGTTCTGCGTTTCCCAGAACTCGGTGGTGAGCGCACCGCGCACCGCGCGCGCGTTCTCGCGCGCCGCACGCAGGCAGGTCACGATGCTCGACGGGTTGTTCTCGTCGCGCACCATGAAATCAAGCACGTTGCGCGGCGTGATGGCGTTGTCGCCGTACTTGGCGCGAAACGCGGGCATGAGCTCGCTGATGGTGAGCAAACCCTCCCAGCCCACCTGCGCCACCGCGGCCGATTGCGGCAGCAGCGAGGTCTGGTAATTGACGTCGAGCATGCGTGCGGTGTTCTCCGCACGCTCGGTGTAGCGCGACATCCAGAAAAGGTGGTCGGCGGTCCTGGACAGCATGGCGTTTCTCCCTTTCAGTCTTCCAGGATCCAGGTGTCCTTGGTGCCCCCGCCCTGCGACGAATTGACCACCAGCGAACCTTCCTTGAGCGCCACACGCGTGAGCCCGCCGGGCACCATCTGCACCTCTTTGCCCGAGAGCACGAAGGGCCGCAGATCGATGTGGCGCGGCGCGACACCGCTCTTCACGTAGGTGGGGCAGGTCGAGAGCGACAGCGTGGGCTGCGCGATGTAGCCATCGGGCTTGGCCAGCACGGCCTGGCGGAATTCCTCGATCTCGGCCTGGGTGGACGCGGGGCCGACCAGCATGCCGTAGCCGCCCGCGCCGTGCACTTCCTTCACCACCAGGTCCTTGAGGTTGGCGAGGATGTACTTGAGGTCTTCCGGGTTGCGGCCCATGAAGGTGGGCACGTTGCTCAGGATGGGTTTCTGGCCGAGGTAGAACTCGATCATCTTCGGCACATAGGGATAGATCGACTTGTCGTCGGCCACGCCGGTGCCCACCGCGTTGCAGATGGCCACGTTGCCGCTGCGGTACACGCCGAGCAGCCCTGCACACCCCAGCGTGGATGTGGGCCGGAACACCAGCGGGTCGAGGAAGTCGTCGTCAACGCGGCGGTAGATCACGTCCACGCGGCGCGGGCCGCGCGTGGTGCGCATGTAGACGAAGTTGTCCTTGACGAACAGGTCCTGCCCTTCGACCAGTTCCACGCCCATCTGCTGCGCCAGGAAGGCGTGCTCGAAGTAGGCGCTGTTGTACATGCCGGGCGTGAGCACCACCACCGTGGGCTCTGCGGTGGTGGCCGGGCTGCTGGCGCGCAGGGTTTCCAGCAGCAGATCGGGGTAATGCGCCACCGGCGCCACGCGGTTCTCGCCGAAGAGTTCGGGGAACAGCCGCATCATCATCTTGCGGTCTTCGAGCATGTAGCTCACGCCGCTGGGCAC
>VFQU01001804.1_pt1 | contig 11492 bp, 11 predicted proteins | sample 3512311 | NCBI WGS metagenome assembly VFQU01 (sample SAMN10412377, study PRJNA504923) | tailings metagenome | isolation source: Relicate 3 Philex TSF3 active mining site | place: Philippines: Tuba, Benguet | collected 2017-08-29 | reverse complement strand
ATCCGGTTGCCGCAATCCATCACCCTCCCAAAAATCGTGTGACCGTGGACAATCACCTTGGGCAGCGCGCCATCATGGCTGAGAAATCGGTCGCGGATCCACAGCAGATCCGAGCGCCTCTGTTCGTCGATCGGGCGCTCGGGATCGATCCCGGCGTGCACGAAGGCGTAATCGCCTGCGATGATGATTTCTTCGAAAGCGGCGATGTAATCGCGTTCGGCCTGCGGAACGAAGCGCGGCAGCAAGGCGAACAGTTCATCCAGATCAAGGCTGCGCATCTGCTTGGACGAAATCCCGAAGCTCAGCAGTGTCTCGCGTCCGCCATGCTTGAGAAAGTGCCGCAAGGCCTCGGGCCGGGTGAAGCTCTTGAGGAACATTTCCTCATGATTGCCCGCCAGCACGCGGACGTTGCGCTGCTGCTGCCAGGCCCGGGTGCGCGCCAGCACGCCTGCGCTGTCGGGCCCGCGATCGACCAGATCGCCAAGCAGGATCACGCGCACCTGTTTCGCGCGCACCTCGGCGGCGTCGCGCTCGATCGCTGCGATCATCGCCTCGTAAAGATCGAGCCGTCCATGAATATCGCCGATCACGTAATACCGCTTGCCCGCCGGCACCGAAGGTGCCCGGCTGGCGATCTGACGCTTGGGCCCGAACAGGTTACGCAAAGCTTGGAACATCGGTGCTCATGCCAATGGCGGACGAAATTGTTATATTGTTTGAGCGGCATTTTCACCGCGCTGCGCGCTGGCGCTGCGCATAGACCGCGCGGGTGAATGCCGCAACCACGCATCGGCGGCTTGCGCCGAACCGCTTTGCGGCTGCGACGAGATCGGCGCAAAACCCCAACGCAAGGGGTGACTGTGCTGGTGCGCTGGGGCAGGGTGGCGGGATGATCAGCCTGTCCCTCCTGCCTCTTGCCGCGGTGGTGACGACGCCCGCTACTGCGGAACCGGCCGTGCCCCGCGACAAGACCTGCCCGAGCCGCTGTGCGCCTGAAGCTGTTGTCGCAGCGCCGCTCGTGTCAGCAAGCCCGGCCCGTGCGCCGATTGATGATGTGCGCGCCAGCCGGATCGCCGCTTTCGGCGGCTTCAGTCTGTCAGGCAATGCCGCGCTGGCATCCCAGTATCGTTTTCGCGGCACCAATCTTTCCGGCGATCGGGTTGCCTTGCAAGGCGGGCTCGATCTCGACCACGCGAGCGGCTTTTACATCGGGGTCTGGGGCTCGCAGCTTAATAACCGCGTGACCGGCTACGGCGATATCGAGATCGATATCTACGGCGGCTACAGCTTTGCGGTGATGGAAGGCGTGACTGCCGATGTCGGCGTTATCGGCTACATTTTTCCCGACGCACAGGCCGGGGGCGGGCAGGATTTTGTTGAAGTCACCTCTTCAGTCACTGCAACGCTCGGCCCGGTCCAGACCAAGCTGGGGGTGGCTTGGGATCCGGGAGCGCGCGGCTTTGCTTTTGGCGGTTTTGTGCGTGATAATCTGTATGTTTACAGCGATGTCAGTGCCGGGATCCCGTCCACGCCGCTGACCCTCAAGGCGCATCTCGGCTACACTGACGGCTCGCGCCGCCTAGCCACCAACAGCGGCACCTTTGATTGGTCGGTGGGGGCAAGCTACGCCCTGTTCGGGCCGGTTACAGCCAGCCTTGAATATGTCGATGCCGGGGCTGACCTGCGCCAAGGCCCGATCAACCCCAACAGCGGCAATGTAGTCGCAAGGATCAGCGTGAATTTCTAGAACGGCCGCCCTCAATCGATCAGGAAGTTGACCGTCGTGACCACCCGCACCTTCTTGTAGGGGCTGTCCGAGACGCCCCACCCGCCGCCGCTGTCACCGTCACGCGCCTCGATGGTGAAATAGCCCTGCGTTGCATCCTTGATCGCGCCGACCCGCGATCCGGAATCCTTGGCGAATTGTTCGGCCGAAGCCCGCGCATCCTTGGTTGCCTCGGCGACCATGGCGGGCTTGATGTCATTGAGCTTGGTGAAGGTATAGGCCATGCCCGAGCCTTCCTCGAGAAACACCCCGCGCCCCACCAGATCGAACTGCTGCGCCACCGCCTTTTGCGCCAGCGCCACGTTTTCGGTGCGCAGCGCCAGCCGCTGACGCACGGTGTAGGTGGTGAGGCCATCGGTCTGCATGCTTGCGACATTGGCTCCCGTCGGCTGAAGGGCATCCTTGGGAAAGCCGAGCTCCTTGAAGAAGGCCTCGACCGCCGCTGTATCTTCGCGCACCTTGGCCTGCGCGCTTGCCAGATCGCCCGAGGTTGCCGAATAGGAAATCGTCCAGGTTGCAAGATCGGCGGTCACATCGCGCTCGGCCAGCCCGCGCACTGTCACCGAGCGTTCGGCATGCTTGGCGCGCAGCAGGCCATTGCCCAGCAAATAGCCGCCCACGATCATGCCGACGGCCGCAATGGTTGCCGTCCCGAACCAGCGCATTGTGGCTGGCTGACGCAGAAATCCGGCTGCCCCGCCATTCACCGGTTGCACCTCTTGCTCGCTCATCGCATTGTCCCCCTACCTGAGTTGATACGACGAGTTGTGCATTATCGTCGATGAACCGTTTTTGAACGAGGCAAGGCCATGGTCAAATATCTGCATTCGATGCTGCGTGTCACCGATCCCGAGGCGACAGTTGCCTTCTTCAAGCTGATCGGCCTTGAAGAAGTGCGCCGCTTCGAGGTGGCGGCCGGGCGCTTCACCCTGATCTTTCTGGCGGCACCCGGGCAGGCCGGGATCGCCGAGGTCGAACTCACTTACAATTGGCCGCCCGAAGATGGGAGCCCGCCCGAGGACTATGGCGGCGGGCGCAATTTCGGCCATCTCGCCTACCGGGTCGAAAATATCTACGAGACCTGCGAGCGCCTGATGGCGGCTGGCCACATCATCCACCGCCCGCCGCGCGACGGGCACATGGCCTTCGTCAAATCGCCCGACGGAATATCGGTCGAGCTTCTTCAGGACGGCCATCTTCCCCCGCAGGAGCCCTGGGCCAGCATGGCCAATACCGGAAGCTGGTAAACCGCTGCAAGCGGTGCGGCTGGCCGCGCCATAACCCGAATAATGTGAGGTGGTTGCAAGGCAGCGGCAGGCACGATAGGCTTGCGCCATTCTAGGGGATGCGGGGGGTCGCCTTGTCCATCGCGCCGATTGATCCATGGCACTGGATTGCACTGTGCCAGCACGAATTATTGCTGTTTGCAGGGGTGTTCTTCCTGATTGGCGCGCTTGATGATCTGTGCGTCGATGCCATTTACTTGTGGCTGAAGGCGCGCGGGAAAGCGCGCACCGAACGCCGCAGCCGCCCGGCCTTGGCGGCGCGCCCGCTGCATGCTCCGGCAGCCGTTTTCATTCCGGCCTGGAGTGAGGCCGAGGTGATCGGCGATACGCTGGCCCGGCTGACGGCCGCATGGCAACAGCGCCATCTGAGGGTCTATGTGGGCTGCTATCGCAATGATCCTGCCACTCTGGCTGCGGCAATGGCAGCGGCCCGCAGCGATCCGCGCCTGCGGGTCGTCATTCATGCCAGCGATGGCCCCACTACCAAGGCCGATTGCCTCAATCGCCTTTACCGCGCGCTGTGCGCTGATGAGGCGCGGATGGGCCGCCGTTTTGGCATGGTGGTGTTCCACGATGCCGAAGACATGGTTGATGCCGCAGCGCTCGGCCTGCTTGACGAGGCCATCGCGGGCGGTGCGGATTTTGTGCAATTGCCGGTCGAACCGCTGGTGCAGCGCTATCGCTCCTGGCTGAACAACCAGCTTGGCAGCCATTACTGCGAGGAATTTGCCGAAGCCCATGGCAAGGCGATGCTGGTGCGTGATGCCTTGCGCGCAGCGGTGCCGGGTGCAGGGGTGGGGTGCGCGGCGGCGCGCGCCATTTTGCACCAGCTTGCCGCCGTCCGCCCCGAGGGTACGCCTTTCAGCGCGGATTCCCTCACCGAGGATTACGAGCTTGGCCTTGCTATCGCAGAAGCGGGGGGCACCTGCCGCTTTGTCCGTGCGCGCGGGCAGGATGGCCGTCTGATCGCAACGCGGGCCTTTTTCCCGGCGCGGCTTGATCATGTCGTCGGGCAGAAGACCCGGTGGATCCATGGCATTGCCCTGCAAGGCTGGGACCGGGTCGGCTGGGGCCGGGGGCTGGCCGAGCGCTGGATGCGCGCGCGCGACCGGCGCGGGCCGTTTGCCAGCCTCGTCCTGCTGATCGGCTATGCACTGATCGCGCTGCCGAAGGGCGGGGGGGGCACCGTGCGTAAACAGTTTCTGTCGGCATTATCACCGCCGATTTACCTGTGATCCAAATTGAGCCCAGCGGTACGTCAGTGGTGTTGCCCCGAGCTTCACGCTCGTGCTGGCCACGCAGCTCTTGATCTCGGCCGCCGCAAATAACTGACTTGCGATAACTATTTTGCCAGCATAATGTCCGCGGAGGCGCATCAAGCGCCGCTGTTTTGGAGAGGGTCTTATGAAACGATTTGCTTTGGCCGCAATTGCGGCCACTGTGGCATTTGCCACAAGCGGCTGCGCCACCGTGCTGAACGGTACCAATGTAGATTACACCGCTGAGACCCGCCCCGAAGGCGCGCAAGCCAAGTTCACCAACGGACAGGAATGTAAGACACCCTGCACCCTTGAACTGAAGCGCAAGACCGATCAGCGCGTTGACCTTTATGCCGATGGCTACAAGCCGACTTATGTCCTGATCCAATCCAAGCTGGGCGGTGGCAGCTTCGGCAACATCCTGCTTGGCGGCGGGATTGGCGCAGTTGTCGATGGCACCAATGGCTCGTCGAACAGACTCTACCCACGCCCGCTGATTGTCCGCCTGGCGAAAGAAGGCACCAATGATGAGGCCGTGCTGCTCGATACCAAGGGCAACGTGGTCTCGACGGTCGAGGCGCACAACGACTCCGTGCGGGTTGACGTTGCGAAGACGATTGGCGCGAAGCTCGCCGGTCTCGAAGACTGAGCTTCAGCCACCCGAATTAAAAAGGCCGTCTCGTGCGGGTTTTTTGTTGGCAGCGGGCATGTTTACTGCCTGCTCTTGCAGGCTCAATATGTCTCGCGTCTCAGCAACCTAAAGAATTTGTGAAGGGGGATGCAGTGCATGCGCTGTGCTAGCGCGATGTAAAATTAAGGCGTTCTTAGGGGAAGCCCGTGTCGAAAGAAAAACGTTCCGGGCTTGCTACGATGTTGGACGAGCTGAGGCTGATGCTGGCTGCGCTTAGCATCGACAGCGGTTTCAACACTGCATCCAATTGGTCCGCCCAAGCCGCACATCCCGCCGAAATCGCATATCGCACTGCGACCCGGTGCATCACAAATCGGCTCGCCCGGCAAAAGCATTTCAGCAATCCAGACATCTTTGGCGAACCAGGATGGGATATCTTGCTGTATCTCTATGTTCACGACTTCAAGCACCAGAATGTCAGCATCAAATCCGCAACCTTCGGTTCGGGTGTGCCTCCTACGACAGCGCTCCGCTGGCTGTCCGTGCTTGAGGGAAAGGGATTGATTTCGTCTAAGCTAGATGCCAGCGATCAACGCCGCCGGTTTGTCAGCCTCACGCCTCGCGCCTCCGAAATTATGACCAGATATCTGTTGGAAATTGCCTTCGGAAATGGCTGAGGCGGGACCGCCATTGCGGTAACGCGCAATTCGCCGGAGCCCATGGCAAGCCGATGGTGGTGCGCGCTGCGCAGGGCGCAGCGCCGCTGCGATTAAGCGCGGGGGCAGGCGTGTGGGGCGGCGCACAAAAGGGCGCCCAGCGGCTCGACATCGGCCCGACCGTGCGGGTGGAATGGCAAATGGGCCGGGTGCCTGCGCGCCTCAGCATTGATTGGCGCGAACAGGTGGCAGGCGATGCCGCGCCCGAATCGGGGGTGGCGGCAACGCTTTCGACCAGCTTCTGAAAGCCTGTCTGCGCACTTGCCGCAAGGGGGCCGACAAAAGGCGGCAGGCTGTGGGGGATCGTGCTTGTCTCACGCCTTTAATCCGCAGCCCTGCTCGGCTAATCGCAAATCATGGATGTTTATCTGCCTATTGCGAATCTGTCGGTGAACGGGCTGTTCATCGTGCTGCTGGGCGGGCTCACGGGCATTCTTTCGGGCCTGTTCGGCGTCGGCGGGGGGTTTCTGACAACGCCGCTGCTGATTTTCTACGGCATTCCGCCCACGGTCGCGGCCGCATCCGCCGCCACGCAGGTCACCGGCGCGAGCGTTTCGGGCGTGCTTGCTCATTCGCGTCGCGGCGGGGTCGATTACCGCATGGGCGCGCTGATGGTGGCAGGCGGGGTGATCGGCGCGCTGGTGGGCGCTGCGCTGTTCCGCTTGCTGCAATCGCTCGGCCAGATCGATGTCGTCATCAACATGCTTTATGTGGTGATGCTTGGCTCGATCGGCACGCTGATGCTGCGCGAGGGGCTGGCGTCGCTCAGGCCGGATGTGTTCGCCAAGAAAGCCGGGCCAGCGGTGCGCAAGCGGCGCCATCACCCGTTGGTCGCCAGCCTGCCCTATCGCTGGCGGTTCTATGCCTCGGGCCTTTACATCTCGCCGCTGGCGCCCGTGATCCTTGGTGCGCTGGTGGGTGTGCTGACGATGCTGATGGGGGTCGGCGGGGGTTTTCTGCTGGTGCCTGCAATGCTTTACATCCTCGGCATGAGCGGCAATGTCGTGGTCGGCACCTCGCTGTTCCAGATCCTGTTCGTGACCATGGCCACCACCATGACCCACGCGCTGACCACCCGCGCGGTCGATATCGTGCTGGCGGGCCTGCTGCTGACCGGATCGGTGCTCGGCGCGCAGCTTGGCAGTCAGATTGCGCTCAAGGCGCGGCCCGATGTGCTGCGCGTGGCGCTGGCAGTGCTGGTGCTGCTGATCGCTTTGCGGATGCTTTATGGCCTCGGCGTCAGGCCCGATGAAATCTACACCGTGAGCACGCTGTGAGCGCGGGCCTGCGCATCGCGCTTGCGCTGCTGGCGGCCGCCACGCTGATGGCCCAGCGCGAGCCTATTCTGGTGCCCGAAGTCAGCCAGTCGCGGATCGAGGTGCGTCAGGGTTTCACCGGGGCGGACTTGCTGCTTTATGGGGCGATCATCGATCCTGCCGGCACGCGTGGGACAGCGCAGGACTATGATATCGTGGTCGTTCTCAAAGGCCCGGTCCAGCCGATCCGGGTGCGCGAGAAGGACCGTATTGCAGGCCTGTGGATGAACGCCGGGGCCAGCGATTTCCGTTCGGCACCGTCGTTCTTCGCAGTCGCCTCCTCGCGGCCCGTGCGTGACATCGTCGATGAGCGCACAGCGGCCATTTTCGAACTGAGCACGGATTTCATCCAGCTCAGCCCGTCAGGCCAGATCGAGCCCGAAGAACAGGCCCGCTTTGCTCGCGGCTTTGTCGAACTGCGCCAGCGGCAGGGCCTCTATCAGGAAAATCCCGAAGGCGTGCGCATCAGCGAAAATGTCCTTTATCAGGCGCGCATTGCTTTGCCTTCCAATGTGACCACCGGCCGTTACACCGCCGAAACCTTCGCCATCGCGCGCGGCCGGGTGCTGGCAAGCGCGACCGCCCGGATCGAGGTGGAGAAAGTCGGGTTTGAAGGGCAGGTGGTGATGGCCTCGCAGCGCTGGGCGTTCTGGTACGGCCTCGGGGCGATTGCCTTGAGCCTTGGGATGGGGTGGTTTGCTGGTCGGCTGTTTGCCCGATAAGATTTTGATAGAGCTATCCAAAATTTCTTCTCTCAGATTGCCTGGCCAGCAGCGTTGACCCCATTTTAACCAGGCATGACCTATCGCACGGCTACCTATCCATCAGGAAAGAGCCAGCATGGCCGATCATGGCAATCCCGATTTCGAACGCTTCACCGGAGCCCAGCCGCTCGGCGCGGGTGCGCCGGAGCATGGCGGGCAGGGCCGCACCGGTCAGGATAACACCCGGCTGCCGGTCGGTGTGGTGCTGGAGATTTCGGGGTCCAGTTCGCAGATCGCCTTCGATCTGCAACGCATCAATGAATGCATGGCCGATGCCGATCCCTCGATTGCGCTTGCTGGCCAGGTCGGCAGTCAGGTCAAGGTGCGGGTCGGCGATACCTGGCTGCTTGCCAGCGTGCGCGATCAGCGCAAGGACCGCCGCACCGAAGGCGGCATCATCGCCCACATCGATTTTCTGGGCGAGGGCAACGAGGAGAAACTCACCGGGCGCATCCATGGCTTCCGCCGCGGGGTGACGCGCTATCCGGTGCCGGGCGCGCTGGTCTATCCGTCCAGCACCCGCGATCTTGAACAGGTCTATTCAAGCGACGGGCGTGCCAGCATCACCATCGGCAAGGTGTTCCCGACCAAGGACATCCGCGCCGGGCTGTATATCGATGCCATGCTCGGCAAACACTTTGCGTTGCTCGGTTCAACCGGGACCGGCAAATCGACCAGCGCGGCGCTGATCCTGCACCGCATCTGCGAAGCTGCGCCGCAGGGCCATATCGTGATGATCGACCCGCACGGCGAATATTCTGCCGCGTTCCGCACGACCGGACAGATCCTCGATGTCTCGAACCTTCAGATGCCCTATTGGCTGATGAATTTCGAAGAGCATTGCGAAGTGCTGCTCAATTCCAGCGGCAATGAACGCCAGATCGATATCGACATTCTCGCCAAGTGTCTGCTGCAAGCGCGCAGCCGCAACCGGCTGGCGCAGACGATGGGCAAGATTACGGTGGATTCGCCGATCCCCTATCTCCTGTCCGATCTCAGCAACATCCTCCAGGATGAGATGGGCAAGCTCGACAAGGCCACCTCAAGCGCGCCTTACATGCGGATCAAGGGCAAGCTGGAAGAGCTGAAAACCGATCCGCGCTACCAGTTCATGTTCTCGGGAATGCTGGTGGGCGACACCATGGTGGATTTCATCAGCAAGGTGTTTCGCATGCCGGGCAATGGTCGGCCGATCTCGATCATCGACGTGTCGGGCGTGCCATCTGACATCACATCAACAGTGGTGGCGGTGCTCAGCAGGCTGGTGTTCGACTTTGCAATCTGGGGCCGCGATGAACGCACTCCGCCGGTGTTGCTGGTGTGCGAGGAAGCGCACCGCTATGTTCCCAATGAAAAGAACGCTGACGGATCATCGGTCGCCAAGATCCTCAGCCGCATCGCCAAGGAAGGGCGCAAATACGGCATTTCGCTCGGGCTTATCACTCAGCGCCCCTCCGATCTGGCCGAAGGCGTGCTGTCGCAATGCGGCACGATCATCGCGATGCGCCTCAACAATGATCGCGACCAGGCTTTCGTGAAAGCCGCCATGCCCGAAGGCGCGCGCGGGTTTCTCGATACCATCCCGGCGCTCAGGAACCGCGAATGCATCATCTGCGGCGAAGGCGTCTCGATCCCGATCCGCGTCACTTTCGACAATCTCGAAGAACACAAGCGCCCAGCTTCCGAAGACCCGAGCTTTGCCGAACTCTGGAGCCGGAGCGGTAACGAGGAAGAAGTGGTCGAGCGTGTGGTGATGCGCTGGAGAAGCCAGGGGTAAAGGAATAAGGTCTCCTTTTCGCGCTTGTTCGGACCCGCAGGGTCCGCAAGGCCGACTGGCCGCCCGCAGGTGCCCCGCAGCGAAGCGGAGGGAATAGCACCGAGGACGTGCCCGCGGAGGCGGGCACGCCAACACACTACGTCCCCCGGGTATCCCCATAAAGGTGGATATGCAGCCGGTCGCTCATGCGGAAGCCATGCTCCAGGCATAGCGGGGCAAGCCACGCCTGCCGCTCGCGCTGGGCGGCGCTGGTGGTGCCTTCGGCCATCAGGAAAATGTGCGCAGGCTTGATCCGATAGCGCTGCTGAAGGCTAAGCACTTCAGCGACATCTTCCGGGCCTGCGATCACGAATTTGAAGAAGGCGCGGCTGTCGGTTGCATAGGCATCGAGCCGTTCGGGGACGAGCGCCAAGGCTGCCGGATTGCCGGAATGGGCAAGCTTGGGGCTGACATTATACTGATCGACCCGGATATCGAGCCGCGCAGGCGCCGCCACCGTGCCATTGGTTTCGATCTCGATGGCAGTGTCGGGCAGGTGCGCGAGCATGTCGGCGAGCGCGCCTGCTTGCAACAAGGGCTCACCCCCGGTGATGACGAGGCGGTTCTGGCCGAGCGCCGCGATGCGCTCCGCCGTCTCGGCAGGGGAGAGAGTCACCTGATTGGCCTTGCGATCGAAGGTGATGCCATCGCGGTGAGGCCGATTGTCGCCTTCAAAGCGCCAGGTGTAGGCGGTGTCGCACCAGGTGCACGCGAGATTGCAGCGCGACAGGCGCACGAAGGCAACGGGAAGCCCCATGCTTGGCCCTTCGCCTTGCAAGCTGGCGAAAATCTCCGGCCCGCCGGTATCGTCGGTGGCAAGGGTGAGGTTCATCCTATCCTCCCCTGCAAGGTGAGGCGGACCACCCGCAGGGTGGTGGAGGGGCGGGTGCGGCTGATGCGCAAAGTCGAGAAGACGGAAAGCGGCGCGCACCCCTCCACCCCGACCCTGCGGGTCGCGGTCCCCCTCCCCTTAAGGGGAGGATCACGCTCACCCCAGCCGTGCCAATGCCGCTGTGAGCCGCGCAACTTCGCCCTGATGGTGGGCAAGATCGGTGCGGGCTTTCTCGACGGCTTGCGGAGCTGCCTTTTCGGCGAAGGCGGGGTTGGCAAGACGGCCTTCGAGCGATTTGGCCTCCTTGGTGCTGGCGATGAGTGCCTTTTCGAGCCGGGATTTCTCGGCAGCGATATCGACAATGCCTTCAAGCGGGATGACGAACACGTCCTCGCCCGCGGTCACCTGCATTGCGGGGCCTGTGGGGGGCTCGCCCATGGTGATTGGCGTGAGGCGGGCAAGGCGCTCAATCGCGGCGCTGGAGCGTGCGATGGTGCGCGCGGCGACGTCCGAGGGCGCGGCCAGCCACGCCGCCAGCTTGGCACCCGGCGCAATACCGAGTTCGTTCTTGGCGCTGCGGGTGTTGGTGGTCAGCTCGATCACCCAGTCGATGGCGTCGGTGGCTTCCTTGCTGACTTCGGCCTCAGGGTTGGGCCACTGCGCGACGATCAGCTCATAGGGCCGCGTCCCCAGCTTGTGCCACAGCTCTTCGGTGATGAAGGGCATGAAGGGATGCAGCATGACAAGGATCTGATCGAGCGCCCAGCCGGCGACTGCGCGGGTTTCGATGGCGGCAGGTGACTCCCCCGCCCCTTCAGGGGAGGGGATCGGGGGGAGGGGGCTATCCGCGGACGCAGTCTCCGGCTGATCGCTCGTCCCCTCTCCCAACCCTCTCCCCTGAAGGGGAGAGGGCTTTTGGCCCAGCACCGGCTTCACCAATTCCAGATACCAGTCGCAGAACTTCGACCAGGTAAACTGGTAGATCGCATTCGCCGCCGGATCGAAGCGCAGATCGGCGATCGCCTTCTCGATCTCGGTCACGCAAGCCGCGACCTCGCCGATGAGCCACTGGTTGGCCGCAAGCCG
>VFQU01001803.1_pt1 | contig 11494 bp, 9 predicted proteins | sample 3512311 | NCBI WGS metagenome assembly VFQU01 (sample SAMN10412377, study PRJNA504923) | tailings metagenome | isolation source: Relicate 3 Philex TSF3 active mining site | place: Philippines: Tuba, Benguet | collected 2017-08-29 | reverse complement strand
GCCGCCGACCCGCTGGAACGGCTGTTCCACGAGCACCCGCAGGATCTTGCTCTGCGTGTCGCGCGGCATGTCGGCGATCTCGTCGATGAACAGAGTTCCGCCGTGCGCCTCCTCCAGCGCGCCGACCTTTCGCTCTTGCGCGCCGTTCGAGGCCTCGACGCCGAACAATTCGATCTCCATCCGCTCGGGCGTGATTGCGGCGGCGTTGATGACAACGAACGGCCCGGTGGCGCGCTGCGACTGGCTGTGCAGCGTGCGCGCAGCAAGTTCCTTGCCGCATCCGGAGGGCCCCACGATCAGGATGCGGCTGTTGGTTGGCGCCGCCTTCTCGATCGTCTGGCGGAGCTGATTGAGCGACGGCGAGCGGCCTACCATGGTCGCCGCGAGCGGCCCCAGCGCCTTGAGCTCCTTGACCTCGCGCTTGAGCCGCGACGTCTCCAGAGCGCGTGAGGCGACCAGCACAAGGCGGTCGGCCTTGAACGGCTTTTCGATGAAGTCGTAGGCGCCCTGCTTGATGGCGGCGACCGCGGTTTCGATGTTGCCGTGACCGGAGATCATGACCACCGGCATGTCCGGGTGCAGCGCCTTCACCTGATCGAGCACCTGAAGGCCATCCAGCCGGCTGCCCTGCAGCCAGATGTCGAGAAACACCAGGTGCGGCCGCCGGGACTGGATCTCCTGCAGCGCCTGGTCGCTGTCGCGAGCCGTGCGGGTCGTGTAGCCCTCGTCCTGGAGCAGGCCGGACACCAGTTCGCAGATGTCCGACTCGTCGTCCACAATCAGTATGTCAGCCGCCATGTCCTAGCGCTCGCTTGCCGCTTTGGCCGTTTCCGGCCGTTCGTCCCCGCTGCCCGCTTGCGTACGGGCGGACGCCGCCACCTTGGCCGCCTTGATCGCCTGCTCCGTTGCAAAACGCAGGCGCACCCATGCGCCGCGCTGCCCCGGAATCCTGTCGGACGCGTCACGCAGCTCGATACTGCCGCCGTGGTCCTCGAGAATTCGGCCGACGATCGCGAGGCCCAATCCAGTCCCCTTCTCTCGCGTCGTCACGTATGGCTCGAGCAGCCGGTTGCGGTTCTCTTTCGGCAGGCCGATGCCGTTGTCGATCACGTCGACCGCCACCTCCTCGCCCAGCCGCTCGGCGGTGACGAGGATGCGGCCGCGTTCGGGCGGATTGACTGCCGCGATCGCCTCTGTGGCGTTCTTGATGATGTTGGTCAGGGCCTGCGAGATCAGCCGCCGGTCGAAGCGTGCCGGCATGGGATCCTCGGCCAGTTCCAGGTCGATGTCGATGTCGGCGTTGCCGACGCGGAGCAAAAACACAACCTGCCGCACCGTGTCGGCCACGTCCTCGGAGGTCATCACCGGCGTCGGCATGCGCGCGAACTTCGAGAACTCGTCGACCATCCTCTTGATGTCGTCCACCTGCCGCACGATCGTGTCGGTGCACTGCTGGAACACGCCGGGGTCCTCTGTGATGGACTTGCCATACTTGCGGCGCAGGCGCTCGGCCGAGAGCTGGATCGGCGTGAGCGGGTTCTTGATTTCGTGGGCGATGCGGCGCGCGACGTCGGCCCAGGCCGAGGTCCGCTGCGCCGCGACCAGCTCGGTGATGTCGTCCAGCGTGACGACATAGCCGTGCGAGGGGTCGCCCGACTGCTCGGTCGTCACGCGCACCAGCACGTTGCGCTCGCGCCCGTCGCGCGTGATCGAAACCTGCCCCTGCACCTCGCGCTGGGAGCCCGCCGTCGCGGTCGAGAAGATGTCGGCCAGTTCCGGCACGAGTTCGGTCAGCGAGCGGCCGACCGACTCCGGCTCGCCACGGCCGATCAGGCGCTGCGCCGAGCGGTTGAGGATGCCGATCCGGCCGTCGGCGTCGACGCCGATCACGCCGGCGCTGACGCCGGCCAGCACCGCCTCGGTGAATAGGCGGCGCTGATCCATCAAGTCGCGGGCGCGCACCAGATCGTCGCGCTGCGTGCGCAGTTCGTAGGTCATCTTGTTGAAGGTCTCGCCCAGGTTGGCGAGGTCGCCCTCGGAGCGGCTGATCGGCACCTGAACCTGAAGGTTGCCGGTCGAGACGGTGTTGGCGGCGCTGATCAGCCGGCGGATCGGAGAGACCAGCCGGTTCGCGAAGTTCAGCCCGAGCCATGCGGCGGACAGGAGCACGGTGAGCGCGATCACCGTGTACATCATGCCGAAGGCGAGCTGGACGCCGAGCCGGCGCGATTCCAGGTTGGCAAAATCGCTGACGCTGGCCTGCGTCTCCCGCAGTTGCGCCACCACGCGCGGGTCGAGCGGGCGCACCATGTGCAGGAACAGGTTGTCGTAGCCGCGAAGCTTGATGACGGCCGCGACGGAATTGGCCTCCAGCACGATTCCGATCTGCGGTTCGGTCTCGCCTACCGTCGCGAGCCCGCCGGGCGACGGCATGACGATGTCCTGCTCGCGCTTGAGATCGGCGCGCTCGACCACCGTGATGTCCTGGCTGATGATCATGGCGGCCGAGGCGCCACGGACCGTCGCCTGCGCGGTCAGAAACTGGCGAAAGCGCTCGCGCTCCTGATCGTACAGCGGCTTGGCCCGGGCCACGTCGAAGGCCATGGCGAGAATGTCGGCGCGGATGCCCTGGGCGTGTTCGCGCAGGTACGCATTCGCAACCATCATCTAATTTTCGATGACGGTCTTGGTTCGGGTGGAGAACAGCCGGTCGAGGCCGCGATCCAGGGTGATGCTCGCGACCACCGCCACGAGGATCGCCGGCACCGCGGCGATCACCGCGAACAGGCCGACGATGCGTACATGCAGCCGCGCCGCCGCCCGCCCCCGACGACGCGCCTGCACGACCAGCCAGACCTCTCTGGCGATGACCCCGAGCAGCAGGAACACGGTCAGCGCGTTGATCAGCAGCAGCGTGACCACGACATTGTGGGTCGGCGCGACCGGCGTGAGGTCGGCCAGCACCACGAAGGTCACGAAGGCGGAGAGCAGCGACAGCGCCGCGGCGATCGGGCCCAGCACGCGCAGCGCCCGGTGCCCGGACGGCGACGACGCAGCAGCCATGGCAGGGCTCGCGGCTTGATCGGCGCTCGTCATGAACCCCCGGCGGCGTGACAGAAGCCCGCGAATCCGTCGCGCAAGGCGCAGCGCGAATCCGGCTGGAGACTGATGCTGTTATGCAACAATGTTGCCGAATTGCGACATTTCCGGGACGCCGTCAATAGGCTCCCGGCCGGGATGGGTGTCGCCGGCGGGCTTCTAGGCGCTGGTCCGGATCACCTGGATGTCGAGGTCGCGGATCTTCTTGCGCAGCGTGTTGCGGTTGAGTCCCAGTAGGTCGGCGGCCCGGATCTGATTGCCGCGGGTCACGGCCAGCGCCGCCGACAGCAGCGGATATTCGATCTCGCGCAGCACCCGGTGGTACAGGCCGGGCGGCGGCAGGCCGTTCTCGAAGGTCGCAAAATAGCGGGTGAGATTCCGCTCCACCGCGGCCTGCAGGCTTTCCTCCGCCGGGGGCTTGTCGGACCCGGCGGCGACCGCGGGCTGCGCAAGCTCCGTGTCGATGACGGCGGCGGTGATCGTTTCCTGCGGATAGAGCGCGGCGAGCCGGCGCGCGAGGTTTTCAAGCTCGCGCACGTTGCCGGGCCAGCGGTAGCGCTTGAGCCGGTCGAGCGCGGCCTGGTCGATCTGCTTCTGCGGCAGCCCCTCGCGTTCGGCTTGGGTGAAGAAATGCCGGATCAGGTCGGGAATGTCCTCGATCCGCTCGCGCAGCGGCGGCAACCGCAGCGGCACGACATTCAGCCGAAAGAACAGGTCCTCGCGGAACAGCCCCTGCTGGATCAGGATGCGCAGGTCCTTGTTGGTCGCGGCGATGATGCGCACGTCGCTCTTGATCGGGGTGCGGCCGCCGACCGTGGTGTATTCGCCCTGCTGCAGGACGCGCAGCAGCCGGGTCTGCGCCTCCATGGGCATGTCGCCGATTTCGTCGAGGAACAGGGTGCCGCCCTCGGCCTGTTCGAAGCGCCCGGAGCTCCTTGTGTTGGCTCCGGTGAACGCACCCTTCTCGTGGCCGAACAGCTCGGATTCGATCAGGTCGCGCGGGATTGCCGCCATGTTGATGGCGACGAACTGTCCGCCGCGGCGCTTGCCGTAGTCGTGCAAAGCGCGCGCCACCAGCTCCTTGCCGGTGCCGGACTCGCCGGTGATCATGCCCGTGAGGTCGGTCTGCATGCGGCGCGCGACCAGCCGGTAGATTTCCTGCATCGCCGGAGAGCGGCCGACCAGCGGGATCGAATCCAGCTCCTCGAGCCTGGCAGCGGAGCGCGGCCGCTCCTTGGGTTCGGCCAGCGCGCGGCCGACGATCGCGATCAGCTCCTTGAGATCGAACGGCTTGGGCAGGTACTCGTAGGCCCCCCGCTCGGAGGCACGGATCGCGGTCAGGAACGTGTTTTGCGCGCTCATGATCAGGACCGGCAGGTTGGGCCTGAGCTTCTTGATGCGCGGCAGCAGGTCGAAGGCGTTCTCGTCCGGCATCACGACGTCGGTGATGACCAGATCGCCCTCGCCCTGGCTGACCCAGCGCCAGAGCGTGGCGGCGTTGCCGGTCGACCGCACCTCGTAGCCGGCGCGCGAGAGCGCCTGGTTGAGGACGGTCCTGATCGCCGCGTCATCGTCGGCGACGAGTATGCTTCCCGCTGGCATCGTTTCCTCTCAAGTGCTCAGGCGGGTGCCGGCCCGGCGCCGTCACCGGTGAACATGGGCATCAGCACGCGGAACACCGTGTGCCGAGGCTGCGATTCGCATTCGATGATCCCGCCGTGATCCCCGATGATCTTGGCCACCAGCGCGAGGCCGAGCCCGCTGCCGGTCGGCTTGGTGGTCACGAACGGATCGAACAGATGGGGCATCAGGTCCTCCGGCACGCCAGGGCCATTGTCCTTGATGCAGAACTCCAGCGGCAGCGAGACACGCGTCTTGCTGCCCGGCAATTGCAGGCGCACGCCCGGCCGGAATGCGGTGCTGATCTGGATTTCTCCGTCGGACGAGCCTTCGCCGATCGCCTCGGCGGCGTTCTTCACCAGATTGAGAAAGACCTGGACGAGCTGATCTCGGTTGGCGAGCACCGGCGGCAGCGAAGGGTCGTAGGTCTCGACGAACTTGATGTTGCGCGCGAAGCCCGATTGAGCGAGCCGTTTGACGTGCTCGAGCACCGCATGGATGTTGACAGGCTCGCGTTCGACCGGGCGCTCGTCGGAGAACACCTCCATCCGGTCGACCAGTTTCACGATGCGGTCGGCCTCGTCGCAGATCAGGCGGGTCAGCGAGCGGTCCTCGTCCCCGGCGGACTGCTCCAGCAGCTGCGCCGCGCCGCGGATGCCGGACAGCGGGTTCTTGATCTCGTGCGCGAGCATGGCGGCAAGCGCGCTCACCGAGCGAGCTGCGCCGCGGTGCGTCAGCTGGCGGTCCATCTTGTCGGCGATGGTGCGCTCCTGAAGCATGATCACGACATGGTCCGGCCGCTCGGGCAGCGGCGCCACATGCAGGTCGACCAGCCGGTCGCCCGGATTGCGCGGGGTCGAAAGATCCACCTTGTACTCGTTGACCGCCGCCCCCCGCGCCCGCGCCTGGTCCACCAGCGAGAGCAGCGGACTCCCGAACGGCACGAGCTCGCTCAGCAGATGACGGCGCAGGAGCGGCACGGAGACCTCGAAGAAGCTTTCGGCCGCGACATTGGCGTCGGCGATCTTGCCGTCGGCAGACACCGTGATGACCGGGAGCGGCAGCGCGTCCAGCACCGCATCGTCGTGGTCAGGCGGCGGCGAAGCGGCGCGGGTCTCGACGTCGCTCATGGCCGCGCTCCGCAGGCGAACGCGTCATAAGCCTGCCGCAGATGGCGCCGCGCGGTTGCGGGATCGTCGCTGGTGAGAACCTGGCTGCGCCAGCGACGCAGCGTGTCGATCGCGATGCCTGCGCTCGCAGCCGCGGCGTCGAGCGCCCAGCCCAGATGCTTGCGCGCGTGCCTGAGGCCGATGCGCAGGCCGTGATGGGCGAGCATCTCCTCGTAGAGTTCGGCGATGAGGGAAAACTGCTCGCCGAGCGCGGGCGCCGCTTCGGTGCGGCCGGTCTCCAGTTCGCGAGCGATCTGGCCTGGAAGCCAGGGCCTGCCCTGCGCTGCGCGTCCGATCATCACCGCGTCGGCGCCGGAGGCGGCGAGCGCGGCCCGGGCGTCTGCCGCCGTGCGGATGTCGCCGTTGACCACCAGAGGGATCGTCACCGCGTCCCTGACGGCGCGGACCGCGCTCCAGTCGGCGCTGCCCTTGAAGAACTGGCAGCGCGTTCGGCCGTGCACGGTTACGAGGCCGATGCCCGAAGCTTCGGCGCGCCGGGCAAGCTCGGGCGCGTTGATGGTGCGGTCGTCCCAGCCCAGCCGCATCTTGAGCGTCACCGGCAGCGAGACCGCCCCGACGGTTGCCTCGATCAGCGCCAGGGCGTGATCCAGATCGCGCATCAGCGCGGAGCCGGACTGCTTGGCCGCGACGAGCTTGGCCGGGCAGCCCATGTTGATGTCGATGACGTCGGCACCCGCGTCCTGCGCGATGCGCGCGGCGCGCGCCATCCAGTGCGCCTCGCACCCGGCAAGCTGCACCACGTGGAGTCCCACGCCCTGCCCCTCGGCGCGCAGCGTCGCATTGGCGTCGCCTTCGACCAGCAGTTCGCTTGCGGTCATTTCGGACACGACAAGGCCTGCACCCAGCCGCGCCACGAGCCGGCGGAACGGCGCGTCGGTGATGCCCGTCATCGGAGCCAGCACTGCGCGGTTGGGTACGGGGCGCCCTGCGATGCGAAAGCTGGCGTCGGGTGCCGGCGTCTCGGAGAGCTGAACCATCGTGATGCCTAGAATTTAGGCTAGAATGAATGTTGCTTAGAGTTTAGCCATTTTGAGGCGCGGCGCAAGTGCTGCAATGCAACATGGTCCGCAGGTCGAAAATCCCTTGCCGCACCGCGCCGACACGCTAAGCCAGTCAATGTCGAGGTCCGGGTCCGGGATTGTTTGCCCATGGCTCCAAGCGTCGCAGCCATTGTCGTCGCCGCAGGCCGCGGGCTGCGGGCCGGCGGCGAAATCCCCAAGCAATACAGGCGGCTGGCGGACGAACCGATGATCCGGTCGAGCCTGTCGCTGTTCGCCTGGCACGGCGAGGTGGCGATGGTCCTGCCGGTGATCCACCCGGACGATGCCGCGCTGTTCCAGGAAGCATCGCGCGGCCTGAAGCTGATGCCGCCGGTCCACGGCGGCGCCACCCGCCAGGCCTCGGTCCGGGCCGGGCTCGAGGCGCTGGTCCGATCAGCTCCCGACATCGTTCTGGTTCACGATGCGGCCCGGCCGTTCTGCTCGGCAGCGCTGGTCTCGCGCGCCATCGCTTCGGCCGCGACATCGGGCGCGGCGGTCCCTGCGCTGGAGGTGACCGACACGATCAAGGCGGTGGATGGCGCCGGCCGGATCGAGCGCACGCTCGAGCGGGGAACGCTGCGCAGCGTGCAGACGCCGCAGGCGTTCCGCTTCGGGCCATTGATGGAGGCGCACCGCCGGGCGGCCGCCCAGGCGCGCGAGGACTTCACCGACGACGCGGCCATCGCCGAATGGGCCGGAATGCCCGTGGCCACATTCGCGGGCGAGCCGGCGAACGTGAAGCTGACCACCGAGGACGATTTCGCCCGCGCCGAAGCACGTCGCATCGCGAGCCTGGCCGACCTTCGCACCGGCACGGGCTACGACGTCCACGCGTTCGGCGACGGCGATCACGTGATGCTGGGAGGCGTGCGGATCGCCCATTCGCGGGGGCTATCGGGACATTCCGACGCCGACGTGGCGATCCATGCGGCAGTGGACGCGATCCTCGGCGCGCTTGCCGACGGCGACATCGGTCATCATTTCTCGCCGAACGATCCGCGCTGGCGCGGTGCATCGTCGGACCAGTTCCTCAAGTTTGCCGCCGAGCGCGTCCGCAAGCGCGGCGGGCGCATCGCCCATCTCGACATCACCATCGTCTGCGAATCCCCGCGCATCGGACCGCATCGCGACGCGATGCGAAAGCGCATGGCGGAGATCGCCGAACTGCCGCAAGAGCGTGTGGCGGTGAAGGCCACGACGAGCGAGAAGCTGGGCTTCACCGGCCGCAGCGAAGGCATTGCGGCCATGGCAACCGCCACCGTGCGCCTGCCCTGGGTGTGGTGAGATGTTCGATCAGGACACCAGAAATGCCGCCGTGGCCGTCCTCGAATTGTGCAAGGCGCGCAAGCTGATGGTGGCAACGGCCGAGTCCTGCACCGGCGGGCTCGTGGCGGCGGCGCTGACGGAGATCGCCGGATCGTCCGCCGTGGTCGAGCGAGGGTTCGTCACCTACAGCAATGAAGCCAAACAGCAGATGCTCGGCGTTTCCGCCGCCACGCTCGAGGCTTACGGGGCCGTGAGCCGCGCGACCGCCGAAGAGATGGCCCGGGGCGCGCTCGATCGATCGAGCGCCGTCATCGCGGTTTCGATCACCGGCATTGCCGGTCCGGGCGGAGGATCGAACGACAAGCCGGTCGGGCTGGTGCACCTAGCCGCGGCCTCGAAGGCCGGCCGGCTCGATCATCACGAGGCGCGCTTCGGCGACCTGGGCCGCGGCGAGATACGGCGCCTGTCGGTGCTCCAGGCACTCCGGATGCTGGCCGCCCTCGCCTCGCGCTGAAGATCCGGTTCAGCCGGCCTTGCGCCCGTAAACGCGGTCGGCCCGTTCCTCGAAGGCCTGTGCGAAGCGGCGGAACGCGACGTCGAACATCGATCCCATCAGCAGGCCCAGCGTCCGGCTCCTGAACTCGTATTCGATGAAGAACTCGATCTCGCAGGCTCCCTCGCCGGCCGGCACGAACCGCCACCGGTTTTCCAGATGACTGAACGGGCCCTCGAGATACTCGACCAGGATGGTGCGGCCGGGGCGGTCCAGAGTGACGCGGCTGCCGAACGTTTCGCGCACCAGCTTGTAGGCGATCGTCATGTCCGCGACGAGAACGTCCTTGCCGTTCTCCTCGCTGCGGCGCCGTATCTTGAGCTCGCGGCACAACGGGACGAATTCGGGATAGCGCTCGACGTCGGCGACGAGGTCGAACATGTCGTCGCAGCCGTGCCGGACGCGGCGCTTGCTGGAAAAGCTCGGCATCAGGCCCGCCGCCGCTCCGCGTGGATCATGCGCCGCGTGCCGCTTTCAGGCGAGCAAAGTCCTCCCCCGCATGGTGCGACGATCGCGTGAGCGGACTCGACGACACCATCAGGAAGCCCTTCGCATAGGCTAGCGTCTTGAGCTGATCGAATTCGTCCGGCGGCAGGAAGCGCATCACCGGATGGTGTTTGCGGGTCGGCTGCAGGTACTGGCCGATGGTCAGGAAGTCGACGCCGGCCGCGCGCAAGTCGTCCATGACCTGCAGCACCTCGTTTCGCTCCTCGCCGAGCCCGACCATGATGCCGGACTTTGTGAACATCTTCGGGTCGACTTCCTTCACCCGCTGGAGCAGGCGCACCGAATGGAAGTAGCGCGCGCCCGGCCGCACGCCGAGATATTTCGACGGCACCGTCTCGAGGTTGTGGTTGAAGACGTCGGGGCGGGCCTCGATCACGCGTTCGAGCGCGCCGTCCTTGCGCAGAAAGTCCGGCGTGAGCACCTCGATCGTGGTGCTCGGGCATGCCTGCCGGATCGCGCGGATGGTCTCGGCAAAGTGCCCGGCGCCGCCGTCGGCGAGGTCGTCGCGGTCAACGGAGGTCACGACCACATGGGCGAGGCCGAGCTTGGCGGTCGCCTCGGCCACGTTCCGTGGCTCGCGTGCGTCGAGCGGTCCGGGCATGCCGGTCTTGACGTTGCAGAAGGCGCAGGCCCGGGTGCAGGTGTCGCCGAGGATCATGAAAGTGGCGTGCTTCTGCTCCCAGCACTCGCCGATGTTGGGGCAGCCCGCCTCCTCGCAGACCGTATGCAGGCCGTTGGCACGGACGATCTCGGCGGTCGCGGCATAGCCCTGCGACACGGGCGCACGCACCCGAATCCAGTCCGGCTTGCGCGCCACGGCCTGGTCCGGCCGGTGCGCCTTTTCCGGATGGCGCGGCCGCCCGGCGGTATGGTCGAGAACGACGGTCATCGGCTCATGGTCCCGCCCCTTACTTACGGAGCGGCCGGCTGCGCCGCAACGGCCAATTGGCGGCGAGCCTCCTTTGCAACAATTCCATCGCCCTGATTTCGCTTGTATTTCCGGCCATCCTTCGCCTTATCATCGTGTCGCGCCGGCCCCCGGGCCGGAGCGTTCTTCGGCTAGACTGATCCCCATGAAGTCGCTCAGGACACTGTTCCGGCCTCCGGTGCCGCGCAGCGGCGCGATCACGACGGTCCATCTGGCGCAGTTCATGCTGTGCTGGCCGTTCTACGTGATGGTCGGGCTGATGGTGGTTGAGGCGCTGCTGGCGGCGGCGACCACCTACATGGTGATCCAGACGGGCCGCGACGTCGTCAACGACCAGTTCATCCTGGTCGATCTGCTCTGGATCCTGCTGGCGCAGTCGCTGTCCTATGTGGTCGGTGCGATCTCGTGGATCTACGCGGAGCGCGCGGGCTTCCTCGCCTATGCGCGATACACGATGCGGTTCGCCCGCGACAACCGCGACCAGACCAGGTCGCTGGTGGACAAGGAATCGCGCGAGCGCGTGGAGCCGTTCCTGACCGGCGAGACGTTCTACGTCTATTTCAACCTGCTCTATGAGATCGAGCAGGACCTGCGGCTGATCCTCGGCCTGGTGTTCAACGTCATCGTCATCGGCACCCAGATCGACGGCTCGCTGCCTGTGGCTTATGCGGCGTCCTTCGTTGTGCTGTTCCTGATGCAGTGGACCATGCGCAAGGCGATTTCCCACGCCTATCTCGAGAACCAGCGCATGACCAACCGCATGACGGCGCAGGGCTACACCGCCTGGGACAACATCTACTCGGGCAACCGCTACAACCTGCGGCTCTGGCTCAAGGGCTTCAAGTCTAAGCTGCGCGACGGACTCGACGCCCAGATCCGGGCGATCATGACCAAGGAGAGCCTGAGCGCGGCGAGCGCGATCATCAGCCTGGCCATCATCTTCGGCACCATGGCCTGGGTCGCGACCAAGAACGTCGATAACCCGGAAATCCTGATCGCGCTCGCCGCCACCCTGCCCCGGCAGATCGAGATGACGCATTCGATGCATGAGTTGACGCAAGGGTGGAACGAGCTGCTCGCGATCTGGACGCGGCTGCGCGGCGTGGCGTCCAATTTTCGGCCGGAGGTCGATCCGGAATTCAACGCGCGGATCAAGCCGGACCGGCTGGTGCTGCGCGACGGCGACCGCTCGCGGACTGTCAACACAACCGACGAGGCCTTCACGATTATCGCCGAGAGGCCGACCGGCAGGATCACGGTGCGCGGCGCCAACGGCTCCGGCAAGTCGACG
>VFQU01001802.1_pt1 | contig 11495 bp, 9 predicted proteins | sample 3512311 | NCBI WGS metagenome assembly VFQU01 (sample SAMN10412377, study PRJNA504923) | tailings metagenome | isolation source: Relicate 3 Philex TSF3 active mining site | place: Philippines: Tuba, Benguet | collected 2017-08-29 | reverse complement strand
GAGACGAGCAGCAGAAGATGTGATTGCAAGATTGGATCATTTAGATGAAGCGCGATCGCAACTTCGGCTTTACGTGGGACGTGACACAGAGAAGTTGTCAAAACCTGAGATTCTTAGGGCAGTTCTGGAAACTGTCACCGAGAATTCAGTCGATGGAGTGATGGCTCCATTGTTTTATGCCTTGATTGGGGCATTTACGCCTGTGGGAAGTGTTGCATTTGCGATCGCGTATAAAGCCGTTAGCACGCTCGATTCAATGATTGGATATCAGGCACCGCCTTTCACGGATCTTGGTTGGTTTAGTGCTAAAACTGATGATGTTTTGACTTGGTTTCCTTGTCGATTGACTGTGTTGACATTGGGTTTAATATCTGGCAGACCGTTTGAGGTATGGAAGCTTTGCCAGCGAGATGCACCTCAAGATCCAAGTCCTAATTCTGGGTGGAGTGAATGTATCTATGCGGCTATCTTGAAGGTGCAAGTCGGTGGTGTGAATTACTATCAAGGAGTCGAAAAACATAAACCTCTGCTCGGAGAGCCTTTACAAGAGATCACAGTTGATACGATTTATCAAGCGCTCAGTTTGACGCGGGTTTGTTTTTTGAGTTGGTTAGCGATCGCATGTTTATTGTTGCTACAACACTTGCTGCTAGGCACTTTCGCAACTTAAACCTCAATCACTGCCTTTAAACCTAATCCTCTGATTTAGAAAGTTCATCAGGAGCAATGAGCTTTTGCTGCATCGCGATAATCGCGGCTTGAGTGCGATCGCGAACTTCTAGCTTCTGCAAGATAGCATGGACATGAACTCGCACCGTTCCGGGTGTAATGTATAGTATTTCAGCGATTTCTTGATTCGTTTTTCCGCGTGCGATCCATGCCAAAATTTCTTGCTCTCGTTGAGTCAGAGCCACTTTAGGATGATCCGGATCAGAAGTTCCTTGATGTTCAAAAGCAGCTCGAATTTCAGTCGTCGCGGTCGCATCCCACCATGATGCACCTGCTGCTACTGACTGAATCGCCAGAATCAGAAGTTGAGAAGGGCATCCTTTCAGACAATATCCTTGTGCCCCAGCTTCGATCATCCGATTGACGATCGCTTTTTGAGTATGAGACGTGAGAACTAGCACAGGTAGTGTCGGTACACACTGCCGAATTTGCCGACAAGTTTCAATTCCTCCAAGCCCTGATAGCCCAATATCTAAGACAACAATGTCGAGCGCTTGCGACTTAACTAGATCGAGTGCCGTTTCTCCATCTTCTGCTTCTGCGACAACCTCTAAGTTTGGTTCTCGATCGAGACGAACTCGCAAACCGAGACGGAATAGTTCATCATCTTCAACAAGAAGAATTTTTAGCGGTGGAGATGCCATCTTACACGACAGGGGAGTGAGGGAGAGTTGGCAGGCGAAATGCAAATACTGCTCCTCCTGCCTGACCATTTTCTGCCCAAATTGTACCGCCATGTGCCTCGATAATTTGACGCGATAGATAGAGTCCGAGTCCAGACCCTTTGGTTTGGCGATCGCTCTGTCCCTGATAAAATCGCTCAAATAGATGCAGAATTTCTTCAGACTGCACGCCTGCCCCGGTATCGATTACTTTTACCGTTTGATAAATTGAGCCAGGTTCTAGCGCAATTTCAACTTTGCCACCGCGAGAAGAATGATGAATGGCATTGGTCAGCAAATTTGCAATCACCCGCTGAAGCTGTAGCGGATCACCTTTGACCCAGAGAAATTTGCGAAAATCAGAAGTGCCATAATTCAGGGAAATATGAATGCGACGACTGGCTGCAAGTTCTCTTAGAGTGGTTGTGACTTCTTCTGTCAGTTTTACGAGATCGACAGGAACTGCATTGAGTTGAATGCCCTCATTATCGTTGCGGTAGACATCTAATAATGTTTCAACAATCTGCAAGGTTGTTCGATGACTTCGCATCATCATGGCTAGAACAGTTTGTTGAGCAGACTGCACCTCGCCAAAACTACCCTGTTGAAATGCTTTTAATGTTTCAATTGCTCCCAGTAACGGGGTTTTCAGATCATGTGTCAAAGTAGAAGCAAAATCTTCTCGAAGACGTGCAAGTTGTTCTTGGGATTTTAATTGACTCTGCTGTTGTAAGACAGTTTGCTGATATGACCGATTGCGATCGCTCAACATCCCTGTTACTACGATCGCGATTGTTGCGATGATTCGATTTGAGATCATTGCAGCATTGATGATCTCAAAATTGGGCAGCCAAACGTTGAGCATGGTCAGAATGCAAGCGATCGCCGTCAGTGTAAAAACGGCGCGTCGGCTCAAATGATGACTCGCAATCAGAATAGGACCAATGTATAGATAGCCAAATACATAGGCAGAAGGCGTGGCATATTCTAGGACAAATACGATCGCGAACAGAAATACGATGAGCCAGAATGCGTGAAGATGCCAATCTTTAGAACTAACAAACAGCTTGAAGAGTGACATTGGGCTGATCCGGAGGAGTCCTTTCTCAAAGTTTAAGCGATCTGCTTGAGAAAAAGGATGTTTCAATTCGCGTTTAGATGCAATCTATATCTATGCTAATAGCGCTTTCCTAAACACGACTCAGTGGAAGATATAGACGAGACCCGTTTCAAAGTTATACCTTGTCAGATCGACAAAATCGTTCATGATAGTTCTCAGAGACGATTCAAATGCTTCGCGTGTTCGCTGCATTACGCTTCAAGTTTGAGCAAAAACAACTACTTCAATTTTTCTGTTGGAGTTCGAGATAAATTATGCTGGAAGGATGGTTTCAAATTGCGTTAACGCTGCTGATTGTAGTAGTGATTACCCCTTTTTTAGGTGGGTATATGGCGCGCGTCTACTTGGGTCAGCGATCGTTACTTGACCCCGTGCTCAATGCGATCGAGTCGAGAATTTATCGCTTGAGTGGCTGTCAAGCACAGGAAAACATGACGGGCTGGCAGTATGCTAGAGCCGTATTGTTTAGCAATGTGGCGATGTCATTGCTGCTGGCTTTTATTTTGTTTGGTCAAGGCTGGCTTCCGTTGAATCCGACTTATCTCAGTTCGCCAACTTGGGATACGAATTTACATACAATCATTTCATTTATTACGAATACCAATCAGCAGCATTATTCTGGCGAAACGACCTATAGCTATTTTGCTCAGGTTGCTGGTTTAGGCTATATGTTCTTTGTCTCAGCAGCAACAGGGATGGCAGTGGGTGCTGCTTTTATCCGAGGGCTGACAGGTAGACCGCTTGGTAATTTTTATGTGGATCTGATTCGGACGATTACGCGGATTCATTTGCCGATCGCAATCTTGATCACGATTGTGCTTATCGCTGCTGGAACTCCGGAAACCCTCGGAAGTCCTATAGTCGTTCCGACTTTAGAAAATCCAGCAATCAGTCAAGCGATCGCACGCGGACCGATCGCTCACTTTGAGGCAATGAAGGAACTTGGGGAAAACGGGGGTGGATTCTTTGCGATTAACTCAGCACACCCATTTGAGAATCCCAATCCGCTCACGAATCTCATCCAGATTATGAGCATGGTTGCTTTACCTGCTTCTTTCATCTACGCCTATGGTGTGATTGCAAACAATCGTAAGCAAGCTTGGCTCGTCTATGGGCTAGTCATGTTCCTATTTATTGGCTTCGTCATTATCAATGGGATTGGGGAGTACAATGGCAATCCCGCAGTTAACGCGCTGCTTGGCGGTCAGGCTCCGAACCTAGAAGGAAAAGAAGTCCGCTTTGGTTGGGCACAATCGGCACTTTATGCCACGATGACGACTGGAACCATGACTGGAGCCGTCAATAGCTTGCACGACTCGTTTATGCCCAATGGTGGCTTTGTCACGCTCTCCAACATGCTGCTGCAAATTGTCTGGGGTGGACAAGGAACGGGCACAGCTTACCTTTTTGCTTACTTGCTTCTGGCAGTGTTTGTCACAGGATTGATGGTTGGTAGAACGCCAGAATTTTTGGGACGCAAGATCGAAAAGCGGGAAGTCGTGCTAGCGAGTTTTCTGATTTTGCTGGTGCATCCGATCTCGATTCTCCTGCCTAGTGCGATCGCATTATCTTTACCCAGTGCGCCTGATGGTGCGACGGCTCAAGGCTTTTTTAACGGTATTACTAATCCTGGCTTTCATGGCATGACTCAACTCCTGTATGAGTATGCGTCTGCTGCTGCAAACAATGGGTCTGGATTTGAAGGATTACTCGATAGTCAACCTGCACCCTCTGCATTGTGGTGGAACTTGAGTTGCTGCTTTAGTCTACTAGCAGGTCGTTATATTCCAATGGTTTCACTGCTGTTGCTTGCTGATAGCATGTCTCGCAAACAGCCTGTGCCTTTAACGAGTGGAACATTGAGAACTGATACCGGATTATTCATTGGTGTGACAGCAGGTGTGATTTTAATTCTCGGCGCACTCACATTCTTCCCTGTCTTGGCACTTGGACCGATCGCTGAAGCCTTTCAAATTGCTAGAGGCAGTTAGTTTGATCAACGACTAGAGTTATTTACTTCAGGACAACATTTCAACTGTTATGAAATCTATGCCGTCTCATTCAGGAAAATTGCCTCAGGGATCTCGTGACAATCGCAAACATACCGCTAAAGTCAAGCTGGATGGCTTGTATCAAAAAGCCGTCAAAGAGGCATTTGTTAAACTTGACCCGCGGATTGTCGTTAAAAATCCGGTGATGTTTGTGGTTTGGCTCGGTACGATCGTGACTTTGCTCGTCACGCTGGAGCCAAACTTATTTGGAACCGTGCAAGCTGATGTGAATCAACAACGCCTGCTCAATGGCATCATTACGTTGATTCTATTTTTTACAGTTGTTTTTGCGAATTTTGCAGAGGCAGTTGCAGAAGGACGTGGAAAAGCTCAAGCAGATTCACTGCGATCGACGCGATCGGATACTTCTGCTTTAAAAGTTTTTCCCGATGGTACAACTCAGAAAGTAAGTTCTACTGCACTACGGCGGGGTGATCTGGTTCGAGTCGTAGCTGGAGACATGATTCCAGCTGATGGGGAAGTGATCGAAGGCATTGCTTCTGTAGATGAATCTGCAATCACTGGAGAATCGGCTCCGGTGCTGAAGCAACCCGGCACAGACATTATGAGTTCAGTCACGGGTGGGACTCGCATCATTTCTGACCAATTGTTACTCAAAATTACTCAAGATCCGGGGCAAGGCTTTATCGATCGGATGATTGCCCTCGTCGAAGGCGCAGCACGCACGAAAACGCCAAACGAAATTGCTTTAACTGTGTTACTTGCAGTTCTGACCCAGGTGTTTTTGATTGTGGTTGCGACCGTTCCCCCAATTGCAAACCATGTTGCAAACTTTTTAGAAACAACGCTTGGAGGAGAGGTTGCAAATAGCTTCCGCTCTGGCGCAAGCATCGCGATTTTAATTTCGCTGCTTGTGGCATTAATTCCGACGACAATCGGGGGCTTGTTGAGTGCGATCGGGATTGCGGGAATGGATCGAGTGGCGCAGTTCAATGTGATTGCGACTTCTGGACGAGCTGTTGAAGCTTGTGGAGATGTCAATACGCTCGTGCTTGATAAAACTGGAACGATCACGCTTGGGAACCGTCTCGCTGACGAATTTATTCCGGTGAATGACCATTCACTTGTAGAAGTTGCCGATATCTGTCTTGCTGCTAGCTTATTCGATGAAACTCCAGAAGGACGATCAATTGTCCAACTCGCTCAAAATTTAGGTGCGAATTTTGCCTTAAATGGAAAAGCGGCTGAAGGGGTTGAATTTTCAGCTCGAACTCGCTTGAGTGGGACAGATATTGAAGGCATTGAGTATCGTAAGGGAGCCGTGGATGCTGTGAAAGGCTTTGTACGATCGCGAGGTGGACAGGTTCCTGCTGCACTCGACGAAGCTTATGAGCGTGTCTCTCGATTCGGAGGAACGCCGCTTGCGGTCTGCCAAGGCAGTGATATGTACGGCGTGATCTACCTTAAAGACATTGTAAAACCGGGACTTCGCGAACGATTTGATCAACTCCGTCGCATGGGAGTCAAGACGATTATGCTCACTGGAGATAATCGCATCACAGCTTCAGTCATTGCTCAAGAAGCAGGGGTGGATGATTTTATTGCAGAAGCGACTCCTGAAGACAAGATTGACGTGATTCGCCGCGAACAATCTGAAGGTAAGCTCGTTGCCATGACAGGTGATGGAACCAATGATGCGCCTGCTCTCGCTCAAGCCAATGTCGGTTTAGCAATGAACTCTGGCACACAGGCTGCGAAAGAAGCTGCCAATATGGTCGATCTAGATTCTGATCCGACCAAACTGATTGACTTAGTGACGATTGGCAAACAGCTTCTCATTACCCGAGGAGCATTGACCACATTCTCGATCGCGAATGACATTGCGAAGTATTTTGCAATCATTCCTACTATCTTTGCTGCTGCCGGAATCGGTGCATTGAACATTATGGGGTTAAAAAGTGCAGAGTCCGCGATCGTATCTGCCTTAATCTACAATGCGCTGATCATTCCTGTACTGATTCCATTAGCCCTAAAAGGTGTGCAATTTCGTCCGCTTACTGCCGATCAATTGCTCAAGCGCAATATGTTGGTCTATGGCTTGGGTGGCATTGTTGCACCTTTTATTGCGATTAAAGCGATCGACCTGATTTTGCCGTTATCCTAGTAAACCGCTATGAAATTCAATTTACCTCACAATCTCACTCTAGTGTTTGAAGATACGATCGAAATGCTTTTAGCATGGCGCAGAAGAAAGCTGCCTCTGTATTTGTTCTTGGCACTTTGTTTTAATCTTGTTCTTGCACCTGTGGTCTATGCTGCTAGTAGTTCTCAGCTTTCTCGCTCCCAAGCTTGGTCACTGGGACTACTTGGCTTATTAATCGTTGCGTTGTCTGTTTACTTGTTTTTTGTGATGTTTGCGCCGGAGAAATTCTAAAATGAGCTTTGTACGTGAGGCAGGTAGAGCCGTTCGTTCTACTTTCGTTCTTTGGGTTCTGACTGCTTTGATTTATCCATTTGTGATGATTGCGATCGGACAAATTGCCTTTCCATTTCAAGCAAATGGCAGTTTGATCAACAACGCTCAGGGACAACCGATTGGCTCAGCTTTAATTGGGCAACCGTTTACCAGCGATCGCTATTTCAATAGTCGCCCTAGTACTACAAACTATAGTACTGCCGATCCAAAAGCAGATTCGCTAGGGGTGTTAAAAACAGGGGTTTCAGGTGCGAGTAATCTGGCTCCGAGTAATCCCGCTTTGCTCGATCGCATCAAAGGCGACATTCCCAGATTGCAGAAAGCAGGTGTGAAACCGACAGCCGATTTAGTTTACACATCAGGGTCAAGTCTTGATCCACATATCACACCCGAAGCAGCAAAAGCACAAATTGATCGAGTCGCAAAAGCACGAGGACTGCAACCGAATCAGATTGAAGCTTTGATCACCCAAAATACTGAGAATCGCTTCTTAGGCATTTTTGGTGAACCCGGAGTAAATGTATTAAAGCTGAACTTAGCGTTAGATGCTCTCAAACCTGCTCGGGCATCGTAACTGCAAAATCTAAGAGGCTAACTTAGAACTGTATTTGAGAGTGCAGATGCTCTTGATCGCATTATGATAATGAATGCTTCTAGTGTGGCATTGCTCATGAAAGTTCGTAGCCTCGTTGCAGTTAGTCTTGTTGTTGTCATTGATGCGTCGCTGGTCAAAGCGCAAACTATTTATCTCGATCGCGCTCAACAGGGCATGGTGACATCGGCGCACCCTATCGCCAGCGAGATTGGTTTGAGCATTCTCAAACAGGGAGGAAATGCGATCGATGCTGCGGTTGCTACGACCTTAGCGATTTCGGTTGCGGAGCCGTTCTCTGCTGGCATCGGTGGTGGTGGCTTTCTGATGTTTTACCAAGCGCAGAAAAATGAAACGAAAGCCCTGGATTTTCGAGAACGTGCGCCCCTGAAAGCAACTCAAAACATGTACTTAGATGCTCAGGGCAAAGTTCGCCCGAACAGTAGCATTAATGGTTACTTAGCAGTCGCTACACCTGGAACAATTGCAGGACTCTACGAAGCACATCGGCAATATGGAAAATTACCTTGGAAGACGGTTGTTGCTCCGTCTGTGAACTTGGCTCAATCTGGTTTTCCGGTGAGTCATCGGTTTACGGAAGCAACCACATCACGGAAGTTTCAAAATGCCGAGGCTCAGAAGATTTTTACGCATCAGGGCAAGCCTTACCAGCCGGGTGAGATTTTCAAGCAACCTGATTTAGCAGCCACTTTAAGCGCGATCGCAGTTGATCCGAATAGTTTCTATCAAGGCAAAATTGCCAATGCGATCGTCAATGATATGCGAGTCAACAAGGGGCTAATTACTCTCGAAGACCTCAAACAATATCGTCCGATCTGGCGTACTCCCGTATGTGGAGATTTTCGCCAAGCGCGGGTCTGCTCCATGCCGCCGCCTTCATCGGGTGGAGTGCATTTAATTCAGATGCTCAATTTGGTGAGTGATACGGATCTTAAAACAATGGGTTGGCGCAATCCAGATTCGTTGCATCTTCTGGCTGAATCGATGCGAATCGCTTACGCCGATCGTGCAACTTATCTTGGCGATCTTGACTTTGTGAAAGTTCCGGTATCTGCCTTGATCAGCCCTGCTTACGCGAAACTTCGGCGTTCAGAAATTAATCCCAAAAAAGCTGCTCCTTCAGTGAAACCAGGCGATCCAGCAGTTTTACAAAAGCTTTCAAAAGAATCGACGGAAACGAGCCATCTCACAGTGGTCGATCGCGATCGCAATGCAGTCAGTCTTACTTTTACAATCAATCTGGGTTTTGGGGCGGGAATTGTTGCGAAAGGAACTGGAATTGTTTTGAACAATGAGATGGATGATTTTGCGATCGCGCCGAATACTCCGAATGCGTTTGGTTTAGTCGGGGGGCAAGCGAATGCGATCGCGCCTCGCAAAACGCCGCTTTCGAGCATGACTCCCACAATCATTACTGAAAATGGAAAGCTCCGAATGGCAGTAGGCGCACCAGGCGGAAGCACGATTATTACAACAGTGCTGCAAAGTATTCTGAATGTGTTGGTTTACGAGATGGATGTCCGCCAAGCGATCGCCGCACCTCGAATTCATCATCAATGGCAACCGGATCGATTAAATGTAGAACAACGGGGACTGGATCCCTTGACGATTTCAGACTTACAGCGTCGAGGACATCAAATTTATCAGCGTGGAAATTGGGGCAATGCGAATGCGATCGTCGTTCGTCCAGATGGCGGGTTAGAAGGTGCGGCTGACCCACGCGGCGAAGGTACTGCTGCTGGATACTAAAGAGCTAAAACTGGTTGATCCAGTGATGCAGAACAATCATGAAAACTGCTAATCCAACGATTACCATTGGAATAATTCCTAAACCAGTTTGATTGGCAAGCCAGCCGAGTAAGGTTGGAATGGTTGCTGCTCCTAAACTTGCCGTACTCGTCATCAACCCGATCGCAGAGGGAACTAATGCAGCTTCCACGCGCTGCGGAACGAGCCAGATCACAGTCGGAAAAATTGCAGCCAAAGCAAATCCCATCACAAACAAACTCCAAAGCTGCGTTGGAAAAAGCCACCAAACTCCCGCACTGAACAATAACAATCCGAGCGAATAAATAATCGTGCGGATTGCTCCAAACCAACGAACCATCTGACCCATCGAAAATCGACCGAGTGTTAAACCTGCCCAATAGCCGCTGACGCTATAGCCTGCAAGCCAAGTTACAGTGCCACGATCGACCGTTTGCACTGTATATGACCAATTCCCGATCGAGGCTTCTGTTCCCACATAAACAGCGAGAAGCAGAGCAGAAAGTACGATCGTCGGAGTCCGAAAAATCATGCGAAGATTCGATCGAGTCGATGCAGTCGCTTCAATTCTCTGAGTTAAAGGGCGATAGTGATGCACAATTGCCCAAATCATTCCAACAATGACAAGCCCGGCAAAGCTCGCAAACACCAAATAGACATAGCGCCAATTAACTTGTGCTTCCAGGAGCGTTGTCGCGATCGCGGGTCCTAATAAAGCACCAATTCCATAGAACGCATGGAGAAAACCCATCTGATTCGCATTTTGCTGATTGCTTGCGATGAACGTATTCATACCAGCATCGATTAGCCCAATTCCGAGTCCTAAGAGCGTGCCCGATGCGACCATCATGCTCCAATGAGTCGTTGAAGCATAAATGGAAAGCGCACTGGTCAGAGAAATGGCTGCCAGTAGAATCATGCGAGCTAAACCGAGATGACTCACCAATGCACCACTATTCAATGCAGCGATCACATAGCCTGTAATTTGGCTGAGAAACAAAAAAGTGATACTTGCCGGATTGAGTTGAAATGTTTTCAAAATCGAAGGTAGTAGAACGCCCAATCCACCTTCTGCAATTCCGATCGCGATAAACGAGTAGAATGCTAAAACAATCCCAATCCAGCTAGCATCAGTGCGGCGCTTTGAGAAGACCATACGATTAACTTCGCTGTCCGTTCAGTGTGAAGGTCTGAGTTGAAGTCCCATCTAACACTTCAGCAGTTCCCTTTAACGTGTTCTGAACGACTTGAGCATTGATGCGAACCTGAATGTCTTGACCCTTAAATTTTTGCCGATGTTCGAGTGTGAAACGATCTCCTACAAGTTTGATCTGAGGCAGGCTAATTGTCGTTCCCGCAATTTCCCCGGTAGCACTCGCATTTTGAAAGGTTTGTTTCATCTGCAATGTATAAGGGATAGATTGTCCGGAAGCACTAGAGAGTGTGCCTGTCCAAGTTCCTTCCACAGGTGCGGGGATGATCCAAAGATAAGCCGATCGATTGTTGACTAGCACTCGTTTATCCGGTGTCCAATCTCCCATTGCAAACGCATGAGAAACAACACGGCTGCCTGGTTTGAGGTCACTTAATAGCTTCGGTCGCAGTTGTAAATTGATCTTGGGCAACAGATACAAGGTGACGACTGAGGCTTCACTAAAATTAGTTTGAAAGAGGTCTTGCTGAATAAATTGAACACGATCGCTTACGCCTGCTTCTCTTGCATTTGCATTACTGCGATTGACTAATCCTGGATTAATCTCAACTCCGACTCCTCGTTTTGCGCCGAATTTCTGAGCCGCAGTAATCACTAATCTGCCATCGCCTGAACCTAAGTCATAAACGATGTCCTCTCGCCCAACATTGGCTAATTCCAACATTCCCATCACAACTTCTTCCGGCGTTGGCACATAAGGAACAGCCGGATTGATCAGCTCTGAGCTAGGTTGAGCCTGTGTAATAGTCGGTTGAATAGTAACGACTGACAGTGCAATCAGGACTCCGAGAAACTTGAGCGATCGACGCATGAATTCTTTCCTCACAGTAACCTCTGGAGATCTAACGGATTCAGACGTGCTGGATCATCTATCGGAGAGAGGAGTTGTGTGTGGAGGAGTTG
>VFQU01001798.1_pt1 | contig 11519 bp, 10 predicted proteins | sample 3512311 | NCBI WGS metagenome assembly VFQU01 (sample SAMN10412377, study PRJNA504923) | tailings metagenome | isolation source: Relicate 3 Philex TSF3 active mining site | place: Philippines: Tuba, Benguet | collected 2017-08-29 | reverse complement strand
TGCTGGTGGTGCGGCGCGGGCGGGCGCTGGGGTGAGCGCCCGGACGTCCCTGCGCCTCGCGATGGCGGCGGTGGCGGTGATCGCGTTCGCCGCGGCCGCCGCGGCCATCTCCGCGCGCGCCTCGTACGGGGCGCAGCTGACCGCCGACGAGCCGCACTACCTCCTCACCGCGATCAGCCTGGCCGAGGACGGCGACCTGGACGTGCGGGACGAGTTCGCCGCCCAGCGGTACCGCGACTTCCACGAGATCGACCTCGCCCCGCAGGCGCGCCCCCTCGCGGACGGCCGGCTCGTCGAGCCGCACGACCCCCTGCTGCCGCTGCTGCTGGCGGTGCCGATGGCGCTCGGCGGGTGGGTCGCCGCGAAGCTCGTCCTGTGCCTCGTCGCGGCGGCGCTCGCCGCGCTGACCCTCTGGATCGCGGTCCGCCGCCTGTCGGTGCCGGTGCTCCCCGCCGCCGTCACCGTCGGGGTGCTCGGGGCCTCGGCCCCGCTCGCCGCGTACGGCGCGCAGGTCTACCCCGAGATCGTGGCCGCCCTGTTCACCGCGACGGGGGTGGCGGCGTTGACGGGGCGCCTGGGTCGTGCCGGCCTCGCCACCGTGGCGGCGACCGCCGTCACCCTGCCGTGGCTGTCGGTGAAGTACGCCCCCGTCGCCGCGGCGCTGCTCGCGGTCGCCGCGTGGAGGCTGTGGCGCGACGGCCGCCGGGGCGGCGTGGTGGCGCTGGCCGTCACGGGCCTCGGCGGCGCGCTCGCGTTCGTCGGCCTGCACCACCTCCTCTACGACGGCGCGACGCCCTACGCCGCGGGCGCGCACTTCGTCGACGGCCAGCTCACCGTCGTCGGGTCGGACCCCGACTACCTGGGGCGCGGCCGGCGCCTCGTGGGCCTGCTGGTCGACCGCGACTTCGGCATCGCGGCGTGGCAGCCCGCGTGGCTCCTCGCCGTCCCCGCGCTCGCGGCGATGGCGGCGCGGCGGCCGCGCGGCTCGGCCGCCGTCGCCGTCCCCCTCGCCGCCGGATGGTTCACGGCGACGTTCGTCGCCCTGACGATGCAGGGATGGTGGTTCCCGGGCCGCCAGCTCGTCGTGGTGCTGCCCCTGGTCGTGCTGGCCGTGGCGTGGTGGGCCCGTGGCGGGGGCGCCCGGCTGTGGGCGGTGGCGGGGCTCGGCGCGGTGGGCGTGCTGGCGCAGGCGTGGGTGGCGGTGGAGGCGGGCACCGGGCGCCTCGCCTGGGTGGTCGACCTGCAGGACACGGCGAACCCCCTGTACCGGGCGTGGTCGACGCTCCTCCCCGACTACCTGGAGATCACCGCGGCGACGTGGACGCTGCACTGGCTGTGGGCGGCGATCGCCGCCGGGGTGGCCGTCGTGGCCTACCGGCGCGAGCGGGGCGCCACGGCGCCGCGGGGGGCACATGCCCTCGCCTGACGCGACGGGCCGGCGGGCCCTCGTCACGGGCGCGGCCGGGTTCATCGGCTCGACGCTGTGCGAGGCCCTCGTCGCCGACGGCTGGCGGGTCACGGGCGTCGACGCGTTCATCGACAGCGGGCCACGCGCCGAGCGGGAGGCGAACCTCGCCGGGCTCGCCGACGACCCCCGCTTCGACCTGGTCGAGGCCGACCTCGCCACGGCCCCGCTCGACGACCTCGTCGCCTCCGCGGACGTGGTGGCGCACCTCGCGGGCCGGCCGGGGGTGCGGTCGAGCTTCGGCGCCGGCTTCGCCCCGTGCCTGCGCGACAACCTCACCGCGACCCAGCGCGTGCTGGAGGCCGCCGCCGCCGCGGGGACCCGCCGGGTGGTGTGGGCGTCGTCGTCGTCGGTCTACGGCGACGCGGGTCCGGGGGCGGCCGACGAGCACGCGACCCCGCTCCAGCCGCGCTCGCCGTACGGCGTGAGCAAGCGGGCGTGCGAGGACCTGGCGGCGATCGCCCGGGCCCGCGGCCTCGATGTCGTGGGCCTCCGGTACTTCACGGTCTACGGACCGCGGCAGCGGCCGGACATGGCGGTGCGGCGCATGTGCGAGGCGCTCTGCGGCGGACCCGGGTTCACCCTGCTCGGCGACGGCGCCCAGGTCCGGGACATGACCCACGTCGAGGACGTCGTCGACGCCACCCTGCGGGCCATGGCGGCGTCGGCACCGGGCCCCGTGTACAACGTGGGGGGAGGCGAGCCGGTCACGCTGGGGGAGGTCATCACGACGCTGGAGGGGATCGCCGGCATGCCGCTGCCGCGGCGTCGCGCACCCGCCGCCCGCGGGGACGTGGCGCGCACCCGCGCCGGCACGGGCCGCGCCCGCGCCGAGCTCGGCTGGGTGCCGCGCGTCGACCTCGTCGACGGGCTCGCGGGTCAGCTCGGATGGGTGCGGGCCCGGACCCGGGAGCCGATGGCGGCGACGGCGTGACCGCCGTGCGCCACGTGCTGTGGCGGGGCCTCGACACGTGGCACGCCGAGAGCTGCGCGGTGCGCGTCACGGCGCGCGGCCTGACCGCCGAGGGCGTCCAGCTCGGGACCGACCCCGTCCCCTACCGGCTCGACTACGCCCTCGAGGCCGGCGAGGGCTTCACGACCCGGCTGTTCGAGGCCACCGCGAGCGGCGACGGCTGGACCCGCCGCCTGCGGCTCGAGCGCGAGGGGACCTCGTGGACGTGCGCGGCGGAGGCGACCGGCGCCCACGACCTGGGGGCGCCCGGGTGCGACCCGGCGGACCTCGCGGAGGCCACCGAGTGCGACCTCGGCCTCTCCCCCCTCACCAACAGCACGCCGATCCTGCGCGGCGGGCTGCACCGCGGGCCGGGGTCGGTGGAGATCGTCGCCGCCTGGGTGTCGGTGCCGGAGCTGACGGTGCGCCCCTCCAGGCAGCGGTACGACCACGTGGCGCCGGGCGTGGTGCGCTACACCGACCTCGGCCTGTTCCCCGGCTTCACCGAGGACGTCGCCGTCGACGGGGACGGCCTCGTCACGCGGTACCCGGGCCTCGCCGTCGCCGCCGGACCGCGCGAGCCCGCCTGACCTACCCGGGGCCCCCGGCCCCGGCCGCGCGGGCGAGGGACGCCCCCCACTCCTCGGCACGGGCGGCCTCCCCGTCGTCGAGGTGGTTGTCCCTCCCCACGAAGAAGCTCTCCGGCGGCGCCACCAGGGACGCCCCGTGCCGTTCGAGTCGCTTCGCGATGCCGCGGGACGCGCGGCCCGTGAGGGCCGCGGGGCCGTGCAGCCGGGTGTCGAACGCCGCGGCGCGACAGCCGGCGGGCAGGGTGAGGCCGTCGAACCACTCCCGCAGCATCGGGCCCTCCGCATCGGGATCCATGGCGAGGCCCGCGTCCTCCCGGCCCGCCTGCTCGCGTGCCGCGTCGCGCGTCCGGGCGCTCGCCATGCCGTGGACGTGCGTCGGCCCCCCGACGACGACCAGGTCCCGCCCGGCGAGCGCGTCGTCGGTGGCCTCGGCGACGGAGGCGACCCGTACCTCGCCGGACCCCGCGAGCCCCCGCGCGATCCGCTCCGCGACCAGGTGCGTGTTCCCGAACATGGACTCGAACACCACGAGGATTCTCATGACGGCGCCTCCGCCCTCCCGTCAGGACCGGCCGAGCCGTCCGTCGGGGCCGATGCTCCCGAAGCGCGCCTGACCCCCGCGCATGTGGACCTCGCGGACGACGCCGCGCACGAACTCGCCCCGCTCGTCGGCGTCCATCCCCTCGAGCTGCTCGATCTGCTCGGTGGAGGCGGCGACGTCGCCGGCGCCGGCGAGCGCGCGCAGCGGGTCGCCGATCACGGCGTCACGGAAGGCCGGGTCGGCGACGACCCGGGTCCACAGGGGGATCCGGAGCTCCTCCATGCGGTCAGTCTCGCACGGGTCGGGTGGTGCGCGTCTAGAGGGAGAAGACGATGCCCGCCGGCTCGCCGGGGGCGGCGTCGATGGCGGGGAGCGCGTGCTCGAGCATCCGCTGGAACACGCCCGCGCTCTCCCCGAACAGCCGCGCGAGGGTCTCGGCGGACGTCGGCTCCGGCATCACGCCGTTGGCGTGGTCCGTGACGAAGCCGACGAGGGCGAACGGCAGGCGGGCCTCGCCGGCGAGCACCGTCTCCGGGCCGCCCGTCTGGCTGACGCACGTCACCCCCGCCGCGGCGAGCTGGGCGATCTCGCTGCGGGTGTTGAGGCGGGGGCCGTCGACGTGGCCGTACGTGCCGCCGTCGCGCACCGCGATCCCCGCGGCCGCGGCGCCCGTCAGCAGCCCCGCCCGGGGCCCCTCGGAGAACGGCCCGTCGTGGATCCAGTGGCCCCGGCCCGGCGCCGCGGGGTCGGTGAAGAGGGTGCAGAGCGAGCCGTCCGCCAACCGGTTCGACGGGAAGTGCAGGTCGTCGAACACGACGAGCGACCCCAGCTCCAGCGACGGGTCGACGGCGCCGCAGACCGTGGTCGAGACGAGGGCGCGGGCACCGATCGACGCGAGGGCCGCGACGTTCGCGCGCGGCGCCACCTGGTGCGAGAGGCGTGCGTGGCCGCTGCCGTGCCGCGGGACGTGCGCGACGGGGACGCCCGCGAGGGTCCCCCGCGTCACGACCGCCGTGCCGTGCGGCGTCGTCACCTCCTCCGTGCGGCCCCCGGCGAGCCCGTCGAGCGCGTACAGCCCGGTGCCGGTGATGAGCCCGATCGGCGCCCGGTCGCTCACCCCCGGCCCCCCGGGTGCGCCGCGAGGTCGTCGATGTCCCAGCCGGCGAGTCGCGCGCCCGCCAGGTAGGAGCTGTCGAGGAACGCGCGCAGGGCGGCGGCGGTGTCGGGCTCGGCGCGGGCGTCGTCGTACATCAGCAGCGCCAGCGACCCCGTCGGCCCGGTCTGCCAGCGCGCCGTCGCCGGCTCGAGCGGCGTCTCCGCCAGCCCCGCCGGCTCGGGCGCGGTGTACGAGTAGAACGCCGGGGCGGGCACCTTGTCGTCGCCCGCCCAGAAGCCGCAGCTCACGACCTCGTGGGAGTAGGCCTCCGCGGTGACGGGGTCGGCGCCCTCGATGGCGGGTGCGCGGCGCCCGCTGAAGCGGGTGACGGCGAGGTCGAAGCTGTGCCAGAACAGCTGCACTGGGCTCGTCTTTCCGGTGAACGCGCCCGCGTACTCGGTGAACACCTCCTGCGTCGCGCGGAGGACGGCCCAGTAGCGGGCGACGGCGGCGCCGTCGTACGAGCGGTGCTCCTCGTCGTCGGGGAAGGCGGGCGAGTCGCCCAGGTCGAACGGCGACGCGAGGATCGTGCACCGCACCCCGACGCCCTCCAGCGCGGCGAACAGCCGGTCGTGGAACGCCGCGACCGAGAGGCCGTCGTGGAGCGCGAACTCGCGTGTCTCCCCCCGGCTCGTCCGGACGACGAGGCGGTGGGCGACGACGTCGATCTCGATCTCGGCGAGCCCCGGCGCGCAGGGCATCGGGCCGGTCGTGATCCCCCGCGCGGAGACGGCGAGGGTGACGTTCCACCAGTGGTTGCGGTGGGGCATGAGCGCCATCCGCACCTTGCCGACGATCTGGCAGTAGCGGTGCAGGGTCTCCTTGGTCGGCCGCCAGTCCTCCAGCGGGAGCGCCGGCCAACGGTCGTCGATGGGCATGGGTCCTCCTCGGGGGGGCGTCCCCGGGAGAATGCCCGTCCGCGCCGGCGCCGCGCCCGCCCGGGCCCGGGGGCCCGGGCCCGGGCCGGCGCGTCCGGCCGGCTCAGCCCGCCGGCGGCGTCCAGTTGCGGGCCATCATGTCCGGGTCGAAGTACATGCGCTCCTCCACGATCCGGCCGTCGGAGAGGCGCACGATCGACACCCCCGGCAACTCGAGCTCCTCGCCCTGCCCCACCCAGTCGCCCCAGGCGCCGGTGTGGTGGCCGTGGCACGTCCACTCGAAGATCGCACCGTCCCCGTTCTCGGCATACGCGCCCGCCGCGACGGTGAGGTCCGGGACGGCGTCCATGAACACCTTCACGCCCTCCCGGATGCTGTCGCGGCCCTCGAAGCGCTCGGCGGTGTGGACGGCCGGGTTGTTCACCACCATCCACCGCCGGAGACCCCCGGGGACGAAGTGGTCCGCGACCGCCGCCGGGTCGCCCGTGTTCCACGCGGCGAAGTACGACTGGACGACCTCCTCGGTCTCGGTCATCGCGCCCTCCTCCTGTGCTCGGCGGGAGGCGGGCCGCCGGGTGCGGGGCCTCCCGCCACCCGTTCTATCCGCGCCGCCACGGTGGCGGATGAGGGTCCCCGCGGATCCGGCGTGGCGGGAAGGGCGCAGACGCCGCCGGCGTCAGTCCCGGTGGTCGCCCGCCCGGCGGCTCGCGACGACGGTGTACGCGGCCGCGGCGCCCGAGAGGAGGAAGTCGGGGTTCACGCAGGGCGCGGGGCCGCGGTGGGCGAAGGTGCGCTCCACCTCGGAGCGGCAGATCGGGAGCGGCTCACGCGTGGCGCGCAACGCCCCGAAACCGGCCTTCGTGCGCTGCAGCCGCTCCAGGCCGTCGAGGTCGATCTCGACGTCGTAGACGCCCTCCATGCAGCCCACCCACGTGCGTCCCTCGCGGACGTGGGAGTAGAGCCGCGGGCAGTCCGCCTCGATGCATCCGGCGGGCTCCACGACCCGCTCGCAGGAGATGGGGCACTGCCGGCACGACCCCGCGGCGGCGCGCTCCGCGGCCGCGGTCGGGGACGTCCTCATCGGGGGTGCCCGTGATGCACGCGGCGTAGTGAAGCAGGCTCCCGCGCGGGGGCAAGCGGTCGGTGCCACGGGGACGTCGCGCGCCCCGGACGGGCCCTACGAGACCAGGCAGCGCTCGCCGAAGAGGGTCTTCAACTCGGCCACCAGGCTGCCCGCGCGGGGGTCGACCTTGAACTCCTCGCCGAGGTACAGGCGGCGGCGGCCCTCCCCCGTCTGGACGTCCATCACCACGGCGGCGTCGCCGCGGTGGTCGGTCAGCAGGCGCCGCAGCTCGGTGAGCTCGGTGCGGGCGAGGCGGTTCACGTCGACCTTGACCACGAGGCGCTCGTCCTCGCCGCCCTCCTCGGGCGTGAAGGCGCGGATCGACTGTGCCACGAGCTTCGTCTCGCCCTCCCCCTTCTGGTCGACCCGCCCCGCGATCAGCACCATCGCGTCCGGCGTCAGCAGGTCGCGGGCCTCGGCGAGCACGGCGGGCACGATGACGACCTCCACCGAGCCCTCGAGGTCGTCGACCCGCGCGAACATCATCGGCTCGCCGCGGCGGGTGGTGATGCCCTTCAGGGAGCCGAGCATGCCGCCGATCGTGACCGGCTCGCCGTCGGCCCGGTCGGCGAGCGCCGCCATGCCGCACGTGACGGCGCGGGCGAGCTGACGCCGGCAGTCCTGCAGCGGGTGGCTCGACACGTAGAGGCCGAGGGCCTCCTTCTCGGCGGCGAGCAGCTCGTCCTTCGGCATCTCCCGCGTCGGGATCGGGGGGTCCAGCTCGATCGCCATGCCCCCGCCGTCCCCGCCGCCGCCCATCGACCCGAACAGCGACTCCTGCCCCGCCGCGAGGTCGTTGCGCCGCCGCGACGCCGGGGAGACCGCGGCGGGGATCGTCTCGAGCATCCCGAGGCGGCTCGCGCCGGTGCAGTCGAGGGCGCCGCCACGCACCAGGCTCTCCAGGGCGCGCTTGTTGACCTGCGCCTGGTCGACCCGCCGGCAGAAGTCCCAGAGCGACTCGAAGGGGCCGCCGGAGTCGCGCGCCGCGACGATCGCGGCGACCGCGTTCTCGCCGACGCCCTTCGTCGCCGTCAGGCCGAAGCGGATCTCCTTCTCGCCGGTGACGGCGAAGTCGGAGCGGCTCACGTTGACGTCGGGCGGGAGCACCTGCAGGCCCATGTCGGTGCACGCCGCGACGTAGAACGGCACGCGGTCCTTCGTGTCCATCACGGAGCTGAGCAGCGAGGCCATGTACTCGGCGGGGTACTTCGCCTTGAGGTACGCCGTCCGGTACGCGAGGAGCGCGTAGCAGGCGGCGTGGCTCTTGTTGAAGGAGTAGTCGCCGGCGGCCTCGCACAGGCCCCAGAGGCTCTGCGCGACGGGCTTCGCGGTCCCGCTCTCGATGCAGCCCGCGATGAACTCGTCCTTCAGCGAGGCCATCAGGACCTTGTCCTTCTTGCCCACCGCCTTCCGCAGGTCGTCCGCGCGCGACGGCGAGAACCCGGCGAGCTGCCGGGAGATCGCCATCAGCTGCTCCTGGTACACCGCGACCCCGTAGGTGGGGCCGGTGATCGACTCGAGGCGCGGGTCCTCGAACGTGACGCGGGTGGGGTCGCGCTTGTTGCGCGCGTAGGTGCTGATGAACGCCATCGGGCCCGGGCGGTAGAGGGCCACGAGGGCGATGAGGTCGGCGAACTCGGTGGGGCGCACCTCGCGCAGCGCCTCGCGCATGCCGCTCGACTCGAACTGGAACACGCCGATCGCGTCGCCGCGGGCGAGCATCGCGTACGTGTCGGGGTCGTCGAGGGGGACGGTGTCGATGTCGAGCACGACGCCGCTGCGGTCCTCGATCAGCTCCAGGGCGCCCTGGATGACGTCGAGGTTCCGCAGGCCCAGGAAGTCCATCTTCAGCAGGCCGAGCGCCTCGACGTCGTGGTCGGGGACCTGGGTGACGACGTTGCCCTCGTCGTCGAGGCGGACCGGCAGGTAGTCGGTGACGTCGCCGGGGGCGATCACGACGCCGGCGGCGTGGACGCCCTCGTTGCGGACGAGCCCCTCGAGCGGACGCGCCGTGTCGATGATCTGCTTCGTGATCGGGTCGGCGTCGTACGCCTGGGCGAGCTCCGACCCGGGCGCCATGGCCTGCTCGAGCTTGATGCCGATCGGGCGCTCCGGCACGAGCTTCGCGATGCGGTCGACCTGCCCGTAGGTGTGGCCGAGCACGCGGCCCGAGTCGCGCACCACCGCGCGGGCGAGGAGCTTGCCGAAGGTGCCGATGCGCGCCACCGCCGCGGAGCCGTACTTCTGGGTGACGTACTGCACCACCCGGTCGCGGCCCGCCACCGAGAAGTCGGTGTCGATGTCGGGCATGGACTTGCGGCCCGGGTTGAGGAACCGCTCGAAGAGGAGGTCGTGGGCGAGCGGGTCGAGGTCGGTGATGCGCAGCGAGTACGCGACGAGGGAGCCGGCGGCCGAGCCACGGCCCGGGCCCACGCCGACGCCGTTCTCGCGCGCCCACCGCATGTAGTCCCACACGATCAGGAAGTACGACGCGAAGCCCATCTCCGCGATGACCGACAGCTCGAAGCGCAGGCGCTCCTCGGCGGCGGGCGGCCACCCGCCGGGGTAGCGGCGGTCGAGGCCCTCGCGGCAGAGGCGCTCCAGGTAGACGCCGGGGTCCTCGCCGCCCGGCACGGGGAAGCGCGGCAGCTTGATGTCCCCGAGCGGCAGCGTCAGGGCCTTGCACCGCTCCGCGATCTCCACCGAGACGGGGAGCGCGTCCACGAAGTCGGGGAGGGCCTGCGCCATCTCCGCGGCGGTCTTGAGGTAGAACTCCTTCGTGCCGAAGCGAAAGCGCTTCGGGTTGCTCAGCACGTCCCGCGTCTGGATGGCGAGCAGCGCCTCGTGGGAGTCGGCGTCCTCGCGGCACGGGTAGTGGGCGTCGCACGTGGCGACCATCGGGATGCCCGCGTCGAGCGCGATGCGCTTGAGGTGCTGGTTGATCCCGGTCTGCACGTCGAGGCCGGCGTGCTGGATCTCGACGTAGACGTCGTCGCGGCCGAAGATGCCCTGGAGCGCGTCGAGCTCGGCGCGCGCGCCCATGAGGTCCTCGCGCTCGAGGCTCTGGCAGACGACGCCCGACAGGCACCCCGAGAGGGCGATGATCCCGTCGGAGTGGCGCTCCATCAGCTCGTGCGAGATGCGCGGCTTGCGGTGGTAGCCCTCGAGGTAGCCGGCCGAGCAGAGCTTGATGAGGTTGTAGTAGCCCTCGGTGGTCTCGGCGAGCAGCGTCAGGTGGTTGCGGCGCTCCTTGCTCGGGCGCTCGCGGTGGTCCGGGACCACGTACGCTTCGAGCCCCACGACCGGCGTGATGCCCTTCTTCGTCGCCTGCCGGTAGAGCTCGACAGCGCCGCTCATGACCCCGTGGTCGGTGAGCGCGACGGCGCTCTGGCCCATCTCCTCGACCCGCGCCAGGAGGCGCTCGATCTTGCACGCCCCGTCGAGGACGGAGTAGTCCGAGTGGACGTGGAGGTGGACGAAGTCGGGGGCGGATGCGGGCATGGCGCGGACCCAGGTTCGCACATGCGCTCGGACGACGCCGGGGCCCCACGTCACCCCGTCCACGCTGTATGCGGGGTTCTCCGGCGGCCCGCGGCACCACCCCTGGTGGAGCGGGTCCGCCCCGGTCCGGGACCCCGTCTCACCAGGCGGTCCCACGCTTTCGCCGCGTGCGACGGCGGGCATAGCGTCGCGCCACACCCATCCGCTCACGCGGGAGGAGGACCCGATGATCAGCACCGACACGATCGCCCTCGCCGCCACCGGGATCGAGGCGTTCAACGTCGCCGACTGGGACACGATGCGGGACGTCTGCCGCCCCGACGTCGTCTACACGGAGACCGGCACGGGCCGGCGGCTGGAGGGCATCGAGGCGTGCCTGGACGCCTGGAGGGAGTGGCGCGACGCGATGCCCGACGTCACCGGCACGATCGGGCGCGCCCTCGCCGAGGGCGACCTGGTCGCGATGGAGATCACCTGGCGGGGGACCCACGACGGGCCCCTCATGAGCCCCCAGGGGGCCCTGCCCGCCACCGGGAGCCCCGTGACCCTGTCCGCGACCCAGTGGCAGACCCACCGCGACGGCCGGATCGCGACGATCGACCACCACCTCGACATCCTCGCGCTGCTGGCGCAGATCGGGGCGATGGACTCCTGAGCCGCCGACCGGGGGACCGCGGGCGCCGCGCACCGTCCCGTCGAGCAGGACCGTCCCCGGCCGGCCGGCCCGCCGCGGCGGCGCGGCGACGGGACGAGGACCTCGTCGGCCACGGGCCCATCATGCCGCGCACCGGCCCGCCCCCGCGCGGGGACGGGCCGGTGCGGGGTCTAGCTGCGGGGGGTCTCCCGCGCCTCGGCGAGCAGGACGCCCCAGGGCCCGCCCAGGGCGAGGTGGCGGCCGTCGGCGGACCACGCCGCCGCGCGTGCTCCGCGCACCCAGCGGACGAGGGTGCCGTCGGAGCGGCGCACCAGCGCGACGACGTCGTTGCGGCCCTCCCGGGTGTGCACCGCGACGACCTCCCCTCCGGGGGCGACCGCGATCGCGTCGACCTCGTGGAGGGGCTCCCCGGGGGTGACGGGGTCGGGCAGGGCGGCGGCCGGGTCCTCCGGCGGACGCTCCTCGACGTGCAGGCCGAGCTCGGGAACGTTCCAGGCGCGCACCACGTAGGGGCTGACGCCCCGCAGGCGGCCGTCGTCGTCGAACGACAGCGCGAACGCGGGCTCGCGCGCGGCCGCGACGACGCTGATGCGGCCGACGCCCGCGATGGGGGCGCCGTCCTCGAGGCCGACGAGCTCGAGCGCGGTGTCCGGCGCGG
>VFQU01001796.1_pt1 | contig 11531 bp, 13 predicted proteins | sample 3512311 | NCBI WGS metagenome assembly VFQU01 (sample SAMN10412377, study PRJNA504923) | tailings metagenome | isolation source: Relicate 3 Philex TSF3 active mining site | place: Philippines: Tuba, Benguet | collected 2017-08-29 | reverse complement strand
GCGCTCGGTGGTCAGCGCCAGCATCGCCTCCTCGGCCTGGTCCAGCGTCTCGGTGCCGGCGGGGTAGTAGCACGCGCTGTACTTGAGGCGGCGGCCCAGGCACAGCCGGAAGAACGCCGGCGGCAGCTCGTAGTGCTGGCGGTTGGCCGCGTCGGTGTGCACGGCCAGCGGTCCGTACGCGAGTGCGTCGAGGCGCGCCGCGGCGCGCGCGGACTCCGCCTCCGGTCCGCCGGCGCGCTCGGCCGCCAGGCGTGCCGCGCAGAGGCGGCGGATGCCCAGGCGCAGCACCGCATCGGGCACCAGGCCGCGTTCGGCCAGGCCGATCAGGCCCGGTTCGTAGTGCGCCTCGAGCGGGCGGCGGTCGGCGATCGCATTCATGGGCGGACGTCCTCGTCGTCGGGATGGGGGAACCACGGAAAGAACATCGGCGTGGTGCGCTGATAACGGCGGTAGTCCTCGCCGCGCGTGCGCAGCGCCTGCTGCTCGGTGTACGGAATGCCGCTCAGGTAGCGCAGGAAGCCGTACATCAGCAGCGGGCCGCTCCAGGCCAGCCAGGCCAGCGGCGAGCCGACCGCGATCGCGACGTACGCGAACCAGTGCAGCCATTCGAAGAAATAGTTCGGGTGGCGCGAGTAGCGCCACAGGCCGCTGCGGCAGGTGCGGCCGCGATGGGCCGGGTCGGCGCGCCAGCGCGCGAGCTGGCGGTCGGCGGCGGTCTCGCCGGCGATCGCGATCAGCGCGGTCGCGACCGCCGCGGCCAGCCACGGCCAGGCGGTCGCCTGCGAGCTGCGCGCGGCCGCCGCGAACGGCAGCGCGAACAGCACGACCAGCAGCGCCTGCGCCTGGAAGAACGCGAAGAACTTGCCCTGATCGCCGTTCCAGTACGTGCGCAGATGGCGATAGCGGCCGTCCTCGGACTCACCGCGCAAGCGCCGCCACAGGTGCAGCGCCAGACGCAGCCCCCACAGCCCGCCAATCACGCCCAGCAGCACGCGCGCGGCCGGCGCGCCGTCGCCGAGCGCGGCCGCGATCACGGCGGCCAGCCCGACGCCGGCGGCCCAGATCACGTCGACGATGCCGGCATTGGCGCGGCGGCGCTGCCAGAGCCAGCCGAACGTCATCGCGACGGCGGCCAGCAGCCAGACCGCGAGCAGGGTGATCGCCAGATTCATCGCATCGACTCCGTCATGGCCGGACGCGGCGTCGAGCGCGCCAGCATCGTCAGCAGCGCGAGTGCGCCGGCCCAGCCGAGCGCGAGCGTCGCCAATGCCGGTGCCGTCTCGACGAACTCGACCGCACCGAACCCGCGCGCCGCGCCGAGATAGGCCAGCGGCCCGCCGATCGCGCCGAGCAGCGCCGCCGGCAGCGGCGCGCGCAGCCATGCCGGCAGCAGCACCGGCAGCGTCGTCGCGAACGCCGCCCACAGCGCGAGGATCCAGGCCGGCGCGAACGCCGCTGCCGGCCATGCCGCGGCATAGCGCAGCCAGCCGCTCGCGGCCAGGCCGCCGTCGAGCAGCACGCCGGCACCGATCGCGGCCGTCGCGAGCATCGCCTCGTGTCCCGGCCGCGCCGCCCGGAGCAGCATCGCGGCGACGAACAGCGCACCGGCCGCGACGCCGGGCCAGGCCAGGCCGCGCCCGGCGCCGGCAACCGCGCACAGCCACACCGCCTGGTAGCCGATCGCGGTCGCCCAGATCCGCGCCTTCACGGCGCCCCCTGCGCGGCGTCGCCGCCGTGTGAGCCGGGACGTCCCAGCAGCAGATGCGCCACGCCGATCGAGCGCTCGCGGAAGCCGCCTTCGCAATAGGCCAGGTAGAACTCCCAGAGCCGGATGAAGCGCTCGTCGTATCCGAGCGCGCGGACCTCGTTGAGCTGCGTCATGAAGCGCGTGCGCCAGGCCCGCAGCGTGCGCGCATAGGACAGGCCGAAGTCCTGCAGGGCGAGCACCTGCAGATCGCTCGCGCGCGTCTTGGCCGCCAGCATCGCGCTGATCGACGGGATGAAGCTGCCCGGGAAGACGAAGCGCTTGATGAAGTCCACGCTGTGCAGCGCCTGCTCGTAGCGGTGGTCCTCGATCGTGATCGCCTGCAGCAGGGCCCGCCCGCCGGGCACCAGCAGGCGCTGCAGCGTCGCGAAATAGGTGTCGAGGTTGCGCGCGCCGATCGCCTCGATCATCTCGATCGAGACCAGCTTGTCGTACCGGCCGGTCAGGTCGCGATAGTCCTCGGCGAGCACGGTCACGCGGTCTTGCAGATCGGCGGCGGCGACATCGCGGCACACCGCCTCGACCTGCGCGCGCGAGATCGTCGTCGTCGTGACGTGGCAGCCGTAACGGCGCGCCGCGTGCAGCGCGAAGCCGCCCCAGCCGCTGCCGATCTCGATCACGCGGTCGCCGGGCTGGAGTGCCAGCGCCTGGCAGATCGCGTCGAGCTTGCGCCGCGATGCCAGGTCGAGGTCCTCCGCCTCGTGCGCGTACATCGCCGATGAGTACATCAGGTCCTGCGACAGGAACAGCGCGAAGAACTCGTTGCCCAGATCGTAGTGGGCCGCGATGTTGCGGCGGCTGCCGGCGCGCGTATTGGGGCGCAACGCATGCCAGGCGCGCAGCGCCCAGCCGCCGACGCGGGCCGCGCCGCCTTCCAGGCCGTCGAGCAGCGCGCGGTTGCGCACCAGCAGGCGCACCAGGGCGACCAGGTCGTCGCACTGCCAGAGCCCGTCGATGTAGGCCTCGCCGGCGCCGACGCTGCCGTTCGCGGCCAGCGCGCGGTAGAAGCGCAGATCCTTCACGCGCACGGTGACGTCGAGCTCGCCGGGCGTACCGAACACCTGCCGCCCGCACGCATCGTGCACGGTCAGGCGGCCGCCGCTCAGCGACGCCAGGTGTTCGAACAGGCGCCGGCGCAGCCAGCGGTCGAGTCCGAACGGCGTGGCGGAGGCCGGCGGCAGGGCGGAGGCGGGTGCGTTCATGGCGGTGAGGCTCCGGCGGATCGGGTCGGGTGGTCGTGGATGGGGACGCGCTTGAGCCACAGGCGCAGCGCCTGCCAGTGGATCGCGCCGATCACGCGCGCGGTCATCGCCGGGTGGCGCCACAGCACGCGAGCCAGCGCCGCACCGTCGAGCGGCCGCCGCGTCAGTGCCAGCGTCGCGTCGAACGCGCGTTCGGTGCCGTCGAGCACGTCCATGTGCACGCGCAGGTCCTCGCCGGGCGGCGTCAGGCGCCAGCGGTAGCGCAGGTCCAGCGGCAGGAACGGCGAGACGTGAAAGGTCTTCTCGAACGCCCATTCGAGCGCGCGGCCGCGCCGCGTCGCCGCGTCGACCGGCAGCACGTAGGCATGGCGCTCGCGCCACGGCGTATTGGTGATCTCGGCCAGTACCGCCTGCAGCGTCGTGCCGTCGGCCGCGTAGCAGTAGTAGAAGCTGACCGGATTGAACACGTAGCCGAAGGTGCGCAGATGCGCGAGCAGGCGCACCGGACCGTCCGGCCGCGTGCCGGTCGCCGCGGCGACGCGGTCACGCGCGACCTCGGCCAGCGGCCGTTCGGGCGGCGCCAGATAGTCGCTGCGGCGGAACTCGGCCAGCGCGCGGCCGCGCGCCGACCACAGCCAGCGCCCGGCGAACACGCGGTCGAGCTCGTCCAGATCGAGACAGAGCTGGGCCAGCCGGTAGCGGAACGCATGCGGACGCGGCGCGTGACGGCGGTGGCGCACCCAGCCTTCGTAGACGGCGCTGTTCAACGGCGCGTTCATGCCGGCACCGCCTGCGGATCGAGCGCCTGCACGACCGCGCGTGCGCTGCGGATGCCGTCCTCGTGGAAGCCGTAGCCCCAATAGGCGCCGGCGAACCAGCTGCGGCGCAGGCCCTGGATCTCGTGGCGGCGCGCCTGCGCGGCCAGCGTCGCGTGATCGTGCAGCGGATGCGCGTAGCGCATGCGCGCGATCACGCGGGCGGGGTTGATTGCCTCGCTGCGATTGAGCGTGACGATCAGCGGCTCGGGCGCGTCGAGCCCCTGCAGCAGGTTCATGCAGTAGCTGACCGTGCACGGCGCGTCCGGATCGCGCGGCACGTGCGCGTTCCAGGCCGCCCAGGCCGCGCGCCGCCGCGGCAGCAGGCGCGCGTCGGTGTGCAGGACCGCCTCGTTGTCCTGATAGCGCAGCGCGCCGAGGATCGCGCGCTCGTTCTCGTCGGCGTCGTCGAGCACGGCCAGCGCCTGGTCGGCGTGGCAGGCCAGCACGACGTGGTCGTAGCGCGCGGTGTCGGCGCGCGAGCGCAGCGTGACGCCGTCGGCCTCGCGCGTGACCGACTCGACCGGGCAGGCGATCCGCTCACGCACGCGCCAGCGTCGGCGCAGCGCCTCGACGTAGCGCCCCGAGCCGCCGTCGACGACGCGCCACGGCGCGCGCGCGCCGAGATCGAGCATCTGGTGATTGGCGAGAAACGCGACCAGATGGCGCGCCGGGAACTCGAGCACGGCCCGCGGCGGCGACGACCACAGCGCCGAAGCCATCGGTACCAGGTGTTCGTCGCGGAAGGCCGCGCCGTAGCGGCCCTCGGCGAGGTACTCGCCGAGCGTCGGTCCGGGACCGGCGATGTCGAGCAGCGCCGGCGCCCGCCGATAGAAACGCACCAGGTCAGCGACCATGCCGAGGAAGCGCGGCGAGACCAGATTGCGGCGCTGGCAGAACAGGCGGTTCAGCGAGGTCGCGTTGTACTCGACGCCGCTGCGCTCGCTGTGCACCGAGAAACTCATCGTGGTCGGCCGCGTCGCGACGCCGAGCTCGTCGAACAGTGCGCTCAGCAGCGGATAGTGCAGCGGGTTGAACACGATGAAGCCGCTGTCGACCGCGTACAGCGTGTCGCCGAGCGTGACCGCATGGGTATGGGTGTGGCCGCCGATGCGGCGGTCGGCCTCGTACAGCGTGACCTCGTGCCGCTGCGACAGCCACCACGCGGCGGCGAGGCCGGCGATGCCCGAGCCGACGACCGCGATGCGCAGGCTCATCGTCTGCCCCGCGCCAGCACCCAGTCCGGCACCGGCTTGAGGTCGCGGATCAGGCCGAGCAGCGCGAGCAGGCGCAGCCCGTACCAGGTCGTGTCGATCTCCCACCAGCGGAAGCCCTGCCGTGCGCTACCCGGAAAGAAGTGATGGTTGTTGTGCCAGCCCTCGCCGAACGTCAGCAGCGCCAGCCACAGGTTGTTGCGGCTGTCGTCGGCGGTGTCGTAGCGGCGCCGCCCGTAGCGATGCGCGAGCGAATTGATCGTGACGGTGACGTGGAACAGCACGACGGTGGAGACGAAGAAGCCCCAGACCAGCAGTTGCCCGCCGCTGACACCGAGTGCCGGCGCGTAGCGCTCGAGCAGCGCACCGGCGACCCACAGCGCGGCCGCGAGCGCGACCGGCACCGCGGTGTCGTAGCGGTCGAGCCAGCGCAGCTCGGGATAGCCGGCCAGATCCGGTACGCGCGTCAGATCGGTGCGGAAGCGCTCGCGCGTCAGGAACCAGCCGATATGGCTCCACCAGAAGCCTTCGCGCGGCGAATGCGGATCGGCCGGCGTGTCGGCATGGCGATGGTGGCTGCGGTGATGTGCCGCCCACCACAGCGGGCCGCGCTGCACGCTTGATGCGCCGATCAGCGCGAACGCGAACTGCACCGCGCGCGAGGTGCGGAACGTGCGATGCGAGAAGTAGCGATGGTAGAAGCCGGTGATCGCGAACAGCCGGATCGCATACAGCGCGGCCGCGACGATCAGGGCGGTCGGCGAGACGCCGACCCAGAACACGCCGAGGCAGGCCAGATGCAGGCCGACGAACGGCAGCGCGCGCAGCCAGTCGACGCGGCGGCCGTCGCCGGATTCGACCGGCGCCTCGGCGGCGGTATCGAACCAGCGTCGCAGCGCAGCAGCGCGCGCACGCACGGGCGGTGCGTCGGACGGGGGCATCGAGATCTCCGGTCGGCAGTCCAACCAGCTCTACGCAGAACGGCGCGGTGCGGATGCGGGCTCGGCGGAAATCGTTCCCGTGCGGGTCGGGGCGCGCGCGGCGCGCGTACGGCAAGACGGAGCGCGACACGCCGTGCGCTGCCGCATGGTACGGCGGCGGGACAGACGGCAAGGCGTGGCGCTTCGCGCATCGGCGCGGATGTCGAGCGGGTGAATCCGATGCGTGACGCAGCGGCGCGGTGAGCGCATGCGCGCGGTCGAGCGATGTCCGGGAGGGTGCTGACGCCCGCGAGCGCCTCGGTCAGCGGCCGTCTCGCGTGTCGCCGCGCGCCCGGCGTGCATCAGCGAAGGCGGGCGATGAACGGCGACCGAAAGGGGGTGTCGGCACGACGCGACCGGCCCCGCGGCCGCGCCGCTCACGAGGCGCAGCGTCCGTCCAGGCCCGAGCGCTGCGCGGCGGCCAGTGCGTCGGCGGGGGCCGCCGCCGGCGCGGCCGCGTCGAAAACGATCCGGACCGGGCGATGGCGGCCGCGACCGTCGCGGATCGTGCCGGTGCCGCTGAACGTCAGCAGGCGCCGGCTCGACGCGTCGTAGACCAGGTCCACCGCGGGCACCGCGAAGCCGAACCAGGCATCGAGCGTCATGCGCAGCTGCCGCGTCGGCGCGCCGGCCGCGGCACGGCCGCGGTCGACGATGCGCACCGGCACGAACGCCAGCCGGCTCGGCAGCAGGAACGACAGGCGCGTGCCGGCCGCCAGCGCATCCCAGCGCAGGCGCACGGCCGCGTCGAAGCCGGCGTCGACGACCGCGTCGGCCGGCATGTGCAGCGGCGCGTGCCGTTCCGGCGCGTCGGCCCCCTCGCGTACGTAGACTTCTCGTCCGTCCGGACCACTGCGTACACCTTCGCGGTAGCCGTCGCGCCCGTCCTCGAACGCGAAATCCGGCGCCTCGGGCGAGGGGCCGGCCGCGACCGTCTTGCGCGCGAACGGCGTGCCGTCCGGGCAGCGGTACAGCACCAGCCGGCCGCCGTCGGCCAGGTGCCAGTGCTCCTCGCGGTAGAGCAGGCGGCCGTCCTCGCGTGCCAGCGCCTGTGCGAGCTCGCGCGACGGCCCGGGTGCCGTCGTCGCGACCGCGTTGCAGGCGATCAATGCGACGAGGCAGAGCAGCGGACGCAGCGGCGGCATCGGACGTCTCCACGGCAGGCGACGCCGTTGTGACGCTCCGATACGGCGATCGGCGCGATCGGGATGCAGCGCGTCGCTCAGCGCGTCGTGCCGATCGCGGCCGTATGCGCCGCCGCGCGGCGGAACAGCGCGGCCGACACCGCCCACAGCACCGCGAAAACCGCGGTCAGCACGAACACGGCGGTGCCGTCGACGATCAGGGCGACGACGCTGGCGGCCGCCTGCGCGACCGCCGTCGCCAGCATCGCGCGCGCCATGCCGGCCGGACGCAGCCGCGCCAGCGCCGCGCCGAGCACGGCCACGGCGACGACGCCGTAGTAGATCAGGTTGATCGGCTCGGACGGCTCGCCGACGATGCCGACCGCCAGGTTGGCCCACACCGTCAGGAACGCCGTCGCCACCGCGATGCCGCACGCGATCACGGCGACGTGCGTCCGCGCGACGCGCACCGCCAGCTCGCAGGCGCCGCCGACCAGGGCCAGCAGCGTGCCCATGACCAGAAAGTCGAGCGGCGACCAGTTCACCTCGGCGGTGAACCGCATCGCGATCAACGGCGCCAGCCAGAGCAGCGCCGCGCCGCCCCAGACCACCCAGCGCAGCGTGCGCCAGATCGGATCGTTCGCGATCGTCGTATGCGGTGTACGAATGGCCATCTGAGTCATCTCCCGTCGGTCAGGTGGACGCACGATGGACGGCCGACGCAGCCGGAGCCTGGCGTCATTCTCACGCCGATCGGGCAGGTTGTGGCGGCAAGCGGGCCAGGGGGGAGGAATCAAAGCGGTGGAACCGCTGCGTTGGTTCTCGATGGTTTGCAGCGGAGCGTCTGCAATCGTCCCTGGGCAGGAACCGTCCATGCTGTAATGAGGCGGCGAGTAATACCTGCGGGTTCGCCATGACGAAGGTGTCGGATGGGAGAGTCGAATAATTTTGATGAGTTGATCCGAGCATACGGTCGGCGCCTCACTGAGCTATCTGCCCAACTGGCCGGTCGAAAGAGTGAAGCATTGCGTGAGGAGATAGCTCGCGCGAGAAGTTTGACCATCATTGGCTTTGCAGCGATTCATGATGTGCTTTCCGCTGTCCTGCTTATGACACGAGATGTCGGCGAACAGGATGAGCGCAACTTCTTGGAGTTTTCGTCGACTCATTCCAGCGTCATGAATGTGCTAGGCAAAGACGTCAGAGATGATGGATATGACAGGGTTTGCCGAGCGTTCCAAGCGAGACTTGGATTTCTGAACCTGGACGCCGCAAAGTTGAATCAAAAAATGAACAATCTTCGACTCGATCTGGTTAGCGCCGTCGGCCAAAACTGGTTGTCGGTTCTCGAAGAGCTGTTGGTCAGTTCGGATCGACGTGTTTTCGCCGCCAAGGTCGACCTGCTCAGAAAGCAGGCGCTTACCAGGTTTCCAGTGGTCGGTCCTGTCGTCGAAGCGCTGTTCTTCGTGCAGGACCTCGCTTTCTTGTCGGTGCGGCAAGCGGAGAGCTCGGACGACTACCTGAACTCCCTTGAGAGCTACTGCGATGCGATGTATGGCTACTTGTATGGCGTGTTCAACTTCTGCGCGCATGTGGAGAGCGCGTGTTCCAGTCTCGATCCGCCGGCTCCCGACGCGATCATGGATCGCATCGTTCGGCACTTTCAATCCGTGTCGGACGGAAACCATCCTGCCCTCGTCATGCCGGCGTAGGTGACGTCGGCGGTCGGCGGTTCAGGCCATGTCGGCGCACGACGATAGGGCCTTCGCATACTCAAGGAGTAAAGGAATCTGCCCGCTTGGCATCGACGCACTCGCCTGGGCAGCCGCGCTGACGCTTCCATACATTCCATTCACCGCTACAATCCCCCGCGCAGCCGACCCGCCACGCGGGCCGGTCCGCCGTGCCGGCCAGGGGTGACCGGTGAGCCGATCTCATGGGGAGAGTGCTGTGCAACGACGTCATTTCCTGCGTTCGGCCGCCGCCATCGGTGCGGCTGCCTGTCTGCCGCCGGTCCTGAGCCACGCTGCGCCGGCTTCGCGTTTCAGCCTGTTCTACTCGGCCTCCGCCGTAGCCGGTTCGCCGTTCGTGCCGTTCGCCGCGGCCGATTGCGCGGCCTGCGGCGCCACCGCGCTGCGCGTGTTCGTCGACGGCCTGCACGCGGCCGGCGCCTCGCCGGTGCTTACCGATTTCACGCTGACGGCACTGTTCGACACGCTCGACGGCGCGCGCGTGCCGTTCCTGGCCTGGCAGGCGGCCGGCGACAACCGGCACCGCACGCGTTTCATCGCGCCGCGTGCCGGCATGCGCGGGTTCGAGCTGACCTACCGGGCGGCCGGTGCGTCCGCCGACGCGCGCGAGGCGCTCGCGATGACGCGTGCCGACGTGAGCGTGCTGATGCCGGGCCATTACCTGATCGCCAGCCCGTGCCGCGACGGCAGCATGGTCGACGCGCGCAGCCTCGTGCACAGCGGCCATCCGCTGCAGCCGCTGGCCGTCGCCGGCGACTTCGACTACCTCGCGCTGCGCATGGAAGCGATCGCCTGAGGCTGCGGCCCGGCGCACCGTCATCACCATGGAGCTGCTGACACTCGAGCACTTCGCCGGCTGTGTCAACGAGACGTTCTCGGCCGAGCTGAGCGACATGCGCGTGGAGTTCGTGCTGGTCGAGGCGCGCGCGTTGCCGGTACGCGCTCCGCATCTGCAGCGCGCGCCGTTCGCGCTGCTGTTCCGCAACACGGCGGCGTTCCTGTTTCCGCAGCAGATCTATCCGATGCGCCATCCGCGCCTCGGCGAGGTCGGCATCTTCATGGTGCCGATCGCGCGCGAGCGCGAGGGCTTTCTCTACGAGGCGGTCTTCAACTGATCGGCCGCCGGCGCGCGCCAGCGCATCGGCAGATGCACCGCATCGCCGTCGCCCTGCACGACGAATCCGAGCCGTTCGTAGAGTCGCCGCGCCGCATGATTGCCGGCGAGCACGTGCAGACCGACGCCGCGGCCGCGCGCGGCCGCATCGGCCTGTAGGGCGCCGATCAGCGCGCCGCCGATGCCGCCGTTGCGGTCCCGGGCGAACAGGCTGACGTCGACGATCAGATGATCCGGCACGTCGCGCACGAGATAGAGCCGGCCGATCGCCCGGCCGTCCCGCTCGATCGCGAGGAAATCGGCGCCGGCGTAATGCCGCAGGTAGTGGGCGTGCTGTGCCGTGAACTGCTGGTCGAGAAACGCACGCTTGGCCTCGGCCGGCCACGGGATCGAGGCGAGCTCTTCCTCGCGGGTCTGCGCGTGGAGTTCGCGCAGCCAGGGCAGGTCGTTCCCGTCGAGTGCGCGCAGGCGGCAGCCGCGCGCGGTCAGCGTCGCCGGCAGCACGAGTGGTTCCATCGCCCTCGGTGGAAACGACGGCTGCACGGTCTCAGCTGAACGCGGGAAAGATTCCGTTCAAGGCGATCGCGAAATTGACGGCGAGATAGGGCTGGCGCTCGTCGTGCGGCTGATCGCCGCCGCTGTTCTGCAGCATCGTCGGCGCGAACGTGGTGTTGGACGGCGGCGTTTCGTAGGCGCGCGCGCTGGCGGACCCGGGCAGGCCCAACGCAGCGCCGGGTGTCGGCACGTTGGTACGCTTGGTCAGGTCCGGCTGCGCGTAAGCGACCAGGCTGTGCGAATGCAAAGGCATCTGATTGGCCGACAGCGTGACCTGGCTGTTGCCGAACGCCTGCCCGATGGTTCGGTTGCTCAATCCAGGTCCCTCGCCGTTACTGCAGGCAGCCCGGGTCGCGAAATTGGGCAATTGGAACGTGCTCTGGCCGTTGCCGCCGTACTGAATGCCGAGCAGCGAGAACAGGGCGGTGTTCTGCGAGATCGGCAGGGTCGCCCCGTTGCAGAAGCTCCAGCCGCGCGGCGGGAAGTTGAACGCGAAGAGCTGGATTTCGCCGATGTAGGGCTCGGTCACGGTCGGCCTCCGATGTACTGAGGGATGGGAACGATGCGATCGTGCGTTTTCACGACTGCGTCGGAAAGATGCCGGATAGCGAGATGCAGAACTGCACGGGCAGCGTCGGCATCGTGTTGTCGTGCGGCTGCGATAAGCCGGCGGTGCCGGTGGACAGCGGCGAGGTCGCGATCGGTGTCGCACCGTCGGTGTCCGACACGTACAGCGTGTCGCCGCTGATCGCACCCGGCAGCAGCGCCGTGTCCGGGGTGCGCGAGGTGGCGGCCGCGGCCGTGGCGATCATCGTGTGCACATGCGCCGGCATCTGCGCGCTGTCCAGCACGACGATCTCGGTGCCGGACGTCTGGCCGATCGTGTAACGGCTCAGCCCGGGGCCCTGGCCGCGGTGGATCGGCAGGCGACCGCGCAGATCCGGTACGGCGAACGTGGTCGTGCCGTCGCCGCCGTAGGTCGTGCCGAGCAGCGCGAACAGCGCGTCGTTC
>VFQU01001795.1_pt1 | contig 11540 bp, 8 predicted proteins | sample 3512311 | NCBI WGS metagenome assembly VFQU01 (sample SAMN10412377, study PRJNA504923) | tailings metagenome | isolation source: Relicate 3 Philex TSF3 active mining site | place: Philippines: Tuba, Benguet | collected 2017-08-29 | reverse complement strand
TTAGGAACCGCGATCGCGATTCAGCAAGTTAAAGATAATGCGATCGCGCCTCGGATTTTGGGCGGGCTGACAGGATTGAGTCCCGTGATTATTCTCACGTCTTTGCTAGTGGGTGCTAGAGTAGCAGGACTATTAGGCGTGATTCTGGCAATTCCCTTGACCAGTGTCGTGAAAACGATCGTCGAAATCCTGATGAATCCTGACCTCCCGCCACAAGCTGGATCAATTTTCTCGGAAGCTGTGGAAAATAGTATTCTGGAACCCATGCTTTCGGTTGATCCCGATATCGAACCGAATGTTACTGTGATCGTCAAAGATTCGCATTAATCCTTTATTTCTTCTGACCTATGGACTGGTGGCAAAAGCTCAAACGCAATCCGTTAGCTAAGTTTGGAGCAATCTTACTAGCGTTATTCTATGTTGCCGTGATTGCGGCAGAATTCGTTGCTCCTTATAGCCCCTGTGATACGGCTTCCATTACCAGTGGAGCCTGTAAACCACAAACGGATGGCGCATTGTTACCGCCCACTCAGATTTATTGGACGGATCAAAATAATCAATTCATTGGACCTCATGTTTACCCAACCACTCAAGGTCCCATTGATGTGAATACGGGCGATCGCGAATTGCAAGTTGATCGATCGAAACCTTCGCCGCTCAGACTCTTCGTACAAGGCGAACCGTATCGATTGTTCCAAATTCGCTTACCGTTACCAACGAACTTCTCACTCAGCGATCCCAAGTTTGAAGAAATCGAACTTTTTTCTGGAATTCCAGGCAATCTGCATCTGTTTGGCACGGCAGGGGAGGGCAAATTTAATCTTCTGGGAACTGATGAGCAAGCGCGCGACCTGTTTAGTCGGCTCCTTTACGGTGGTCGGATTAGTCTCAGTATTGGACTCGTCGGGATCGCGTTGTCTTTCCCGATCGGGATGCTCGTTGGTGGCATTTCAGGCTATGTCGGAGGTTGGGTCGATGCGGTGCTGATGCGGATTGTAGAAGTGTTGATGACGATCCCAAGCATCTACTTACTTGTTGCATTAGCCGCAGTCCTTCCACCGGGCTTAAGTAGCGCACAACGATTTCTACTGATCGTCTTTATTACCTCGTTTATCAGTTGGGCAGGATTAGCACGGGTGATTCGGGGGCAAGTGTTATCGATCAAAGAACGAGAATTTGTTCAAGCCTCACGTGCCATGGGTGGAAAGTCACTCTACATCATCACTCGACACGTTTTACCTCAGACCGCAACCTATGTGATTATTTCAGCGACGTTGCAAGTCCCCAGTTTTATCATTGCAGAATCGGTTCTGAGCTTGATTGGGCTTGGCATTCAGCAGCCCGATCCCTCTTGGGGAAATATGTTGTCGCTCGCCACGAATGCCTCGATTCTGGTGCTGCAACCCTGGTTAGTGTGGCCTCCCGCTATTTTGATCGTGTTGACGGTCTTGGCATTTAACCTACTCGGCGATGGCTTGCGGGATGCGCTCGATCCGCGCAGTTTGCAGCGGTAGAAAAAGGGGTGATCAAAATTGGAAAACCCTTTAGACTGAGGAAACGCTAATAGAAACTTTCAAATGGCACAAGCAAAATTAGGCGATACAGTTCGAGTTCACTACACGGGAAAACTCGACGATGGGACAGTGTTTGACTCTTCTGTCAACGCTGATCCGCTAGAATTCACGTTGGGCGCAGGGAATGTTATTCCTGGATTTGAGAATGCAGTGATGGGGATGAGTCCAGGCGATTCCAAAACGGAAATCATTCCGGCAGATCAAGCGTACGGCGCTTATCAAGAAGCCATGGTTTTAGTTGTTGAGCGTGCTCAAATGCCGCCAGACCTACAGCCAGAGGTCGGACAACAGTTGGAAATTCGACAGCCAACTGGACAATCGATTCCAGTCGTAATTACGGACGTATCTGATGCTGATGTCACCCTGGATGCAAATCATCCGCTCGCTGGAGAAGATTTAACATTTGATATACAACTAGTCGAAATTGGTTAATAAAACTAATCAGTTGTCGAAAAAAGGTCTTGTGGGCAAAAGTTTATGTTCACAAGACCTTTTTATTTGTCAAAATTCCGTAATCCAAGCGAAAACATGTGAAGTTTTCTTGTGATCCGGATTAGTCCGTGTCTGAGAGAAATCTAAACCAGGATCGTTTGAATCCTGAGCCATATTACCTAATTTGCCGAAGGGTGCAAGCAGTAAGGCTTTCCGCGACTTCTTCTCAGAATTGGCGGTTTCAGGATTTGACAACTTCTTGTAACACATGGTTTCTATCTATGAAGAACCCTTTTAGGTTGTTAAAAAACTGTTATGCGTAAGGGACTGCTGCACAAACCGGTTAACCTCTTCGGTCCGATTCTGGACAAAATTCTTTTGACCCATTTTGTGGTAATTGGGCTACCAACGGTGCTCTACTACTACATTCTGGAGAATGGTTGGAATTTGTCGTTTCTCCATGTTTTGATTCCGATTTTGTATTTTGTTACGTCGATCGTTGTGATCGGTGAGGCAGTTTCGACGGCAATTACATATCGTCGCGGTCGCCCCGCCAAGATGCCGAAGTTCGGGATGGTGCAGCGCTTTATGCGATCGCCGAGAACTCAACCGCTCTATCCGCTGTTGAGATCGCCGGGCGCGGTTCCCAAGTGTTCGCTGATTGTTGCAGCCTATTTGCCCAATGAGCAGCATATTATTATCAATACGCTAGATCACATTCTCAGCACGATGGAACGCCCGGAAGGGGGATTAGAAGTGATTCTGGCGTACAACCGCCCAGAACGCTTACCTGTCGAAGATCGATTAGAACGGATGGCAGAAGAACATCCGGAGTTGAAATTGCTCTGTGTTGAAGGCAGTCGATCGAAAGCGCAAAACATTAATGCAGCCTTAGAAATCGTCACGGGCGAAGTGACTGGAATCTTGGACGCAGACCATCACCCGAATCCAGACAGCTTTACTCGCGCTTGGCGTTGGTTATCGAATTATCGCTACAGCGCGGTACAAGGGCGAAATGTGATTCGCAACCAGGATGTGAACTTCATGACGCGCATGATTGCGGTGGAGTTTGAGTGTATTTATGGGGTGAGTCATCCGGCGAAGTCACTTCTAGTCGATACAGGCGTGTTCTGTGGGGCAAACGGATATTGGCGGACTGAGGTACTGAAGAAGATTGGCTTCTCGTCAAAGATGTTGACTGAAGACATTGATGCGAGTTTTAGAACCCTGTTGAGCGGACATAATATCGTCCATGATCCGACGATCGTGGTGACCGAACTTGCGCCTGTGGATGTGCGATCGTTCTGGTTCCAGCGCAAGCGGTGGGCACAAGGTTGGCTAGAAGTGACGTTGAAATATCAAGGCACGATTGCGCGATCGCTAAGACTCGATAACTGGCAAAAGTTTTATTGGACGTTGCTTTTGGTCTACAGTGCGGGATTCCATTTTGTCGCCCTGCAAGCGTTTCCAATTACATTGAGTCTGACCTTAGCGGGAGAGAATGCACCGGATATTGCACCGGAATATATCTGGACAATGACAGCATTGACTTTGGCAAGTGGTCCGTTACAAGCTTTGGCAGCTTGGCTTGTACGAACTGATGCCATCAAGCAGTCTGGACGAGATTTCTTGGTCTATTGCTTTTTTATTCCGTTCTACTGTGTGTTTAAGAGTGTGATTGCGATTACGGCAATTTATGACCACATTGTTGGCAATACCGAATGGATTGTGACTCGTCGATCGACGGATGCTTTGCCGGAAGCGAAGTAGCAAGATTTCGACTTAAAAAAGCTCCAAGTCTTTAGAAAACTTGGAGCTTTTTTAGTTTGAAAGTCATAGTGGGAGAGATGAGGAACAATACGGCTCTCACTCATCTTCTTAGCGCTTCTGCTCCATTTGCCAACTGAGAAGAATGACGGGAATTAAGCCAACCAGTACGATCGCTAAGGCTGATCCAGAAGCTTCCGTGAGTCGCTCATCAGACGCAAGGTTAAATACATGCACTGCTAACGTGTCAAAGTTAAACGGACGAATGATCAGCGTTGCAGACAATTCTTTCATTACATCGACAAAAACGAGAATTGCTGCTGCCAAAACTCCCTTCCATAACAGCGGCACATGGACTCGGAATAAAGTATTCGTCGCGCCAAATCCGAGACTACGAGACGCATCATCCAAACTCGGTTTAATGTTTGCCAAACTCGCATCGATACTATTAAACGACAAGGCAAGAAATCGAACTAAATAAGCAAACACCAGCGCAAACATCGTTCCACTCAGCAATAAGCCCGTTGAATAATTGAACGTCGATCGCATCCAGCCATCGATCGCATTATCAAACAATCCCAACGGAACTAAAATCCCAACAGCAATCACAGAACCGGGGATAGCGTAACCCATTGAAGCAATGTAAGTCGCCCCTCGCATCATCAGGGAGCGATCTAAACGCAACCCATACGCCAAGATAATTCCCACTACGATCGCAACCAAGGCTGCAATCCCGGACACAGTTAAACTATTCGTTGCAAAGCCCCAAAATCTCTGATCAAAAGCATCTTCCCAATTTTCTAACGTCATATTGAGCAGCACACCTGCCGGAATCAAAAAGCCGAGGAATAGAGGAATGATACAAAATACAATCGCGACGATCGCGCGGATGCCCCGAAGCTGATATTTCTGAACAGGCGATGAATTGGAAGATTGATAGTACTGGACTCGTCCTCTTGAAAGTTGTTCTAACCAGATCAAGACAAAAATAAATATCAATAAAAATGCAGCTAATTGAGTTGCTGCAAGCCGTTCGCCCATACCAAACCAAGTGCGATAGATTCCAGTCGTGAACGTGCTGACCTCAAAAAACTGAACGGTTGCATAGTCATTTAAAGTTTCCATCAGTGCTAAAGATAACCCTGCTACGATCGCTGGACGTGCCAAGGGTAAAGCTACTTTTCTAAAACTCTGCCACGGGCTACAGCCTAAGCTACGACTGGCTTCTAAAGTACAGACTGACTGAGATAAAAATGCCGATCGCGCTAACAAATAGACATAGGGATACAGCACCAAAATCAGCATCACTGCTGCACCCCAAAGCGATCGCACATTCGGAAACCAATACTCTTGTGCCGTTTTCCAGCCAAACCACGATCGCAACGTCGTTTGCACAATCCCGAAGTATTCGAGCAAATCCGTATAGGTATACGCCAAAATATAAGCCGGAGCAGCCAGCGGCAACAGCAATGCCCAAGTTAAAATTCTACTTCCTGGAAATCGGCACATCGTCACCAGCCAAGCTGTGCCCGTTCCAATGATCGTGACACCTAGCGCCACCGCAAGCATTAAATAGAGCGAATTCGTGATGTAAGTGGTCAGAACTGTGCTTGCGAGATGTTGCCAAACTGATCTGGCATCTGCAAATAATCCGCTCAATACAGCAAAGATTGGGAATGCAATTAAAACTGCGATCGCAATTACAACGATCGTCCATGCACTCAATCTAGAACGTCGAGTCTCTCTCGCCCGCGAAATTTGCATATGCTCTCAAGAAATCTTGTAAAACTACTTTACTAGGGCTTCAAAATTGTTGATGATTAGTCTCAATAAGTTTGCCGCTATAAGAACTCTAATGCTTGACTCGATCATTTTGCAATTAGACCAGGTTTCAAAGCGATTTTCCGCTACGCCTGTTGTAGATGCCGTTTCGCTAAAGCTGCGAAGAGGTGAGTTATTAAGCCTACTGGGGGCATCGGGCTGTGGAAAGACTACATTATTGAGACTGATTGCAGGATTTGAGCGACCTGAATCTGGAACCATCGAATTGTCAGGTCAGCAAGTTGCAGGTGGGAAATACTGGCAAGCTCCTGAACAGCGAGATATTGGCATGGTCTTTCAGGACTATGCGCTGTTTCCGCATTTGAATGTGGCAGAAAATGTGGGATTTGGCTTAAAAAAATCTCGACGCAAGCGATCGGGTTATCCCGCTCAGCAAGCAAAAGAAATGGTCTCGGCTGCGATCGCGCAAGTCGGCTTATCGGGGTTAGAAAAACGCTATCCGCACGAACTCTCCGGTGGACAACAGCAAAGAGTTGCATTAGCGCGAGCATTAGCGCCTCAGCCTGCTTTGATTCTGCTCGATGAGCCGTTGAGTAACTTGGATGTGCAAGTGCGATCGCATCTCCGACAAGAAATTCGCACCATTCTCAAAACCACTGGAACAACTGCAATTTTTGTCACGCACGATCAAGAAGAAGCGTTGTCCATTTCGGATCGAGTTGCCGTGATGAATCAAGGCAAATTAGAACAGTTAGCAACTCCTGAGACGCTTTACGACGAGCCTGCAACCCGGTTCGTTGCAGAATTTGTGACTCAAGGAAATTTCTTACCTGCGACTTATAGTGGTACAGGTTGGAAAACTGCGATCGGAACATTAATGGTGGAAGATTCTGGAGAATTTGCCCATCAAGCTGATGTGATGATTCGACAGCAAGACATTAAGTTAGAACCTGCTCCAGCGGGATCGATTGTGATTGTTGATCGTCAATTTTTAGGGCGTGAGCATCGATACTGTATTCAAACTAGCTCAGGGACTCGCCTGAAAGTCCTGAGCGCTATGAAGCCTGCGTTAGACATTGGCACACGAGTGCGCGTCAAAGTGAATTTATCTGGGGTGCGATTGTTTGAACCGACTAGGGATTCACAGCTTGAGAGTGCAGCGCATTGAAATTCTTGCGCCATTGTGCTCGCTGTTGCGGAGTTAAAACAGTGGTCACAACCTGGCTATAGTCTTTCAACGGCTGCGATAAAGTTTGATCGACTTTGCCCGTTTGGATCTGTTTCAGCAATTCTGGATTGGCTTGCAGTTCTTTGACAATTTCAGCTTGCATTTCACGTCGAGCTTGCTGGATTTGAGCCGACTGATCTGGGGTGAGTTGAACGCCTTTGAATTCAGCTTTGAGCGATTCAGTCTGTTTTTTGACTTCACCTGAAACCGTTTCTTCTAAAGCATCGATCACGATTTGCTTCACGTACTGCCGCTGCTCGTCAGTTTTCTGCTTGATAAAATTCCCGATCGCGCTTTTGGATGCTTCTACTTTCGCATCCGCTTGACCCGACAGTTGCTTCAAAAATTGTCCGGCCATCGATTGATCAAGCTGAGTGGCAATTTCTTGCGATCGACTTTGCTGCGGAGCTTGCTGAATCGGTTTTTGAGCAACTTTTTGCACAACCACGGGTTCAGGTTGTGCAGGCGGAGTCTGAAAAGATGATATGTCAGACGGCGATTGATTCAGTGCGACTAAAGCGCCCACACCTCCTGCGACCATCAATGCCAACGAGATTAACACCCTAGCTTTATTCGGATTCATTGCTTTTCCTCAACCTCTTAACAGACAAGTAGGTCTAATTTAGGATTCACCTAAATCACACCACTCTCCAGGTTGAGGCTGAAAAACTTTACCAAGGGATCTGTGTCCCATTCCAGGAGAAAAACTCGCCACTCTGATGATTCTCCAGTTGATCAATCACGTCGAGCAGTTGCCGAACGGTACGATCGACCGAAAATAATTTCTCTGGCGGCACAGACTTCTGAAACGGCTTAGATAGCCTTGTATCCGTTGTCCCTGGATGCAGGTTCACCACAATTGCATTCGGACAAGTCCGCTTATATTCAAGGGCAGTCGTTCGCATGAACATATTTAATGCTGCTTTAGAAGCCCGGTAACCATACCAGCCCCCAAGCTGATTGTCTCCAATGCTGCCAACTTTTGCCGAAATCGTCGCCAAAACGGAGCGATCACGATGCTTCAACAACGGCTGCACATGCTTGGCTAACAAGACCGCGCCAATACTATTAATTTGAAAATACTTGAGAAGCTGATCCCCATTGAGATGTCGCAGACTTTTCTCTGGTTGCATCGCTCCATCGTGCAATACACCCACACAGTTGATGATGTAGTGCAATTCAGACGTTTCCGACTTAATTTTGGCGATCGTACGTTCGATTTGAGCCTCATCAGTGAGATCAAGTTGCAGCCGCTCTAGAGAAGGCGAATCAAGCTGAAAAAGATCGCAATCAGGACTGCGATAAGTCGCATAAACCCGATCCACTCGATCGAGCAATTGTCGGGCAAATTCCAGCCCAATTCCTTGACTCGCCCCTACAACTAGCGCTGCCTTACTCATCATCAGTTGTTTTTACAAAACTTTACATTGAGTATAACGCGGCGCTTACCACCCGTCTGATTCCTCACCCTGCCAAACCTCCAAATCCAACTCATCCAAGTAACTCAAAGCCGCTTGAATATTGGTGTGATGTCCCTTTAGAACGAGATCAAACCAGCCGTCTCCACTCGCATTCGCGCCCAAAATCGCCGCAGCAATATTGATTGTTAACTGATACTGCGAGACGAGTTGCGAAATCACAGGCTCTTGATGGTAGTGCCGGGGAATGCGGATGCGGATGCGCTGCTCAGTTGTCCGGTCAATGTTCGTACTCGTAGACATCATTTTTCTCCTAAATTGTTAAAGTACGGTAAGCCTATCGATTTATTGTATATTATTTTTATATGGAAGCGAAAGAGTTTGATGCCAGCGAATTAGCACTTTCTCGACAGAAAATTCGCTGCAAGATGTTGAATCATGTTACAAAGCCGCAAGATTTGCCGGAAAATTGTTGATTTTTATCAACTTTAAACCCTAGAAATTCAACCTGCCGCAAGATAGAAGATCCTGAATTGAAAGCTCTGGAGATACAGATCTGAGATCTTTATTAAGACCTGAAGGGGATCTCGGAAGTGTATTAGAGAATTTCAAAAGTACTAGAGATATCTTCATTGAAGCTCTAGTGAACACTCTCTCTGCCACTGTTAGGGTAATGATAATGACTAGATACGGACTGCCCGCGAAGCAAGGTTTGTATGATCCGCAGTTCGAGCATGATGCCTGTGGAGTTGGGTTCATTGTGCAGATGAAAGGACAACCATCTCACTCGATCGTGCAGCAAGCCTTAACGATTTTGGCGAATTTGGAACATCGGGGAGCATGTGGAGCTGAGACGAACACGGGAGACGGGGCAGGCATTTTAATGCAGGTTCCGCATGGCTTTTTTCAGAAAGTGACTGCGACATTGAACATTACTTTGCCCGATGCTGGACAGTACGGGGTCGGGATGGTTTATTCATCTCCCGATCGTGCTCAGCGCGAAGCAGGGCGGCGGATATTTGAGCAAGTCGTGGCAGAGGAAGGACAAAAAGTTCTCGGCTGGCGAGACGTTCCAACTGACAATTCGACCTTAGGGGAAACGGCAAAAGCCAGTGAACCCTTTATGCAGCAAGTCTTTATTCAACGCTCGGCGGATTTAGCAGATGATTTAGCATTTGAGCGGAAGCTGTATGTGATTCGGAAGCGATCGCATAGTGCCATTCGCCAAACTGGGATTGATCCGTTCTGGTATCCGGCTAGTCTTTCTTGCCGCACCTTGGTTTATAAAGGCATGTTGATGCCTTTGCAGGTGAAAGAGTACTATCCTGACTTGAGCGATCCCGATTTGCAAAGTGCTTTGGGATTAGTGCATTCTCGCTTTAGTACCAATACCTTCCCGAGTTGGGAGCGATCGCATCCTTACCGCTATATCGCTCACAATGGCGAAATTAATACCCTGCGCGGCAACATCAACTGGATGCACGCTCGGCAATCTTTGTTTGAATCTGATTTATTTGGCGACGATTTAAGAAAAGCACAGCCTGTTATTAACATTGACGGAAGTGATTCCACGATTTTTGATAATGCTTTGGAATTGCTGACACTATCCGGTCGATCGCTGCCTCATGCTGTGATGATGATGATCCCGGAACCTTGGACAGCCCATGAGTCGATGAGTCCTGAGCGCAAGGCATTTTATAAGTACCATTCTTGCTTGATGGAACCTTGGGATGGGCCTGCTTCGATCGCATTTACGGACGGTCGCATGATGGGAGCTGTTCTCGATCGCAATGGCTTGCGTCCGTCTCGGTACTATGTCACCAAAGATGATTTGGTGATCATGGCATCTGAAGCCGGAGTTTTACCGATCGAGCCTGAGCGGATTGCTCAAAAAGGTCGGTTGCAGCCCGGAAGAATGTTCCTCGTTGATATGGAACAAGGTCGGATTGTAGCGGATGAAGAAATCAAGCACCAAATTGCCAGTGCTGAGCCATATCAAGACTGGATTGATCAACATATGGTCAGCCTTGCTGATCTCAAAGATGCGCCTCCGTCTTCGTCTGATCTCAATACTGTGCTTCAGCGTCAATTAGCATTTGGCTATACGTTTGAAGAGTTGCGATTGTTGATCACTCCAATGGCGCGAGATGGCGTTGAAGCTGTGGGCGCAATGGGTGCAGATACACCTTTAGCTGTCCTCTCTGATCGACCCAAGCTGCTGTATGACTACTTCAAACAGCTATTTGCTCAGGTAACCAATCCGCCGATCGATTCCATTCGAGAAGAGATCATCACTTCAGCCGAAACCACTATTGGTGCTGAGAAAAACCTGCTCAAACCTGTGCCAGAAAGCTGTCATTTGATTGAGCTAAAAAGTCCAATTCTCAGCAATGAGGAATTAGCAAAACTCAAACAGGTCGATGAGCAAGGTTTCAAATCGACGACAATTGCGATCGTATTTGATCCCAAATCCGGTGTAACAGGCTTAGAAAGCGCGATCGACAATCTCTGTACTCAAGCCGACCAAGCAATTGAAGCTGGAATCAATCTCATCATTCTGAGCGATCGCAGTGTAGATGCCGAAAATGCTCCGATTCCTGCCTTACTTGCTGTCGCTGGCGTGCATCATCATTTGATCCGCACGGGTGCGAGAACCAGAGTTGGCTTAGTACTCGAATCGGGCGAACCGCGTGAAGTACATCACTTTGCCATGCTGATTGGATATGGTTGCGGCGCAATCAATCCTTACTTAGCGTTTGAGACAATCGAATCGATGATTGCTCAAGGCTTACTCCCGAATCTAGAGTATGCAACAGCTTGCAAGAACTACATCAAATCAGCAACCAAAGGCGTGATCAAAGTTGCGTCGAAGATTGGTATTTCAACCATTCAGAGCTATCGCGGCGCACAGATCTTTGAAGCAGTTGGCTTAAACCGTTCGGTCGTCGATCGTTACTTTACCTGGACTGCTTCTCGGATCGAAGGTGTGGATCTCGAAGTCATTACCCAAGAGGCTCTGCTTCGTCACCATCAAGCTTTCTCGGAGCGTCAAGCCAGTGGACAAACTTTGGGAGTCGGCGGCGAATATCAATGGCGTAAAGAAGGGGAAGCTCACCTTTTCAGCCCGCAAACGATTCACACGCTGCAAAGAGCAGTTCGAGAAGGCAATTACGAGCTCTTCAAGCAATATGCTGCGTTAGTCAACGAGCAAAATCAGCAGCATTTTACACTGCGCGGCATGTTGCAATTTAAGCCTCGTCAACCCATCCCACTCGAAGAAGTTGAACCGATTGAAGCCATTATGAAACGCTTCAAAACTGGGGCAATGAGCTATGGATC
>VFQU01001794.1_pt1 | contig 11548 bp, 7 predicted proteins | sample 3512311 | NCBI WGS metagenome assembly VFQU01 (sample SAMN10412377, study PRJNA504923) | tailings metagenome | isolation source: Relicate 3 Philex TSF3 active mining site | place: Philippines: Tuba, Benguet | collected 2017-08-29 | reverse complement strand
TGTTGTTCGCACGATTTTTTTTTTGCGTGGTTTGTTTTTGCGATCGTCCTTGATCGCTGCTGCGGCCGGTTTGCCGCGAGGGGATGCGCAAGCGTCTTCGTCGGAGTCCAGAAGCGGCCATCCATGGCCGCACTTTTGAATAACAGCCCGTTCTTAGAGGGCTGACTAACAGCGGGTTACCGCGGGAGACCGGACATAGGCGCCGGTTATCTCATAACAATCGAGACCAGAGGATTTCTCCATGCGCCACCAGAAAGCCGGCCGCAAGTTCAGCCGCACCAGCAGCCACCGCGAAGCGATGTTCCGCAACATGGCCGCGTCGCTGTTCAAGCACGAACTGATCCGTACCACGCTGCCCAAGGCCAAGGAACTGCGCCGCGTCGCCGAGCCGCTGATCACGCTGGCCAAGGTCGACGGCGTCGCCAACCGCCGCCTCGCATTCGCGCGTCTGCGCGACAAGCAGGCCGTCGGCAAGCTGTTCGTCGAGCTCGGCCCGCGCTTCCGCGAGCGCAAGGGTGGCTATCTGCGCATTCTGAAGTGCGGCTTCCGCGCCGGCGACAACGCGCCGCTGGCCTACGTCGAGCTGCTCGACCGCCCGCGCCAGACCCAGGACGGCGACGCCGCCGAGTAAGCGGGTCCGCGCGTCACCGTGACAGATCCAGGCCCCGGTTGGTGATCCCGACCGGGGCTTTTCTTTTTTCGACGCCGCCTCGACGCGGCCGGGAACGCGGCCGCCCGGCGGCGGTCTGCACAGTTTCAGTCTTGGGAGGAGATCGAAGATGAACCTCAATCCGTTCCGCTGGCCGTTCCGCGCACAGGTCGCGTTCGGCGCGTTCGCGTGCATCGCGCTGCTGGCCTACGCCTACTACGAGCAGTTCGTGATGGGCGAGGATCCTTGTCCGATGTGCATCTTCCAGCGCCTGGCCTTCATCGCGATGGCGCTGCTGTTCATCGCCGGTGCGGTGCACGGTCCGGTCGGCCGGGGACGGCGCGTCTACGCGGTCGCGGTCGCGATCGCGGCGCTGATCGGTGCCGGCATCGCCGCGCGCCATCTGTGGATCCAGATGAACCCGCCCGACCCGCTGCTGGCCGGCTGCGGTCCGGGCCTGGCCTACATGCTCGACGCGTTTCCACTGCACGACGCGATCCGCAAGGCGTTCACCGGCTCCGGTGACTGCGGCGACGTGCGCTGGCGCTTCCTCGGCATCACGATGCCGGGCTGGACGCTGATCTGCTACGTGCTGCTCGGCGCCGGTGCGCTGTACGCCGGCTGGCGGCGACCGCAGCGGGCGCGCTGAATCCGCCACGCCGTACTCGGCCGGCGGCCTTCCCATGGTCGCCGGCTGTGGCATGATGTTGCGGCGCAAAAACTGCAGAGCCGCCGCCATGATCCCAGAACGCTCGATCTCGCCCGTCCGTGAGGCCGCCGACTGGTCGCCTGGGTCGTGGCGCACGCGCTCGGCGGTGCAGCAGCCGGTCTATCCGGACCCGGCCGCGCTCGACGAGGTGCTGGGCCGGCTCGCGCAGCTGCCGCCGCTGGTGACCTCGTGGGAGATTCTCGCGTTGCGCCAGCTGCTGGCCGAGGCCGCCGAAGGGCGCCGGTTTCTGCTGCAGGGCGGCGACTGTGCCGAGACCTTCGACGACTGCACCTCGCCGCTGATCTCCAACCGGCTCAAGGTGATGCTGCAGATGAGCCTGGTGCTGGTGCACGGGCTGCAGCTGCCGGTCGTGCGTGTCGGGCGCTTTGCCGGCCAGTACGCCAAGCCGCGTTCGGCCGATACCGAGACGCGCGACGGCGTGACGCTGCCGAGCTATCGCGGCGACCTCGTCAACGGACCGGCCTTCGAAGCACAGACGCGGGTGCCCGATCCGCGTCGCCTGATCCGCGGCCACGCGCACTCGGCGATGACGATGAACTTCGTCCGCGCGCTGATCGACGGCGGCTTCGCCGATCTGCATCACCCGGAGTACTGGGATCTGGCCTGGGTCGAGCACTCGCCGCTGCAGCAGGACTACCGGCGCATGGTCGAGTCGATCGGCGACTCGCTGCGTTTCATGGAGACGCTGGCCGGCCGTCCGGTCAGCGACTTCCAGCGCGTGGACTTCTTCACCTCGCACGAAGCGCTGCTGCTGCACTACGAGGAGGCCCTGACGCGCCAGGTGCCGCGGCAGTGGGGCTGGTTCAACCTGTCGACGCACTATCCGTGGATCGGCATGCGCACCGCGGCGATCGACGGCGCGCACACCGAGTACTTCCGCGGCATCCGCAATCCGATCGCGGTCAAGGTCGGGCCGTCGGTGACGGCCGACCAGTTGCTGCGGCTGATCGACGTGCTCGACCCGGCCAACGAAGCCGGCCGCCTGACGCTGATCCACCGCATGGGCGTGGACCGGATCGAGACCGCCCTGCCGCCGCTGCTGACCGCGGTCCGCGCCGCCGGCCGCAAGGTGCTGTGGTGCTGCGATCCGATGCACGGCAACACCGAGTCGCTCGTCAACGGCTACAAGACGCGCCGCTTCGAGAACATCCGCGGCGAACTCGACAAGGCGTTCGACATCCACGCCGCCGCCGGCACGCGCCTCGGCGGCGTACACCTGGAGCTGACCGGCGAGAACGTCACCGAATGTCTCGGCGGCGCGCGCTCGCTGGCCGAGGCCGATCTCGCGCGTGCGTACAAATCCACCGTCGATCCGCGGCTCAACTACGAGCAGGCGCTCGAGATGGCGATGCTGATCGTGCACAAGCGCGGCGCGGTACGCGCGAACGCGTCGCTCTGATCGGCGCGTCGCTGCGCGCGGCACCGCGGAGCGCCGCGACGGCCGACCGCGGGCTTTTGCCGCGTGCCATGACCTTTGTCGCTAGGCGCATCCGCCGACCCGTCTATCATGGCGTGTCGGCCAGTAGGGGAATTGCCTGATGAAACGAGTCGCATCGGCGCGGATCGGCGCATGGCGCCTGACCGTGTCTTCGCTGCTGCTGAGCGTACTCGCGGCCCAGGCCGGTGCGCAGGTCGGCACCGCGCCGGTCGCCGGCATCGCCGACCGCACGCCGCGCACGGTCGCGCTGACCCATGCGCGCCTGGTCATCAAGCCCGGCAGCGTCGTCGAGAACGGCACGCTGCTGATTCGCGACGGCATGATCGTCGCCGCCGGCAGCACGATATCGATACCGGCCGACGCTGCCGTCACCGACCTCGGCGGCCGCAGCGTGTTCGCCGGCTTCATCGATGCCGGCAGCGACTACGGACAGCCGGCGCCCGCGCCGGCCGCGCGCGGCGAGGGCATGGGCCGCACGCCGGCGGCGTCGGAGGCCAGCACCGGTGCCGGTCATTGGAATCGCCGCGTGACGCCCGAGCTGCGCGTCGCCGAGACGCTCAAGCCCGACGCCGCGCGCGCCGGCGCGCTGCGCGGCAACGGTTTCACGAGCGTGCTCTCGACGCCGAAGCAGGGCGTGTTCCGCGGTCAGGCCGCCCTGGTCGGCACCGCCGACGGCGGCCGGCTCAACGAGCTGCTGATCGCGCCGCAGGCAGCGCTGCAGATCGCGTTCGAGCAGGCACGCGGATCGGATGACTACCCGACCTCGCTGATGGGTGCGATCGCGCTGATCCGCCAGACCTTCCTCGACGCGCAATGGCAGCAGCAGCGCCTCGGCTGGCAGGACAAGCATCGCCAGGCCGAGCGCATCGAGGCCAACGACGCGCTCGACGCGCTCGGGCCTGCGCTGGCCGGCCGCCAGCCGGTGATCTTCGCGACCGACGACGAGCTCGACTATCAGCGCGCACTGGCGATCGCCAGGGAGTTCTCGCTGCGCCCGATCCTCGCCGGCAACGGCCACGAGTACCGCATGGCCGCCGTGCTGAAGAGCGCAGCGGTGCCGGTGATCGTGCCGCTGAAGACGATCGAGGCGCCGGCGATCGAGGATCCGGACCTGGCGCTCGACGTCTCGCTCGGCGAGCTCGAGCACTGGGCCTGGGCGCCGTTCAATGCGCGCGTGCTGGCCGAGGCCGGCGTCGACTTCGCACTGACCGCCGGCGCGCTCAAGAAGCCCGACGAGTTCTGGCCGGCGCTGCGCAAGGCGGTCGAGAAGGGCCTGGACGAATCGACCGCGCTCGCCGCACTGACCAGCCGGCCGGCCGCGATGCTCGGCGTCGAGGATCGCCTCGGCACGCTCGAGCGCGGCAAGCGCGCCGACTTCATCGTCGCCGACGCCGATCTGTTCCGCTCGGACAAGGCGCGCATCCACGAGACCTGGATCGGCGGCCGCCGCTACGAGGTCGGTCCCGGACCGGCCGACGTGCGCGGCAGCTGGACGCTGAGCTGGCACGGCGCCGCCGGTCCCGCGCAGATCGAGATCGCCGGCGAAGCCGCCGAGCCGGCGGTCACCGCCGGCAGCGTCGCGGTGCCGGCGACGATCAACCAGCGCCAGCTGCTGCTGTATCCGCCGGGAAGCCTGTTCGGCCGCAGCGAGGAGCGCCTCGCGCTCGTCGCGACCGTCGACGGCGACCGCCTGCAAGGCCGCGTGCCGCTGCCGGGCGGTGCCGAGGCGGTGGTCAGCGGCCAGCGCACGCGGCCGGCGCCGCCGCCCGCCGCCAAGCCGGCGTCGCGTCCGCCGTTGCCGGCCTCGCCGCTGCGCTACCCGGCCGGCGAGTTCGGCCGCAGCGGCCTGCCCGCGCAGCCCGCGGCCGTGGTCGTGCGCAACGCGACGATCTGGACGCAGGGTCCGCAGGGACGCCTGGACGGGGCCGACCTGCTGGTCGAGAACGGCCGCATCGCGGCAGTCGGCACCGGCCTGGCGGTGCCGCGCGGCACCGTCGAGATCGACGGGCGCGGCAAGCACGTCTCGCCCGGCATCATCGACGCGCACTCGCACATCGCGATCGCGCGCGGCGTCAACGAAGGCTCGCATGCGGTGACCAGTGAAGTGCGCGTCGGCGACGTGCTCGATCCGACCGACATCACGGTCTACCGCCAGCTCGGCGGCGGCGTCACCGCCGCGCAGCTGCTGCACGGCTCGGCCAATCCGATCGGCGGCCAGGCGCAGGTGATCAAGCTGCGCTGGGGCGCGGACGCGCAGGGGCTGCGCTTCGACGGCGTCACGCCGACGATCAAGTTCGCGCTCGGCGAGAACGTCAAGCAGTCCAACTGGGGCTCGGAGTTCACGACGCGCTACCCGCAGACGCGCATGGGCGTGCCGGAGATCATGCTCGACCAGTTCCTGGCCGCGCGCGACTATGCGGCACGCCGGGCCGAGAAGGGCGCTGCGCCGGTGCGCCGCGACCTGCGCCTGGAGGCGTTGGCCGAGGTGCTGGCCGGCACGCGCATCGTACACATCCACAGCTACCGCCAGGACGAGATCCTGGCGTTCGTGCGGATCGCGCAGCGCATGAAGTTCGTGCCGGTGTTCCAGCACATCCTCGAAGGCTACAAGGTCGCCGACGCGCTCGCCGACCTCGGCGCCGGCGCGTCCACCTTCAGCGACTGGTGGGCCTACAAAATGGAGGTGGTGGACGCGATCCCGTACAACGGCGCGCTGATGACCGCGCAGCACGTCGTCGTCTCGTTCAATTCCGACGACGGCGAGATGGCGCGCCGCCTCAACACCGAGGCCGCCAAGGCGGTCAAGTACGGCGGCCTGTCCGAGACCGACGCGCTCGATCTGGTCACGCGCAATCCGGCGCGCCAGTTGCGCGTGGACGATCGCGTCGGCTCGCTCGAGCGCGGCAAGGACGCCGACTTCGTGATCTGGAGCGACAGCCCGCTGTCGACGCTGGCCTATGCCGAGCAGACCTGGATCGACGGTCGCAAGTACTTCGACCGCGCCGAGGACCGCACCGAGCAGGCACGCGTCGACGGCGAGCGCACGCGCCTGATCGCGCAGATCCTGCCCGAGCGCGTCAAGGCGCTGGCCAAGAAGGGCGACAAGCCGGCGAAGCAGGACGAGGCGGCCGCCGCGCCGAAGCCGGAAGGCCACGACCACGATCACGACGACGGCTTCGGCCTCGACCGACTCCGCCCGATCTATCACGACGGCGAATCGATCCACCTCTGCTCCGGCCTGGAGGCGCACTGATGAAACGGCTACTGGCTTCTTTCGCGCTGGCGGCCGCTCTGTCGCCGGCCGTCGCCGCCGATGCGCCCGCCGCCGCGCCGGTGCTGCTGACCGGTGCGGATCTCTACACGATCAGCCACGGCGTGATTCCGGCCGGCCAGTTGCTGATCCGCGACGGCAAGATCGCCGCGCTCGGCCGAGACGTCGCGGCGCCGGCCGGCGCCACGCGGATCGACCTGGCCGGCAAGCGCGTCTATCCGGGCCTGATCGCGGCCAACAGCATCCTCGGGTTGACCGAGGTTTCGGCGGTCCGCGCGACCAACGACTACAGCGAGGCCGGCGCCAGCACGCCGGAAGTCCGCGCCGAAGTCGCCGTCAACCCGGATACCGAGCTGTGGCCGGTCGCGCGCGCCAACGGCGTGCTCAGCGCGCTGATCATGCCGCGCGCCGGCAGCGACGGCGTGATCGCCGGACAGGCCGCGCTGATGCAGGCCGACGGCTGGACCTACGAGCAGATGACGGTCGCCGCGTCGGTCGGCATGGTCGTGGACTGGCCGTCGGCGCGCGTGCCGGACTGGCTGCCCGAGGAGCGCAAGCAGCGCGTGCGCGAAGGCGTGCAGAAGAAGCGCGACGCGCTCGACCGTGCGTTGCGCGACGCGCGCGCGTACCAGGCCGCGCAGCGCGCCGGTGCGGTCAGCGCCGCCGATCTGCGCGACGAGGCGCTGCTGCCGGTGCTCGAAGGCCGCATGCCGCTGCTCGTGCTCGCCAACGACGCCGTGCAGATCCGCGAGGCGCTGGCGTTCGCGGCGCGCGAGAAGCTGCGCATCGTGATCGTCGGCGGCGCCGACGCCTGGCGCCTGGCCGCCGCGATCAAGGCGCAGGATGTGCCGGTGATCCTCGGCTCCTCGCACAATCTGCCGATGCGGCGCTGGGAGGGCTACGACACGGTGTTCGCCGCCGCCGGCCGGCTGGCCGCGGCCGGTGTGACGCTGGCGATCGCCAACGACGGCGATGCGATGGTCGCGATGAACGAGCGCAACCTGCCGTACCAGGCCGCGAGCTATGCCGCGCATGGCCTCGGCGCCGAGGCCGCACTGCGCGCAATCACGCTGGCGCCGGCGCAGATTCTCGGCGTGGCCGACCGGCTCGGCTCGCTCGAGGCCGGCAAGGACGCGACACTGTTCGTCGCCGACGGCGACATCCTCGACATCCGCGCGGTCGTCGAGCGCGCCTGGGTGGACGGTCGCGAGGTCGATCTGGCCAACAAGCAGTCGCGGCTGTACCAGCAGTATCAACGCAAGTACCGCGGCGAGCCGAAAGGCTGAACCCGGCCCCGTCCGCGCTCGAGCGGGCGGGGCGCTGTGGCATGCTGTCGGCCCGGCCGCACCGCGGCCCACGGACCGACGCGATGCCCGACTCGCTGCGTGCCCTGATCTTCGACGTCGACGGCACGCTGGCCGACACCGAGCGTGACGGCCATCGCGTCGCGTTCAACCAAGCGTTCGCCGACGAAGGCCTGACCTGGCGCTGGGACGAGAACGTCTACGGCCCTCTGCTGCAGGTCGCCGGCGGGCGCGAGCGGCTGCTGCACTACATGGCCGACGCCTTGCCGGCCTGGCCGCTCGACGAGCGCGAGGCGCTCGCCGATCAGTTGCATCGCCGCAAGACCTCCCATTACCTCGAGCTGGTCGAGCAGGGCGCGATCGCCTGGCGGCCCGGCGTGGTCCGGCTGCTCGAGGAAGTGCGCGACGCCGGCATCGCGCTGGCGATCGCGACCACGACGACGCGCGCCAACGTGCTCGCGCTGTTCGAGCACGCCGGCCATGCCGATCTGCTCGACGCATTCGCGGCGATTGGCACCGCCGAGAACAGCGCGCGCAAGAAGCCCGATCCGGGCATCTATCACCACGTGCTCGAGCGGCTGGCGCTGCCGGCCGGGCAGTGCCTCGCAATCGAGGATTCGCGCGCCGGCCTGCTGGCCGCACGCGCCGCCGGCATTCCGACCGTGGTGACGTTCAACGACTACACGCGCGGTGAGGATTTCGACGGGGCGCTGCGCGTGCTGCCGGGTTTGGCGGTGGCTGGGGATCCGATCGGCAATAACGGCGGAGCGGTAGGAGAAACCTTCGTCGGCTTGGCGGACCTGCGCCGCTGGTTGTCTGAGGCGCACGGGTAGACGGCGCGCACGGCCGCAGAGGACGAGCGTCGTCCAATCGCGATGGTGTACCGTGACGGCCGCGCATCAATGTGTCCTTGGAGATACGCGGATCGGCTCTGTCGTCGAGGGCTGCATTGGCGAGTGGACTGTCCCCGGGACAGTTCAGACTCTTAACCCAGTTGTCCGTGGAAACAGGGTAGAACCCGGCATCCTGCTGACCAGCACCCGGTGATCGCGATCGCGGCGGCGGATATCGTTGCGCTGCTCCGCGCGGGCGGCCGCGGCAGCGTCGAGGCGGTCTCCTCCTGGCTCGCTGAGGAGTTTCCGGCGGACCTCTGATGCGGTCAGTCGTCCGCGACCTGCATCCGGGCGACGTCCGCAGGGAGGAACGGGTCGAAACCCTTTCCCCGGGCAATCTCCAGAATCCGCACGCCATGCGTCGCCTGTTTCGGCGTCGGCGACCGGGTCCATCCGCCGCTGGCATAGCTGCTCAGCGTGTGCGCAATGCCCGTCTGCCACTCGGCGAGCGTTCCAGTGCGACGACCCCATAGATGCAACGCGAACCAGGTTTCCGCGGGCAGGCGCATACAGGTGGCTGCGGCGGCGTGCGTGTCGGCCGCAACCGCTTTGGGCTCGGCCCCGCCGGACACGACCGGAGCGCTGCCCCATTCGGGCGGCAGCGGATCGCTAATCGGCAGATCCAGGCTGCGAAGCCCCGTCCAGCAGGCCTCCTTCTTGCACCATTCGGTGACGTTGCGGCCCGCCGCGCTCGCCTGTATCTGCTGGTCGACACCGTGTGACCAGTTGCGCAGCTGGGTTTCGAGCCCGGTGCTTATTCTCTGGCCCCGCCAGATTTCGTCGAGACGCAGCCGGCCGCCGGTTCGGTGCGACAGATACGCCAGAAGGTAGCAGACGATATTGGCGCGATAGGCCGGGAAAGCTTCCTGCCGGACGATGCGCTGTGCCGCCGCGAACAGGATGATCTGGGCGACCGCGTCCCGGAAATAGGCTTCATCCGGCTCCCATGAAGCGCCCCGCTGATCGCGCAGGCTGCGCATGAAGGCCACGAAGTTCTTCTGGGTGCCGCCGCTGACGATGTGCGGCAGGCGGCCCCAGCTGTTGAGCGCGCGCGCCAGGTCCGTCTTGGAGAATTTCTGGCTTGGCGGCGTGCGATCGCGGAATGCCCGCATGCGCGCAGGCGTCGTGCCCTCGATGTTCATCGCCGTCTGATACTGGCCGCGCGACCGCTCGTAGAACCAGCGTGAGCGCTCGCCGGGCGCCCAGATGGTCTTCGACAGCCGCTCGATCGCAATATGGTAGGGCTCGTTGGCCGAGAAATCGGCCTCCTGGATGACGTTCTGCGTGTTGGCGAAACGCGAGATCTTCGGAACCATCTCATCGACGCTGTCCGGCGGCAGACGGGTGATTTTCGCGGCGACATGGATGTGCGAAATGTCGAAACGCTCGCGCTTGCGCGCGCGGTGGATCGACGCGGTGGTCTGCCCGCCATTGACGATCTGCAGCCCGCGGAACCCCGTGATCTTCAGCCCGTCCTCCGCGGCCTGGGTGGTGATCTCGTCCACGGTCACCGAGACCCCGTTGTTGTACGCCATGAAATGGTGCGGTTCGTCGCGCAGCGTGTCGCGGATGCCGCGGTTCACCTTGCCAGTCGCCTGGAGGAACGCGCGCACATTGTACTCGAGGAGCCGGGGACCAAACTCCTCGTACATCCGGTAGAGCGCTTCGCCCGGGAAGATCGCGAGATAGGATTCGAATTCGCCGCCCGACGCCGGCATCGCCACGCAAGGTATCGGCTGCAGTCCCATCGCGGCCAGATCGATTTCGATGATCTCGCGGGTCTGGCCGGTCGCCATCGTCCGCATGAGACGCCGCAGATCATAGATTTCGAAAGTGACCGAAACATTCCCGATCGTCTGGGATTCGAGACCGCGTGCGGCCGACAGGCCGTCGGTCAGAACGAACACGCGCGCTTCGCGGACCCCGCCTTCGAGCTGCTCGGCGATCCGCCGCATCATCGCATAGGCGTCGCTGGCACGCTCCATCTGCTCCTGGTCGCCGCGGGCCGCCGCCTGGAGCGCGCGGGCAGCCTGGCCACCGATCCGCGCGATATCTGCTGTCGGGACGGTCCACTGGTCCGTACCGCCCTCGAAGATCGCCACGAGCAGGTCGAGCCGTTCGCCATCATCCGGAACGGCATAGCCGTTCAACCGGACCCCGCCGGCGCCGAAACGGCCCTGGTGGAAGCACACCACTGGATTGTCGAGCATGCCGATCTCGGCGAGATGCTCGGAGACGAGCTCGACGAAAGCGTTCTCGGTGAATTCGGCGCCCGCCGAATCGCCCAATGCCCGGTCGCGCACTTCTTCGGCAAGCGCAGCCGCAAAGGCGACCAGATCCCGCTCCTCAGCCAAGCGCGATTTCCTCCGTCAGCTTGTCAAGCACGGTCGGCTCGACGGCGAAAGGCACGCAGGCCGCCAGCTCGATGGTATAACTGCAGTTCCGTATGCCGGCCCCGAGCCCGGCGCGCGTCAGCCTGGGAAAAGCGCTGGTGACGTCGAACAACTCGAGCCGGTCGCGGCGATAGGCGCGCACATAAAGATCGTCATGGGCGGCCAGATAGCCCGCGGCGAGCAGCCGGCTGTCGAAATCGGGGAGCAACTGCGGCGCTTCGCCGGCGAGCTGCCGCCGGACGTCTGCCGCAAGCTGCGGCAGCGTGGCGCCGCCCCCCTCCAGCCGCAGCCGGACATGGCCGACCACAATCCGGCCGCGGCTGTCGTCGAGCTGGTCGGCGTTGGTGATCTCGATCAGCTCGGGCGCTTGGCGCGTCGTCGCCTTTATCTCGACGAATCCGCCGGGCAGCGCAAAGTCGTTGGGCTCGCCGGACGGTCCTGCCCACATCGCCACCGCCGCGCCGAGCCCGACCCGTGGAGCCAGTTCGTCTCGCAGAAAGACGAGCTCGCCGACCAGACCGGTGACGGCAGAGTCCGGAAGCCCGCCGCTGCCATGCTTGGCCATGAACGCCTGCCAGATGTGCAGCCGTCCGGTCCAGTTCCGCAAGGCAATCCGGGGTGTGGATCCCGCAGCCGCCGCATCGGCCACGTCCTCGCACAGGACGGCGAACACGGCGCCGTAGCTGCGATCGGTCAGCGCCAGCGAGAAGCGGACCACGCCGGCATGGCCGCCTCCCAGAAGCGCGGTCTCCACGATGAATCCGTTCGATCGCGGCAGCGCCAGATCGGGCGGAACCTGGTCGACCGGCACTTCGAGCAGCAGTCCGGGGATGTCATCGGGCCGGCGCACCCCGGCCAGGATCTCGCAGG
>VFQU01001793.1_pt1 | contig 11549 bp, 9 predicted proteins | sample 3512311 | NCBI WGS metagenome assembly VFQU01 (sample SAMN10412377, study PRJNA504923) | tailings metagenome | isolation source: Relicate 3 Philex TSF3 active mining site | place: Philippines: Tuba, Benguet | collected 2017-08-29 | reverse complement strand
CTTTGGTTTTGGGATCCAATTGATAGTCGGGAGAATTTTCCACGATAAAAGGAAATGCCAAATCGTGATTCAAGATGGACATAGGCCGGGAATAAGGAGGGTATTCCGCCCATTCTAAGTATTGGTCCAATACATATTTTGCGGTAGCTCCGTCATTCGGAACCTCTCCATAACCGGAATCTCCGCCCGGGCCTCCCGCATAATCACTGCTGGTAGGATCGGAATTACTAGACATCATTTCTTGTTTCGATTTTTGTCTTTTTTCGGAATCGGAATCACTTCCTTCCTTAAAAACAAAGAAAAGAACTGCCACGATCAATAACAAAACAACTGCTAGATACACACCGTATCTACGAAAAAGATCCATACCCTAAACCATCCTTTTTTTGAAAACGGTTTAGAGGCTGGGTTATAAATTGCGAATGTAAAGTAAAATTTATTCTTCTTCGAGAAGGGCGATGCTAGAGGAAAGAGTTTCCGCAGTTTCAAATTCTTTCCATGAATGATAATGATCACCGATAGATTTAGGATAAGAAGAAAGCCCTCCCCATCTTTTCCAACCGCCCAATCCTGCATTATAAGCCAAAAGAGCATCTGTAGGAGATCCTGTTTCCTTCATCAGATCGTTCAAATAAAGAACCCCCATCTGCAGATTTGTATGAGTGTCGAATAAATCTTTTTTCTGAGAGTAAGGAATTCTTTTGGTTTTGGAAAGCCATTTGGCTGTGGCAGGCATGATTTGCATATAGCCCAAAGCCCCTTTGTGAGACTTAGCGGTTCTTTTGAATTGGGATTCGGTTTGTACCACACCGATGAGAAAAGCGACCTTATCTATTTTTTTCTCACCTGCGAAACGGGAATTTTTAGGAAATACCAAAAGATGAGAAGTGGTAAAAAGAGACTGTGCTAAGTTCTTTCTTTCGCTTCGAGAGAGAGAAGGACGGACTTTTCCGATATATTCTCCGATGCGAGCAATCTCTCGTTCTTGGGTTCTAAAATCGGATTCGGAACTGGTTTTTCCGTAGGATTCGAATAGAAAAAGGCAAAGAATCAATCCGTAAGAAAAGATTTTTACCGTTTTTTTGATTTTTTCAAATTTCATTTTTCGCTCCCGTTGTGCACCGCACAACGTTAGGACCAGTTTTTTATGCGACGCACAATCGTCCAGCACTTTAGTGCGGTGCACTATTCGCTTTTCTATCCTCTTTTTGTTTTTGATTTGCCCTCCCCTTCCAAATCGAGAAGATCTGAGCGAGGCAGAGCTTTGTTCCTAAACTTCTATAGTTTCTACTATTTTGGGCTCTGCCTGGTGAGTGCGACCGCCTTCCTGTATTTTTTCTCGGAAAGAAAGACTCTACCTCGGTCTTTTCTGGGATTTTTGACCTTTTTGGGCTGTTTGTTTCTTTGGTCCCTGACCTGGGCCATCTGCAATTCGTTTTTGAGTCCTTGGACCGCCTATGTATTCGTATTCTTAAAAAATCCTGCAGTCGTTTTTTTGGGAAATTCTCTCATTGCCACTGCATTTCATTTCCAAGGAGACAACTTCCCCCGACAGAGAGAAATCGTAGGCAGAATTTCTTTGGCCCTCACCCTGTTTGCCATTTTGGGGAACGGGGTCGGATTTTTTTTCAGAGAGATCAAATTCGAAACCAAGATGGAGTTCTATGTTCCGGAACAATCCAGCTCCCATTTTTGGGTACAGATGAGTATCATCATCATCGCATTGACTCTATGCATTCAATTGATCGCCACATTGACGGTTCTTACGATCAAACTCATCCACTCGAGCAGATCGATTCGGATCAAAATTAGAAACTTTCTTTTTGCGATCCTTGCGATTTTTTCCTTAGCCGTAGCAGATATGTTAGTCGATCTAGGCTACATAGAAAAAAGCACTTACCTATTCATCTTAACGAACGTCACGATCATAGCAGTGACTGTCATTATCCTTTCTTCCTTAAATCAGGAAAACATTCCTTCTACGGTCGGATTCAAAGTGATGACGTTTAATATTACTTTGATGTATCTCACTTTGTCCGTAATTGCAAACATTCTGTTCAATCGTTATAAAATCGATTTCCAAACGGATATGAACAGAGAACAGGAAATTGTTCGTTCTCAAATAGAAAGAAATAATTTTTATCCCATCATCTACCAATCCGATTTGGTGATCGATTTGGAAGCGAAACGATTTCGGATCAATAAACTGCAAAAACCTTATTCCGATCTGAAGATTCCTGCGATGGATTCCATACCTTTTTATGAATTCAGGATCTTCCAACTTTATCCCAATCCGGACGGTATTTTTTGGGTCAGCAGTTTTTATGCAAATAATACAAGTTTTATGACTGCAATCTCTTATAGAGATTATAGAAAAAACATAGAACCGATCGTGATTTGGCTCATCATCACTCTTCTCATTTCTCTTATGCTCGTTTTTTTACTTTATCCTTTGCTTCACAAAAAGAACATAGTTGAGCCTTTGAACCTGCTTTTGGACGGAATTAGAAAGATGCAGAAGGGAGACTTGGATGTTCGGGTAGAGGTTCTTACTCAGGATGAAATCGGGCAGATCACATCCAGCTTCAATCAGATGATCTATCGTGTGAAAACGTCTCATGACGATTTAGAACAGAAAATTCAAATGAGAACAGTAGAACTTCACGATAAACTCAAGGAACTGAAAGAAACCCAGTCCCAACTGGTTCTTGCGGAAAGAATGTCCACCTTGGGAAAGATCGCCGCAAGTGTTGCTCATGAAATTAACAATCCTTTGGCGGCAATCAAAGCCAGTGCAAGTTTCCTTAGATCCGAAACCGTTTTATCTCCTCCGTCTTCCGAAAAAGCACAAGATGCTACAAACATCCGTATTGCGAACGAACTGATTTTCGGAAACAAACCCAAATCGAATCTGGAAGGCGGTAAAAAAATAAAAAAGAAAAGGGAGATGGAACGTTTTTTCGAATCGCTAGATTATCTCGATCCTGCGGGGCTTGCGGATACTTGTTCCGATTTAGGAATCGAATCCATCGAAGAAGAACATAAAAGTTTATTTCAAACCGAAGCGGGCAAGGAGATATTCGTTCGAACTTTGGAAAGAGCTCAAGTCATGTTTCATCTTTCCATCATAGAGACCGCAGTCAAAAGAGCTTCGAAAATCGTATTTGCATTGAAACATTATTCCTATGCTGGTCCCAAAGAAAACAAGACCGTTTTTTCTTTGATGGAAGGAATCGACGCTGTGATCGTTATGTATTCCGCCACTTGGAAACAAGGAATCGAAATAGAAACGGAATATTCGGATGAAACCACTGTGCTAGGTTATCCGGACGAACTTGTCCAAGTTTGGACCAACCTCATTTACAATGCAGTGCAGGCCTGTCCGCCCCATAATGGAAAGATTAAGATCCAAGTCTCTCGAACGGATCGAGACGCTTTCGTTTCCATCCGGGACAACGGCAACGGAATCTCCCAAGAAAATTTGGATCTGATCTTCGAACCTTTTTTTACCACCAAAGAATTGGGAATGGGAACCGGGCTCGGCCTTCCCATTGTCAAAAAAATCATAGAAAATCATGAAGGGGAGATCTCTGTGGAGAGCCAGCCGGGAGATACGATCTTTCGGATCCGGCTTCCTTTGCACCTGTAGCGCCCTTTTACCCCACAGATTCGGCTTTTGCCCCTCCATATTTAACATCGTTATCTTCGATGGTGGCAAGGTTGTGAAAAATTTATGACATTTTTTAGAAAAATTCTTGCCTTATTTTTGCCAAGGATATAGAACATTTTAAACAATTCATCGGAGAACAGAAATGCAAAAGCGAACACTATTACTTGCACTCACTACTGCTCTGACCCTGGCATTCGCAGGTTCCATCAGCGCACAAACTTACACGGTCTTCATCCACGGAAAGTCTGGATCTAACCACAATGGGGTAGGTACCACAGACGTGAACAATTATTGGGGATCTTCTCATAACTCCGTATCCGGTTCTAAAATCTTCATCGGTTATGATGGAACTTCTGATCCAAGAACTTATGGATCTTCTCGTGCACAAACAAACATCACTACTGGACTCACAAACTACTGTAAAAACGGTAAATCTTGTAAAATCGTTTGCCACTCTGCAGGATGCTATGCAATCGAATATTGGTTGTCTAACCTCGGTGGAACTGCTTCCTCCAAAGGATTCAGCATCACAAAAGTAACTGCTCTTGCTGCTGCTTCCGGCGGATCTGAGCTTGCTTCTGCTCTCAATGGAATTACATTCGGTTTCGGTGGAAACGCAATGGATAAGTCCCTCATCGTAGGAACTGCTCGCGGCGCTTTCAACCACAACAACACTGGCGGAGTAGGTATCTACCACGTTCCTGGTTACAAAGGTATGATCGGTGCTTCTTTGATTCTTCCTGGTGAAGACGACTATGCGGTTGCTTACCACTCTTCTTGCGGTTACAACAAAGCAGGTGGTTTGGACAAATGCCAAGCTTCTCTCACTCAAAGTGAAGGAATCTGGCCTTTCAACTCCAACGTGACTTACACTCAATACTCAGGTCACTACAGAGCTCCTTCCTTGTCTGCAACTGGTTTGTATCTAAACCACTCTGAAATCAAGAACGAAGGCTGGAGATAGGATTCTCTTTTTAGTATCTCTATTTTCTCTCCAAAGAAGGTCAGCGGAAACGCTGGCCTTTTTTTTGCCTTAGTCCTCGCTTTGTAGGAACTCCTACAGCCCCACCTCTTCAACTCCCTCCCAATTCACATAAAAAACATATTTATAAAAAAAATTTGACACAATTGACGCATTTATCTATAATCAGCAAAAAAAATAACAAGGAAAATTGCAATGCGAAGTACAATTTTAGGAATGGTGACCATCCTTTTTGCCACTGGCCTCAGCGCCCAAACTTACACCGTGTTCATTCACGGAAAATCCGGCTCAAACCACAACGGGGTAGGTACCACAGATGTGAACAACTACTGGGGAACCTCTGCCAATACAGTATCCGGTTCTAAAATTTTCATCGGTTACGATGGAACTTCTGATCCAAGAACTTACGGAACTGCTCGTGCACAAACAAACATCACCACAGGACTCACGAACAATTGCAAAAACGGTAAGTCATGCAAGATCGTTTGCCACTCTGCAGGATGTTATGCAATCGAATATTGGTTGTCTAACCTTGGCGGAACCGCTTCTTCCAAAGGATTCAACATCACAAAAGTAACTGCTCTAGCTGCAGCTTCCGGCGGATCCGAACTCGCATCTGCATTAAACGGTGCCACTTTCGGTTTCGGTGGAAATGCAATGGATAAGTCCCTTATCGTAGGAACTGCTCGTGCAGCTTTCAATCACAACAACACTGGTGGAGTTACCATCAATCACGTTCCTGGTTACAAAGGTATGGCGGGACCTTCCCTTATCCTTCCTGGTGAAGATGACTATGCGGTTGCTTACCACTCTTCTTGCGGTTACAACAGAGCAGGCGGATTGGATAAATGCCAAACTTCTATCGTAAGCGGAAGTACCACATACACTCAATACTCCGGACACGTAAGAGCTCCTTCCCTCACAGCAGCTGGTCTTTATAAAAACCACTCTGAAATCAAAAATGAAGGAACTAGATAATCGGAAAACCGAACAACTTCTCTGATTGAATTTATTTTGAAAGGTCGGCAGGCACTCGCCGGCCTTTTTTTTGCCCTGATGTCTGCTTTTTTGTAGGAACTCCTACTCCCCTACCCCAAACCTCAAATTTGGAAATTTATTTCCGCCTTTTTTAAAAAAATGTTGCCACATTTGCAACATTTTCGTCTTATTTGAACAGAATACTCTTTCAGGAGAAAAAATATGCGCAGCATATTCACAGCACTGGCAGCCCTTCTGTTCACAGCAGGAATCAGCGCCCAAACTTACACCGTGTTCATTCACGGAAAATCAGGTTCAAACCACAATGGCGTAGGTACCACAGACGTGAACAACTACTGGGGAACTTCCACAAGTACAGTTTCCGGTTCTAAAATCTTCATCGGTTACGATGGGACTACTGACCCAAGAACTTACGGAACTGCTCGTGCACAAACAAACGTCACTACAGGGCTCACAAACTATTGCAAAGGCTCAAACTCTTGCAAAATCGTTTGCCACTCTGCAGGATGTTATGCGATCGAGTTTTGGTTATCCAACCTTGGCGGAACCGCTTCTTCCAAAGGATTCAACATCACAAAAGTGACTGCTCTAGCTGCTGCTTCCGGCGGATCCGAACTCGCATCTGCATTGAACGGTGCCACTTTCGGTTTCGGTGGAAATGCAATGGATAAGTCCCTTATCGTAGGAACTGCTCGTGCAGCTTTCAACCACAACAACACCGGCGGAGTAGGTATCTACCACGTTCCTGGTTACAAAGGTATGGCGGGAGCTTCTCTCATCCTTCCTGGTGAAGACGACTATGCGGTTGCTTACCACTCTTCTTGCGGTTACAACAAAGCAGGTGGTGTAGACAAATGCCAAGCTTCTCTTACACAAAGTGAAGGTGTTTGGCCTTTCAACTCCAACGTCACTTACACTCAATTCACAGGTCACTACAGAGCGCCTTCTTTGACTGCGACAGGATTATATCTAAATCACTCTGAAATCAAGAGCGAAGGATATCGTTAAGATCTAATTTCTCATTTCTGAAGAGAAAGCCCGAACGAAAGGTTCGGGTTTTTTTATACCTTTCTTTCTCTTTTCAATCCGGGAACACCTATCATCCAATAATATAACACAGGCACTGCGAATCTACTCAATAGAGTCGCTGCAATTTCACCAAACATCAAAGATACGGCAAGACCTTGAAAGATAGGATCGAACAACATCACGAACGAGCCTACAACGACTGCAGATGCAGTCAAAAGCATCGGACGAAACCGGATCACTCCCGCTTGAATCACCGCTTCCTTTAAAGGAATTCCTTTCGCAATTTCTTCCTCGATAAAATCCACAAGCAGGATCGAATTTCGAACGATGATCCCCGCTCCTGCAATAAAACCGATCATAGAAGTGGCGGTAAAATAAGCGCCAGTCAACCAATGCCCAGGCAGGATTCCGATCAAAGAAATAGGAATCGGCGCCATAATCACAAGAGGAACCGAATAACTTTTAAACCAACCCAATACCAAAACATAAATCAAAATCATCACGACGGCGAAAGCGGAACATAAATCCCGAAACACTTCATAGGTGATGAACCATTCCCCGTCCCATTTTATGACAGGAGCGGATAAATTCCAAGGAACATCCGCAGTTCTTGTTTCATATTGGATCTTCGGACCGATCTTTAACATTCCGTAAACGGGAGCTTCTTCTTTCCCGGAAAGTTCCGCAGTCACATAAGAAACAGGTCTCAGATTTTTTCGAAATAACACTTTGTCTTTAGTAAAATAAGATTCTCCTAATACGGAATCCGCAGAAATGCTTCCGGCCTCCATGGAATTCAGACTTATATTTCGGAAAGGGAATTTTGAAGAACGTTCTTCTTGAGACAAAGATAAAACGACAGGTATTTCTTCCGGTTCCGATACATCCGCCAAACTCAAAATAGATGATTCAGAAAATAAAAATTTACCGGAATGAGAAAAATCGAACGCTTTGACTCCGAAAAATCCGGCACGAAAATAATCGATGGGATACACTCTTTTTTCTCTGCCCTCTCGATAACTAGAATCCAAATCGACAACACTCTCTTCCTGCGAAAATACTCCATAAACATGTCGAGCAGCAATCTCTCTTTCCTTAGGTTCGTTTGCATACACTTCCGCAACCAAAGTCGCCATCACAGGAGGGCCGGGAGGAATCTCTAAAATCTTCGTCACCGCCTTTGTTTCTTTCCCGAAAGAAACAATCACAGGACGTAAAGATTCTATAATTTCATGACTAGATTGTTTGCGATCGTCTTTATGTTTCAGTACAACGTGTAGATCGTTTTTATATTCTTCGTTCCTTAAGAAAGAATGTTTCACCATTCCGGAAAAAGAGAAAGGAGCAGGTTCTCCCGCAAAGATCTGTATCTTAGTGACATTCTCATTCGCCAAAAGTTTTCGGACTAAAGCTTGGGACTTCGCAATTCCTTCGGACAAAGGAGTATCAACAGGATAATCGATCAAAATCTGAAATTCCTCCTTATTATCAAAAGGGAGCATCTTAACTTTTACCCATTTGAATCCTAAAAAACCGAATGAAACGAAAAGAAGCAGAATCGAAACCACGCCGAAGATAAGGGAATTTTTACCGGAGAACAAAAGTTTGTTGGATATAAGAATATAAATGGAATCCAATCGAGAGTGCTGAGGATTGTTTTTTTCTCCTTCCGTTCTTTTCAAAAACCGAAGGCTCGCCCAAGGAGTGATGATAAAAGCGACAATCAAAGAGATCAACATTGCAAGACTGGCACCTACAGGAATCGGTTTCATGTAAGGACCCATCAGACCTCTTACGAAAGCCATAGGAAGAATGGCAGCGATCACGGTAAATGTAGCTAAAATCGTAGGATTCCCGACTTCGGCAACTGCTCGTAATGTGATCGAGCTTATTGAGGAAAGGGGATCTTCTTTCAGACGCCTCTCTACATTCTCAACAATTACGATCGCATCATCCACTAAAATCCCTATTGAAAAAATCAATGCGAACAAGGTGACACGGTTCAAACTATAACCTAAAAAATAATAAAGGGCGAGAGTTAAAGCTAAAGTCACGGGGATCGCAATCGCAACTACGAACGCTGCCCTTCCTCCCATCCAAACTGCGATCAAAACGGAGACGGAAATTGTAGCAATAAACAAGTGTTCAATGAGTTCTTTGGACTTGTCCTCAGCACTACTTCCGTAATTACGAATGACGGACATCTTTACGTCTTCTGGTAGCCCTTGTCGGAACGATTCCGCCCTTTCTAAGATTTGTTCAGCCAAAACAACCACGTTCGTTCCCTTTCTTTTTGCAAAGGAAAGTGTGACCGCATTTTTGGGAGTGTTTCCAAATTGTTTATCATACAGTAACAAGTATTTGGTTCTTTCTTCCGGTCCTTCCTCAACGGAAGTTACGTCCCCCAAACGGACGACTCTCCCTCCTCTTTGTGCCACAGGAAGATGTTTTAATGTCACTGCGTCTCGAATGCGCCCTCCTACATCCACATCAAACACCTGGGATTCGGACCAATTTTTTCCTGCGGGAAGAAAACTGTCCTGACTCTCCAAACCAGAAACGACCGCAATAGGATCGACTCCGAAAGATTTCATCCGCACTGAATCCATAATCACACGGATCCAGTTTGGAAAGATCGGGAGTGGAGCTGAGTTCTCTAGCTAAGGGAGAAATCATGGAGCGAAGACGATAATCATCGGTAGAATCGGAGCTGAAACTAATGCTCAAAAAAGGAACATCATCGATCGAATAGGAAGTCACTGACGGCTGCAATACGTTTGAAGGAAGAGAGTTTCTAACTTCCATTAGTTTATGATGAATCTTCAATAAGGACGATTCCGTTTCTTCTCCTACCTTAAATCGAACCGTGATGAGAGAAGAATGCCATCTGCTGCTTGAATAAACATACTCAACACCATCCAATCCCCAGACACTCCTCTCCACTACCTCGGTCACCTTACGTTCCATCTCTTCCGGAGAAAACCCCCAAGCAGACAATTGAATGTCTATCATAGGAACATTGATTTGAGGCTCCTCCTCTTTAGGAGTCATGATGATCGCTAAAAAACCCACGACCAAACTAACAAAGATGATTACCGGAGTTAATTTAGAGTCTAAAAAAATTTCTGCAAGTTTTCCTGCAAAACCCATTCGGATAGAATCATTTTTTTTCATGGATTGATTCCTTTTGGCGAAACATATACTGTTCCGTTCTTACCTGCAGCAAACCGAGCTCTACTTCCAATAAACGAGAATAAGTATCCGCAGAGCGGTTCAAGGCTTCCGCAAACTGCATGGCATTCACATTCCCGTTTTGATACAGCTTAAGCATATATTCGTTTTGTTCTTCCTGGTATCTCACGGAATCGGAGATTAACGAATAACTTTCCTTCAACGAAATTTCCTGCCGATTGAGAGATTTGATCTTCAGATCTTCCTGTTTTTTCAATTCTTCCAGCTTTTGCCGGAAAGCATAAGCGTTGAGTTTCGCCTCCTCTACAACACCTTGGTCCTTAGGATGATAGAGATTCATCTGTAGATATACTCCTGCATTATAGGCGGATTGAGTGTTTCTGCTTCCTCCGTAAGTGTTCGTCTCCGAATAAAGCCCGAACTTGGGAAGGAATTTGGACATCTCCAAATCGGATTTGATCTCTTCCCCTTCCGCATAATGAGTCATAGATTTGCTGAAATTCGATTCATCCGATTCTCCCTTTGGGAAATATTTTTCCATGAAGGAAAAAAGATTTTCATCCTGCAAAAAAAGATCGGAAGAAGACATTCCGGATAAAACGGATAAATTCTCCTTCCATTCATACAAACGAGCGTTTGCCTCGGATATCATCGAAGACAATCGATGATCCAAATTTTTAAGAGCCAAATAACCGGAATAACCGACCGGATTCGATCTATGCCGCAGTCCGTAACTTTGCAAAAATCGAACATTCGCTTTTTTGGTGTCTTCCAGCTTTTTTAAATAATCGTTTACGGACTGAATCCCTCTATATAAATAACCCGACCGGGAATATTCCTTATCCTTCACGGATTCTTTTTCCAAGAATAAAGCAGTCGTTTTTTTATCTTGTATGCGTCTGAGATTCTCTCCAGCACCTCCCTCATACAAAGGCAAATCAAGTCCTAAAGCGGCTTTGGAATAGGTATTGTAACCGGGATCGTTCAATTGATCCTTAGCGAATACGTTCATTGTGTCCGAATTGAGATTCGTATATGGTTGGTTATTCGAATCTAGGAAATTTCCGGGCCTTGTTCTCATCGATTGAGTGGAAAAATCGGATTCGGTCACCGATCTCTGTCCCAATTTCCCCATAAAATTCAAACCGGGATCATTCGTACGATACGTGCGAACGTCCGCATAAATGCGAGGAAGCCAATGTTGATCACTTCTGGACTTAGCGATTTCAGAAGCCTTCCATTCGGAATGTTTCGCCTTCTGAGCGGAAGAATTTTCCAAAACTCGATTCCAAAGTTCGGAAAACTCGATCGGCTCAGAAAAAAGAAATCCAGGAAAGAGCATATAACAAAGAATAACAGAAATCAGTGGCCGAATCGTGATCTTATTTTTTAGGTTCAAACCCTAGTTTGGCTAAAATCACAGCCATCGGGCAAAATCCTGTGAAAGAAAAAAGAATCAAATTAAAGCCGACAAGCAGATTCAATAGAAACCACCACTGCGACAGATACAAACCCAGACCGAGTCCGATTAAACCAATCGCTCCTGCGATCAAAAATAGAACTCTTTCCAGATGCCAAACTTTAGTAGACGCAATATACATACTATACCCCCTATGGTATATCATTTATACAGGATACCGCCGGGGGTATATAAATCGTCAAGAAAAAACGAAAAGA
>VFQU01001790.1_pt1 | contig 11591 bp, 19 predicted proteins | sample 3512311 | NCBI WGS metagenome assembly VFQU01 (sample SAMN10412377, study PRJNA504923) | tailings metagenome | isolation source: Relicate 3 Philex TSF3 active mining site | place: Philippines: Tuba, Benguet | collected 2017-08-29 | reverse complement strand
GCAGCGGTGCGGCTGGCTTCGAAAGCGCCGATCGCCTCGCCGCGCGCCATGGTCAACGCCACTTCATCCAGCCCGTTCAGCAGGCAATGGCGGCGGAAAGCATCGAGTTCGAAGGCGAAGCGATCCTGATGATCGCTGGTCACTGTCATCGTTTCCAGGTCAACGTCAATCGTGCCGCCTTCGCGTGCCACTGCTAGCAGGCGGTCGATGGCGGCTTGCGGCAGCACCACCGGCAGGATGCCGTTTTTCACGGCGTTGCCTGAAAAAATGTCCGAGAAACTGGGTGCGATCACGACGCGGATACCGAGATCGAGCATCGCCCATGCGGCGTGTTCGCGGCTGGAACCGCAGCCGAAATTATCGCCCGCAATGAGGATCGGTGCGCCTGCATAGGCGGGATCATCGAACAGATTGCCGTCCTCGGCACGGATTGTCTCGAAGGCGCCGCGCCCCAGCCCTTCGCGGGTGATGGTTTTCAGCCAGCGGGCCGGGATGATGATGTCGGTATCGATATTCTCGAGTCCGAGCGGAATGGCGCGCCCGGCGACGTGTTTCAGCGGCTCCATCGCAGCAGCGCTCCTCAATCCGTTTGCGGCGGTTCGCCCGAAGGGATCATGGGCGGCTTTTTGGCAGGGTCAGGCTTCTTGAGGAAGCGCTTGCCCGCATAAAGCAGCGCGGCGGCCACCGCGGCCGATCCGATCGCGGCGGCGGTGGCTGCGGCTGTCTTGTTGCCGGAGGTTTTCCTGGTGGGTTTGTCGCTCATGCCATTCTCATGCGCTTCGCGCGCGCGGGTTGCAAGAGGCGCGCGTCAGGTGAGCTGGCGCACATCGGTGAGCCGCCCGGCCACAGCGGCAGCCGCCGCCATCGCCGGGCTGACAAGATGCGTGCGCGAGCCGGGGCCCTGGCGGCCGACGAAATTGCGGTTGCTGGTCGATGCGCAGCGTTCGCCCGGCGGCACCTTGTCGGGGTTCATGCCAAGGCAGGCCGAACAGCCCGGCTCGCGCCATTCGAAGCCCGCTGCGGTGAACACCTTGTCGAGCCCTTCGGCCTCGGCCTGCCGCTTGACGAGGCCCGAGCCCGGCACGACAATCGCCCAGCGCACATTATCAGCCTTGCGGCGACCTTTGAGCACGGCGGCAGCGGCGCGCAGGTCTTCGATGCGGCTGTTGGTGCAAGAGCCGATAAAGACATTCTCGATGGCGACGTCGCTGATCGGGGTGCCGGGGGCAAGGCCCATGTAATCGAGGCTCTTTTGCGCGGCGATCCGCTTGGCCTCGTCGGCGAAATCTTCGGGGTGCGGCACGCAGCCGTTGATGGGGATGACATCTTCGGGGCTGGTGCCCCAGGTAACGCTCGGTTCGACGGCGCTGGCATCAAGGCTGACGCTTTTGGCAAAGGCCGCGCCTTCATCGGTGTGGAGCGTGCGCCAATAGGCGATCGCCGCATCCCAGTCCGCGCCCTTGGGTGCAAGCGGGCGGCCCTTGAGATAGGCGAAGGTCGTCTCGTCCGGCGCGATCAGGCCCGCGCGTGCGCCAGCCTCGATGCTCATGTTGCAGACAGTAAGGCGCTCCTCGATGCTCATGCTCTTGAACACCTCGCCACGGTATTCGATGACATAGCCCGAACCGCCCGCCGCGCCGATCTGGCCGATGATGTGGAGGATGAGGTCCTTGGCCGTCACCCCCGGCCCGAGCGCGCCTGTCACCCGCACTTCCATCGCTTTGGATTGCTGGAGCAGCAGGGTTTGCGTTGCCAGCACATGTTCAACTTCGCTCGTTCCGATGCCGAAGGCGAGCGCGCCGAGGCCGCCGTGGCAAGCGGTGTGCGAATCGCCGCACACGATGGTGGTGCCCGGCAGCGAGAAGCCCTGTTCCGGCCCGACCACATGAACAATCCCCTGTTCGGGCGCGGCTGCATCAATATAGCGGATGCCGAATGCGGGTGCGTTCTTCTCGAGCGCGGCCAGTTGGCTGGCGCTTTCGGCATCGGCAATCGGCAGGCGCTTGCCATCGCTTCCGATGCGCGGCGTGGTCGGCAGGTTGTGATCGGGCACCGCCAGCGTCAACTCGGGGCGGCGCACCCGGCGGCCCGAAACCCGCAGCGCTTCAAAGGCCTGCGGGCTGGTAACCTCGTGCACGAGATGGCGATCAATATAAATGAGCGCGGTGCCATCCTCGCGCTGTTCGACCACATGGGCATCCCAGATCTTTTCATACAGAGTGCGCGGACGAGAGGCCATGGCGGTTCGCTTCCTTGTGAGAACACGCGCCTTAGCGAGGAACGAGGCAGCGTTGCAAGATTATCGCAGTGCAGCGCGGTTTGGTCATGGAAAATCCACAATTTGTGCGCTAACTTACAAATATGTCAGTCGATCGGCCCCCAAACTCTCCCGCCAGCTTTGCCCATGCCATCACGGTCGAACCGGCGGACATTGATTTCATGGGCCACGTCAACAATGCGCGCTATCTCAATTGGGTGCAGGATGCGGTGCTGGCGCATTGGAACAAGCTGGCGCCTGCCGAAGATGTGACGAGCAAGGCGTGGGTCGCATTGAAGCACGAGATTACCTATCGCAAGCCTGCGTTCCTTGAGGATGATGTAATCGCGCAGACTGTGCTGGAAAGCTTCAACGGCGCGCGCGCGTTCTATCACACCGTGATCAAGCGCGGCGAGGAGGTGCTGGCCGAAGTCAAATCGAGCTGGTGCTGCATCGATGCCGAAACCCTGCGTCCGGCGCGCATTGGGGAGCACTTGCGCGAATTTTTCTTCCCCGCCGACGAATGAGCCCGGCGGCGATGATGCCGCGTCATCCTGTCGAGGTGAACACCCCAGCCCGCCAAGCGCAAGTGCAAGGGGCTGAAAGGCCTTGCCGAGCGCGCTGCGGGCCTGTGCGAATGATCTGAGCCTTGCGGCTTTTCGCAGCCGCGCTTTGCGCAAACGCAATTGCAGCACGTCCGCAAAGGCGTATAGGCAACCTTGTGACGGCTTCTTGCGTATATCCCTGAGATGGATCAGCCCTTTACCCTTCCCGCGCGCCAGGCGCAGGGCGCGATCGGCGCAGGCCTTGCCGCGCTGATCGCGGGCGGCTGGCTCGGCATCCATTTCTGGGGGATGTTCGGCTTCACGCTCGATTGGCTGAACTGGCCTTTCGCCCTCGCGCTGGCGATGGTGCAATGCTGGCTTTCGGTCGGCGCCTTTATCGTGTGCCATGATGCGATGCACGGCAGCCTGATCCCTGGCCGCCCGCGCATCAATTCGGCGATCGGCGCGGTCTTGCTGGCGCTTTATGCAGGCTTTGCCTGGAAGCAGCTGCGCGATGCCCATTTCGCCCATCACAAGCTGGCGGGGCGCGCGGGCGATCCCGATTTCGACGAGCATAACCCGGATGATTTCTGGCGCTGGTATGGCACGTTCTTCCGGCGCTATTTCGGCTGGCGCTCGCTGGTGTTCGTGCACACTGTCGTGGGCATCTACTGGCTGGTGCTGGATGTGCCGATGGTGCAAATCGTGTTGCTTTATGGCCTTCCGGCGCTCGGTTCGTCGCTCCAGCTGTTCTATTTCGGCACCTTCCGTCCGCATCGCCACCTGCGCGGCGCGGATGCGGCCGACTTTGCCGATCAGCACAACACCCGGAGCGACGATTTCGGCGTGCTCACCAGTCTCGCAACCTGTTTCCATTTCGGCTATCATCTCGAACATCACCGCCGCCCCGACGTGCCGTGGTGGGCGCTGCCGGGCGCGCGCCGCGCCGGTGTGGGCGAGAGCAGCCCTAGGGCCATGGAGGTGGCCGCATGACCTGGTTTGAAGTCTTCCTCACTGTGATGTCCTCGCTCATCGGTATGGAGCTGTTCGCTTGGGTGGCGCACAAATATATCATGCACGGCTGGGGCTGGGCATGGCACCGCGATCATCACGAGCCGCATGATAATGTGCTGGAAAAGAACGACTTGTTCGCAGTCGTCTTCGGCACGATCAATGCCGCGATGTATATCTACGGCGCGCTCTACTGGGATTGGCTGTGGTGGTTTGCGGTGGGCATCACGCTGTATGGCGTGATCTACACGCTGGTGCATGATGGCCTTGTCCACCAACGCTATTGGAAGTGGGTGCCGCGCAAAGGCTATGCCAAGCGGCTGGTGCAGGCGCACAAGCTGCACCATGCCACCATCGGCAAGGAAGGCGGGGTGAGCTTTGGCTTTGTCTTCGCGCGCGATCCGGCCAAGCTCAAGGCCGAACTGAAAGCGCAGAAGGACGCAGGCCTTGCGGTGGTGCGCGATTCTGCGGGCGCGGGCGAGTTCGAAACGGTGGGGCGCAACCTTTAGCCGTCAGCCGCCGCCGAATTGCGTGATGCTGAGGTTGTTGCCTTCAGGATCGTGAAACCAGGCAATCCGGGTGCCTGATCCGGGATCGGTCCAGACCCCGCGCGCATCCTGTCCAAAACCGTCATAGATGGCGAAGGCAACGCCTTTGGCTGCGAGCGCATCGACCGCCGCCGCGATATCGGCAACCATCCAGCCGAGCACAGTATGCGGTCCCGGCTGGTGGCCGTCCACTTGGGTGAGGCGCAGCATCGTGCCCGCCAGATCGTAAGTGATCGCGAAAGCATCCGCGCCCGTTTCGGCAAGGCCGAGCGTATCGGTGTAAAAGCCGCGCGCTGCGGCCATATCGGCGGTCAGGATGAAACAGACAGGCGGTGCGGCAGCAAGCATGGCAGCGGGTCCTCTCCCCAGCGGCGCGTCCCGTAAGATAGTTTACACCTTTAGCGCCCGTTCTGCCAGCCTTTCAGGCAGCCGCCGCGATGCGCCCGGCGTGCTGCTTTACCAGCGCGATCATGTTGGGCACGCCCTGCGTGCGGTTGCTTGAAAGCTGGTTTTTAAGGTCAAACGGCGCGAGCGCGCTCATCACGTCCATCGCGGCGACTTCGGCGGCGGGCTTGTCCTGCACGGCCGCAATCACCAGTGCGACGATGCCCTTGGTGATGGCGGCATTGCTGTCAGCAAGGAAGTGGAGGCTCTCGCCTTCTTGCGAGGCGGGATAGACCCACACGGCGGCCGAACAGCCGCGCACCAGCGTCGCATCGGTTTTCAGCGCATCGGGCATCGGCTCAAGGCTGCGGCCGAGTTCGATCAACAGGCCATAGCGATCATCGCCGTCGAGGAATTCATATTCCTCAAGAATGTCGGAAAGGGTGCGCATCGCGCTCACTTAGGCAGCGCGGGCGGCTGAGGGAAGGGGCAAATCGCAGGTTTCAGCCCGTCAATCCGCCGGGGCGGGTGAAGGCGTGCCAGATCACGTAAAACCAGCCGAAAAAGCCGTGCAGGATGGCCCACAGGATCGACTTGTTGACGCTCCAGCTGATCGCCACGGCAATCGCGGTGCCGAGGCCGATTCCCGCCTGTGTTGCGGTATCGCGCGCGCCGCTCACAATTCGACCCCGCTGGCGATGGCTTCAAGCTTGCGGATGCGTTCCTTGAGATCAGCCAATTCGATGCGCGCCGTGCCAAGGCCGCGCGCTTCATCGGGCTCGGCGCTGCTGCTGCGCGGCTGGCCCAGTTCCTCGCGCTTCAATTCCAGCCAGCCCTGCCAGGCCTTGAGCAGAGCCGAGGCGACCACGATGAGACCGACGAGGCAGGTGCCCGCTGTCACAAGGGCGGGGTCAAGAAGGGGCGTAATCATTCGCTCTGTTCCTCCCTTGCTGCGGGCAGCTCCCGCAGCGCTTCGATCTCAGCGGCAATCCGCGCGCGCTCGCGCGCGTCGCTGGTGTTGCCATCGGTGGCGATGCGTTCCAGCACCTTGATGCGTTCACGCAGGTCGGCAAGTTCGCGGCGCGCCGCTTCCAGTTCGGCGGTGCTGCGGGCGTCGTCGCGCGGGGATATCTTCTGATTGCCGTCCTCGTCAGTGACGATCCCTGCGCGCGCGCGGGCAATCTCGACGATCCCCCAGATCACGATGCCCACCAGCGCCACGATAGCCCAGCTGCTCATCACGCCTCGCCCTTGTCCTTCAGACCCGCCAGCGCGCGATCACGCAGCGCGTCGATCTCAGCGCCGAGATGGTAGCCGCCATCGGTGACGATGCGCTCCACATTGGCCATGCGGTCCTTGAGGCTGCCGAGTTCAGCGCGCAGTTCCGCGTTTTCCTGAGTGAGCAGGGTCACGCGCTGGGCGTTCTGCGCATCCGAGCCGGGCTTCAGCGACTGGCCCCACATGCCTTCGAGCGGATAGCCGTTCTTGATCTTCATGCGGGTGGTCTGGAACGAGGCGAGGATGCCCATCGCTCCCAGCACAAAGCCGCCGGTGATGATCCACCCCAGGTAAGGGAGAAAATCCGCCGCTTGCATCACGCGCGCTCCTTGCCGATGGCGGGGCCGATCGCCGGGGTATCGCGCAGTGCTTCGATTTCGGCGCTGAGCGAATAGCCGCGGTCGGTCACGATCTTTTCGAGCACGATCATGCGATCCTGCATGGCATCGAGCTTTTCGTTGAGTTCACGGTTCTCCGCCTTGAGGCGCAGATTTTCGGCATTGGCGGCCGGTTCGACCTTGCGGCCCCAGGAGTCCTCCAAAGCATAGCCATATTTGGCGCGGATCCAGTTGTTGATCAGCCAGCCGCCGATGGCGACCACCGTGACAAGCGCAATAATCACGGTTTTTTCAGCTTCCATCACACGCGCTCCTTGTTCTGCTTGTTGCGATTGTTCTGAAGGTCAAGCGGCACGCCCGCGCCTTGTTCATCGACCCGGCGGGTATCGCGCAGCGCTTCGATCTGGGTTGCAATATCATAGCCGCGATCGGTCACGATGCGTTCGAGCACCTGCACCCGGTCTTCCAGCCGCTGGATCTGGCTGGCATATTGCGCGGCCTTTTCGGCGGTCTGCTCGGCCGTGGCGCTGGCCGTGAGTTGCGCGATCTTGAGCTGGGTCTTGGCTCTGATCGCAATGATCGGAATGCTGCATCCCATAATGATCCCTGCGATCGGAATGAGAAATCCAAGTTCCATGGTTCACCCCCTTCTTCCGCAGCTCAGCGCAGCCGCTCGATTTCGGCGGTCAGGCGCGGATTGCTGCTGACATAGTGGCTTTCCACTGCGGCGAGCCGGCGATCGATATCGCGGAAGCTTGAGCGAATCTCGCGGGCGGTGCGCCGCGGGCTCTGACGGACGCCCTGCCAGTATTTCTGTTCGCTTTCATCGCGGTAGAGATAGGGCGGCTTCTTGTTGAGCAGCAGCCCGGCGACGAAATAGGCCAAGATCGTGATGCCGCTCAGCATGAAGATCGAAAGAAACGCCGCCATCCGCACCCAGAACACATTGATCCCGGTATAATCGGCAATCCCGGCGCATACGCCCATCAATTTGGCATTGTGCTTGTCGCGGTAAAGCGTGGTGCGGGGGCTGTTCATGCTCTCGTTCCCTTCTTTTCGGCGATCAGTTGTTCAAGTTCGCGCAGGCTCTCGTTGTCTTCGGCGTGATCGGCCATGAGGCGGCGCGCCGGGGTAAAGCCGGGGTCGTCGCTTGCCACCAGCCGTTCGACGGTTTCCATCCGCTGATCGAGCCGCTTGGCCAGGTTGTAGAGTTCCTCCAGCAGCACTTCGTCATCGGTGGTGATGGTGGCAGCGGTTTTCCATTTGGTGACATAGTGGAGGATCACCCACGGCAGGCCGATGAACAGCGTTGCAACGACAAAAACTACTTCGGCATCCATGACCTATTCCCCCTTGGTATCGTCGCTCTTGCCGAGCGCTTTCTTCATTGCCTCAAGTTCGTCATCGATCGCGTCGGCGCCTTCGAGCGCGGCGATTTCATCGGCAAGGCTTGGGCTGGCACTTTCCGCGATGCGCAGGGCATCGGCGCGGCCTTCGGCATAATCGACCCGGCGTTCGAGCTGGTCGAAGCGGGCAAGCGCTTCGTCGGTGCGCTCGGTCGAAAGCAGCGTGCGCAGCTTCACGCGGTTTTCCGCGCTTTCAAGGCGCGCGGCAATCGCGGTCTGGCGGCTGCGGGCCTCGCGCAGGCGGTGCTGGAGCTTCTGGATATCATCCTCGTAAGCGCGCAGCGCATCGTCGAGCACTGCGATTTCGGTTTTCAGTTGATCGGCCATGTCGGCCGCCTTCTTCTTTTCGACGAGCGCGGCACGGGCGAGATCCTCGCGGTCCTTCGACAGGGCTAGCTGGGCTTTTTCCGCCCAATCGGCCTGAAGCCGGTCGAGCTTGACGCAGTGGCGGTGCATTTCCTTCTGATCGGCAATCGTGCGCGCCGCGCTCGCACGGACTTCAACCAAGGTCTCCTCCATTTCGAGGATGATCATGCGGATCATCTTGGCCGGATCATCGGCCTTGTCGAGCATGTCGTTGAAATTGGCGGCAATGATGTCGCGGGTGCGGCTGAAAATGCCCATGAAGGCTACTCCATCAAGAAAGGATGCGGCGCGTTCGCCTGCGGTGGCGGAACCGGGGCGAGTTTGCGTCGGAGTGGGGCTGCGACGCAAGGCCTCGATTTCCTCGTCGAGCCGCGAAATACGGCCCAGGCCGGGGTGCGCGGGGTGGGCCGGAGCATCGGATGCGGGGGGCGTGCGCTCCGGCCCGAGGGGATCGTGGTTGCTCATGCGATTTCCATGATGGCGCTGGTGGTGAGCAGCGTGGTGGCGGGGCTGGCGGCGCTGGCTGCACCCGGCACGATCTGCGAGGTGAGCGCGATCATCAGCACCATGGCAGCAATGCTCGCAAGCGCGGCATGGCCGAGCTTGGTCTGCCAGAAGCCTTGAGCGGTATTGTTGCGGTTCAGCATGGTGGGTCTCCCCGGTTGAAATTGGGTTACGCAGGATCTTGTGCAACCGCCGTGCCAAACGCGAAAAGTCCCGGAAATCCGCCATTTTTGCGCTATGAGGTGGTCGACTGTGTGGTGCCTATTGCCAATGCTTGGTGAAATTCACTATAGCTTGGCGCATGAAGCGCGAGAGTCATTTCATTGGCCAGTCAGGTGCCTTTCTCGACGCGGTCGAGCGCGCCAGCCGCGCGGCGGTGATGAACCGTCCGGTGCTGGTGATCGGCGAGCGCGGGACGGGCAAGGAGCTGATCGCCGAGCGCCTGCATCGCCTTTCCAGTCGGTGGGACGAACCGCTCGTCACGATGAATTGTGCAGCCTTGCCCGAAACGCTTATTGAGGCGGAATTGTTCGGTCACGAAGCGGGCGCTTTCACCGGCGCGACCAAAGCGCGCGCGGGCCGGTTTGAAGAGGCTGACAAGGGCACCCTGTTCCTCGATGAGCTTGGCACCCTTAGCATGGGCGCGCAGGAACGGCTGCTGCGCGCGGTCGAATATGGCGAGGTGACCCGCATCGGCGCCTCGCGCCCGATCCGGGTCGATGTGCGGATTGTTGCTGCCACCAATGATGATCTGCCGGGGCTTGCATCGAGCGGCGAATTTCGCGCTGATCTGCTTGATCGCCTCAGTTTCGAAGTGATCACGCTTCCCCCCTTGCGGGTGCGCGAGGGGGACATCGGCGTGCTGGCCGAACATTTCGGGCGGCGCATGGCTGCCGAGCTGGGCTGGGATGGCTGGCCCGGTTTTGCGCCGCATGTCATGGCTGCACTTGAGGATTATGTCTGGCCCGGCAATGTGCGCGAGCTTCGCAATGTGATCGAGCGCGCGGTCTATCGCTGGGACGACGCGCGTGAGCCCATCGCCCATGTCCAGTTCGATCCCTTCGACAGCCCGTGGCGACCGCGTCTGCCTGAGCATCGCCGGCCTGCCGCGCCCGCTGCTGCCAGTCCCGCGCCCATCGGGCGGCCCGTGCCGCTTGGCGATGATGTGGACAGCATTACCGATCTGCGCGCGGCGGTAGATGCGCATGAACGCGCCATTCTGGTGCATGCGCTGGGCAAGCATCGCTGGAACCAGCGCCAGACCGCGCGTGCCCTGGGGCTGAGCTATGATCAGCTGCGGCACGCGATCCGCAAGCACGCCATCCTTGAGGATCAGGACAGCGCCTGAGGCTTGTCCCCGGGTTCGGCGATTTCACCAGCCGCCCTTTCAACCCTTTGCCAACGATCTTAGTGATCGCCCTGTCGGTCTTGGTGCCCAAGGGTCGCGGGCCTTGATCAAGCGGATATGATTTCGGGATATGCAATCGGCAGATCACCCTCGCGGACATGCACCCGACGCGAACGGCGCCCGTGCCTTTGCATGTGCGCCGGATTAACGATAAAATCGCCTTGGGTCGCGCCACTGACTCGGGCGAATCGACGGGGCCATGTTGCGTTGCCCCAGCGATGAAGGTCGGCTCCGAACAGGGCGTCCGCTTGTCCAGTCTCGAGGGTTCCAAGCCAATCCCGTCCAAGGTGGGCCGCCGTGCGGCGCCGCGGCTGCGGCTCAGCTTGCCCGGGCAGCTGGTCGCGGTTGAGCGGGTGCACCGCTGCATCCTGCTCAATCTTTCGCGCACCGGCGCGCAGGTGGCGATCCTCGATGCGCTGCGCGAAGGCGAGGGCGCGATCCTGAAATGCAGCGTGATCGATCATTTCGGGGTCGTCACGCGCAGCGAATTCGGGCTCAATGCTATCGAATTCGATGAGCCGCTGACCGATGCGCAGGTGATCGACATCCGCCATTATCACGAGAATTTCGAGGAGCGCGAGCGGCGCGCCCTGATTGAGACTGCCCGCAAATGGGTGAACGGCGAGACGGACGATGATCGCGCGATCTAGCCGTGGCCGGCCATCTGACGGGTATTGTCGAATCCCAGAATTGTTGAATCCCAGAATTGTGTCCAGGTTGGCCTGTCGCAAATTGGCGCGCCTATGCCGTGGATTACGAAATGGCCGAAAGACGGGCGTTTCGCCAGCATGTGCGCAACCGGGTGATGGGCGGGGTCTGATCCGGCGGCGGGGCAGGTTTGTTCTTGCCAACGGGAACGGCTTCGACTACACGACCTGTCAATCCCGACATTGTTGAGACAAGGTTTGGATGCTGGCGCCCCCGGGGGCCGGCCCCATTGCTTGTTTCCGCGACGCAGGCGGGACATTGTATCCCTACGCAGGAACCCTTTTGGTCGATATTGCGCGCCTTACCCGATTGATCGAACCCGAAGCTGCAGCTTTGGGCTTTGAACTCGTGCGCGTGGCGATGATGCCTTCCGAGGCGGGGGACGGAGCGCAATCCTTGCAGATCATGGCCGAAGACCCGGCAACCGGCCAGCTGGTGCTCGATCAGTGCGCTGCGTTGTCGCGCCGGGTGTCCGATGCGATCGATGCGGCCGAGGAAGCGGGCGAAGTTCTAATCGCAGAGGCGTATCACCTCGAAGTGTCATCGCCCGGAATTGATCGCCCGCTGACCCGGCCCAAGGATTTTGACAATTGGGCGGGGCACGAAGCGCGCATTGTCATGGAAAAGGGCTACACTGGCCAGCGCGTCAACAAGGGCGTGCTGGGTGGGCTGGAAGGGGATGCCGCCCTTATGACCGAGGTCAAGGCTGGAAAGGTCAGATTGCCGCTCGGTAAAATCCATTCGGCGCGGTTGGTGTTTACCGACGCGCTAATTGCCGCGACGCGGCCGCTCGATACCAGCGGCGCCGCAGAATTGATCGAAGACACCACCACTCACG
>VFQU01001789.1_pt1 | contig 11595 bp, 11 predicted proteins | sample 3512311 | NCBI WGS metagenome assembly VFQU01 (sample SAMN10412377, study PRJNA504923) | tailings metagenome | isolation source: Relicate 3 Philex TSF3 active mining site | place: Philippines: Tuba, Benguet | collected 2017-08-29 | reverse complement strand
CTAGACTCGCACGCATGCTTCGCTTCACGCCCAACCGTGGCGGGGGGTTTCTGTCTCCACTTCCCGCTTTCCCGAAGATCCGACCGAGAGGGCTAGGGGTCCGGGGGTCCGGGGGGTCCGGGACGAGGGGTCCGGGACGGGTCCGGGACGGCCTGACGGGTCCGGGACGGGGTCCGGGACGGCCTGATCTGCACCCGCCGCAAACCACTGAAAACAAGTGATTTGTGAGGTCGGTCAAAAGTCGCTGCTACGCAGAATCAACAACATACAAAGCAGAATCGCTCAAAAATTTCTGCCAAAATGCGCTGGGACAGGCCAAGCGGCAAAGCGGTTCACACTCCCTGGGAACTTTGTGACTCCTCTCCGCAGTCAACAACCACAGGCCCGCCAGCGAATCAGCCTCACGCCCCAGGGCTCCCCGGCTCCGCGCCTGCTAGCCTCAAGCCGGGATAGCGTCACGCGAAAGGCGGTCAGCCACGCACTGCGTACTAAGCAAGGCATGCTGTCTGGCAGCGATGTATCCCGAATCGCGCGCCGCCGACAGCGTTCGCCAGCCTTGTTTCTCCTCGCTCATTAGCAGTCTCCCCTACGCGGCGAATCTACCGGAAATCCGCGCCCAACAGGCTGCCCTGGGTGCGAGTCGTTCCGATCGGTCCCACCGCTAACCCATTCCCACTCCACACTGCCCCGCCTTTGCGGCTGCCCAACACTAGCCGTTGCGTAGGCTCTCGGCAAAAAGGAAGGGGATTCTCTCTTCATCCATCAGATACCGATGCCGCTCCTCGCCATTCACGCAAACTCACCTCGATATACCTCCCCTTCGATGTTTCACGGGATCTCGCTCCACCAACCTGCCACACTCAGGGAAGTCGCAAAGCGTGACACCAACGCCTGATTCCAGTAGTGTGAAAAGAGAAGGAGGTCCAATCATGGCAGCACTGGATTGGTCGCAATGCAATGCCGTGGAAAGTATCCCTGGCAAAGTCAGCGGTGCTTGGGTGTTTCGAAACACGCGTCTGCCCGTCGCTACGGTCATTGAAAATCTGGAAGATTTAAGCATTGAAGAAGTGATGGAGCAGTTTGACGTGTCGCGAGAGCAGATTGCCGCCGTTTTGGATTTTGTCGCAGCAAGCCTTCGCGAAACCTCAGCAACTTCTCCTACTCCGCCGGTTGATGCGCATTCTCTTTGACCACGGTACACCGCGAGGACTTGCGGCTCCACTTCGCGATCACTCTGTAGCGACAGCCTATGATGAGGGGTGGGATCGGCTGACGAATGGTGAGCTGCTGAAAGCCGCCGAAGCCGATGGATTTGAGCTCCTTGTAACGACCGACCGGCGAATGCAGTACCAGCAGAATTGGAAAACTCGTAAGATCGCCATTCTCGTATTGACTGGATCCACGAAATGGTCGCAAGTGCGCTTGTACACAGAGCAAATTGCAGCTTTGGTCAACGGCGCCGCAGTTGGAAGCTACACGGAGATCGCAATTCCTTTTCCGCGGATAAAGCAGTGAAAGAGATCCGGTGGGATCCGGATACTGCCCCGATTCACACTCCCTCAAAATAAACCCGCTCCCTTCCCAACTCTCACAAAAGAAACCCTTTCCCGCCGGCCCATCACAATCCCCCAGCTGGTCAAAGTTCGTTTTCACCCTCTCGTTGTCTATCGTGGACCCAGGATCTTCGGCCCCCCGAAATCTCTGCCCGATCACGAAACGAAAGGAACCCAATCCCATGCCTGCTGCCGCCACAGTCAAAAATTCTTCGCTCACCCCCAAGGCCCACGGCCTCACCTATGTCCCCTCCAACCTGTTTCAACAGAACGAACCCATTCACGCCGCCTACAACCAGCTCCGCGAAAAACTCTTTGACCAGTGCGCTCCCCAGGGCGAAATGGAGCTGCAAACCTTCGAGCGCTACGCCTACGCCCTCTTCCAATCCGAACGCATGCGCACCCTCGAACTTGATGCCCAGACGCGCTACCAAAACGAACCCGAATCCGACAAGTGGTTCAAACAGTTCGAAAAACTCAGCAAAATGGCCATCGACTTCGAACGCCGCGCCGACCGTGCCCTCCGCGAACTCCGCCTCCTTCAACTGGACCGCGTCTCCGCCACCGACATCCAGGCCGAGTTCTACGCGATGAAGAAAAACTTCCCCATCCCCGCCTCCCTGCCAACCGCCAGAATGCGCGCCATGTCCATCAACGGCACCCCCCGCGCCGCCATGACCCTCATGGTCGGCCACTCCCAACCTCGTTACCAGAAAGTTTTCCGCGACATGATCCCCCTGAAAAACCTGAAGCAAACGAACCCAATCTGACTTCCAGTGCCTCCCCCTATCGTCGGCATGCATTCGACAGCATATGTTTCTGGTGCCTGATGAGGCTGTGGCTTGGGAAGTTCTTCTACATTCCGGCTTCGAGCCGGAATTCGACGCGCTTCTACCGGCTGTGGATCGCCAGGGCTGATGAACAGTTCGGCGGCTATCCGGCTAGCCTTCGGGAGTAAGGATGAATGGGTATGGCGAAATCACTGGAAGAAAAGCTGAGCAAACTGCCCCCGGCGCGCCGCAAGCGCGTTGCGGAACGGGCTGCCGCTCTGATCGCTGAGGAAATGTCGCTTCAGCAACTCCGCCGGGCTCACCGTCTGACGCAAAAGCATATGGCGGAAAAACTGGGCATTGGCCAGGAGGGCGTTTCGCGGCTCGAACAGCGTAGTGACCTTTTGCTCTCCACTCTCCGCAACTACATTCAGGCCATGGGTGGCGACCTGTCCCTCGTCGCCCAATTCCCTGACCGCCAACCGATCCTTCTTTCCGGCCTCGCCTCCCTCGACCCCGCGGAATAGCCGTTTCCGGAACGAACCCGATTGCTCAGCGCTAGCGCCCCCGAACACGTAGGCGCTTAGCGTTCACAGTGGGGAACTGATTGCACTTCCCGTTTTCCCGAGGATCCGGCCGGCAGGACTAGGCTTCCCTCCGCACTATCTCTGGGCCACCACGGACCCTGTGCAGATTGGGGTTCGGCACCCTTCCGCTACGCAGCCTCTCGTACGAGTATTTCGACGCGTAGGCCCGCCGCTGTTGCCATATTGACTAGCGCGTCCAGGGCAAACAGGTGAATCTTGCCACGCATCAGGTCGGAGACGCGTGGCTGTGTCACGCCGAACAGCTGGGCTGCTTGCGCCTGACTCATCCCGGCACGTGAAATGTGATCCTTCAGGGCAACCATCAGTGCCGATCGCAGCTTCATGTTGGCAGCCTGTTCCGGCGTGTCTTCGATTGCGTCCCATACGCTGGAAAAACTCTGTTTCTTCATTGCCCTCGCTCCTTCAACAACTCGCGGTACCTCTTGGCCGCAAGTTCCAGGTCGGATCTCTTTCACACCTTTGCCCACCGTGGTCAGGGGCTTCCAGTCGTCTGGCTCTCGGCCATTTTGCACTTGGTCCAACTGATAACCGGCTTCGCGCCTTACACTCAAGGAGAATGCACGCAGGTCTACCAAAGAACTGCCCCGAAACTCGACTGGCTTGGAATCCAGCACACCATTGGTATACAAAAAATTGTATATCTGCCAAGCGGGATTCGGGATGAATTGGGGGATTTGGCACAGCTCATCTGCACCCGCCGCAAACCAGATAAGCAAGCGACTACCAAGATCACTTGAAATTCGCCGCTAAGAAGAATCAATAGCCTGCGCTTCAAAACAACCACAAAATTTGTGCCATACCGCACTGGCGCGAGTCGGCTGCTACTCCGTTCACACAAACCCCTTGAAGCTATTGGCCAGTAAACACGGGTCGACGGCTAAGCATCAATCCCGATGCCGCTCCCGCAGCCGTCCGCATCTGTTAGCATCACTACCAATACACCCACTCAAAGGAGGCCGACCTTGACGACCCACAGCTCGCACCAAAGACTATACGCTGCCTCCACCACCTTTTGCCCTCACCCGAAGCGCAAGCTTGCTGACGATCTCCCGAACCGCGTCACCAATCTGGCGCACAACGGCTGGACTGAGGACTATCTGTATTCGCCCGACAACCGCCGCATAAGGGGCAGCGCCGCGCAAACCTCCTGCAGAGCCTATCCGAACGAGAGCCTGGGCATCACCGAATGGCATCCGGGCACAGCCGTGGGGGCGCTGTACACTCTCTACTCCCCCGCCGGGCAGCCGTCTGGTAGCCAAGCGCATCGGCGTCGGCGCGATGGGTCACTTTGTGACCGACGGTTGCCGCGAATGAACAGAATGGAAGAATGAAAGAGGAATTGGCTGCGGGGTTGCGTCAGTTCCGTACAATGAGTTATACGCTACCATTCGCGAAATCATATGCAAGCAGGTCAAGGGTGAAAGAAAAAGAAGAGAATCCGCTGGGAATCGTGGACTGGCGTTTCGGACTCAAACAGCTGATAGGCGCTCGGCTTCGTGGCACAATACTAACCACCGGTAATAGTCGTTCCTTCTACTTTGGCGATATCTTGCCAGAAGATGGAAGGTACTTTACAAGCTTCGTCCTGTCACCAGAATGCGGGTGGCGGATTCACAACGGGTCGAAGATCGTAGTTGGGTCACAGGATTATGATTGGGATAATCCGTGTCAAGAAAAAATAGAAGCAATAGCAAATGGCTTCGGAGATGTTTCTAAGCAGGGGCGATTGCTTCGCAATGCGTTTGGCGATGCACGTGAGGACAAATGGTTTCGCTTTGAAAAGCATCCAACGGTTTTGTCTGTGGAGCATGATGAGCTCGGTGGTTTTTTGTTGAATCTGGAAGATGGTTTTCGGTTTTCGGGATTTCTCACCGCAACTACCGACGAGTGGGACATTCTGGGACTAGATACGTACTGTACGTGTTCATCGGATCCGTGGGATCCGGGACAGGGGGATCTGCACCCGCCGCAAAACACTGAAAAAAGTGAGCTGTGATCTATGTCGAAATTCGCCGCTATGCAGAATCAACTAGCTGCAAGGCAGAATAACTAAGGAATTTGTACCAAGGCGCCGTGGGACGGGCCGACCAGCAAAGCGTTCACACTTCTTGGAGACTTTGTGGCTCGTCATTGCAGTCAACAAATACAGGCCTGCCAGCGCATTAGCCTCACGCGGCAGGGCTCCGCGTGATGTTGAGCTCATCGACAATCACTAGAGGAGACAACCAAATGCCCATAAAGAAACCAACACATCCCGGGTGAATCGTCCGCCTTGACCGCCTGGAGCCGCTCGGCCTGACGGCCACCGCTGCGGCGCGTGTGTTCGGCGTCGCGCAGTTCGGATACCTGGATCCGCATGCAGGTCACTCATGATCTCTCCCGCGCGCTCGAGAATGAAGCGGCCATACAGGTGCAACGTTACGTTCCCAACGCGGCGGCCTAAGCCGGGCCTTCACCCCGCCCCGTGAAATCCCTTCACATACAATAGCGGCATGCTTTCCCGCAGACAATTCGCCGGCGCCGCGCTCGCCGCCGCGGCCGCACCTGCCTTACCCGCGGCTAAAATCAACTCTACCTTCAAGGGCGTCACCATCGGCGTTCAAACCTACAGCTTCCGCGACCGCGACCTCGACGCCGCCATCGCCGCCATGCAGCAAATCGGCGTCGGTTCCATCGAACTCTTCTCCGGTCACGTCGAACCCCGCCTGCGCGACCGCGCCGAACTCCGTAAGTGGCGCGAAACCGTCAGCCTCGACCACTTCACCGCCGTCCGCAAGAAACTCGACACCGCCGGCATCGAACTCTGGGCCTACAACTATAGCTTCCGCGATGACTTCTCCGACGCCGAAGTGGAACGCGGCTTTGAGTTCGCCAAGGCCCTCGGCGTCAACCGCCTCACCGCCAGTTCCAACGTCTCCACCGCCCGCCGCATCAGCCCCTTTGCCGAAAAGGCCAAGGTCTACGTCGGCATGCACAACCACTCCAACATCAAGCCCAACGAATTCGCCACCCCCGATGACTTCGCCGAGGCCATGCGCGGCACCAGCAAGTACATCGGTATCAACCTCGACATCGGCCACTTCTGGGCCGCCAACTTCGACCCCGTCGAGTACATCGAAAAGACTGCCGGCCGCCAGGTCTGCATCCATCTGAAGGACCGCAAGAAGAACCAGGGCCCCAACATGCCCTTCGGCGAAGGCGACACGCCCATCAAGGCCGTGCTCGACCTCATGGCCCGCAAGAAGTACAAGTTCCCGGCCAACATCGAGTACGAATACAAGGGCGCCGATACCTTCGTCGAAGTCAAGCGCTGCTTCGATTACTGCAAAGGGCTCTTGGGCGCCTAGCGCGCCCCCATCGTCAATAACTGTTCCGCATACTTGACGGCCTCGCCCGTAAGGCGCTGGCCGCCCAGCATGCGGGCAATTTCCTGCACGCGGGCCTCGCCAGCGAGTTCCTCCACCACGCTGTGCGTGCGCCCGCCCGCCTCCCGCTTGCTCACCGCGTAGTGATGATCCCCAAAGGCCGCAATCTGCGCCAGGTGCGTCACACACAACAACTGGTTCCCCCCAGCCAGCGATTTCAACTTCAACCCCACCTGCTCCGCCGCGCTGCCACCAATCCCCGCATCCACTTCGTCAAACACCAGCGTGCGTCCCCCCTGCGCCGCCAGCGCCACCTTCAGCGCCAGCGCCAGCCGCGACAACTCGCCGCCGCTGGCCACCTTCTCCAGCGGCCGCGGCTCCTCGCCCAGGTTGGTGGAGATCAGAAACGCTACGGCGTCCTGCCCCGTGGGCCCGGGCTCGCCCGCCGTAAGCGCGATCACAAAACGGCTGCGTTCCATGTTCAGCGCGCGCAGCTCCTCCTCCACCCGCTTTTCCAGCTTTGTGGCGGCCGTGCGCCGCTTGCCGCTCAGTTTCTCGGCCAATTGCCGGTATTCCTTTTCGAGCCGCGCACTGTCGCGCTGCAGCGTCTCGCGCCGCTCATCGGCGTTCTCCACCAGCGCCAGATCGCGCCGCACCTGTTCGAGATAAGTAAGCACCTCTTCCACCGTGTGCCCATACTTGCGCCGCAGCTTGTCGATCTCGGCCAGCCGGTTCTCCACCCAATCGAGCCGGCCGGGGTCGGCCTCCAGCCGGTCCACATAGCGGCCCAGCTCGCGCGCCGCGTCGGCCAGCAGGGCTTCAGCGCTCTTGAGCGTCTCCACGGTGCCGTCGAGTTCCGGGTCAATGCGGCGCAATTCCTGCAGGCGCTTGAGCGCCAGCCCCAGCGTGGTGAGCACGCTCGCCTCGCCTTCCTGCAGGGCTTCAAAGGCGCCGCCGGCCTGTTCCTTCAGCTTGACGATGTTGGCCAGTACGCGCAGTTCCTGTTCGAGCTCGGCGTCTTCGCCCGCCTTCAAACCGGCGGCCTCGATCTCCTGCCTCTGGTAGCTCCACATGTCCCGCTGCCGCAGCATCTCCTGCTCGCGGGCTTCGAGGTCAGCCAGTTCGGCGGCCACCGCCCGCCAGGCGCGCCAGGCCGTCGCGGTCTGTTCCACCAGTGCCGCGTGGGCCCCAAACTCATCCAGCATGGCCCGCTGCTCCGTGGCGGCAAAGAGCCGTTGCTGGTCATGCTGGCCGTGTATGTCGCCCAGCCAGGGCTGCAGTTCCTTGAGAAAGCCCACCGCCACCGGCCGCGACCCCACAAAGGCCCGGCTCTTGCCGCTGGCTTGTATCTCGCGCTCCACCAGCAACTCGCCGTCTTCGCATTCAAGGCCCGCCTCTTCGAGCAGCCGCAGGAACTCCTCCTGCCGTGGCGCTTCAAAGATGCCCGCAATGCGCGCGCGGTCCGCGCCGCTGCGCACGGCCTCCGCGCTCGCCCGCCCGCCGAAGAGCAGGCCCAGCGAATCCACAATGAGACTCTTGCCGCTGCCGGTTTCGCCGCTCAGCACATTGAGCCCGCCATGGAAGCGCACCCGCACCCGGTCAGCCACCGCGAAGTTCTCCACCAGCAATTCCACGAGCATCAGCTTGATTTTACTGGCAGTGGCGCGGAAGCGGCGGTCATAATGAGAATTGCTAATGCTGGCGCTACTCCTGCAACTCAAACTGGCCGAGATCTTTGACCCGTCCAAGCCCGTCCCCTTCGCCGTCCTGATTACGCTGATCGGCGCTTCGCTGCTGAGCTGGTCCATCATCTTTGCCAAGTGGAGCCTGCTGCGCAAGGCCACGGACAGCAATCGCGGCTTCTTGCGCATCTTCCGCAAGGCCACCAGCTTTGAGGTCATCACCGGCGCGGCTGAACAATACCCCAGCGCTCCCATGGTGGCCGTCTTCGACTTCGGCTATGCCGAGGTGGAACGCCAGGCGCGTTCGCGCAATCAACTCCGCAGCAAAGTGATGGTGGAACGCAACCTGCAACTGGGCATCAGCGAAGAGATACAGAAGCTCGAGCGCAACATGAACTGGCTGGCCACCATTGCCACGGTGACGCCCTTCATCGGGCTCTTCGGTACCGTGTGGGGCATCATCGACGCCTTTGAGGCGCTGTCGATGTCGGCCAGTGTGAGCCTCCGCACGGTGGGCCCCGGCATTGCCGACGCGCTGATTGCCACCGGCGCCGGTCTCGCTGCGGCCATTCCCGCCGCGGTGGGCTACAACTATCTCGGTGGCCAGATCAAGGACATCGGCAACCGCATGGAAGACTTCGCGCTCGAGTTCATGAACTTCGTTGAGCGCACCTTCGAGGGCTAAACCGGTATGGGCTTCTCAGTACAGGATTCGGGTTCCGGCGGGCGGCGCGGCCGCCGCTATGGCGGCACCACGCTGTCGGAGATGAATGTCGTACCCCTGGTGGACGTCGTGCTCGTCCTCTTGATCATCTTTATGCTCACCGCCCAGGCCATGCAGTTCGGCCTCGAAATCGAGGTGCCCAAGGTGAAGACCGAGAAGGCCTCCGCCCAGGACCTCAACGTCGTCAACATCACCAAGACCGGTGAGCTCTACTTCAACGAACAGCCCGTCAACATCAACGAACTGGCGGAACGCGTGAAGGCCAACAAGAAGGCAAGCGAAGAAATCGTCTACATCCGCGCCGATCGCGCCACGCCCTATGAGCCCATCGCCAAGGTGGTGGCCGAACTCACCGACGCCAAGATCGGCGTGCGCCTCGTTACCCAAACCGATGACAGCAACCCCCGCCGCCGTTAACCCGCGGGGCTTTCTGCCCTCGCTCGCCCTGCACGTGGCCGTGATCGCCGCCCTGGCTGGCTATCACTACTGGAACACGCAGGTGCGTGACCGGTTTGGCGACCCCAACTCCCTCGGCGCCTCGGCGGGCGTTTCGGCGGTGGCGCAGATCCCGCTGCCGCGCCGCAACGCGCCCACCAACCGCGTGGCCGATGATTCCGAGGCCAACATGCCGCGGCCTGAGAAGGTTGACCGTAAACCCACGCCGAAACCCGAGCCGGACGACCCCAAGGCCATCGCCCTGAAGCGCCCCGACAAGAAGCCCAAGAAGGAAGTCGTCGCCAGCACCCGCAAGTATCGAGAGGATCCGCAACTGCCCAATCAGGTGGCCACCAATCTGGGCCAGGCGGCCGTATCGCCGTTGATCGGCGTGCAGGGCTCTGGCGGGGTGGGCACCAGCGCGAGTTCCCCCTTCGGCAACCGCTTCGGCTGGTATGAAAAGCTGATTCGGGAACGCGTCGCCCAGCGCTGGCGCACCAACGACGTAGACGCGCGCCTGCGCAACGCGCCGCCCTGCATCGTCACCTTCAACATCGCCGCGAACGGAAACATCTCGAACATCAAGGTGGTCCAATCCAGCGGCAACTACGCCCTCGACCAATCCACCGTCCGGGCCATCTACGAAGCCAACCCGATGCCGCCTCTGCCGCAGGGCTTTGAGAAGAGTTCTGCGAACATAGAATTCTGGTTCGAATTAAAAAGGTAAAGTCACACATGAATCGTCGCGCCGCCCTGCTCACCTGTCTCAGTCCGGCTCTCTACTCCCAGAACGCGGATATCATCAGCCGCATCACCGGCGGGCAGCAGCCCGTTATCGCCATTCCGGACTTTCGCGGGGGCGGCGAAGCGCAGCCCTGGATGCAGCTCTTCAACCTCACGCTGTATGAGGAAATCGCCAACGCTGGGCTCTTCAAGATCTCACCCAAGAGCTTCTACCCGCTGCAGGTGCCGCAGCAACCGCAGGACTGGCGCGCGCCGGTGGGTGGGCGTTCGCAAGGCCCCTGGCTGACCGATTGGTCGGGCCCGACAGTGAAGGCCAACTACCTGGCGATGGGTTATACGGCGATACAGAATGGCCAGTTGGTGCTTTTTGGCTGGCTCTACGACGTAACGCAGCCGGACCTGACGAATGCCCAGATGTTTGGCAAGATTTACTTCGGCCCCATCAGCGAAGAAGGTACGAAAAAGATAGCACGGGAATTCGCAGCGGACATTCTTGCGAAATTCGGCGCGAAATCGTTACTGGGTTCCAAAATTTACTTTGTCTCCAACCGGACGGGCGCTAAAGAGATCTGGTCGATGGACTATGACGGATCCAACCAGCGGCCGGTCACCCGTTACAACAGCATCTGCACCACGCCTACATTAAGCCAAGATAATCAAAGATTGGCCTTCACGAGTTTTCTGCAGGGCAACCCGGGTATCACCCTGATGACCGCGGAGTCGGGGCGGCGGCTGACTTTCGTGAACCCGAACTCGAGCATCGTTTCCAGCCCGGAGTTCACGCCGGATGGAAAACAGTTGCTATTTTCGACCAAAATCGGGGGTGGATTTCCCAACATATTTTCGGCCAATAGCGACGGCTCAAACCTGTCGCGCATCACCACGGCGCGGGCGGTGGAAACGGAGCCGAAGGTGAACCCCCGAAATTCTTCAGAAGTTCTTTTCGTTTCAGGTAGATCCGGAACTGGACAAATCTATAGAATGAATATCAGTGGGTCTGACATTGAGCGGCTCACCGACGGTTCGGGGCAGGCAGCGAACCCCTGCTGGCACCCGAACGGCCAGATCATGGTTTTTTCCTGGACCCGAGGTCTGGAACCGGGAAATTTCAATATATTCATGATGGATGTCGCCAAACGGGAGCTGACACAGCTGACCTATGGCGCGGGACGGAACCAGAATCCGGTGTGGGCGCCCGATGGTGTTCACATAGCGTTCTGTTCGACGCGCGGCGGCAGCCCCCAGATCTGGACCATGTTGGCGGATGGCACGCAGGTGCGGCCGCTGACCACCGCCGGTCGGAACGAGATGCCGGTTTGGACGCACTGACGTTGTCGCTTTGTCTGAGAAGTTAGAAAACGCTGCCTGAAAGAACTCTTTGGAGGTTATAGGAACCTATGTCGCGCAAACCGCTGAGCGTAGCACTGCTCGCTCTTTCTCTCTCGCTTTTTGCCGTCGGCTGTAAGAAGAAGACGCCGGCCCCCCCGCCCCCGCCCCCGCCGCCTCCGGTAGAAGCGCCGGCGCCGAAGCCCGCGCCGACGATTCGCTCGTTTACGGTGCAGCCGGGTTCAATCACCGCTGGCCAGAGCGCCACGCTGGCCTGGGCCGTGGAGAATGCGGATTCGGTGAATATCAGCAACGTGGGTACGGTGCAGGCGACAGGCAACCGTTCGGTGAACCCGACCTCTACGACTACCTACCGGTTGACGGCGAC
>VFQU01001788.1_pt1 | contig 11596 bp, 9 predicted proteins | sample 3512311 | NCBI WGS metagenome assembly VFQU01 (sample SAMN10412377, study PRJNA504923) | tailings metagenome | isolation source: Relicate 3 Philex TSF3 active mining site | place: Philippines: Tuba, Benguet | collected 2017-08-29 | reverse complement strand
CCGCAGGAGCGGCATGTCGAAGCGCGGCGCCGGCGCTCCCGGTGGGGGTGTCGAGACGACCAGATCGACGTATCCGCCGCGTGCGACGTCGGAGCGGGCGGCGGGCGACTGCGCGACGATGGTGCCCACGCGCCCCGCCCCGGGACGTGTCGCGATGCCGCCCGCCCGGAGGCCGACGTCGGCGAGGATGCGTGCCGCCTCGACCTGGCTGCGACCGACGAGGTCGGGGACGCGGACCCGCCCGGCGCGAGGCGGCGCCTGGGCGCTGGGATCCGGGTCACCCGGCAGCAGCAGCCGCGGCGCGTCGTCGCCTCCCGGTGCCAGCAGCGCGACGGCGACGGCGGCCGCCACCGCGGCGGCGGCGAGCGCGCCGGCCGCGACGGCGAACCGGATGGTGCGGCGCCGGGTGGCGTGCCGGGGGGCGTCGTCGATCGCGGCGATCGCCGCCCGCCGGGCCCGGTCGCGCGCATCGGCGGTCGCCACGGCGTGGGGGGCGGCGCCCCGGATCCGCGGGACGAGGTCGCTCACGTCGTCACCCCCAGCCTCTCCCGCAGGTCGCGCATGGCGCGGGCGAGGCGCGACTGGGCCGTCCCCACGGGGATGCCGAGCAGGTCGGCCGCCTCCGCCAGCGTGTAGCCGTACCAGTGGTGCAGCACCACCACCGTCCGCCGGTCCGGGTCGAGCATCCGGATCGCGGCGGCGACCTCCGGGTCGGGCGATGCGTCCTCCCAGTCGGCCGACGCGTCGTCGAGGGCGACCTCCTGCGCGCGGCGGCGCCGCGCCCGGCGCAGGTGGTCGAGGCCCTGGTTGACCGCGATGCGGCGCAGCCACGCACCGAACTCCCCCTCCCCCGACCATGCCGGGAGGGCACGGAACGCCTTCTCGAACGCCGCCTGGGCGACGTCGTCGGCGGCGGCCCGCTGCGCGGTGATCCCGAACGCCGCCCGCCACACCGCGTCGAAGTGACGGGTGAACAGCGCCTCCGCGGCGGCGGCGTCGCCACGCAGGGCGCGGCGCACGAGGGCGGGGTCGTCGTCGCTCATCTCACCCGGTCTGACGACGCCCACCCCGCTCCTTGTCCCGGGCCCGCCACATGGTGCCCCGCGGGGCGGACGCGCGCCGTGCTCGCCGACCGGTGTGGTATCCACGGTCGGTGACCGGGCGATGAGCACCCGCGGCCGCGGTGACGGCGGCGGGATGGGGATGGGGATGGGCATGGGGGTCCGGCCCGACCCGCCGCCGCGCCCCGACGACCCCGCCACGCGGAGGGCCAACGTCCGGCGCGTCATCGGCCTGTTCCGGCCCTACCGGCTCCGGCTCGTCGCGGTCCTCTCGCTGATCGCGCTCGCGGCGGCGCTCGACATCGTCTCGCCCTTCCTGCTGAGGGCGATCCTCGACACCGCCCTGCCGGAACGCGACGACCGGCTCCTGACGATCCTCGTCGGCGGGATGATCGGGATCGCCGTCGCGACAGGGATCCTCGGCGTGTTCCAGACCCTCCTGTCGAACCAGGTCGGCCAGCGGGTCATGCACGACCTGCGCTCCGCCGTGTACCGGCACCTGCAGCGCATGTCCCTCGCGTTCTTCACCCGCACCCGCACCGGGGAGGTGCAGTCGCGGATCGCGAGCGACATCGGCGGGGTGCAGAACGTCGTCACGTCCACCGCCACGTCGATCGTCTCCAACGCGACGACGGTCATCGCGAGCGTCATCGCGATGTTCATCCTCGACTGGCGCCTCGCGGTCTTCTCGCTGGGGCTGCTGCCGTTCTTCGTGATCCTCACCCGCCGCGTCGGCGCGCAACGCAAGGAGATCACCACCAGCCGGCAGGAGACGATCGCCGACATGTCGAGCATCGTCCAGGAGTCCCTCTCGGTGTCGGGGATCCTGCTCGGGAAGACGATGGGGCGCTCCGGCGCCCTCGCCGACCGCTTCCACGCCGAGTCGCAGCGCCTCGCCGAGCTCGAGGTGCGCCAGCGGATGGCGGGCCGGTGGACCATGGCGTCCATCACCACCGCCTTCGCGGTGATGCCCGCCGCCGTCTACTGGTTCGCCGGCCAGACCTGGGTCGGCGACCCCGTCACCATCGGCACCGTCGTCGCGTTCACGACGCTCCAGACGCGCCTGTTCCGCCCCATCATGTCGCTGCTGAACGTGCAGATCGACATCCAGACGTCCCTCGCCCTGTTCGACCGGATCTTCGAGTACCAGGACCTCCCCGTCGACATCCGGGAGGCCCCCGACGCCGTCGTCCTCGACCGCGACCGGCTCCGCGGGGAGGTGCGCTTCGAGGACGTCTCGTTCTCGTACGACGGCACCCGCCGCACCCTCGACCACGTGTCCCTCGAGGTCCCCCCCGGCACCACCACGGCGGTCATCGGGGAGACGGGGTCGGGGAAGACGACGCTCGGCTACCTCGTCGCCCGGCTCTACGACGTCGAGGGCGGGCGCGTCACCATCGACGGCGTCGACGTGCGCGACGTCACCTTCGCCTCACTCGCCGACGCCGTCGGCGTCGTCTCCCAGGAGACGTACCTCGTGCACGCCACCGTGCGGGAGAACATCCGCTTCGCACGGCCCGACGCCACCGACGAGGAGGTCGAGCAGGCGGCGATGGCGGCGCAGATCCACCGGGCCGTCGCCGCCCTGCCCGACGGCTACGACACCGTCGTCGGCGAACGCGGGTACCGGTTCTCCGGCGGCGAGAAGCAACGCATCGCCATCGCCCGCACCGTGCTGCGCAACCCCCCGATCCTCATCCTCGACGAGGCGACCAGCGCCCTCGACACCGAGACGGAGCGGGCGGTGCAGGAGGCCCTCGAGGGGCTCGCGGAGGGCCGCACCGTCATCGCCATCGCCCACCGCCTCTCCACCATCCGCGACGCCGACCAGATCGTCGTGCTCGACGGCGGGCGGATCGCCGAGCGCGGCACCCACGCCGAACTGCTCGCGCGGGGCGGGCAGTACGCCGCCATCCTCACCCGGGCGGGCGAGCTGGAACCCGCGGGCGGCTGACGGGTCACCGCCCCGCGCGGCGCAGCAACCGCGGCACCGTGGCCGCCGTGACGAGGGCGAGGACCGTCGCCACCACGATCCCGCCCGCCGCCCACGCGCCGAACAGGAGGACCACCGACAGCTCGCTGCCGAGACCCGCCACCGACGTCACCGTCGCCCGCGAGGAACCGGTGATGCGCTCCTGCAGCCGCACGTCGGCCACGACGAGGACCATCCGCCAGAGGCCGTAGAAGAGGGCGAAGCCGGCGATGCCGGCGGGCCGGCCCAGCACCGCCGCCGCGCCGAGGGCGAGGGCCGCGACGCCGAGGGCCGCCGTCAGCGCCGCCGTGCCGGCGCCCGTGACGCGGCCGGCGAGGGCCGACCCGGCGGCGCCCGCGAGGGGCACCACGAGCAGGGCCAGCGGGATCGCGCCGACCGGCACCCCCCAGTCCTCCGCCAGCAGCGGCGAGTACTCCTCGAGGCCCTCGAACGCCGTGAGGACCGCGACGGCCAGCACGGCGCCCCGCACGGGCGCCGCGCCCGCCGCCTCGCGCACACCGGCGACCAGCGTCGCGAGGTACCCCGGCTCCGCGTCGCCGTCGTCCCCTCCGGCGACGCGGTGGTCGGGCAGGGACGCCGCGAGGGCCGCGGCGCCGAGGCACGTCCCGACGCTGACCCACCCCGCCAGGGTGTACCCGCCCACCGCCGCGAGCGCGCTCGCCGCCCCCGCGACGGGCACCTGGATCGCGAGGGACGCGGCCTCCGCGCGGCCCAGCACCGCGCCGTACCGCTGCCCCGCGCCCGCGTGGGTCAGCCCGTCGTGCAGCAGCGCCTGGAACGCCCCCGTCGCGAGGGAGCCGCCGACGCCCCACAGCACGAAGCCCGCCGCGAAGCCGGCGAACGACGGGACGGTGATCCACAGCGCGTACGCGAGGGCCTGCAGGACGCCCGCGCCCACGAGGGCGGCGCGGCGCGAGTACCGGTCGGCGAGGGCTCCCGAGGGGACCTCGGCGACCACAGCGACGACCGACCAGATGATGAACAGCGCCGAGATCTGCGACCCCGACATGCCCGCGTCGGCGAACAGCAGTGCGTACAGGGGGTACAGGGGCACCGCGTCCGCGAGCGCGCACCACACGACGGCGCGGCGTGCGAGCCGCGTCGCGTCGTCAGGGGATCGGCGGGAGGATCACCAAGGAGGGTGCATCGCGTCGTTATACCACCCGTCGTACCCACACCCTGCGGGAGTCGTGGTGGCCGCCACTAGACTCGCGCCCATGACGACTCCCCCCGCATCCCGCACCCGCACCCGCACCCGCCGGGTGGCGACGCCCGTCGCCGGCCTGCTGGCGCTCGGCGCCGTGACGGCCCTCGCCGAGCCCCCGCCCGCCGGCAACCTCGTCGCCAACCCCTCCTTCGAGCGCGACCCGAGCGCCGACTGGAGCGGGTTCCGGTCGACGTTCAGCCAGCTGCCGCTGGCGCCGGGCGAGGCCCCCGACGGCAGCTCGGCCGTTCAGGTCGTCGCCGGGCCGACCGCCGACGGCCTCGAGGGGTACTCGATCGACGACGCCGTGTCGTCGGGCGGCACGTCGGTGCCGGCGGGGACCCAGTTCGTCGCGTCCGCGTGGATCCGGGCGCAGAGCGCCCAGTCGATCGGCAAGCTCGGCAAGGTCTGGGTGCGCGAGCGGAACGCCGACGGCGACCTGATCGCCCGGCTCGAGGGCGAGGTCGTCCTCACCGGCGCGTTCCAGCAGGTCACGACGCCGGTCTTCACCTCCCAGCGCGCCGGCAGCCAGGTGGACGTCTACGTCTCGCAGATCCCCGCCCTGCCGGGCGACGCCTTCGCGGCCGACCTCGTCACGCTGTCCCGCAACGCCCCGCCCGCGGGCGTCATCAGCGCCTCCGACACCTCGCCGAAGGTGGGCGCCACGGTGACGTTCGGGTCCGCCCAGGTCACCGACCCGGAGGGCGGCGCCGTCGCCAGCCGCGCGTGGGACACGGCCGGCACCGGCGCGTTCGCCGACGGCACCGGGCCGAGCGTCACCCGGCGGTTCGACCGGGTCGGCACCTACGTCATCCGGCTCCGGTCGTCCGACGCGGCCGGCGCCACCAGCGTGCTGTCGCGCACGATCATCGTCTCCACCGACGGCCTGACCGAGTCGCCCCCGCCGAGCGGCGGCCCGGCCGTCCGGCCGTCCCTCGCGCGATGGAAGGTCGGCACCAGCCGGGCCCGCGTCACGACCGCCCGGTTCCGCCTCAACACGACGGTGCGGCTCAGCACGGTGCTCGAGCGCAAGCGGGTCGGCCGCGCCGGGTACCAGCGGGTGCGCGCCACGAAGATCACCCGGGTCGCGGCCGGCAACCGCCGCCTGACCCTGGGCCGCAAGCTCACCGCCGGCCGCTACCGCGTCCGTCTCGTGCTGCGCCCGGCGTCCGGGACGCCCCGGACCGTCGTCAAGGGCTTCGTCATCCGCGCCCGGTAGCCGGCACCGCGCCCCGCCCGGTGCACCGGGCGGGGCGTCGCGCAGGTCAGTCGCCGACGGGCTCCATGGGGCCCGCCGCGGCGAGGCGGTGGAGGGCCGCGACGACCTCGGGGGCGAACTGCCCGCCCGCGCACGCCGCGCACTCCTCCAGCGCCTCCGCCACCGACCGTGGCGTGGTGTACGCGCGGACGCTGACCATCACGTCCCACGAGTCCGCGACGGCGAGGATGCGGGCGCCGTCGGGGATGTCCTCCCCCGCCAGCCCGTCGGGGTAGCCGCGCCCGTCGTACCGCTCGTGGTGGCCGCGCACCCACGCGATCTGCTCGGCGGAGAGGATGCCCCGCACGATGTCCGCCCCGAGCGGCGCGTGGCGCTTGATGACCTCGAACTCCTCGACGGTGAGGCGGGCGGGCTTGTGGAGCACGTCGTCGGGGACGCCGATCTTGCCGACGTCGTGGACGAGGGCCGCCTCGCTCAGGGCGAGGATGCGCTCCATCGGCCAGCCCATCGCCGTCGCCAGGCGCACCGCCATCTCGGCGACGCGCTCGGAGTGGCGGCGGGTCGAGGGGTCGCGGGCGTCCACCACCCGCGCGAGCAGCCGCAGCCCCGACAGGGTCTGGGAGCGCTCGAGCCGCTCGGCCCGCTCCTGCGCGGACAGCACCTCGACGACGTCGGGCGAGTACCGGAGGGTGACGTCACGCCCGTGCCCCTTCGCCCAGTAGAGGGCCCCGTCGGCGAGGCGGAAGAGCTCGGACGCGTCGCGGGCGTGGGCGGTGTCGCACACCCCCGCCGAGATCGACAGGTCACCGGCCGTCGCGAACGGGGCGTCCCCGATCGCCGACCGGGCCCGCTCCGCCGCGTTCCACGCCGCGTGCTCGTCGGCTCCGGGGAGGAGCCAGGCGAACTCCTCGCCGCCGACGCGCGCGAGGGTGTCCCCGGGGCGGGTGACGGCCGCGAGGCGCCGCGCGGCCTCGGCGAGGACGCGGTCGCCGACCTGGTGGCCGTGGGTGTCGTTGACGGCCTTGAAGCGGTCGAGGTCGAGCAGCACCAGCGACAGCGGGGTGCCCGTCCGCGTCGCCCCGTCGAACTCGGTCAGCAGCCGCTCCTGGAACGAGCGGTGGTTCAGCAGGCCGGTGAGGGGGTCGGCGGCGGCGCGGCGCTCGGCGTCCTCCAGGCTGAGGCGGGTCCCCTCGTGCAGGCGCGAGTTGGCGAGCGCCAGCGACGCGAGGGCGCCGAGGGAGCGCAGGCGGCGGCGGTCGCGGGGGGTGATGTCCCGGCGGTCGTCGTACGAGACGAACAACGTCCCGAGCAGCGCGGGAGCGCCCGCCTGCTCCACCGTGTGGTGCTCGAGGCGCAGGCCCGCGAAGGCCCCCGCCCCGATCGACCGGATCATGTCGGGCGAGATCCCGGGGTCGGCCCGGACGTCCTCGATCACGAGCAGGGGGTCGGGCCGCTCCAGCAGCCGCCGCAGCACCGGCAGCTCCTCCCGCAGGCGACGGGTGGCGCGCTCGAGGGCGTGGCGGCGCCGCGGGTCGCGCTCGGTGGTGTGCACCGCTCCGACGGGCCGTTCGGCGTCGCGGCTGACGTAGACCGTCGCGCGATCGGCGCCCAGCTCGCGGCGTGCGGCCTCGGCGATCGCGTCGAGGGTCGCCGCGGGGTCGAGCCCGCCGGCGAGCAGCAGGGTCGACGTGTCGTCGGCGACGCGCTCGTGGCCCTCCATCGCGGCGACGACGATGCCGGTGACGTCGGCGAGGCGCGCGAGCGCCTCGGCCGCGGCGTGGCTGACGTCGCCGTCGAGGCGCACGGCGACGAGGCAGCCCCACACGCGGTCGCCGTGGCGGACCGGCGCCGCGGCACGGCTGCGGCAGCGGAACGCGCCGTCGGTGCCGCCGGCGTCGCGGTGCCAGACGGCGGGACGCCCCTCGGACACCGCCGCGGTGACCGCCGGGAGGTCGGCGAGCGGCACGGTCCGCGCCGGGCGGCACCGCTCCACGCCGCGCGCCATCCGGCTCTCGACGAGCTCCGCCCGCCCGCCGCCGTCGAGGCGCACCAGGACGCCGGCGTCGGCGCCGAGCAGGGCCCGGGCCTCCGTCGCGACGATGCGGAACAGCTCGGCCGTGGACGCCTGGCGGGCGACCGCCGTCGCGACCCGCGCGACGGCCGCGTGGGTGCGCGCCTCGAGCGCCTCGTCGCGCGCGACGCGGTGGCGCTCCCCCATCTCCCGCAGCACGCCGACGACCGCGCCGTCGTCGATGGTGGTGGTGGTCACGGCGAGCCACCGCACGCGGCCGTCGGCGCCGGGGACCGCGACGACCTCGTCGCGGCGGGCGGGACCGGCGGCCAGGTCCGGCGCGGCCGGCACGGCCCCGCCGGCCGCGCCGAGCAGTGCGCGTGCGGTGTCGTTGGCCACGAGGACCGCGCCGTCGCGGTCCCACACGACGACGCCGTCGGCGAGCCCGCCGAGCACGGCGGTCAGGGACGGTGCGGTCGGGGTGCCGCGGGGTGCGCGACGCGGCGGCGTCACGAGGGGGTCACGGCACGCGCGCAGGGTGACGGAGGGCCGCCGGGACGCGAGTCCCGCCGGCCCCGGTGGGAAAAGGGCACGCGGGGGATGGTGCCCGAACCCCGCGGATCCCACGCACGCCACGGGCTTCGCCCACCCGGACCCGTGCGGGGGCCCGGGTGGGGTCGTGGCGGCTCATCCCGCGATGCGCCCCGCGGGCAGCCGGGCCGGGTCGAACGGCGTCGCGTCGAGGGACGTCGACCGCCCGTCGAGCAGCATCTCGCTGACCATCCGCCCGGTCGCGGGGGAGTTCAGGATCCCCCACGACGCGTGGCCGGTGGCGATGATCGCCCCGGGGACGCCGGGGACGGGGCCGATCAGGGGGACGCCGTCGACGGTGAGGGGGCGGTAGCAGGCGGTCGCCGCGACGAGCTCGGCGTCGCCGAGGGCGGCGGAGTGGACGCCGGCGATCCGCCGCAGCTCCCCCACCGCGGCGTCGGTCGGTGCGATCTCCCCGGGGTCGTCGGGGAGGGTCCCGTGCTCGGGGTGCCCCGAGACGTAGACGGTCCCCCCCGCCCGCGGGTAGATCTCGATGGTGCTGCGGCGCCCGTCGCCGGCGACGTACTCGCTGAACACGGCCTGGGCGGGGGCGTCGGCGCCGAGGACGACGCTCGCGCTCTTCGTGCCGAAGACCTGCGGGAGCGGGATCCAGCGTTGCGCCTGCGGCGTCCACGGGCCGAGGGCGAGCACGACGGCATCGGCGTCGCGGACCTCCCCGTCGATCGACACGCCCCGGACCGCCCCGGACGCCTCGTCGAGGACGAGTCCGTCGACGACGCCCGTCACGAGCTCCGCGCCGGCGGCGACGGCCTCCTCCGCGAGGGTGGTGGTGAACGCCCGCGGGTCGACCTGGGCGGTGGTCGCGGGGCCGCCGATGACCTCGTGGGCGACGACGTTCCCGTCGAGCCAGCCGGGGTTCGGCAGGCGCCGGTACCGCTCGAGGTCGCCCGCGTCGGCGGCGGCCGTCATGAGTGCGTCCATCGGCCGGTGACCGAGGCGCTCCGCGCCGAGCTCGTCGGCGAGGGCCCGGTGCAGCGCGAAGCTCTCCCGCGCGAGCCCGTCGAGGGGCGTGCCGGTGTTCCAGTCGAGGGCGAGGAACCCGGCGGCCTTGCCCGACGCCGCCGCGGCGGGCCGCGCACGGTCGACGAGCACCGGCCGCGCGCCGCGCCGGGTGAGGAAGTAGGCGGTCGCGGCGCCGATGGCGCCCGCCCCGCAGATGACGATCCGATCCGGTGCCGTCACGGCACTCACGCTCCCGTCGCGGTCGTGGGGTCCTGCGGGGACGCTACCCGCTCGGTCGCCGGCGACGCCTGTCGCGTCCCCGGCGCCGGGTACCGTGCGTGGCGCGACGGTGGCGCCGGGCCGCCGTCCCGGACGGGGGCGCGGGGTGACGGGGACACGTGGGGCCGGGGTGGTCGTGGCGACGGCGCTCGTGGCCGCGGCGCTGCTCGGCGGGGCCGGGGCCGAGCGGGCGGACGGATCGTGCGTCCTCGGCGTCACCTACCTGGGCGTGCCGTACCTCGGCACCGGTGCGGTCGCGGCGGCGGACGTCGGCGCACCCGTGGGGCCGGCGGTGCGGCCGGGGTGCGACGACGTGATCGTGATCGGCGCCCCGTCCACCCCGGAACCCGACGTGGCGGTGGTCGCGCGGCGGCTCGACGGGGTCGCCCCCCGGTTCGCCGTCGCCGTGCGCCCCACCGGCGGGGCGTCCGGGCCCGCGGACCTCATGGTGAACGGGGCGACACCCTGCACGGGGGCGACGGTCGCGGCCCGGCTCGCGTGCCTGCGGGCCCGGACGGCCCGGCTGCGGACCGGCCCGGCGCTGACCGCGCCCGTCGGCGCGCGGATCGGCGCGACGGTCACGCTGGGCGTGCGCGTGCGCGCCCGGGTGTCGCTGCGGCGGGGCGCCGAGGCGCTGCTGCAGCACCGGGTCGGCACGCGGTGGCGGCTGGCGGCCCGTCTGCCGGTGACGGGCGCCGGTGCCCGCGCGGCGGTCACGATCCCCGCTGTGCCGACCGGCCCGTACCGCATCGCCGAGCGGGTCCGCATCGACGGGTCCCCGGTCCTGCTGACGGCGGGCGTCACGGTGCTGCCGGCCTCCCCCGCCCCCTGACGCCGGCGGCCCCTCCCGTCCGTCCCGCTCGGGGCGGTGTGATCGTCCGCGGGGTGGGTACGAGGTCTCCACGGAACCGGACGACGGAGGTGTGGCGATGGCACGGGATCACGGCCCGTCGGTGAGGGACGACGCGACCTACGAGGCGTTGCGCGACGAGGGCGCGAGCAAGGAGAAGGCCGCGCGCATCGCCAACGCGAAGGCCGCCGGCGACGACCCGTCGTCGAAGGGCGGCTCGGCGGGGAGGTACGAGGACAGGACGGTCGAGGACCTCCGCGAGACCGCCGCCGAGGTCGGCATCGAGGGTCGCTCGTCGATGACGAAGGACGAGCTGATCGACGCGTTGCGCAACCGCTGAGAGCCGGGGCCCCCCCGTCGTCGCACCCTTCGCGGTTCCCTGCTGTCGTAAGGGGGTCCGTGGGTCCTACGATCGGGGCAGACCCATGTCCCTCACGCCCGACAGTGACGAGCCGCCGCTCGCCAGGTGGGAGCAGATGGAGGCCATGCGCGCCCTCGGCCGCCTCGCCACGGAGCGGACGCTGTCCGACCCCGACCGTGCGTGGCGGAGCCTCGGGCGCCTGACCGGGGCGCAGCGCGACTGGATCCTGTCCCAGCTCGACGAGGGCGACCGCCGGACGGAGATGCCCCCCGGCGCCTGAGCCCGCGTCGCGGGCTCATTCGTAGATGACGACGTCGGGGCGGGGCCGGAGGCGGAGGACCTGGGCGGGGGTCATGAGGCCGGTGTCCTCCTCGTAGAAGAGCTTGAAGCCCGTCGCGAACCCGCGGCGGGCGCGCGTGACGCGCCGGTAGGTCCCGGCCTTGGCCTCGGCGGTCCCGAAGCCGTCGGCGTTGAGGACGTGGTCGATGCCGCGGTGGGTGCGGAGGCGGCCGCGCCGCTCGATCATGCCGTCCTCGAACTGGTGGATCAGGAGGAGCTTGTCGGGGAGGTCGTGGGCCGCGACGATCCGCGACATCCAGGCCGCGACGCGGTTGACCTCCTCCGCGTCGACCTGACCGATCACCCGTCCGGGCACCTCCCCCGGCCCCATGCGCCACTCGGGGTCGAGGGCCAGGCCCACGTCGGGCTGCACGAGGAACGGTGCGAGCGCCCGCGCCTCGGTCACGAAGTCCGACCGCCCCGGCTGGATGTCGAGGATCAGCAACGCCCCCGCGGCGCGGGCGGCCCGCAGGTACCGGCGGATCACCGCGGGGTCCTGGCGGAAGCGGTAGCGGCCGTCCGCGCCGGGGGCGGCGGTGGTGATCACCGCGATCAGTTCCATCGCCGGCATCACCGGCCTCCGGCCGGGCGTCGCCCAGGGACGCACGGCGCGGCGCAGGCGGGCGCCCGCGGTGGCGGGGCTGCCGATGCCGAGGATCCCGAGGGCCTCGGCCTGCGGCGCCCCGTAGTGGGCGAGCACCCGGTGCTCGGGCAGGATGCTGCGC
>VFQU01001787.1_pt1 | contig 11601 bp, 14 predicted proteins | sample 3512311 | NCBI WGS metagenome assembly VFQU01 (sample SAMN10412377, study PRJNA504923) | tailings metagenome | isolation source: Relicate 3 Philex TSF3 active mining site | place: Philippines: Tuba, Benguet | collected 2017-08-29 | reverse complement strand
GAGCGCGCCGACACGCTGGAGGCGCTGCGCAAGCTCGACCAGCAGTTCGCCCGCATCGACCGCGCGCGGGCGCACGCCGCCCGGCCCTACGACATCGTCGTGCTCTCCGACCACGGCCAGACCCAGGGCGCGACGTTCCGGCAGCGCAACGGGTACGGCCTCGACGAGCTGGTGTCGCGGTCGCTGTCCCGGGGGGAGGTCGCCCCGATGGAGGGCGGCGACGAGAACGACGGCGCCGTCGGCCGGGCCGTGTCGGAGGCCACCGGCCGGCCCGTCGCCCGCGACGGCTCCGGCGACGTCCCCGCCGACGGCGGGCGGGACGTGGTGCTCGCGTCGGGCAACCTCGGCCTCGTGTACCTGATGGGGGTGCCGCGCCGGCTGACGCGGGAGGAGATCGACGCCGCCCACCCGGACCTGATCCCGGCGCTGCGCGCCCACCCCCACATCGGCTGGCTGATGGTCCGCGGGGCCGACGGGCCACTGGTGCTCGGCGCCCGCGGGGTGCGCCACCTCGCCTCCGGCCGGGTCGAGGGCGAGGACCCCCTCGCGCCGTTCCCGCCGACCGCCGCGGGTCACCTCCTCCGCGCCGACGGGTTCGCGCACGTCGCCGACATCATGGTGGGGAGCTTCTACGACCCGGTCCTCGAGGAGGGGTGCGCGTTCGAGGAGCTGATCTCGTTCCACGGCGGGCTCGGCGGCCCGCAGACCCGCCCGTTCATCCTCCACCCCGCGCACCTCGCCGCACCCGGCGCGCCGCTCGTCGGCGCCGCGGCCGTGCACGATGTGCTGGCGGGCTGGCGCGGGGCGGCCGCCGACGGGCGGCGGGACCCGGCCCCGGCGGGCACCACCACGGACCACACGGACGGAGGACGACATGGGTGACGAGTTCGAGCTCTACGGCCGGTCGGAGGAGATGACCCGCGAGGAGGCGGCGCGGCGTCTGCACGCCATCGCCGACGAGCTCGCGTCGAACAACGGGATCCGGGTGACCCGTGACAACACGCGCCTCTCCATCGCGGTCCCCGACCGCGTCGAGCTCTCCGTCGAGGTCGAGCAGGACGACGACGGGATGGAGATCGAGATCGAGATCGGCTGGCGGGGCGGGCCGATCGCGACCTGAGTCCGGCGGCGGGTCACGGCCCGCGGACGACGGTGACCATCTCGCCGGGCGCCCACTCCCGCGCGACGTCGTCCCGGCCCGGGACGCGCAGCACCACGTGGACGGCCGTCTCCGTCCGCACGATGTCGCGGGCGACGGTGGCCTCGACGTCCCCGTCGCCGAGGTCGACCCGGATCACGTCGCCGACCTGGAGCCTCTGCACGACGAACTCCATCGCCATCGGTCCACCCCCCTCCTCGGCGTGGCGCACGGGTCCCCGGACACCCCCTCATGGGACGCCCCGCGGGACCCGCGCGCATCGCCCGAAGGGGATGAGCGCCCCCCGGCCGGTCAGAGCAGGAAGCGGAAGAGCGGGCCGGCCGGGTCGACCGGCTCGATGTGGAGGGGGCTGGCGTCCATCCGGGCGCGCAGGCCGACGACGTCGCCGGGGCGGCCGACCTCGATGCCGACGAGCGCCGGCCCGGTCTCGCGGTTGTTGCGCTTCACGTACTCGAAGAGCGTGATGTCGTCGTCGGGGCCGAGGACCTCGTCGAGGAAGCGCCGGAGCATCCCCGGCTCCTGGGGGAAGTCGACGAGGAAGTAGTGATTGAGGCCCTCGAAGACGAGGGCGCGCTCGATGATCTCGCTGTAGCGGCTGACGTCGTTGTTGCCGCCGGACAGCACGCAGACCGTCACGGCCCCCGGCGCCGGGTGCACCACCCGGCCGAGCGCCGCCGACGCGAGGGCCCCCGCGGGCTCCGCGATGACGCCGTCCACCTGGTAGAGCGCGAGCATCTCGGCGCAGACGGCGCCGGTGTCGACCTCGGTGACGGTCGCGCCGCTGTCGCGGACGCCGGGGTGGGTGCGGTCCCCGGCGCGGCGGACGGCGGCGCCGTCGACGAACGGGTCGAGCGTCTCGAGGTCGACGGGCGCGCCGGCGCGCAGGGCCGCGGCCATGGCGGCGGCGCCGGCGGGCTCGACGCCGGTGAGCGCGACGCCGGGGGCCCGCTCGCCGAGCCACGTGGCCATGCCGGCGAGGAGCCCGCCCCCGCCGACTGGGGCGACGATCAGGTCGGGCGCGTGGCCGAGCTGGTCGACGATCTCGCGGGCGACGGTCCCCTGCCCGGCGATGGTGCGGGGGTCGTCGAAGGCGGGGACGAGGTGGGCGCCGGTGGCGCGGGCGTCGGCGAGGGCCGCGGCGTGGGCGTCGTCGTAGGCGTCGCCCCGGATGACGACCTCGACCCACCGGCCGCCGAGCGCGGCGATGCGCTCCCGCTTCTGGCGCGGGGTGGTGCGGGGCAGGTACACCCGGCCGCGGACGCCGAGGGTGGCGCAGGCGTGGGCGACGCCCTGCGCGTGGTTGCCGGCGCTGGCGCAGACCACGCCGGCGTCGCGGGCGTCGATCTGCGCCATCAGGTTGTAGGCGCCGCGCAGCTTGTAGGAGCGGACGGGCTGGAGGTCCTCCCGCTTCAGCCAGACCTGGGCGCCGGTCGCCGCCGACAGCCGCCCGCTGAACGTGAGCGGGGTGCGCAGCGCGACGCCCTCCAGCCGGGCGGCGGCGGCGTCGACGGCCGCGGCGTCGACCGGTGCGGGCGGCGCGGGCGGCGGGGGAGGCGGGGCGCCGGGGGTGGGGTCCGGTGTCACCGCAGGACGATCTCCCCCTCGGCGGTGGCGATGCCGCAGGCGTGGATGCCCCGGCGCGCCGGTGGGGGCGCGTAGCGGATCGGCAGGCCGTGGTCGGGGCCGAGCCAGCCCTCGAGCACCGGCTGGTGGTCGCCGACCTCGACGAAGGTGTACCCGGTCGGCGCGCAGGTGTGGCCGGCGGCCTCGTACCGCTCCCGCTGGATCCGGTGGCGGTCCTCGGGGTCCCCGACGAGCGAGAGGAAGAACGGCAGCGGGTACTGCGGCATGCCGGCGCTGCGGAACGTGAGGCTGTCGCGATCGGGGTTCGCCTGCCCGACGCGCAGGGGCAGCCCGCGCCGGCGCGCCGTCTCGTCGAGGTCGGCGACCCCGAGGCACCACCACAGCACGCGGTCCTCGCCCTGCAGCGTCGCGGCGAGCCACGCGCCGTCGTCCCTGCCCGTGTCCGCGACGCCGAGCAGCTCGAGGAAGCACTCGGGCCCGAGCGGCACGATCCGGCTGGCGGTCCCGCCGAGGTGCGGGACGCCGGCCACCGACCCGAGGCCGTGCTGCTCGCGCAGGCGCGCCGCGGCGGCGTCGACGTCGACGACCCCGTAGATGACGTGGTCGATGACGAACCCCTCGTCGCTCATGCGCGGTGCCCCTCTCGTGTCGATGCCGTCGGCCGGTGGCCAGCATCGCACCACGAGGTGTGAGGGGCCCCGGCGCTCCTCGGGCGAGCTCATCGCCCCTGCCGAGGCGCGGTCCGGGGCGGCCGGGATGCGGCGTGCTCGTGGGTGATGCGCCACCCGGCGGGGGACCTGCCTCGCGCGATCCGCTGCGACCGCTCCCCGTCGGGGCGGACCCGGTGATGGCGGGACCCAGATTCGAACTGGGGACACCACGATTTTCAGTCGTGTGCTCTACCAACTGAGCTATCCCGCCGCGCCCGCCCGGCCGGGCCGGGGGGTCCCGGAACGGTAGGGCCCGCCCCAGGGCGATTCAAGCCCGCCCGCGGGGGCGGGGTATCATCGCCGCGATGCGCCGCCTGCTCCTCGCCTGCCTGACGGCCGCCCTCCTCGGTGCGTTCGCGGGTCCGGCGGCCGCGGCGCTCCGGCTGGAGCCCGGCGCCGTCCGGCTGCTCACCCCCGAGGCCCAGCCCCGCGACCGCGAGCCGGTCTTCGCGGCGCGCGCCGGCGCCGAGTACCGCTTCGAGGTCGCCTACCGCGTGACCGGGGCGCCCCGCATCGGCACCGGCCACGTCTTCGTGTTCGAGGACGCCGTCACGGGGGAGCGCCTCGACGTGCGGTCCAAGAGCTTCCCCCCGGAGCCCGCGGGCCGGTACACGGAGTCGAGCAACTACCGGATCCCCGAGTCGTGGGGGCCGGGGCTCTACCGCTTCCGGTGGACGATCACCGCCCGCAACCCGCGCCTCCCCTCCGTCCGGGAGACCGGCACCCGCGTCTTCCTCGTCGCCGGCGGCGCGACCGACTAGCTAGCGGGGCGGGACCGCCGCCTCCGGGGCGACGGGGACCGCGTCGCGCCGCGCACGCGCCCCGCCGCGGGCGGTGAGCCACACGCCCAGCAGGATCAGCACCCCGCCGGCGACCGTGGCGGGGGTGATGCGCTCGTCGCGCAGCGCCCAGCCGTAGGCGAGGGCGACCGGGGGGATCGTGTACGCCACCACCGATGCCCGGCCGTAGCCGATCTCCGCGATCAGGCGGAAGTAGACGACGAACGCCCACGCCGTCCCCACGACCGCCAGGGCGACCACCGCGAGCACCGGGCCGAGGCCCGGCACGTGGTCCGGGGGTTGCGCCACCACCGCCGGCACCGTCAGCGCCGCCGCCGCCGCGACCGACGTGAAGGTCGTCACCACCGGCGGCACACCCGGGTAGCGGCGCGTCAGCACGAACCCCGACAGCGCATAGCTCGCGGCGGCGCCGATCATCGCGAGGCCGCCGAGCAGCTCCCCGGTGCTGCCGACCTGCTCCACCCCCACCAGCAGCGCCACCCCGCCGAGCCCGATCAGCAGCCCCGTCCACTGGGCGGGGGACATCACCTGCGAGCGGTCGAGCACCGGGGCGAGGATCGCGATGAAGATCGGCGCCGCGGCGATCAGGGTCGCGGACAGGCCCGTCGGGACCGTCCGCTCGCCGAAGGTGATGAGCATGAACGGCAACGCGATCGCCACGAACCCCAGCACCACCGCCCACCCCGGCCGCCGCCGCACCACCCCGAGGGCGGCCCGCGCCTCGCCGCCGCGCACCGCGATCAGGATCCCGAGCGTCACCGCCGCCAGCCCCGTCCGCCCCAGCACCACCAGCGACTCCGGCATGCCCTCGGCCGCCTCCGCGATCAACAGGTAGGAGGCGCCCCAGACGGCGGACAGCAGGACGAGCATCAGGACGTGCCGGGGTCTCACGCGGCCTCCGGGGGGCGGCGGGCGGAGGGGCGAGTCTGGACGACCGCCCGGCGCCGGGCCCCGCGGGTGGTCGGCGGTGACGCCGGAGGCGACTATCATCGGGAGGATGGCGAGCCGCGGTCACGTGCTGGTGGTCGACGACGAGCGCGCGATCCGCCGCCTGTTGCGGCTCTACCTGACCGACGCCGGGTTCACCGTGGCGGAGGCGCCCGACGGCGAGACGGCCCTCGAGCAGGTGCGCCGGGGCGGGATCGACCTGGTCCTCCTCGACCTGATGCTCCCCGAGATGGACGGCTACGAGGTCTGCCGCCGCCTCCGCGAGATGGGCCAGACGCCCGTCATCATGATCACCGCTCGCAGCGACGAGGCGAACCGCATCACCGGCCTCGAGCTGGGCGCCGACGACTACGTCGTCAAGCCGTTCTCCCCGATCGAGGTCGTCGCGCGCGTGAAGGCCGTGATGCGCCGGGTCGGCGCGCCACCCGACCCCGGGCGCCTCCTCCGCGCCGGCCCCGCCGTGCTGGAGCCGTCGAGCCGCCGCGTCACCCTCGACGGGGAGGAGGTCGACCTCACCCGCCTCGAGTTCGACCTGCTCGCCGAGCTCGCCGCCCACCCGCGGGTCGTCTACACCCGCGAGCGGCTGCTGGAGAAGGTCTGGGGCTACCAGTCGGCCGTCGGCGGCAAGACCGTCGACGTCCACGTCGCGAACCTGCGGCGCAAGCTCGGGGACGGGATCGGGATCGTGGCCGTTCGGGGGGTCGGCTACCGGCTGGAGCCCTCGTGAGGGACGCGCTCCGCCGGCTCCGGCCGAGGAGCATCCAGGCCCGCGTCGCCCTGGCGATCGGCATCGCCCTCCTCGCCGTGTTCCTCGTCGTGCAGGTCGTCTTCGTGGGCTTCGTGCAGGCGCGGGCCCGGGACGAGGTCGAGGCGGCGCTTCACCAGCAGGCCGACTCCATCGCCCGCCAGATCGAACGCAGCGGCCTCGAGAACGCCGCGGCGAGCGCCCGCGAGGCGCAGCGCTACATCGGCGACGCCCGCCTCGTCGTGCGGGTGTCCGGTGTGGCGGTGCACTGGAACGTCCCCGTCTCCGACCTGGAGGCGTCCGCCACCGCCCGCCGCGGCGACCTGGAGGTGCTGCTCGAACGGCCCGACCCGTCGGCGGGCCTCTTCACCGACTGGGTGTTCGTCGCGCTCCTCGCGATCGGGCTGGTCGGCACCGGCGGCCTGATCTGGGGGCTCGCCGTCGGGGTCGGCTCCCGCCTGCGCGCCTCCGTCCGCGACCTGGCGGACAGCGCCGAGGCCGTCACCCGCGGTCACCTCGACGTGCGCGTCGCCGAGACCGACGACGAGCTCGGCCGCCTCGCCCAGGCCTTCAACCGCATGACGGCGCGGCTCGAGGCCGCGGACGTCCGCCAGCGCGAGTTCCTCGCCGACGTCGCCCACGAGCTGCGGACGCCGGTCACCGCGATCGAGGGCTTCGCCCAGGCGCTGTCCGACGGGACCGCGGCGACACCGGAGGACCGCGCCGAGTCCGCCGACTTCATCCGGGCGGAGGCCGCCCGCCTGCGCGAGCTGGTGCGCGACCTGCAGCAGCTCACCTGGCTCGACCTCGACCCCCCCGTCGAGACCGCCGACATCGACCTCATGGACGCCGGCCGGGACGCCGTCGCGCGCCTCGCCGCCGACGCCCGCGCCGCCGGCGTCTCGCTGCACCCCCCCGAGGGGCACCTCATCGCGCGCGCCGACCCGGCGCACGTCGAGACGATCCTCGCCAACCTCATCACCAACGCCATCCGGGCGACGCCCCCCGGGGGCTTCGTGCACCTCCACCCGGTCGCCGCCCCCGGCCAGGCGGGGATCGCCGTGAGCGACACCGGCATCGGCATCCCGCCGGAGCACATCCCCTACATCTTCGACCGCCTCTACCGCGTCCAGTCCGGGCGGCAGCGTCCCGGCGGGTCCGGGCTCGGCCTGTCGATCGTGCGCCGCCTCGCGACCCTGCTCGGGGGGCGCGTCACCGTCCGCAGCGTCCCCGGCACCGGCTCCACCTTCACCCTCTGGCTGCCGGCCCGCGCGGTCGCGCCGCCGCGCCGGCCCAGGGTAGGCTCGACGCTCGACCAGCCCACGACACGGGGGTGAGCGGTGGCCCAGCGCCGCTATCTGCTGTCCGAGGACGCGATACCGACCCGGTGGTACAACGTCGCCGCCGACCTGTCGTCGATGCCCCCGCCCCCCCTCCACCCGGGGACCGGGCAGCCGATCGGCCCGGACGACCTCTCGCCGATCTTCCCGATGGCGCTCATCGAGCAGGAGGTCAGCGGGGAGCGCTGGATCCCGATCCCGGACCCCGTCCGCGAGATCTACTCGATGTGGCGCCCCACCCCCCTGCACCGCGCGCTCGGCCTGGAGCGGGCCCTCGGGACCACGTGCCGCATCTTCTACAAGTACGAGGGCGTCAGCCCCGCGGGCAGCCACAAGCCGAACACGTCCGTGCCGCAGGCCTACTACAACCGCGAGGAGGGGGTCACCCGCCTCGCCACCGAGACCGGCGCCGGCCAGTGGGGCTCCGCCCTCGCGTTCGCCTGCGGGCTGTTCGGCATCACCTGCAAGGTGTTCATGGTGCGCGCCTCGTTCGACAGCAAGCCGTACCGCCAGTCGATGATCCGCACGTGGGGCGGTGAGATCGTCGCGAGCCCGTCACCCGACACGGCCGCCGGGCGGGCGATCCTCGAGGCCACCCCCGACAGCACCGGCAGCCTCGGCATCGCGATCAGCGAGGCCGTCGAGGACGCCGCGACCCGCGACGACACGAACTACGCCCTCGGCAGCGTGCTCAACCACGTGTTGCTGCACCAGACCGTCGTCGGCCAGGAGGCGCGGGCGCAGCTCGCGATGGCGGGCGCCGAGCCCGACGTCGTCATCGGCTGCGTCGGCGGCGGGTCGAACTTCGCGGGCCTCGCCTTCCCGTTCCTCGCCGACAAGGCCGCCGGCAGCGACATCCGGATCGTCGCCGCCGAGCCCGCCGCGTGCCCCACCCTCACCCGCGGCCACTACGGCTACGACTTCGGGGACACCGCGGGCATGACCCCGCTGCTCGCCATGCACTCCCTCGGCCACGGGTTCGTGCCCCCCGCCATCCACTCCGGCGGCCTGCGGTACCACGGCATGGCGCCGCTCGTGTCGCACCTCGTCCACACGGGGCTCGTCGAGGCGCGGGCGTACACCCAGTCCGAGTGCTTCGCCGAGGCCGTGCGGTTCGCCCGCGCGGAGGGGATCGTGCCGGCCCCCGAGCCGTCCCACGCGATCCGCGCGGTGGTGGAGGAGGTCGCGCGCGCCGAGGAGGAGGGCGTCGAGCGGACGATCCTCTTCAACCTCTGCGGCCACGGCAACTTCGACATGGCCGCCTACGACGCGTACCTGTCGGGGACGATGACCGACATCGAGCTCCCCCAGGAGGAGCTCGACCGCGCCGCCGCCGAGATGGAGGGCCTCCCGGCCCTCGGCTGACCTCCGTGCCCGCCCCCCGGCCGCGGGCCGGGGGGCGCACCGGTCAGTACGGGCTGCGGTGCCCGCCGCCGGGCGGCGGGGCGTCGTCCTCCTGCTCGGCCTTGCGCCGGGCGCGGCGCTGGCTGGCGGCGACCCCGCCGATGATCACGACGCCGATCAGCAGGTAGGGGATGCCGTAGAGGAAGCGGTTGTCGTCGAGGCCGATCAGGAACACCACGCCGCCGACGGCGAAGATCAACCCGATCAGGTACGAGAAGATGACCCCGGTCGGGCTCACGCGTCACCCTCGAAGTGGGCCTCGAGCTGCGCGATGACCTGGGGGACGAGCTCGTCCCAGCTCACGTCGTCCTCCTTCGTGACGCTCACGAAGTTCGAGGTCGCGAAGACGTTCGTCACCCCGTCGAGGGCGAAGATCCGCGCCCCGAGCGGTGAGTCCGCCGGGTCGGAGCCCGCGCGGAAGGTCTGCCCGCGGCCCTCCACGGCCGGCCGGTCGAGCGTGAACTTGACCGCGTTGGGGTTGGGCGTCCCCTCGGGCGTCACGTCCATGTCGCGCTGTTCCTCTCGTGGATTCTCGCCGGAATGATCACTCGTGCGGGGGATGCCCGCGGGTCGGGTCCGGGGCGCCGGAGCCGATGAGGGAATACAGGGCCCTCGGGTGGGCCCCTCGTGAAAGGTACCGCCATGGCGATGCCGATCGACCCGCGCCTGCGTCGCGGGACCCCGCCGGCCACCGTGCCCGTCCAGGCCCCCGACCTCTGCGCCTGGTGCTTCGGGACCGGCTCCATCCTCGAGCCGATGGACTGCGACACCGCGAACGTCTACCTCCCCGTCGTCTGCGCGCCCTGCGAGGGCACCGGCCACCGGCGGGACCGGTAGCCCACCCGCGGCGCCCCCGGCGCCGCGGGTAGGATGCCCGGCGTGAGCGACGATCCCCGCACCCGCCTGGCCACCCTGCTGCGCGAGCACGCGCTCGTGCGGGAGTCCGTGATGCTCTCGTCGGGGCGGCGGTCCTCGTACTACTTCGACGCGCGCCAGGTGCTGCTCGACCCGGAGGGCGCCGCGCTCGCGGGGCGCCTCATGTGGGACCACCTCGCCCCCGCGGGACCCGCCGCCGTCGGCGGGCTGACCCTCGGCGCGGACCCGCTGGTGTGCGCCGTGAGCGCCACGGCGTGGGCCGGCGGCCGGCGGGTCACGGGCTTCTTCGTGCGCAAGGAGGCCAAGAAGCACGGCCTCCAGCAGTGGATCGAGGGCCCGTTCATCGAGGAGGGCACCCCCGTCGCCGTCGTCGACGACGTCCTCACGAGCGGGGGGTCGCTCGTCGCCGCCGTCGAGAAGGCGCGTCAGGCCGGCGGGGTCGTGGTCGCGGCGTCCGTCGTGATCGACCGCGGCGAGGGCGGCCGCGAGGTCGCCGAGGCCGCGCTCGACGGAGCCCCGCTCCATGCGCTCTACACGTCCGCCGAGCTGCTCGAGACGGGGCGCCCGGGAGCGTGAGCCGGACACCCCGGGCGGTCGCCGCGACACGGGAGGCCGTGGTCGTGCGCGTCTCGGGGCCGACGGCGACGTTGTGGGTGGAGGGCGAGGAGCGGGAGGCGCGGCTGCGCCCGCGCATGCCGGGCGGGCCGGCCGTGGCCGGCGACCGGGTGCTGCTGCGCCCCAGCGACGCCGACGCCGCCGCGCCGACCGTGATCGGGGTCGCGCCCCGGACGACGGTGCTGGAGCGCGGTGAGCGGCCGGGGGGGAAGCCGCGGGCGATCGTCGCGAACGCCGAACTCGTCGTGATCATGGCCGCCGCCGCCGACCCGCCGCTCAGCGCCCGCCTCATCGACCGCTACCTGGTGGCGGCGGAGGTCGGGGGCATGGAGGCGGCGGTCGTCGTCACGAAGATCGACCTGCCGCACGACGCCGCGGAGCTCGACGCGCTGCTCGGGGTCTACCGCGACATCGGGTACCCCGTCCTCACCGGCGTCGCGCGGGAGCCGGCCCTCGCCGCCGCCGTCCGCGACCTCATCGACGGCCGCACCGCGGTGCTCGCCGGTCACTCCGGGGTCGGCAAGTCGACCCTCACGCGCGGGCTGACGGGCGTGCAGCGGGCGGTCGGAGCGGTCAGCGAGAAGGCCGGCACCGGTCGCCACACGACGAGCGACCCGCGGGTGATCCCGATGCCCGGCGGCGGGGCCGTCGTCGACACGGCCGGGGTACGGACCTTCCACCTCCCCGCGATGGACCGGGCGCGGCTCGAGGCCGGGTTCCCCGAGATCGCCGCGGCGGCGCGGGGATGCCGGTTCCGCGGGTGCGCGCACGACGGCGACGCCGGGTGCGCGGTCGAGGGCGCGGTGAGCGACGAGCGCCTCGCGAGCTACCGGCGGATCCTCGCCACGATGCGGTAGACGGGCCTCCGCGTTCCTTGACCTTGTATGGAGCCAGGCCTTAAGTTCGTGCCGCACGGCACGAAGCCGTCCCGCTATCCCGTGACCGAAACCCGCCGGAGGAAGAGTTCATGAGTCGTCCTCGACGTTTCCTGCCCCCGATCGCCGGAGGGGCCCAGACCACCGGCTGGGAGGCGCTGGAGAAGTGGGTCGGCGGGTCGGGTGGCTCCGCGTCCGGCGACGCCCCCGCGGCGGCCGCGACCGGGAAGACCGGTTGGGAGGCCCTGGAGAAGTGGGTCGGCGGCGGGTCCGGCGGCGGCGCCTCCGCCGCCCCGGCGTCCTCCTCGGTCCCGGGCGCGGCCCCGGCGGGCGGCACCGGCTGGGAGGCCCTCGAGAAGTGGGTGGGCGGCGGCTCCGGTGGCGGGGCGTCCGCCCCGGCGTCCCCGTCCGGCAAGACCGGTTGGGAGGCCCTGGAGAAGTGGGTCGGCGGCTCGGCCGGCGGCGCGGCCGCGGCGACCCCGGCGGCGGACGCCCCGGCGTCCTCCTCGGTCCCGGGCGCGGCCCCGGCGGGCGGCACCGGCTGG
>VFQU01001786.1_pt1 | contig 11610 bp, 12 predicted proteins | sample 3512311 | NCBI WGS metagenome assembly VFQU01 (sample SAMN10412377, study PRJNA504923) | tailings metagenome | isolation source: Relicate 3 Philex TSF3 active mining site | place: Philippines: Tuba, Benguet | collected 2017-08-29 | reverse complement strand
GAAGAAGCCGACGCCGGTCGCGATGGTGGACGCACCCGACCCGTCGAGGTCGACGCGCACGCGCACGTCGGTCTCGCCGGTGGCGCGGTGCGCCTCGCCGACGCGGCTCACGTCGTCCTCCGCCGCGACTCGGCCGAGCGGCGGTGCATCGTGAACCCCTCGGCGTCGGCCAGCGCCGCCAGGTGGGGCGTGAGCGCCGCGACGGCCTCGTCGGTCATCTCGACCACGGACATCCTCCGCAGGAACGTGGTGGGACCGAGGGCCGACGCGTGACGTGCGGCGCCCCCGGTGGGCAGGACGTGGTTGGAGCCGGCGACGTAGTCGCCGAAGGCGGTCGCGCAGTTGGGGCCGGTGAACACCGCACCCGAGCGGGTGATCCGCGCCGCCAGCGCCTCGGGGTCGCGGGTCGCGATCTGGAGGTGCTCGGGCGCCATGGCCTCGGCCAGCTCGACCGCCAGGGGCATGCTGGCACACTCGACGAGGGTGATGGGACCGGGGGCGTCCGGCAGCCCGGCGAGCGCCGCCTCGACGGCCGTGATCACCTCGGGGTCGTCGCTCGCGAGCACCGCGGGCGAGTCGGCGCCGTGCTCGGCCTGCGCCAGCAGGTCGAGCGCCATGGCCTCCGGGTCCGCGGACGCGTCGGCGATGATGAGGACCTCGCTCGGGCCGGCGACGCCGTCGATGCCGACGACGCCGAACACCTGCCGCTTCGCCTCCTGCACCCAGGGGCTGCCGGGTCCGACGATCACCGCGACGGGCGGGACGGTCGCGGTGCCGTAGGCGAGCGCGCCGATCGCGGCGGCGCCCCCGGCGGCGTAGACCTCGTCGATGCCGAGCAGGCCGGCGGTGGCGAGGATCGCCGGCGCCGGGCGTCCCCCGGGGCCGGGCGGGCTGACGGCGACGATCCGCTCCACCCCGGCGGCCTGCGCGGGGACGACGCCCATGATCAGGCTCGACGGGTACACCGCCCGTCCCCCGGGGGCGTAGCACCCGGCGGAGTCGACGGGGACGTTGCGCACCTGCACCCGCTGGCCGAACGGGAGCGTGACGTGGCGGTCGTCGGGCAGCAGGGCCTCGGAGACGATCCGCACCTGGGACGCCGCGGCGACGATCGCGGCGCGCAGGTCCTCGTCGAGCGCGTCGACGGCCCGCTCGATGGCGGTCTGCGGCACCCGCAGGCGGTCGTGGGTGAAGTCGGGGTCGTCGAACCGGCGGGCGCCCTCCACCAGGGCGTCGTCGCCGCGGGTGCGGACGTCCTCGAGGGTCTGCGTCACGGCGGCGGCGACCTCGGGCGCGTCCCCCTCGGGGCGCAGCGTGTGGGCGATCGCCTGCGCGCCCCCGGACCGCAGGCGGGCGCGGCGGGGTCCGCTCACGCCGGCACCTCCCCCATCCGCCCGACGACCTCCTCCAGCTCCCCGGCGCGCAGGGTCTGGCTCACGCGGTTCGCGATGAGGCGCGCGGAGGAGTCGAAGATCTGCTCCCGCTCGACGAGGCCGTTCTCGCGGAGCGTGCGGCCGGTCGCGACGAGGTCGACGATGCCGTGCGCGAGGCCCACGAGGGGCGCGAGCTCGACGGAGCCGTTGACCTTGACGACCTCGGCCTGACGGCCGGTGCGCGTGAAGTGCTCCGTCGCGGAGACCGGGTACTTCGTCGCGACCCGGACCACACCGAGGTGCTCGAGGGCCGCGGGGGTGGGGTCCTCCCCCTCCCGGGTCGCGTAGACCATGCGGCAGCCGCCGAAGCCGAGGTCGAGCAGCTCGTAGACGTCGGGGGCGCGTTCGTGCAGGACGTCCTTGCCCACGATGCCGATGTCGGCGGCGCCGGCCTCGACGTAGGTGGGGACGTCGCTGGGGCGGGTCGTGATGAACGTCGTCCCGTCGGGCGCCTCGACGACGAGGCGGCGCCCGAGGTCGCGCAGGGGCGCGACGTCGACGCCGGCGGCGTCGAGCGCCTCGATCGACCCCGGGAAGAGGGCGCCGAGCGGCACGCAGATCCTCAGGCCGGCGATCGCAGCACCTCGTCCAGGCGGGCGTGGCCGGAGCGCTCCCCGGTCGCGCGGTCGAGCACGTCCCAGCCGCCGTCGCCGGTCCCGCGGGCGACCCACCGCCAGCCGTCGGCGGCGGCGAGGGCCTCGGGGTCGGGGTCGTCGGCGGCGACGGCGATCACGGTCATCCCCGCGGCGCGGGCGGCGGCGGCCGTCGGCGCCATCGTGTCGAGCCCGCCGACGAGCACGACGCCGTCGCGCGGCCCGGGATCCTCGCCGTCCGCGGCGAGCAGGGCCTGGTGCAGGAGGTCGAGGGTGATGCCGAAGCCGACGGCGGGGCGCGGGCTGCCGAAGCGGCCCGCCAGGTCGTCGTAGCGGCCGCCCATCGCGATCGGTGCGCCGACACCCGGCGCGTACGCCTCGAACACCACACCGGAGTAGTAGCGCCATTCGCGCAGGACGCCCAGGTCGAGCACGACGGCGTCGGCGACGCCGAGGCCGTCGAGCAGGTCGAGCATCGCGCCGAGCCGGGCGCACGCCGCGGCCGCGGCCGGGATCTCCCCGGAGATCCGGTCGAGCAGCTCGGGGCCGCCGCGCAGGGTCGGCAGCGCGACGAGCAGGTCGGCGCGCGACCCCTCCCCCGCCGCGGTCCGCGCGAGGCGCCGCCACTCCACGAAGTTGCGGGCGCCGAGGGCGGCGCGCATGCGCTCGCGCATCGCGGGCGCGACGCCGAGGCCGTCGAGGACCGCCGCCGTCAGCGAGACGTCGCCGACGCCGACGCGCAGCCCCTCGAGCCCGGAGGCGCGGAGGCTGTCGACGAGCAGGGCGAGCGCCTCGGCGTCACCGCCGGGGCCGCCCTCGCCGATGAGCTCGATGCCGGCCTGGCGCTGCTCGGACGCCCGCGGGCGTCCGGGCGACGGCGGCCGGAAGACCCGTGCGAGGTACGAGACGCGGACGGGGCCGGGGTGGTCGGCCATCCGCGTCGCGGCGAGGCGGGCGGTCGGGATGGTGAGGTCGGGGCGCAGCACCAGCACGCGGCCGGTGTCGTCGAAGAGGCGGAACGCGTCGCGCAGGCCCGCCTCCTGGGCGCGGTCGATCACCTCGGCGAACTCCAGCACCGGGGTCATGACCTCGCGGTAGCCGTACGCGGCGAAGCGTCCCCGCAGGGCGCCCTCGACGGCGCGGAGCTCCCGGGCCTCGACGGCGAGCACGTCCTTCGACCCGGCCGGGAGCGCGGCCGGCGGGATCGCCGGGGCCCCGGCCTCGCCGTCACTCACGGACACGCTCGATGTCGGCGCCGACCGCCTGCAGGCGCTCGTCGATGCGCTCGTAGCCGCGGTCGATCTGGCCGACGTTGCCGATCTCGCTGACGCCCTTCGCCGCGAGGCTCGCGATCAGCATCGCCATGCCGGCGCGGATGTCGGGGCTCTCGAGCCGCTCGCCGTAGAGCTGCGCCGGCCCGCTGATGACGACCCGGTGGGGGTCGCAGACCACGATGCGGGCGCCCATCGCGACGAGCTTGTCCACGAAGAACAGCCGGTTCTCGAACATCTTCTCGAAGATCATCACCGTGCCGTGCGTCTGCGTGGCGACGGCGACGGCGATGCTGGTGAGGTCCGCGGGGAACGCGGGCCAGATGCCGTCGTCGACCTTCGGGATGGCGTCGCCCTCGTCGGCGATGACGCGGAGGTCCTGGTCGGGCGGCACGCGGAGGGTGTCGCCCTCGTACTCGACGCGGATGCCGAGGCGCTCGAAGGTCAGGTTGATCATGCGCAGGTCCTCGGCGCGCACGTCGGTGATCGTCAGGTCGGACCCGGTGATCGCGCCGAGGCCGATGAACGAGGCGATCTCGATGTGGTCCGGCCCGATCCGGAAGCGTCCGCCGTGGAGGCGGTCGACCCCGTCGATGACCATCCGGTTGGTGCCGATGCCGTCGATCTGCGCGCCCAGCTCGACGAGGAAGCGCGCGAGGTCCTGCACGTGCGGCTCGCTCGCCGCGTTCAGGATGACGGTGCGCCCCGTCGCGATGACCGCCGCCATGAGGGCGTTCTCGGTCGCGGTGACGGACGCCTCGTCGAGGAAGATCTCGGCGCCGCGCAGCCCGGAGTGGCGCAGGTTGTAGCTGCGCTCGACGACGCACTCGGCGCCGAGGCCCCGGAACGCGAGGAGGTGGGTGTCGACGCGGCGGCGGCCGATGAAGTCGCCCCCGGCGAGCGGCAGCTCGACCTGGCCGCAGCGGGCGAGCAGCGGGCCCGCGAGCAGCAGCGACGCCCGCAGGCGCCGGCAGAGGTCGGGGTCGAGGTGGGTGGTGCGCACGCGGTCGGCCCGCAGGGCGAGGGAGTTCGGGCCCTCGTCGCGGATGCTCACCCCGAGGTCGTCGAGGAGGGCGAGCATGACGTGCACGTCGAGGATGTCCGGCACGTTCTCGAGCACGACCTCCTCGTCCGTCAGGAGGCACGCAGCGAGGATCGGCAGAGCGGCGTTCTTGTTGCCGCTCGGCACGATGGTGCCGGACAGCGCACGGCCGCCCCGGATGACCAGCCTGTCCTGACTCACGTGGGTGGACGCTAGCAGCCACCGCGCGCGGCGACGGCCGCGACGGCCTCCACCAGGCGTCGGATGTCCGTCTCGTCGGTGAAGAACCCGGTCGACGCGCGCAACGCCGGGGGGTGCAGGATCCACCGGGCGATGACCCCGGCGCCCGCCAGGGCGTCGCTCGCGGCGACCGGGTCGCACCCGGCGACGGTGAACGTGACGAGCCCCGCCTGCGGGCCGGGGGGCGTGAGGACGGTCACGCCGGGGACCTCGGCGAGGGCGGCGCGGGTCGCCGCCTGGTTCGCGGCGATGCGGGCGTGGATCCAGTCGTGGCCGAGCTCCTCGAGCCATTCGAGCGACGCCCGCCAGGCGGGCAGCAGGGCGGCGGGGAGCGTCGAGGCCTCGTGCCGCCGGGCCCCGGCGTGCAGGGTGATGCCTCCCCCCGGGCCGTGGTCGGTCCCCGCCTCGTAGCCGGTGTGGGTGATGTCGATCCGCTCCATCGCGCCGGGCGCGATCCAGAGGGCCCCGAGCCCGCCGGGCCCGAGCAGCCACTTGTGGGCGGGGAACGCGTACGCGTCGACGCCGAGGGCGTCGACGTCGACCGGGATCGCGCCGGCGGACTGGGCCCCGTCGACGAGCACGAGGGCGCCGACGGCGCGGGCCGCCCGGACGGCGGCGGCGACGTCGAGGACGGCGCCGGTCGACCACGCCACGTGGGAGAGCGCGACGAGGCGGGTGCGCGGTCCGACGGCCGCCGCGAGATCCTCGGCGAGGCGCCGCCCGTCGCCGTCGTGGTCGATCGTCCGCAGCACGGCGCCGGTGCGGCGCGCGACGGTGGCGAGCGGCACCCCCATCCCGGGGTGCTCGAGGGCGGGCATGACGATCTCGTCGCCGGGCCGCCAGTCGATGCCCCACGCGACGACGTTGACGCCGGCGGTGGTGTTGTCCGTCAGCGCGATCCGGGTGGAGCCGGCGCCGACGACCCTGCCCGCCGCGGCCCGCACCCGGGCGGCCTCGGCGGCGACGAGGCCGAAGCCGGCGGCGCTGCCGCGGCCGGCGGCGAGCTCGGCGGCCTGCCACTCCGCCGTCGCCCGGGCCGCGACACGTGTCAGGGGCCCGCACGCCCCGGTGTTGAGGTAGACCTCGGCGGCGAGGCACGGGAGCTGGTCCCGCACGGTGCGGAGGTCGGGGGGCACCGGCGCATGGTAGCCGGGGCGGCCCGCCGGGCCCCGCGGGACGCCGTTGCGCGTGCCCCGCGCGCCCCGCTATAACCCGCCTGCATGCGGCTGCTGCGGATGATGCCCGGCTACGGGGAGACGCTCGTCTGCGAGGGCGACCCTCGGGTGGAGGGTGAGCGCGAGGAGCTCCTGCGCGCGTTCCGCGCCCAGCTCGACGCGGGGATGTGGGCGGCGGTGCCGGTCACCGACGGCGCGACGGGCCGCCGCGAGGCGGTGCTGGTGACCGACTTCCGCGACGTCCCGGCCGACGCCGAGCGCGTCCTGTTCTGGCCGCGCGCCGCCGGCGGCGCCCCTCCCTCCCCCGTCCGCTAGGGCGCGATGACGGGGCTCTGGGTCGTCCTCCTGACGGCGACCCTGGGGGCCCTCGCGGTGGTGATCACCCGCCCGGGCCGGACGCCGCGCGGCCACCGTCGCGAGGGCGCGGACGGCGCGGCGGCGTGGCTCCGGGAGCCGCCGTTGCCCCCGGAGGACGCGGAGCGCCGGGCGCTCGACCTGTTGCGGTCGGTGGTCAACGAGGACGAGTGGGAGATGTTCCGCGACCTCGGCTTCATCTGCGTCGCGGGGCGCCGCCGGCGCCGGGACGCGGCCCCCGGGGATCCGGCGCGGTACCGGTACCTGGTCTACCCGCACCTGCCGGTGGTCTACGCCAACGTCGGCGGCGCCGGATGCCAGGTGCCCCTGCGGCGCATCGAGCGGGACCTGCGCCGGCTGGAGCGGTGGAGCGCCGCGCGCCCTCAGAAGGGCGCGGGCGGGGCCTCCGGGGGTGCGGGGGCGCCGGGGCCTCCGGCGGGGAGGTCGTCGGCGGTGAGCTCCTCGATCCGACGCTGAGCGGCCGCGAGGCGCTCGCGGCAGGCGGCGAGAAGCGCCTGGCCCTGCTCGAAGAGGCCGAGCGCCTCCTCCAGGCCGACCTCCCCCGCCTCGAGGCGGGCGACGACCTCGTCGAGGCGCCGCAGGGCCTCCTCGAACGTGGGCGGGGTCCCGTCGCCGGGGGGCGTGGTGGTCATGCGGGGGCCTCCGCCCGTGCGGGGACCGCCCCGTCGCGCATCTCGATCACGATCCTCCGCCCCTCCGCCACGTCGCCCGCCGATCCGATCACGCTCGCGTCGTCCGCGTCGCGGACGATGGCATACCCGCGCGCGACGGTCCGGCGCGGTGAGAGCAGGTGCAGCATGGCGGCGGCGCCGTCGACGCGGCGGACGGCGGCGTCGCGGCGCGCGGCGACGGCCCGGTCGAGGCGGCCGGCGCGGTCGTCGACGGCGGCGGGGGCGCGGGCGGCGACGCGCTCCAGCCCGCCGCGCAGGCGCGGGGCGAGGCGGTCGACGCGGTCGCGGCCGAGGTCCCCGCGGGCGCGGAGGGCGCGCACGAGGTCGGTGGACCTCCGGTCGACGTCGATGCGCGCGCGGGCCCCGGCGCGGACGAGGCCGCGGGTGATGGCGGCCGCGGAGTCGGCGAGGTGGGCGTCGAGGGCCTCGCGGCTGGGGACGACGGCGGCCGCGGCGGCGGTCGGGGTGGAGACGCGCACGTCGGCGACGAGGTCGCAGAGGGTGACGTCGCGTTCGTGGCCGACGGCGGAGACGACCGGGGTGCGGGTCGCGGCGACGGCGCGGCAGACGGTCTCGCTGTTGAAGGCCATGAGGTCCTCGAGGGACCCGCCACCGCGGGCGATGACGATGACGTCGACGCCGTCGAGGCCGTCGAGGTGGCGGAGCGCCCGGGCGATGAGGGCGGGGGCGGCGTCGCCCTGGACGGGGACGCTGACGAGCGCGACGTCCGCGCCGGGGAAGCGTGCCCAGACGTTGGTGAGCACGTCGTCCCGGGCGGCGCCGTCGACGCTGGTGACGAGGCCGATGCGGCGCGGCAGGAGCGGTGGGCGCACCTTCCGCCCGGGGGCGAGCAGGCCCTCCGCCTCGAGCACGGCGCGCAGGGCGTCGACCCGGGCGCGCAGGAGCCCCTCCCCCGCCAGCTCGAGCTTCTCGACCCGCATGGACAGCTGGGCGCGGCCCCGCCAGAACTCGATGCGGCCGTACGCCTGCACCTGGGCGCCGTCGCGGGGGCGGTGCTCGAGGCGCTCGAAGACGATCCCGTTCATCGAGGCCTCGAGGACGTGCTCGCCGCGGAGGGTGAACCGCATCTGGGTGCGGGCGGGGCGCAGGTCCTGCAGCTCGGCCTCGACCCAGAAGGAGCGGAGGTCCTCGAACATCCGGGCGAGGCGCCCGGTGACGTCCTCGACCGAGAAGACCCTCCGGTCGCCGACCTGCCTCACGGCATCAGCGCGTCGACGATCTCCGCGGCGCGGGCGCCGCTCGACACGGCGCCCTCGATCGAGGGGTGGGTGGTGAGGTCCCCGGCCATGATGAGGTTGCCGACCCGAGTGCGGGGGCCGGGGAGGCCGCGCCGCACGCCGACGCCGGGGCGGTACTGGGCGAAGGCGTGCTCGTGGACGCCGATGGGTTCGGCGAGGCCGTCCCAGTCGTAGCCGGGCGCCCAGCGGCGGACGAGGGCGCCGACCGCCTCGACGAGGCCGTCGGACGTCCCGCCGCCGGTCGTGACGGTCTGGGCGAGCAGGATGTGCGGGCCGTCGGGCGCCCCGGGGCGGGTGATGTTGGTGGTCTGGCAGACGAGGTCGACGTGCGGTCCGTCGCCGTCGCGGCGGCCGTCGGCGTTGAGCACGATTGAGCGGCCGGTGTAGAGGGGCCGTCGCAGCGCGAACGCCGCCGTCGCGGACGACGCGGCGCGGGTGGGGAGTCGGGCGACGACGTCGTCGTCGATCCCCGCGAGGAGGCGGGCGGCGGCGGGCGCCTCGACGGCGAGGACGACGTGGCGGGCGCTGAGCACGCGTCCGTCGCCGGTGCGCACACCGGTGATCCGCCGGGCGTCGGCGTCGACGTCGAGGCCCTCGACGGGTGTGCCGAGCTGGATGGTGCCGCCGGCCTGGCGGATCGCCGCCGAGGTCCACTCGGCGACCATGCCGAGGCCGTCGCTCGGGATGACGGACGGGCCGCGGGCGAGCATCGCGAGGAGGAAGCGGAAGTAGCCGGGGTCGGCGGACAGGTCCCGGTCGAGGAGGATGACGCCGAAGAGGGGCCGGAAGAAGCCGTCGATGGCGGCGTCGGAGAAGCCCTCGGCGCGGAGGTAGGCCTCGGTGCTGGGGGCGTCGTCGTCCTCGGCGAGCAGCGACTCGACGGAGCGGCCGACGACGCGCGCGCCGAGGGCGGCGAGGCGGAGGCGGTCGGGACGCGGGAGGCCGTCGAACGCGAGGCCGGCGACCTTCGACGTGCCGAGGCGGCGGGCCGTCCCCTCCCCGTCGATGAAGACGGCGCCTCCTGCGACGGGGCGCAGGTCGCGGCGTGGGAGCCCGATGTCCTTGAGGAGCCGCCGGGTGCGGGGGTAGGCCCGGAAGAGGGTCTGGAACCCCCGGTCGACGGGGCGTCCCCGGTGCCAGACGGTGCGGGCGCGTCCGCCGGGGGCCTCGTCGGCCTCGAGGACGGTGACGCTGCGGCCGGCGACGGCGAGGCCGTGCGCGCAGGCGAGGCCGGCGAGGCCCCCTCCCACGACGATGCAGTCCAGGCCGCCGGGCCGGGGTTCGGTGTCGCTCATCGCGGCGATGGTACCAGCGGGTCCGGAGGCCCCTGGACGGTCCCGGAGGGGGCGGCGACGGCGGGCTGGAGCTCGTCGCAGACGCGGGCGGCGCTGGCGATGAACGCCTCCGCGGCGGCGGAGAGAGCCCGGTCGCGGTGCCATGCGACGGCGATCCGCCGGGACGGGACGGTGTCCCCCATGGGGAGGACGGCGACGCGGTCGTCGCCGGGGTCGGCGGCGAGCAGGGGCACGAGCGCGGAGGCCATCCCCGCCCCGACGAGACCCTGGACGGTGCCGTTGTCGTCGGAGCGGAAGACGATGTCGAGGTCGACGCCGTGCCGGCGGATGTGGGCGTCGACGAACTCCCCGGAGAGGCAGTGGCGGAACCCGATGAGCGGCCGTCCCGCGAGGTCGGTGAGTGCGAGGGGCCCGTCGCGGCCGGCGAGGGGGTCGGAGGCGGCGACCATGAGGACGTAGGGGTCGGTCATGAGCTCGACGCCCTCGTACGGGCCGTCGGGCATGGGGAGGACGGTGAACGAGAGGTCGAGCTCGCCGCGCTCGAGGAGGGCGAGGAGCTCGGCGTCGTTGCCGGATTCGGTGAGCTCGACGGTGACGCCGGGGCGTTCCTGCAGGAAGCGGCGCATGAGGTCGGGGAGGATCCGCGCGCCGACGCTCTGGTAGGTGCCGACGCGGAGGGTCCCGGTGGCGCCGTCGGCGAGGGCGGCGAGGTCGGCCCACGCGGCCTCCATGTCGGCGGTGATGCGCTCGGCGTGGCGCAGCAGCACCCGGCCCGCCTCGGTCATGGAGATGCGCCGCGGCCCGCCGGGCCGGTCGATGAGCCGCACCCCGGTGGCGCGCTCGAGGGTGGCGATCTGCTGGGAGACGGCGGACTGCGTGTACCCCAGCAGCGTCGCGGCGCCCCCGAACGAGCCGGCCTCGGCGACCGCCCGGAGCGCGGCGAGGTGCCGGACCTCGACCTGGAGCCATCCATCGCGTTCCATGATGGACTCGAACGCTAACCCGATTTGTCCTTATCCGCCACCCGCGAGACGCTGCTCCCCCACGACAGGGAGCACCGAGATGCACCGCTACACCGAGTTGAGGAGCCTCCAGGACCGCCACCTCCCGAGCGCCCCGATGCACGTCGTCCCGCGCCCGGCACGCCCCGGCCTCGGCCGGCGCCTCCTCACCCTCCTCCGGCGCGACGCCGGCAACGCCCCGGCCCCCGCCGCCGCGGTCCCTCCCCCGCATCGCCCCGGACGACGCCTCGCGGCCCCGCCCTGCGACTCCGAGCCCGACTGGTGCTGACAGGTCATCCCTGACGCACGACGGGCAGGCGTGACCGGGAGGTCATCGCGCGCCGGCGATGACTCGGGAGCCCGGACTCTCACGTCGGCTCCCGGGCACTTCTCAGGGAACGCGTGCAGGCCTCGACGGCGGCGATCGCCGGACGGGCGCCCCAGGCGGTGGGCCCCAATCAACTGCTCGAGGAACACGCCACGCTGGAAGGGACGGGGGGAGCCATCTCCCGCGCGCCTCTCAGGCCGTCGCATCAAGGGTCCACTCGGCCGTGGAGTCGAGGTCCACTTGGCCGTGGAGCCAAGGTCCACGTGGCCGCGGGGTCGAGGTCCACATCGCCGTGGAGCCGAGGCCCATTGGCCGTGGAGCCGAGGTCCACTTGGCCGCGGGGTCGAGGTCCACTTGGCCGTGGAGCTGAGGTCACTTGGCCGCGGGGTCGAGGTCCACTTGGCCGTGGAGCTGAGGTCCACTTGGCCGTCGACCCGAGGTCCACTTGGCAGTGGAGCCGAGGCCCACTTGGCCGTCGAGCCGAGGTCCACTTGCCCTGAGGGTCGAGGTCCACTTGGCCTGAGGGTCGAGGTCCACCTGGCCGTGGAGCTGAGGTCCACTTGGCCGTCGACCCGAGGTCCACTTGGCCTGAGAGTCGAGGTCCACTTGGCCGTCGAACCCAGGCCCTCAGCTGCTCAGAGCGGTCGTGAACGGCAGCAGGGCCTCATCGGGTTCCCTGGACGCGCGGGCCGGCGTGCCTGCGACCCGTAGGCGTCTCGCCGAAGCACTGACGCGCCCATCGGTCGCTCGTCCCCCGGCCGGCCGTCATCCCTGCCGGCGCCCGTCGGCCGGCACCTCCACGGCCGCCGCCGCCGCGACCCCGCCGTCTGAAGCGAGGCCACCACTCGGCCGCTCACGCGCCTTAACGACGAAGAGCCGCCGGGCCTAAGCCCCGCGGCTCTGCGTTCAACAACCAGACTAATCCCG
>VFQU01001785.1_pt1 | contig 11618 bp, 10 predicted proteins | sample 3512311 | NCBI WGS metagenome assembly VFQU01 (sample SAMN10412377, study PRJNA504923) | tailings metagenome | isolation source: Relicate 3 Philex TSF3 active mining site | place: Philippines: Tuba, Benguet | collected 2017-08-29 | reverse complement strand
CGTGCTCGAGCACTGCCCCGGCGCGCGTATCGTCTCGGTGGGCAAGCGCGGCGGATGCCGCTCCACCCCGCAGGCCTTCATCCATCGCCTGATGCTGCGCTATGCACGCCAGGGCAAGTGCGTGGTGCGCCTCAAAGGCGGTGATCCGTGCATCTTCGGCCGCGGCAGCGAGGAAGCCGACTGGCTCGGCGAGCACGGCATCGAAGTGGAGATGGTCAACGGCATCACCGCAGGACTGGCCGGTGCCACCAACTGCGGCATTCCTCTGACCCTGCGCGGTGTGGCCCGTGGCGTGACCCTGGTCACCGCCCACACCCAGGACGACAGCAGCCTGAACTGGGCGGCACTGGCGCAGAGCGGCACCACCTTGGTGGTCTATATGGGTGTCGCCAAACTGGCGGATATTCGCGACGGCCTGCTCGCCGGCGGCATGAGCGCCGAGATGCCGGTGGCCATGATCGAGAACGCCTCGTTGCCCGCACAGCGTGAGTGCCGCAGCCAACTGGGCGCAATGCAGGACGATGCCGCAGCCTTCGCCCTGAAGAGCCCGGCCATTCTGGTGATCGGCGAAGTCGCCCGCGCCAGCACACAGATCAGTATGCCCCAGCTCCTGCATGCCTGACCGCTTCGCGCTCCTGCGAAGACGTTGTTTGCCCGTCGCCCCCTCGGCGGGCTTTTTTATTCCAGAAAAGAAAAAACCCGGCCGAGGCCGGGTTTTTCTTGGAGCGCCAGAAGCATTACTGCTGGATCTGGGCTTCCACTTCAGCTTCAACGCGACGGTTGATAGCGCGACCGGAGTCGGTGGCGTTGTCAGCAACCGGACGGGTTTCACCATAACCGGCAGTGTTCACGCGGCTACCGTCAACACCGTACTGGTTGACCAGAACGTCACGAACGGCATTTGCACGACGCTCGGACAGCTTCTGGTTGTAAGCGTCGCTACCAACGGAGTCGGTGTGACCTTCAACAGTGGTGGTGGTCTGCGGGTACTGGTTCATGAAGTCAGCCAGGTTCTTGATGTCGCCATAGCTTTCTTCTTTGACGCGGTCTTTGTCGAAGTCGAACTTGACGTCCAGCTCAACGCGAACAGCTTCCATCACCGGCTCAGGAGCGGGCTCAGGCATCGGCTCGGGCGCTGCAGCCACGACCGGAGCCGGAGCAGGCTTGCTGCCGCCACCGAAGTTCAGACCAACACCCACGCCAGCTTGCCACTCGGTGTCGCCCTGGTCGATGTTGTACAGAGCATCAACGCCAGCACGGGCGTAGAACATTTCGGTGAAGTAGTACTTGGCACCAGCGCCAGCGATAGCCAGGGTGGAGTGGTTACGACCACCGCTGTTGGCGTCGCCGATGCTCTGATGGCCGAAACCAGCAGAGACGTACGGACGCAGACCAACACCCGGCTGACCGAAGTGGTAGATAGCCTTCAGGTCGGTCAGGTTGCCCTTGATATTCTTGCTGCCTTGCGAACCTTCGCCACGCAGGTCGTGGTATTCGCCATAGGACAGCGCCAGTTCGACGTCGTCAGTCAGGTAGTAGCCAATGCTGCCACCGAACAGGTTGCCTTCGTTGTGCGCGTAATCACGCTGAACGTCGGTGAAGTAGCGATTGACGAAGCCCTCCACCTCGACAGCGCCTTGGCCTTGCGCCAGCGCGCCGAAGGAGGTTGCGGCAACGAGAGAGCCAATGACTACGCCCAAGGTGTTTTTTACTTTCATCCGTTAAATCCCCATCTTGGTGGTTAATAAGTCGCCGTTAACTTCAGTCGGCAACTTGGCGGCGATTATATCAGGGTTCGCCACTCCCTTAGTGGTCGGGAAGCTGAACTAAGTTTCGGAAGTGTCCGAAAATTTATCCCGCAACCGATCCAATGCTCGCTTGTAGCGCATCTTCGTTGCGCTCAAGCCCATGTGCATGATGTCGGCAATCTCTTGAAACTCGAGTTCTGCGACAAAACGTAGCACCAGAATCTCGCGATCTATCGGGTTGACGTGAACCAACCAGCGATCCAGACCGCCTCGCTCCTCGACTTTGGGTGTCTTGTCGTCGGAAGCCTCTTCGAGCGGGTCCAAACTTAAGGCGTCAACCAATCGACGCTTTCGCCGCTCTTTTCGATACTGAGTAATGCATTCGTTGTAGGTGATGCTGTAGAGCCAAGTTTTGAACTTGGATTTACCCTCAAAGTTCTTAAGGCCATAGAGAACTTTGAGCATCACCTCCTGACAGACATCATCAGCATCCCTTTCGTTCCCCAAATAACGCGCGCAAACGTTAAATAATGTTCGCTGGTAGCGCCTCATCAGCTCTTCATAAGCACGAGTTATATGAAACAGCTCGTCGTGGGCGCGCGCCACCAGCTCTTCATCAGTGAGCTCGCGGGGGTCGTAGCGCGTGGGCAAGGGCTGGGCTTTGTTCAAAACGAGTCGGGCCGACAGTCAGGACGAAAAGTGCCCGGCAGGTCACGCCTGCCGGGCAGCGGCATAAAATAACAGATTGGCGTCAGCGACTGTTCACGCGTTGCTCGAGCATCACTCGATTTGCCACCGATACCAGCTCACCGGTATCGGTCAACAGGGTGGTTTTCACTGTGCCGATCTCTTCGATCTGCCCTTCGACCTCACCAACCTGCACTTGTTGCCCGACCTGATACAGCTCGCGCACATAAATGCCAGCGAGAATCTGGCTGGCGATATCGCGACTACCCAGGCCCAATGCCAGCGCGACCGCCAGACCAACGGAGATCAGCACGATGGCGATCACGTTGTTGAGCAGGTCGGTCTTGATCTCCAGCTGGCCGATGGCCACCGAGATGCTGATGATGATGACCAGACCTTGCGCGACCCGCCCCAGCCCGTTGGCATACTCCAGACCGACACCTTCGGCAGCGCCGCGCACCAGGCTGCTGACCAGTTGCGCCAGCAGCACACCGGCAAGCAGCACCAGGGCGGCGCCGAAGACTTTGGGCAGGTACAGCGCCAGCACGTCGAGGGTCGCGGAAACCCGTTGCAGACCAAGCGATTCAGCGGCCGAAACCAGGAAGATCAGCAGCACGAACCAATAGACGATCTTGCCGATCAGGGTCGATACCGGCGCGTGAATGCCGACGCGCGCCAGCAGCTTGGTCAGACCGGTACCTGTCATCAGGCGATCCAGTCCGACCTTGCCGAGCAGCTTGGACAGCAGGGTGTCGAGCAACTTGGCCACGACGAAGCCAAGCAATACCAACACCAGCGCAACGAACAGGTTGGGGATGAATCCGGCAACCTTGGTCCACAATGCGGTCATCGCGGAGATCAGGCTTTGGGTCCAGGGATCGAGTTCCATTTCAGTCAGCCTTATCAGCAGAAGCAGAGGATTGGGTACGGCGCGAAACCGGCGCGACATGCGCCGAACCGTTGTTCAGGGCGATCATCAGGGCCTGCGCCCAGTGGCCTACCAGGCTGAACAGGTCACCAGCGCCGACCTGGCGGTTGGCGGTCTTGAGAACCCGGTGCAGGCAAGCATCGTCGTCATGGCTGGACGACGAGGACTTGAGCAAATCGCGTAGAGACTCTTCGAATGGATCGTGCATGCGCACCTCACGGGATGTCACGGCTAGACGCAGTAGCCGGCGGATGAGTCACACATCACAGCCAACGCCAACGTCGAAAAAGCAGCAGTTGACCCAGCGCCAGAAGGACCATAAGGCCGCAGGCGATGAAGAAACCAATCGGACTTTCAGAACCCGGAATCCCGCCGACATTGATGCCCAGCAGCCCCGTGAGAAAGGTCAGCGGCAGGAACATCCCGGTGATCACGGTGAAGCGATACATGATGCGATTCATGCGCTCACCGAGACGCCGGCTTTCCGCCTCCAGTACCAGGCCGACGCGCTCGCGAATCAGCTCCAGCTCTTCCAGATAGCGGGTCAGGCGATTGTTAAGCTCGTTCCAGTAGTCACCGTCGTCCTCGACGAACCAGGGCTGTCGATTACGCACCAGCTGCGCGTAGAGATCGCGCTGCGGCGCGAGAAACCGACGCAAGCTGGCCGCACGCCGACGCACCTGCAACACCAGGCCGTGATCGGGACGATACCGCTCATCACCATCGAGGCCATCCTCCTCGACGTCGAGCTGCTCGCTCAACTCGGCGATCAGATCATCGACGCGACTGGTGAGGTGACGGGCGAGCTCCAGGAGTAGCTCTGACGACGTCTTCGGCCCCTTGCCCGTAAGCAGATCGGCAATCAGTGCATCGGTCGCGAGCAATGGACGCTGACGCAGGGAGATAACCCGCCGGGCATCGGCGAAGATACGTACCGAAACCATGTCTTCCGGTTCTGCGCCGGGATTACGGTTGACCCCGCGCAAGAACAACAGCAGCTCATCGTCGGGCAGGGGTAACAGACGCGGCCGGGTATTTTCCTCGAGCAGCAGGTTGCAGCTGAATTCATCCAGCCCGCTGTGCTCACGTAACCAGCGCTGTGACTGCTCCTGGCCGCGATCCCAGTGCAGCCACAGGCTTTCCTGCTCGCCTAGCTGCAGGCCATCCAGTTCATGGCGAGTGATGCTACGTGCACCGCCCTGACCATCGAGCACGAAGGCATGCAGCAACGCCGAATCCTGATCCTGCATCGGCTTATTCCGGCATGCTCAGGGCTTGCGGGGAAACGATGATGCCGTTGTTGTCGGCGTACAGATAATCGCCCGGCTTGAAGGTCACGCCGCCAAAGCTGACGGGCACATTCAGATCGCCGATGCCGCGCTTGTCGGTCTTCATCGGATGACTGGCCAGCGCCTGCACGCCCAGATCGGTCTGCGCGATGACATCCACATCACGGATGCAGCCATATACGACGATGCCTTCCCAGCCGTTCTTGGCGGCCTTCTCGGCCAGCATGTCACCGAGCAGCGCACGTCGTAGGGAGCCTCCGCCATCCACGACCAGGACCTTGCCCTGACCAGGCAGATCGACCTGCTCCTTCACCAGCGAGTTGTCCTCATGGCACTTGATGGTGACGATCTGACCGCCGAAAGAATCGCGGCCGCCGTAGTTGGCGAACATGGGCTCGACGACCTGAACCAGTTCCGGATAGGCATCGCACAGATCAGGGGTGATGTAGTGCATGACAGAACTCCTTTCGACAATGGATGAGAAGGCAGCCACCTTCATGGACCTGCTTGAAGCGGGACAATTCAGCATCGCGCTATCGCTGCGAACTTGCCCCATATGAACGACAAACAAGCAGTTGAACCTGAAATGACCACCCACACATGATGCGTCACATCTTACCGCTAAGCCTCTGCCGAAGAAACGGCCGGGACAATCTCAGGTAGCGACTCAAGAACCTATAGCAGACGCCTGCTCGGCAAAACCGGCGGGCAGTTGCAGATGCTGCAACCAATATTCGGTCAAGGGCCACACCTCGCGCTGCGCCTCCTTGCTCACCAGCATTTCGATATGCCCGAAGTCACTGGAGAAGCCGTTCTCCTTGCCCAGCAGCAAGAACTGCGACGGCGCCGCACTGCACTGTTCCAGCAGCTTGCGACAGGCCCAGGCTGGATCCTGCTGATCGGCCGCAGCTCCTACCGCCAGAATCGGCACGCGCACCTGAGTCAGGCCCGCCCACCAATCCTGATCAGCATCACCGAAACGCCCGAACAGCCTGAGCCAGCGCAGGGTTTCCAGCGCCAGGCCGGTCGGCTCGTCTTCAGGGCCGCGCTTCAGCCGACGCCCGGACAGGTAGGGAAAGGCACGCAACAGCAGGCGACCGCCCCACTCCACAGGCGGCAGCTTGAGCGGCCAGTAGATACGGCTGACCTGGCTGCCGAACAATGCCGCCGAACGCGCACGCGACTCGTCGAGATAACCGCCCCCCAGCGCCGCCGCCAGAATCACTCCACCGAGGGAATGGCCGACCCAGTGCGCGGCTTGCCCGGTCTGCTCGATGATGAAATCAGCAATGGCTGGCAGGTCATAGCGCACGTACTGCGCCACGTGGTTGTCTCGATAGTTTTCGTTGCGCGGCGACAGGCCGTGGCCGCGCATTTCGGCGATCCACACATCGAACCCCGCGCGCGCCAGGTACGGCCCCAGGCCAATGCCCTTGGGCGAATACCAGAAGCGCCGATTGGAAAAGCTGCCGTGCAGCAATACCACGGGCACGCCACGCTCGCCTTCTGCCCCTGCGCGGCCGAGCCGGGTCAAGGCCAGCTCGACGCTGGAGTCCGGGCTGTTGTTGGGCTTGAGAAGATAGACGTCTTCACTGAGATCGCCACGTAGCTCGGCACTCATCAGGGAAACGGGAAAAAGCTCACTACTGCTTTGCATGGATCAGATGACCGCACTGGCGAGACGCCATAAAAGAATAACGACACGCATAAAAAACCGCCGGGAGCGATATTGCATATCGCTGGCGACGGCTTGGGATGACTGGCAAAACGCAATGACCACCAAAAAGGGCGGGATCAACCCGCCCTTTCTGGATCGATCACAGACCTCAGGCTGGCTGAGCCTCAGCCAGGAAGAACCAGGTGTCGAGCACCGAGTCCGGGTTCAGCGACACGCTCTCGATACCCTGCTCCATCAGCCACTTGGCCAGATCCGGATGGTCAGACGGGCCCTGGCCGCAGATGCCGATGTACTTGCCAGCCTTGTTGCAGGCGGCGATGGCATTGGCCAGCAGCTTCTTCACCGCCGGGTTACGCTCATCGAACAGATGGGCAACGATGCCGGAGTCACGGTCCAGGCCCAGAGTCAGCTGGGTCAGGTCGTTGGAGCCGATGGAGAAACCGTCGAAGAACTCGAGGAACTCTTCGGCCAGAATGGCGTTGGACGGCAGCTCGCACATCATGATGACTTTCAGGCCGTCCTGACCACGGGCCAGGCCATTGCTGGCCAGCAGCTCGACCACTTGCGAGGCCTCACCCAGGGTACGCACGAACGGCACCATGATTTCGACGTTGGTCAGCCCCATCTCGTTGCGCACTTTCTTCAACGCGCGGCATTCCAGCTCGAAGCAGTCACGGAAGGATTCGCTGATGTAGCGCGAAGCGCCACGGAAGCCCAGCATCGGGTTCTCTTCTTCCGGCTCGTACAGCTTGCCGCCGATCAGGTTGGCGTATTCGTTGGACTTGAAGTCCGACAGGCGCACGATGACTTTCTTCGGCCAGAAGGCGGCGGCCAGGGTGCTGATACCCTCGACCAGCTTCTCGACGTAGAAGTCGACCGGATCACCGTAACCGGCAATGCGCTTCTCGACGCTATCCTTGATCTCCGGCGGCAGGCTGGAGAAGTTCAGCAGCGCTTTCGGGTGCACGCCGATCATGCGGTTGATGATGAATTCCAGGCGAGCCAGGCCAACACCTTCGTTCGGCAGTTGAGCGAAATCGAAAGCGCGATCCGGGTTACCGACGTTCATCATGATCTTGAACGGCAGATCCGGCATGGCGTCGACCGAGTTCTTGCGAATGTCGAAGCCCAGTTCGCCTTCGAAGATGAAACCGGTATCGCCTTCGGCGCAGGATACGGTCACGCCCTGACCGTCCTTGAGCACGCTGGTGGCATTGCCGCAACCGACCACGGCCGGAATGCCCAGCTCACGGGCGATGATTGCCGCGTGGCAGGTACGGCCGCCGCGGTTGGTGACGATGGCGCTGGCGCGTTTCATCACCGGCTCCCAGTCCGGGTCGGTCATGTCGGAGACCAGCACGTCGCCCGGCTGCACCTTGTCCATCTCGGATACGTCGTGGATCACGCGTACCTTGCCGGCGCCGATGCGCTGGCCGATGGCACGGCCTTCGACCAGCACAGTGCCCTTCTCTTTCAGCAGGTAGCGCTCCATCACGGTGGCGCTGGCGCGGCTCTTCACGGTTTCCGGACGGGCCTGCACGATGTACAGCTTGCCGTCATCACCGTCCTTGGCCCACTCGATGTCCATCGGGCGGCCGTAATGTTTCTCGATGATCAGCGCCTGCTTGGCCAGCTCGCTGACCTCGGCGTCGCTGATGCAGAAACGCGCACGCTCGGCACGGTCGACTTCGACGGTCTTCACCGAGCGACCAGCCTTGGCTTCGTCGCCGTAGATCATCTTGATCGCCTTGCTGCCCAGGTTGCGACGCAGGATCGCCGGACGGCCCGCTTCCAGGGTTGGCTTGTGCACGTAAAACTCGTCAGGGTTCACCGCGCCCTGCACCACGGTCTCGCCGAGGCCGTAGGCGCCGGTGATAAACACCACATCACGGAAACCGGATTCGGTGTCCAGGGTGAACATCACACCGGCGGTACCAGTTTCCGAACGCACCATGCGCTGCACGCCGGCAGACAGAGCGACCAGCTTGTGGTCGAAGCCCTGGTGCACGCGGTAGGCGATGGCACGGTCGTTGAACAGGGAAGCGAAGACTTCCTTGGCAGCGCGAATCACGTTGTCCACACCGCGGATATTGAGGAAGGTTTCCTGCTGCCCCGCAAAAGAGGCATCCGGCAGGTCTTCGGCGGTGGCGGAGGAACGCACGGCCACGGCCATGTTGTCGTTGCCGGCGCTCATGGTGGCGAAGGCTTCGCGGATCTGCTTGTCCAGCTCAGCCGGGAACTCGGCGTCCATCACCCACTGGCGAATCTGCGCGCCGGTCTTGGCCAGGGCATTGACGTCATCGACATCGAGTGCGTCAAGCGCTGCGTGGATCTGCGCATTCAGGCCGCTTTGCTCGAGAAAATCGCGGTAGGCCTGAGCCGTAGTGGCGAAACCGCCGGGAACCGAGACACCGGCGCCGGCCAGGTTACTGATCATCTCGCCGAGGGATGCGTTCTTGCCCCCCACATGCTCAACATCGTGATTGCCGAGCTTATCGAGGGAAACTACGTACTCTACCAAGGTGATCTCTCCACTAACTGTATTGGAAAAGCTCAGTGGGCTGCGCAATGTCGAACGACCGAGGTCGCGCGATTGTGGCCTTGCCCTTGTATAAGTAACAATGCCGAACCCGGTGGGCCCGGCGTAGAACGCGGCCTATCATAGCCAAGAATCGAACTCAGCTTAAGGCCTTTGGCGCAAATGAAACGAACCGCTTTCTTCATCTCCGACGGCACCGGCATCACGGCCGAAACCTTGGGCCAGAGCCTGCTCGCACAGTTCGAGAACATTCAGTTCACCAAACTGACGCGCCCTTATATCGACAGCATCGAAAAAGCGCGCGCCATGGTACAACAAATCGATGCCGCCGCTGAAAGGGACGGCGCCCGCCCGATCATCTTCGACACCATCGTCAACCGCGATATTCGTGCGATCCTCGATACCGCCAATGGTTTCATGATCGATATTTTCTCGACCTTCCTTTCCCCCCTGGAGCAGGAGTTGAGCTCGCACTCCTCCTACTCGGTCGGCAAGTCACACTCCATCGGCCAGCACTCCAACTACATGGAGCGCATCGAGGCGGTGAACTTCGCCCTCGACAACGATGATGGCGCCCGTACCCACTATTACGACAAGGCCGATCTGATCCTGGTCGGCGTGTCGCGCTGCGGCAAGACGCCTACCTGTCTGTACATGGCCATGCAGTACGGCATCCGCGCCGCCAACTACCCGCTGACCGAAGACGACATGGAGCGCCTGCAGCTCCCAGACTCACTGAAAAAGTACCGCGACAAGCTGTTCGGCCTGACCATCGACCCGGATCGCCTCACCGCCATCCGCCACGAGCGCAAGCCCAACAGCCGCTACGCCAGCTTCGCCCAGTGCGAGTTCGAAGTGCGCGAGGTGGAAGGCCTGTTCCGCCGCGAAAACATCGCCTTCATCAACTCCACGCATTTCTCGGTGGAGGAAATCTCGGCCAAGATTCTGGTGGAAAAAGGTGTTGAAAGACGCCTTAAATAATCGCTGCAAGCACATGTTTATAAAGGGAAAAGGCTCGAAACCTCGAGCCTTTTCTCATTCATGGCCTAGAAGCTTTCAGCGGGTACGCGTACCCAGCCTTCCATCAGGATGCGCGCACTGCGGCTCATCACCGCCTTGGTCACCGTCCACTGACCATCAACCCGTTTGGCCTGGGCGCCGACACGCAGGGTGCCGGACGGATGGCCGAAACGCACCGCTTCGCGCTCGCCGCCACCGGCCGCCAGGTTGACCAGGGTGTCCGGAATCGCCGCTGCCGTGCCGATGGCCACCGCGCAGGTGCCCATCATCGCGTGGTGCAGCTTGCCCATGGACAGCGCCCGCACCAGCAAATCGACCTCGCCGGCCTTGACCTCCTTGCCGCTGGAGGTGCGGTAGTCCTTGGGCGGACTGACGAAAGCGATCTTCGGGGTGTGCTGACGTGTCGCAGCCTCCTCCGCCGTTTTGATCAGCCCCATGCGCAGCGCGCCGGCAATGCGGATCTGCTCGAAGCGCGCCAGTTGCGCCGGATCGCCGTTGATGGCCTCGCGCAGCTCGGTGCCCTGGTAGCCGATGTCCTCGGCATTGACGAAGATAGTCGGGATACCGGCGGTGATCATGGTCGCCTTGAAGGTACCGATGCCGGGTACTTCAAGGTCATCGACCAGATTGCCGGTGGGAAACATCGAGCCACCCTCTTCGCCATCGTCGGACGGGTCGAGGAACTCCAGCACGATCTCCGCTGCCGGGAAGGTCACACCGTCCAGCTCGAAGTCGCCGGTTTCCTGCACCTGGCCATTGCTGACCGGCACATGGGCGATGATGGTTTTCTGGATATTGGCCTGCCAGATGCGCACCACGCAGGAGCCGTTGTCGGGAGTCCGTGCGGGGTCGACCAAGCCGGCATGAATGGCGAAAGCACCAGCCGCGGTGGACAGGTTGCCGCAGTTGCCGCTCCAGTCGACGAAGGCCTTGTCGATGGAGACCTGACCGTAGAGGTAGTCGACATCGTGATCAGGCTGGCTGCTTTTCGACAGAATCACGCATTTGGAGGTGCTCGAGGTGGCGCCGCCCATGCCGTCGATCTGCGCCGAGTACGGATCGGGGCTGCCGATCACGCGCATGAACAGCCTGTCGCGCGCCTCGCCAGGCACCTGGCAACGCTCAGGCAGATCCTGCAGGCGGAAGAACACGCCCTTGCTGGTGCCGCCACGCATGTAGGTGGCGGGGATTTTCACTTGCGGTAAATGGGACATACACGCAGCCCTGAAAAAGTAGCCCGGATGCAATCCGGGAATGACGGCGCTCGCTTTTCGCCGGATTGCATCCGGGCCTCGCGCTACCGGCTTTTCGTAGGAGCGAGCTCTGCTCGCGAATAGCCTCGCAACGAAGCTTGGTTCGCGAGCAGAGCTCGCTCCTACAGAAGTTGTACCGGCCCGCTCGCGGGCCGGTCGTTACATCACGCCACCGCGCCCTCGAGGAAGTCCTTGGCGAAGCGCTGCAGCACGCCGCCAGCCTGGTACACGCTGACATCGGCAGCAGTGTCCAGACGGCAGGTCACCGGTACGCGCAGCACCTCGCCATTGCGGCGATTGACCACCAGGGTCAGGTCGCAGCGCGGCGAAATGTCACCTTCCACGTCATAGGTCTCGGTACCGTCCAGGGCCAGGGTCAGGCGGGTGGTGCCCGGCTTGAACTCCACCGGCAGCACGCCCATGCCCACCAGGTTGGGGCGGTGAATACGCTCGAAGCCTTCCGCGACGATCACCTC
>VFQU01001784.1_pt1 | contig 11619 bp, 12 predicted proteins | sample 3512311 | NCBI WGS metagenome assembly VFQU01 (sample SAMN10412377, study PRJNA504923) | tailings metagenome | isolation source: Relicate 3 Philex TSF3 active mining site | place: Philippines: Tuba, Benguet | collected 2017-08-29 | reverse complement strand
CCTGCTCCCCGCGGTGCGGGCCGACCTGCTCGCCCGGCTCGGCCGGCGCGACGAGGCCCGCGCCGAGCTGGAGCGGGCGGCGTCCCTCACCGCGAACACCCGCGAGCAGCGGCTGCTGCGCGACCGCGCCGACGCCCTCTGACATACCCCCCTTGAGTATCCTGCCCGGTGCGGCATATACTCCCCCCGAGTATTTACGTCGTCGTCGGGAGGGACCATGCAGCACGCGCACGCGCACCCGGGCCACCGTGACCCGGCCGGACTGAACCGGCTGGCCGTCGTCGCCACCGCCCACTGCCTCACCGGCTGCGCGATCGGCGAGATCCTCGGGCTCGCGATCGGCACCGCCCTGGGCTGGGGGAACGTGCCGACCATCGCCCTGGCGGTCGGCCTCGCCTTCCTGTTCGGCTACTCGTTCACCGCGGTCCCGCTGCTGCGCTCCGGCCTGGCCCTCGGCACCGTCCTGCCGCTGGCGCTGGCCGCCGACACGTTCTCGATCGCCGTGATGGAGATCGTGGACAACGCCATGATGCTCGCCATCCCCGGCGCGATGGACGCCGGCCTGGGGGACGCCCGCTTCTGGCTGAGCCTCGCCGTCGCGCTCGCCGTGGCGTTCGCGGCAGCCGTCCCCGTGAACCGCTGGCTCATCGCCCGCGGTCGCGGCCACGCCGTGGTGCACGCGCACCACGGGTGACCCGGGGGCGGGTCACGGCTCCTCGAGGGGCGTGATCTCGATGCGCACCGGGCCGACGTGGACGACGCCGCCCATCCCGAGTCCCGCGGCCGCCTCGCGGACGACGTCGGCCAGGTCGCGCTCCCCCGGTCCGTCGATGTCGAGCACCAGGCGGCGCTCGGCGACCCGGACGGCGAGGTCGCCCTCGACGACGATCGCGCCGTCGGCGGCGGTCCGCACCGACGTCGCCGGCCGCGCTCGCGCGGACCTCCCGCGCGTGCGGAAGAGCCCTCGCCGGTGACCGGCCACCACCCGCCCCCCTTCCGCGTCGCGGACCCGGGACACCCCGATGATCCCCCCCGGCGCGCATGTGCGTCCAGTCACGGCACACCGGGGGCGACCGGCGGCGCACGGCGGTCCGTCAGACTGGCCCGATGCCCGCACTCACCGAGGACCGCGCCCGGACCGCCGACGACGTCATCACCCGCATCGCCGGCGCCGGCGCGCACCTGCGCGACGACCAGCGGGCCGCGGTCGCGGCGCTCTGCGAGGCCGACGCCCGGGTGCTGGTCGTGCAGGCGACCGGCTGGGGGAAGTCGGCGGTCTACTGGGCCGCGACCGCCATCCGCCGGTCCGAGGGCGCCGGCCCGACGCTGGTGGTGTCGCCCCTCCTGTCGCTGATGCGCGACCAGGTCGCGGCGGCGGAGCGGGCCGGGCTGCGGGCCGCCACCCTGAACTCGTCGAACATCTCCGACTGGGAGCCGGTCGAGCGCGCCCTGCTCGACGGGGACCTCGACGTCCTGCTGGTGTCGCCCGAGCGCCTCGCCAACCCCGGCTTCGGGCGACGGGTGCTCGACGCCCTCGTCGGCCGCCTCGGGCTGCTCGTGATCGACGAGGCGCACGCGATCTCCGACTGGGGCCACGACTTCCGCCCCGACTACCGGCGCGTCGCCGACATGGTGCGGCGCCTGCACCCGGGCACGCCGATCCTGGCGACGACCGCGACGGCCAACGCCCGGGTCACCGACGACGTCGCGGCCCAGCTCGGCGCGTCCGCCCTCGTGCTGCGCGGCCCGCTCGCGCGGTCGAGCCTGCAGCTCGCGGTGCTCGGCGGGCTGTCGCCGCTCGAGCGGTTCGCGTGGGTGGTGGAGCACCTGCCGTCGCTGCCGGGCTCGGGCATCGTCTACACCCTCACCGTCGCCGACGCGGACCGCCTGGCGGCGGCGATCGCCGACCACCACGGGGACGCCGTGCCCGTCGGCGCGTACACCGGCGCCCTCGACGCGGCCGAGCGGGAGCGCCTCGAGGACGCGCTGCGGCGCAACGAGCTGAAGGCCCTCGTCGCGACGTCGGCCCTCGGCATGGGGTACGACAAGCCCGACCTCGGCTTCTGCGTGCACGTCGGGTCGCCGCCGTCCCCCGTCGCCTACTACCAGCAGGTCGGCCGTGCCGGCCGGGCCATCGGCCACGCCCCCGTGGTGCTGCTGCACTCCGGCGCGGACGCCGGCATCTGGGACTACTTCGCCACGGCGACCATCCCCGACCCCGGTCAGGTGCAGCGCCTCATGGCGGCGCTGCCCCGCGACCGCGCCAACGCCGTCACCGTCCCCGCGCTCGAGGCGGGGACGGGGCTGCGGCGCACCCGGGTCGAGCTGATGCTGAAGCAGCTCGCCGTCGACGAGGTCGTGGAGCGCCTCGAGAAGGGCTGGATCGCGACGGGCGAGCCCTACGTGTTCCCCCGCGCCCACTACGACGCCGTGATCGCCACCCGGCGGCGGGAGGCGGAGATCATGCGCGCCTACACCCGGGGCGAGCGGTGCCTCATGCAGCTGCTGCAGGAGGCCCTCGACGACCCGACCGCGCAGCCGTGCGGGCGGTGCTCCGTGTGCCTCGGCCACCTGCCCGACGGGCTGGCGGCGACCGCGTCGGACGACGTGGTGCGCGCCGTGGCGGCCGCCCTCCGCCGCGAGTCGCACGTCGTCGAGCCCCGGCGGATGTGGCCCGGGGGCGTCTACGGCTCGCGGGGCCGGATCCCGCCGGCGGCGCAGGCCGCGCCCGGCCGCGCCCTGGTGTTCGCCGACGCGCCGGAGTGGCGGGAGGTCGTCGCCGCCGCGTTCGCCGAGGACGCCCCGGCGCCCCCGGAGATGATCGACGGCTGCGTCGCGCTGCTGACCCGCTGGAGCCGGGAGTGGCTCGCGCGCCCCGGGGTCGTGATCGGCCTGGCGGCCGCGGGCCGCCCCCGGATGGTGCGGAGCGTCGTCGAGGCGATCGCCGGGGCGGGGCGCCTGCCCCACGCCGAGATGGGCGTCTCGGCCCTGCCCGGTCCCGACCTGGCGTCCGCCGACGAGGCCGTGCACTGGCGCGACGCGCTGACCCTCCCCCACGACGGCGACGCGCCCCTCGTCCGGCGCGTCGTGCTGCTGGTGGTCGACGCCACGTCGACGCTCTGGCCGGTGACGCTCGCCGCCGCGATGCTGCGCGAGGCGGGCGCCGAGGCCGTGATGCCGCTGGTCCTGCACAAGCGCCCCTGACGTCCCCGCCCCGGCCCGTGCCGGGGCGGGGACGTCGCGCCGGGGTCACCCGAGGACGGCGACCGCCCGGCAGACCTCGCCGGTGCCGGCGGCGCGCGCGACGGCGGTCACGCGGGTGCGCGGGGTGCCGGGCGACACGACGTCGCGGACCTCGAACGACCCGCTCGGCGCGCGGGTGACGGCCGACCGCGACAGGACGCGCGTGCCGTTGCGCGTGAGCACCACGCCCCAGCGCTTGCCGTTGCGGTTCTGGTCGACCTCGAACTCGACCTCGACGCCCCCGTCCTCGGGGCTCAGCTTCAGCTTGGCCGTGCTGGTCGCGCTGCACGTGCCGCGCACGCGGACGTCGGTGCGGTCGCCACCGCGCCGGTCGCCGCGCGCGGTCGAGTCGTCCCCGCCGGGGCGCACCGAACCGCCGTCGTCCGAGCCGGGCCGGACCGGGTCGTCGGCGCCGTGGCGCGCGAGGGCCACGGGCGCCGTGGCGAGGACTCCGAGGGTGACGGCCGTGGCGGCCACGCGGGTGAGGGTGCTGGGCATCGCCTGCTCCTTGATCGCGACGCCCCTGTGGCGCCGTCCTCCATCACCGTGCCGGGGGGCGGGTCGCGGTCTCAATCCGACATGGGTCCTACGACCCGGCGACGGTCGCCGCCGCCGAGCACGTCTCGCCGCGGGGGGCGACGGCGCGGACGCCGACGGCGTCGGGCCCGGCGTAGTCCGGCAGCACGACGCGGTACTCGAAGCCCCGCGCCCCCCGGGTCGCCCGCACCCGGGCGCGGCGCACGAGACGGCGTTCGTGCAGCACCGACACCCGCCACGCCCCCGCCGACGGGGTGCGGACGGTCAGGTCGACGCGGATCCCACCATCCTCGGCGCGCAGGCGCAGCCGGGCGGTGCTGGACCGGCCGCAGGTGCCCGTGACGCGCACCTCCACGCGCTCGCCGCGATCGCCGCCGCCGTCGTCGCCGTCGCGGGCGTCGGCCGGGCCCGCCCACACGAGCGCCGACAGCAGCGCCGCCGCCAGGAGCGCGGCGGCGGTCCGGGGGCGTGGGGGTGCCGTGTCCACCGGGGGGAGACTGGTGCCCGGCGGCGCGCCGGGCAATCGGACATCGGTCCTAGGACCCCCCGGGCGGGGCCTCCGCGACGCCGTTGCGGACGGCCCACAACGCGGCCTGCGTGCGGTCGTCCACGCCGATCGCGCGGAAGACGCTGGTGAGGTGCGCCTTCACGGTCTTCTCGCTGATGCCGAGGCGGCGGGCGATGAGCTTGTTGGGCAGGCCCTCCGCGACGAGGGCGAGCACCTCGCGCTCGCGTCCCGACAGCTCCGCCGCCGGCGGGGCGGCCGGCGCGGGCGGGCGGGTCAGCAGCGCACGTGCCGCCCGCGGGTCGATCGGCGACTCGCCGCGCGCGGCGGCGCGGATGCCGCGCTCCACCTCGTCCGGCTCGGCGTCCTTCAGCAGGTAGCCGACGGCCCCCGCGTCGAGGGCGCGCAGGATGCGGGGACGGTCCGAGAACGACGTGAGGATCACGACGGCCACCCCGGGATGCGCCTCGTGGATCATGCGGGTCGCCTCGATGCCGTCGGGCGGCGGCATCTCGAGGTCCATCAGCACCACGTCCGCGCCCGTCGCGGCGAGCGCCTCCAGGGCCTCGGCCGTGCCGCCCGCCTGGGCGACGACCTCCACCCCGTCGAACGCGCCGATGAGCTGGCCGAGGCCGGCGCGCACCACGGCGTGGTCGTCGCACAGGATCACGCGGATCACGCCGGCACCTCCACCTCGAGCACGGTCCCCTCCCCCGGCGAGGATCGCACCTCGGCGTGGCCGCCGAGGTGCCGCGCCAGGTCCTCCAGCAGCTCCAGGCCGACGTGGCCGTCGGCGCGGCGGCGGGCGCGGGTGGCGGCGTCGAACCCGGAGCCGTCGTCCGCGACCCGCAGGCGGGCCCGTCCGTCGGCGCCCGCGACCGCCACGTCGACGCGCGCCGCGCCGGAGTGGGCGCGCGCGTTGCGCAGCCCCTCCGCGGCGGCGCGGTAGAGCAGCTCCTCGGTCGGCGGGGAGAGCGCCGGCCCCGGGGCGACGTCGATCCCCACCGTGACCCCCCGGGCCCGCAGGGGGGCGGCGAGGTCCGCGAGCGCCGCCTCGAGCCCCTCGTCGTGGAGCCGCCCCGGGGTGATGTCGACGACGGCGGCGCGCAGGCGGCGGGTGCCCTCGCGCGCGGCGTCGGCGCCGTCGCGGAGGGCGGCGACCGTCGCGGGGTCGGTGCCCTCCGGCGCCGCCCGCGCGGCGCCGGCCAGGCCGAAGGCCAGCCCGGCGAGGTCCTGCAGCGGCCCGTCGTGGAGGTCGGCCGCGACGCGACGCCGCTCCAGGGCCGACGACGCGAGGGCCGTCTCGAGCAGCGCCTGGCGCTCGCGGCTCCCCTCGCCGAGCTTGCGCGCCATCGACCACGCGAGGGGGACCTGGACGAGCCACAGCAGCAGGAGGGCTCCGCCGATGACCGGCATGAACGCCGTGATGATCTCCCGGCCGCTCGCGTCGATGGCGCTCTGGCGGCGGTAGGTCTCGAACAGGGCGAGCTCGCCGCCGGGGCTGCGGATCGGCAGGTACACCTCGAGCAGCGACCCCTGGTCGCGCTCGAAGACGTTCTCCGGCTCGCCGAGGTCGCTGACCTCCGCCTCCGTCTCGCCGCTGCGAAGCACCGCCCGCTCGTCCTCGCCGAGCGTGTACCGGCGGCCGATCAGCCGGGGCTCGTCGGAGTAGGCGATGCGGCCCTCCGGCGTCCAGATCTTGACGCGGACGACGTCGTCGCCGAGCACCCGCTCCTGCACCACCGTGTCGAGCCGCGCGAGGGCCGCGGGGTCCCCGGCGAGGGCGGCGTCGGTGAGCGCCGGCTCGACGACGCCGCGCCCGGCGAGGGTCGCCAGGCGGCGGGCGTCGTCGACGGCCTCGCGCTCGCCGAGCGGCCGCAGCACCAGCAGGCCGCCGACGGCGAGGGCCGCCAGCGCGACGAGGCCGGCGATCATGAAGCGGGCGACGGCGCCCCGCACCGAGGGGCCCCGCCCCCCGCCGGCCGTCGTGTCGCTCATGCCGTCGAGGCTACACCGGGTCCGGAGGCCCGGCGACGGTCCTACGACCTATGTCCCGGTGGCGGCCCCGGGCCGACTCAGGCCCCCGCGTCCGCCGTCTCGCGCAGCGGCACGAAGTCGAGCACGGTGGTGATGTCGATGGCCGCGGCGACCGAGCGCGCGTTGGGGCAGTGGGCCGCGTGGTGCGTGTTCGCCCGCTCCGCCGCCTCCCGCTTGTCCTCGGGCGCCTGCAGGGTGTACCGCACCTCGATGGACCGCAGACGCAGCACCCCGTCCGGGTCGACGACGACCTCGCCGACGGCGTCCGCGACGAGGCGGTCGCCGGTGGAGTCGATGCCGCGCGCCTTGAGGGCGCCGCCGTACGTCCCGATCAGGCAGCCCGCGACGGACGCGACGAGGTAGTCGAGGGTGCCGGGGTGCTCGGGGACCGTGCCGGGGGCGAAGCCGTAGTGCTCGCCCTGCCAGCCGGGGGTGCCGAACACGACCTCCTCGCCGGTCATCTCCAGGACGGCCTTCCGCACGGGGGGCCGCTCACGGGTGAGGTGCACCCGCACCTCGTGTGTCGTCTCGCTCATCTCGTCCTCGCGGGGTCGGGGGCGCTGGGCGACCCGCACGATACGTCCCCGGCGCGGCGCCCGTCGACCCGGCGGGTCAGGCGTCCGGCGCGGCGGCCGCCGCCACCGGCGACGTCGCGACGACGGCCTCCAGGGCGGCGACGGCGTCGGGATGGAACTGTCGCCCCGACATGCGGCGGCACTCGGCGAGCGCCGCGGCCGGGGCCCGGGGCGTGCCGTAGATCCGTGCGACGGTCATCGCGTCCCACGCGTCGGCGAGGGCCAGCAGCCGCGCCCCCTCGGGGATCGCGTCGCCCGCGATGCCGTCGGGGTAGCCGGACCCGTCGTGGCGCTCGTGGTGCCCCCGCACCCAGGCGACCTGGTCCGGCGCGAGGGAGCCCTCGAGCATCGCCGCGCCGATGCGGGCGTGCTCGCGCACGAGCGCGTACTCGCCGGAGGTGAGGCGGCCGGCCTTCAGCAGGACCGCGTCGGGGACGGCGATCTTGCCGGCGTCGTGCACGAGCCCGGCCTGGTGCAGCCGCGCCGCCTCCGCGGCGGACCAGCCCGCGGCGACGGCGAGGCGCCGCGCCATCTCCGCCACCCGCTCGGAGTGGCGCTGCGTCGTCGGGTCCTTCGCGTCGACGGCCCGGGCGAGGGTCTGCACGCCGGCGAACGAGCGGGCCCGCTCGAGGCGCCGCTGCTGCTCCTCGGCGGGCAGCACCTCGATCGTCGTGGCGCAGTACCGGACGGCGCGGTCGCGGCCCTGCGCCTTCGCCCAGTAGAGGGCGACGTCGGCGAGGCGGAAGATGTCGTCGCCGCCCCCCAGGTCCTCCAGGCCGCACGCGCCCGCCGACACCGTGATCCGCCCCACCTCGGCGAACAGCCGGCCGGAGATCTCGCGGCGGGCGCGCTCGGCGGCGACGAGGGCCCGGGCCCCGTCGGTCTCGGGCAGGATCCATGCGAACTCCTCCCCGCCGACCCGCGCGACGAGCTCGCCGGAGCGCACGATCCCGAGGAGCCGCCGGGCGACCTCGACCAGCACCCGGTCGCCCGCCAGGTGGCCGTGGGTGTCGTTCACCAGCTTGAAGTGGTCGAGGTCGAAGAGGACGAGGGCGACCGGCCGCCCGTGGCGACGGGCCCGCTCGAGCTCGGCGGCGAGGCGCTCCTGGAACGCCCGGCGGTTCCACAGGCCCGTCAGGTGGTCCGTCGACGCGAGGGTGGCGAGCTGGGCGCGGGCGTCGGAGGAGACGATCGCGAGCGTCGCGATCTCCGCGAGCTCCGCCAGGCGGCGCTCGGTGTCGTCGCCGAGCCGGCGCGGCGCCGCGGTCGCCACCGTCAGCGCCCCCCACAGGACCCCGCCGACGAGGACGGGCGTGGCGACCGCCGACGCGACCGGCGCGTCCGGCAGGAGCAGGCTGCGGCGGACCCCGGAGGCGGCGTCGCCGGTCCGGGCCGGGAGGCCCGTCGCGGCGACCCTCCCCGTCGTGGTGGTGTCGTCGAGGGGTATCGGACCGGTGTGCAGGTGCGGCGCCGGCGCGCGGTGGACCCACGCCCCGACGATCGTCGCCGACGTGCCGGACCGGGCGAACCGGACGACGCCGGCGGCCTGGGCGCCCACCGCCGACGCCGCGTGCCGGGCGATCGCGTCGAAGACGTGCCGCGGCTCCGACTCGGACGCCACGAGGGTCGCGAGGCCCTTCAGCGCCCGCTGGTCCTCCTCGGCCCGCACCCGCGCCGTCACGTCGGTGAACGTCGCGACCACCGCCGGTCCGTCCTCGCCGGTCATCGGCACGCTCGACGCGGCGATCCATCGCAGCCCGCCGTCGGGGGTGCGCACCCCCATCGTGACGCCCGTGACGGGGCGGCCGGTCGCGAGGGTCACGGCGGCGGGGTGCGCGTCGCCGGGGAGGGGGGTGCCGTCGGGGCGCACCGCGCGCCAGCGCGGGTCCCGCGGCTCGCGTCCGAGGATCTGGTCGCGCGTCAGCCCCAGGATCCGCTCCGCGGCGGCGTTGCACTCGACGATCGCCCCGGATGCGTCGTGGACGGCGACGCCGTCGGCCATCACCGCGACGACCGACCGGTAGAGCTCCTCGCGTGACCGGAGGGCCTCGCGCACCTGGTCGATGTCGTGCCCGTCGCCCTCCGTCGTCACCGCAGGAGGACCGCGTCGACCGTCGCCCGGAACGACTCCCCCAGGTCGCGTCCGTCCGCGGTGACCCATCCCGCCCGCATCACGGCGGGGACGGCGACGCCCGCCGTCCGGACCTCGCCCGCGAACCGAACGGCGAACGTGTGCAGCGCGGCGCCCGCGCCGTCGGGGTCCCCCCAGCGCTCCAGGTCGAGGCCCGTCATCCGGCCGCCCCGGGTGACGGCGATCGTCATGCGGTGCGGGTGGCCGAGGATCGCGGCCTCGGCGACGGCGTGGTCGTCGTCGTCGCACCCCCACCACCGGACCGACGGCGCGAGCGCCCCCGGCGGGCAGAGCACCATCTCGGCGGCGAGGCGCCCGGCGGCGCTGCGCGTCACGTCGGGGCCGGTCGCGGACATGACGGGCACGAGGCCCGCGAGGCGCCAGCGCATCTCCCCCACGCCGTCGATGAGCCGGTCGAACCCGCGGACGGCCAGGGGACCGCGGCCGGCCCGCGCCCACCACACGTACCCCCGGCCCGGCACGATCACCTGCCGCGCGCGGAACGGCCGCCAGCGGCCGATGCGGATCTCGCCGTGCGTCCACAGCTCGGCGTGGCGCAGCCCCTCGGCGCCGGGCGGCAGGACGTGGTCGAGCCACCGGCGCGCGGCGGGCGGCAGGTCGTCGCGCTCCGTCGTGGGCGGGGGCGGGTGCGTGACCGCGCCGAGGGCGTCCCAGTCGAGCTGGACCCGTGCGGGGAGGTCGCGCGGCGGGGGCTGGGGGGTCGCGGGCGCGGCGGTGACCACGTGGATCGCGCACATGGGCGGATGCTCGCGGCGGCGCCGGGCTGCGGCGACCGCGCGCCCCACACGGGGCCCTGCGGATTTCCCGCGGCATGGCGGGCCCGGTCCCCGATGCCTCGTCCGCACGCGCGCGGGGACCCTGTGGGCGACGACCCCCGGACCGGGGGCGCGACCGGAGGGGGCGCGGATGACGGGGGACGCGGCGGCGGATGCGGCCGGCGGGGGCCACGCGGTCGTGGTCTGCGGGGTCGACGGGACGCGGGAGGGCTTCGAGGCGGCGCGCCAGGCCGCCCGCCTGGCGGGCGCCGGCGGCCACCTCGTGCTGGTGGCCGTCGCCGGGCTCTACGCCGCGCTCGCCGGCCGGTGGGGGTCCGAGGCCCCGCGGTGGCGGATGACCGGCGAGTCGGAGCGGACCGTCGACCAGTGCTTCGACGACCTGCGGGCCCGCGCGCGGGCGTCGCTCGAGGAGGCGGCGCGCCAGGCGGACGGCGTGGCCGGCCGGGTCACGATGCGGGTGGTCGCCGGCGACCCCGACGAGCGCCTGCTCGAGGCCGTCGCCACGGAGGGCGCCACGCTGGTCGTCGTCGGCACCCACGGGCGGGGCCGCCTGAGCGGCGCCGCGCTGGGGGCGACGACGTCGATGGTGATCCACGACTCGCCGGTGTCGGTGCTGGTCGCCCGCCCGCCGATCGACCCCACCGGGTTCCCCGCGCGGATCGTGGTCGGCCTCGACGGCTCCGAGGGGTCGCGGGCCGCCCTGCGCGAGGCGGTCCGGCTGCGCACCGCGTCGGGTGGACGGCTCGTCGCCGTCACGGCGTCACCCGTCGTGGACGCGGCGGACGACCTGGCGGGCATCGAGGGGCCCGTCGAGGTGGTCGCGAGCGCCGACCGCCCCGTCGAGGCGCTGGTCGAGGCGGCCCAGACCGCCGACCTGCTGGTGGTGGGCTCGCGCGGCCTGCACGGCGCTCGGGCGCTCGGCAGCGTCAGCGAGCGCGTCGCCCACCGCGCCCCCTCGTCCGTGCTCGTGGTGCGGCCCGCGGAGGCCGGGTGACGTGACCGGGCCCTTCGCGCGGGTCGCGGTGTGCATCGACCACTCCCCGGCGGACGACCGCGGCATCGCGGCGGTCACCCGCCTCGCGCCCCGGCGGATCGACCTGGTGCACGTCGCCCCGCCGGGGGCCGTCGCCGGCTACAGCCGGTGGGGCGTCGACCGCCAGCTCGCCCACCGCCGGGCGGAGGAGTGGCTCGACGGGCGCGCGGCCGCGGTGCCGGGCGCGGTGCCCGTCCTGCTGTGGGGGGACCCCGCGGACGCGTTGATCGCGTGGGCCGCCCGCGAGGAGCCGGACCTGATGGTGCTCGCGTCGCACCCGGGGCCCATCGACCGCCTGCTCGGCGGGGTCACCCGCCGGCTCGTCGTCGACGCGCCCTGCCCGGTGCTGGTCGTCCCGCCCGACTGCCCGGACGGGGCGGGGTCCGGGGCCCGGCCCGGGGCCGGCTTCGCGCACATCGCGTGCTGCGTCGACCCGTCGGCGTCGTCGGTCCGCGCGGCGCGCCTCGCGCGGCGCGTCGCCGACGCGGGGGGGCCGTGCCGCATCTCCCTCGTCCACGCCGCCGACGACGGCACACCCGACGCCGAGGTCCTGGAGTGGGCCGAGGCGGCCGCGCCGGACCTGATCGTCGCCGCGGCCCACGACGGCCCGCTGGAGCGGGCACGCCACGGGAGCGTGGCCTGGCGGCTCGCGCGCCACGCCCGCTGCCCGGTGCTCGTGACCCGCTGAGGCCTACCCGCGGCGGCGGAGCACCTGACGCCCGACCCACCGCACCCAGGCGGCGAACGCCTCGTCGTCGGAC
>VFQU01001783.1_pt1 | contig 11619 bp, 9 predicted proteins | sample 3512311 | NCBI WGS metagenome assembly VFQU01 (sample SAMN10412377, study PRJNA504923) | tailings metagenome | isolation source: Relicate 3 Philex TSF3 active mining site | place: Philippines: Tuba, Benguet | collected 2017-08-29 | reverse complement strand
CTACAATGAGCACCGCTTGTACCGCAAGGGTAAGTTGGTGACAGAGTTTGAACGTCCCGCGCCCACCATCCCCGATTCCCCCGGCCATCTGCGGGAATTTCTTGACAGCGTCAAGAGCCGCAAATTAACGACCTGCGATGTGGAATACGGCCACAAGCTGACCAAGGCCGGCCTGCTGGGCAACATCGCCCTGCGCACCGGTCGGCGCATCACCTGGCAGGACGCGAATGAAACGATTCTGGGTGACAAAGAAGCTGCCCGTCTCGTCACACGCAAGTACCGCAAACCCTGGAAGCTGGCCTGAGGAGGCACATATGGAAAAGCTCGGCCGCTATGAGTTGCGCGGTGAATTGGGCCGGGGTGGCATGGGCGTGGTGTACCGCGCCTACGACCCCACGCTGGACCGCGAGGTGGCAATCAAGAGCGTGCGCCTTGAGGGAGTGACCGAGGAAGAGCGAGCCAGTCTCGAGGAGAGGCTATCGCGCGAGGCGCGCGCCGCGGCGAAACTGCAACACCCCCACATAGTCGCCGTCTACGATTTCTTCCGCGTCGAAGACCGGGCCTACATCGTCATGGAATACGTGAAGGGGTCCATGCTCGATGCGATGATCGCGGCGGGGAATCGCAGTGACACCAAGGCTATCTTGCGAGTGCTCGAACAGGCCGCCTCGGCGCTTGATGCCGCGCACGCCCAGGGCATTGTCCACCGCGACATCAAGCCGGGCAACATCCTGATCGCCGAAGGGGGCGACATCAAGATCACGGACTTCGGCATTGCCCGCATCACCACGGCCGGAGCGACAGAGACCATGTCCCAGGGGCTGGGGTCTACGGTGGGGACCTTGGGATACATGTCGCCGGAACAGATCCGCGGCGAGAAAGTGGACGGCCGGGCCGACCAGTTTTCCTTGGGTATCGTGGCTTATCAGTTGTTCACTGGTGAGATGCCCTTCGCTGCGGACACCTGGATTGCGCTGAGCTACAAGCTGATTCATGAGCCGGCGCCTCGGCTGGCGGGGAAGACTCCCGGCGTCACGGCGGCGATGGACGAGGTGTTGCAGCGCGCGGTGGCAAAGCGGCCCGAAGACCGCTTTCCCGATTGCCGTTCTTTCGTCAAGGCGCTGGGCGGAACGAAGGGAATGACGGCCTCGCAAAGAAACCGCTGGCTGATTGGGCTGGCGGCCGGGATGGCGCTGGCTGCAGGGATCTCCTCGCTCTGGGAAAAGCCCAAGCAGAACATTTTGCCCAAGCCGGAGGACCCCGTGCTCGCTCCCATCGAGTACGCAGCCCCTACGCCGAAGAAGGAAGAAGCGGCGCCGCCGGCTGCCATAACTCCCACGACGGCCCCTGACGTTTTCCCCTTTGTGTCCATCCCCGCAGGGCGCTTCTTCATGGGATCCGATACCGACACGGAGGACCAGAAGCCGCGGCACGCGGTGAATCTTACGCAAGCCTTTGAGATGGCCGTCACGGAAACCACCGAGCGGCAGTGGAATCAGGTGATGACGGGCAAGGACGCGGGCGCGGATCTGCCCAAAGTCAATGTCTCCTGGAACGAGGCGCAGGCCTTTGTGGCGAAGCTCAATCAGCGCAGTGACGGCTATCTTTACCGCCTGCCGACCGAGGCTGAGTGGGAGTACGCGGCGCGTGCGAAAGGCAGTGAGCGGCCAAGGAATCTCGATGACCTCGCCTGGTTCAACGACAACAGCAACAGCCAGCGCCAGCCCGCCGGAACGCGCGTGGCCAATGCTTTCGGCGTTCAGGACATGCTGGGCAACGTGATGGAGTGGACGGCGGACTGGTTTGGAGAGGAATATTATGCGAACTCGGCAGCGGCCAACCCCAAAGGCCCGGCCCAGGGCACTCTCAAGCTTTATCGGGGCGGCGCCTTCGATACGCAGGGCATGATGCTCTCGGCGGCCTGGCGCTTTGCCGCCGAGCCCACTTTCAAGAGCGAGAATCTGGGCTTCCGGGTGGTACGGACAAAACGCTAGGCAAAGCCACACCACAGTGGTGGCAATAGAGAGCCCGCGTCGGATGGCCGTGCAGGCCGCATTCCAGGCACGTGCGGTCATCGCAACTGTAGGACTTGCCTTCATTCATCAGCGCTGTACTGACAATTCCCGTCGGCACGGCGATGATCGCAAAGCCCGTGAGCATGATCACCGAAGCCATCATCTTGCCCATCGCCGTCACTGGCGCCACATCGCCGTAGCCAACGGTGGTGAGGGTGACAATGGCCCAGTAAATGGATTGCGGAATGCTGCTGTAGCCGGGGTTCGTATCGTTCTCAAGCACATAGAGCACGGTTCCTTCCACGCAGACGATCGACAGCACACTCACAAAGAACACGAGGATCTTGCGGCGTGAGGCTTTGAGGGCCGCCATAAGAGTGGCAGCTTCCTCCAGGTGTTCGGCCATCTTGAGGATGCGAAACATACGCATCAACCGCAGAATGCGAAATGCCATCAGGTAGTGCAGATCCGGCAGAAGCAGTTCGAGCCAGGATGGGGCGATGGCAATGATGTCCACAATGCCGAAGAAGCTGAAAAGGTAGCGGCTGCGGCTGCGCACCACACACACGCGAAGCAGAAACTCCACGGTGAAGAGGATGGTGAACGCCCACTCGATGGCGATCAGCCAGGGCGCATATTCGGCCCGGATGGATTGCACGCTCTCGAGCGCTACCACCAGTACGCTGAGCCCGATCATCCACAGCAGCACTACATCAAAGAGGCGCCCCGCCCGCGTATCGGAGAGAAAGATGATGCGCCAGAGCCGCTGCCGGAGCGAATCCGGCTCTGGTGCGCCGCGAGCCATCGTCATGCGGTTATTGTCTAACAGCTGACGCAGTTCGGCTTGGTTTTTCGCCTTTTTGAGCAGATGTGGACTTTTCTGCTGGTCGCAATACAGATGGTGCAAATTGAACGCCCTCCGGGTTGGACACTGACCGAAGAAGCAGGCCGGGTGCGGTGTGCCGCGCCGGACGGCAGCGCCTTCGTGGCTGTTGAACCTGTGGGCGGGCGCACCGAAGGGGAGATATTGGCAAAACTGGCCGCGAGCGGCCGCTTGGGTCCGGTGACGGCAATTGCAGGTGTGGTCATACGCGGCAGTGAAATGCGGCTCCGCGGACAGTGGCAAGGCCGCCCAGTGGAGGCGCGGGCGATGGCGGCGTTACGCGGCGGGCATGGCACGCTTTACCTCGCGGGGGCAACAGCGGGACAGTTGGACAGACAGTTACCCCAGTTGGTGCGCATGCTCGAAAGCCTGCGCTTGGGCAGCGCAACTACGAGCGCCTTCCAACGCCAGACGGAACCACGCGAACAAGCCTACTCCGTCGAATTACCCCAAGGCTGGCGCACAGAAGTGGGCCTGTTTCGCGCAGGCGCCTTCGACATACGCACCGAAACCAGTGCCGTCACCGATGGCGCCACCATCTTCCTGGGTGACCGCAATCTGGGCAATTACCTCGTGCCCAACCAGTTCATGGCTTCGCTCGGGTTTCGCGAGGGTTCACTCTACAATCCCAGCGGTATCTCTTCGATGACGCTCCTGCGCTACCTGCCAGGAGCCCAACTGGCGCAATACTGGCTGGAACGGCGATTACCGGGCGCTCGCTTGGTGGAACAACGCGACCGCCCAGATCTCGCACAGCAAACCGCGCAGCAGCGTTACCGGGCGGGCAATGTGATGCGCGCCACACTGCATGCGGGCGAGTTGGAGTTTGAGTTTCAGGGCCAACGCGGACAGGTGATCGCCATCACCGAGGTCTACCCGGCCGCCGACACACACAACTGGACCGTGGTCTCGCTCTATGGCTACTTCGCCGCACCAGACAAGACGCCTATGGCGCGCGAGGCGCTGGCCCACGCCCTCAGCACCCTCCGGCTGGACCTCAACTGGCTGGTACGCGAGCGCCGCATGCAGCGCGAGGAAGCCGAGGCGGCGATCAACACCATGCAGTATGTGAACAATGTCTTCAAAGCCACGATGGCCGAGCGTTCCGCCTCCAATGACCAGCGCGCGAGAGTCATGGGTGACTTACTGAGTGGCACTTACCGGGTGGTGGACCCGGTGACGGGAGAAACCACCACCGTTCAGGCGGGCGCGAATTTCTACTACCGCGTGCTCGACCCCAACTATCCACCAGAGCCCGTGAACCTGCGACGCCTGCTGCGCATTGACTGGGACTAGCGATAGGCTGATTGGGTGCTCGTTCGCCGACAGTTTCTCGCCAGCCCCCTGCTCTTCGCCGCCGACACCGCACCGCGTAAAGTACGCGTCGGAATCGTCGGTGGCCGCTTCGGACTCACCTTCCAGTTTCAGAATCACCCCGATTGCATTGTCGAAGCCGTGGCCGAGTTGCGGCCTGATCGATTGGCTGCCCTCGCCAAAACCTATCGCTGCGTGAAGACCTACTCCTCACTCGCCGACCTCGTGCGAGACCCCAAGGTGGAAGCGGTCTGCCTCTTCACCGACGGCCCGCTCCACGTCGAGCACGCCCTGCTGGCCTTGCGTCATGGCAAGCACGTGCTGTGCGCCGTGCCCGCGGCCTGGGCCACCCTCGAGCAATGCCATCAGCTGCACGAAGCCGTCAAGAAGTCAGGCCTGCGCTACATGATGGCCGAAACCTCGTGGTACCGGCAGACCACCATCTCGGCGCGGCAACTGTTCCGGGAAGGCCAGTTCGGCGAGATCTTCTACAGCGAGAGTGAGTACCATCACGATGGGCTGGAGTCGCTCTACGTCGAAAACGGACAGCGCACCTGGCGCTACGGTGTGGCGCCCATGCATTACCCCACCCATTGCACGGCCTTCCTCACCGGCGTCACTGGCGAGCACTTCACCGATGTCTCGTGCAAAGGCTGGGGCGATGACGACCCCATCCTGAAGGACAACCCCTACCGCAATCCCTTCTGGAACCAGACCGCACTGCTCGGCACCTCGGGCGGCCACATGCACCGGCTCTCGGTGTGGTGGAAAGGCGCCCACAAGGAAGCCGAGCGCGCGCAGTGGTTCGGCACCCGCATGAGTCTCGCCACCGCGGGGTGGAACCCCGCCACACAGGTACAGCATCGCAACACGCTCGGCCAGGATGATGCGGGCTTTGCTCACCGGTCTCACCGCGTGGCTCCTTTTGCGGAAACCCAGTGGTGGAAGACCGACCTCTTACCCGAACCTTTACGAAAGCCCAGCGGCCATGACGGCTCGCACACGTTTCTCACCCATGAGTTCATTGATGCCTTAAGCCACGACCGCGCCCCCGTCATTGATCACAACGTCGCGCTCAACCTCACGGCTCCCGGCATTGTCGCCCACCAGTCCTCGCTGCGCGGCGGAGACAAGCTCGCGATCCCCCATTTCGCTTAGCGAAACAGACGCGGCGACAGCTTGCGCTCCAGGCGGTTCAACCGGTGCCGCACCTCCGGCGAGCGTTCAATCTCCCACGCCGCCCGCGCGCATTCCTGCGCCATGAAGAGATTGCGCTCGGTGTGCTCGTAATACTTGGCCAGTTCAATGTAAGCCTCGGCCCGATAGGGGTTGGGGCTGGCGGCGAGGTCAGAAAACACCGCCACAGCCTCGTTTGTTCGCTTGCGCTTTTTCTCGAGCACGCCCCACTCATACAGACTCCGGAAGAGCACCTCATCCTGATGCGCAGCCTGCACTGCCCGTCGGTACAGCTCACACGCTTCCTCATGACGGCCCTCGGCGGCCAGCCACCGCGCCAGCCCGCTCAGTTCCGCTCCGTGCCGCAGGCTGGTAGCCAGCGGGTCATCAAAGGCCGCCGGGATGATGGCCGCCAGAAAGGCCAGCGAGAGAATGTCGAGGGCATTGTGCTCGAGCACCGGTTGCAGGCGCGCGGCCCGGCCCGTGCGCAGAAACTCGAAGTACAACTGCGGTATCAGCTCACCCGGCACATCGCCCGTGCGCTCATGGCCCAGGATCTGCCGTTCCAGTTCCACCAGCCGGCAGGACTCAAACCGCAGTTTCCACAGCCGCCGTGCGCCATATAGCAAATCGAGGTGCTCCAGCCGGCCAAACGGCGGCCTTTGCCGCGACAGGATGTAGCGCGACTCGAGCAGCGGCTGGTCATAGGTGCGGCCGTTATAGGTCACCAGCGTCTCGAACCGCTCCAGATACTGCGACAGGGACAGCAGCGCGCTGGCTTCATCGCCGTGGTTGCGCAAAAACCATTGCCGCAGAACGAAGCCATCCGCGGTCACCTCCGCCGCCCCAATCAGAAAGGCCAGCGTGCCGGTGCCACCCGCCAGGCCCGTGGTTTCCGTATCCAGATAAACCCAGCGCCGGGCGCCCAACTCGGCCAAACGTTCCACATACATCTGCCCGTGCCGGTGCCCCAGCGGATAGTGGCGCACCACCTCCAGATGGCTGCCAGCGGCGGTCTCCACCACTTCGCCCCGCAGGCAATCGAGTTCCGCCACAGCAGGCGCGGCCGCAGCCGAGCGAGCTTCAATAGACTCGATGCGCTTGCGCAAAAGCGCCAGCTGCGCTTGCAGGGAAGACTCCAAGATTCGTAATCTCTTCGCCCTATTTTACGGCTTCGTCGGCGTGATAGCTAGAGCGCACCAACGCTCCGCTTTCGACGTGCTGAAAGCCCAGCCCGAGGCCGAAGTCTTTGAGCGCGGCAAACTCAGCCGGAGACACATAGCGCACAATCGGCAAGTGCTTCACGGAAGGCCGCAGGTATTGCCCCAGCGTCACGATGTCCACGTGATGCTCACGCAAGGCCCGCATGGTGTCGCGCACCTCATCCAGCGTCTCGCCCAGGCCCAGCATGAGGCCGCTCTTCGTGGGAATCTGTGGCGCCTTTTGCTTGGCATAGGCCAGCATTTCGAGGCTGCGTTCGAAGCGCGCGCCAAGGCGCACCTGCTTGTAGAGACGTGGCACTGTTTCCGTGTTGTGGTTGAGTACGTCCGGGCGGGCATCCAGAACGATGTCCATGGCTTCACGCGAACCCTGAAAATCGGGCACCAGCACCTCCACGCCACAACCCGGCACGCGCTCGCGAATCGCGCGTATGGTGGCGGCAAAGAGCGACGCGCCGCCATCCGGTTGATCATCGCGGTTCACACTGGTCACTACGGCAAAGCGCAAGCCCATTTGCGCCACCGCTTCGGCCACCCGCCGCGGTTCGTCCTGATCCACCGGCAACGGTGCGCCCTTCTGCACAGCGCAGAAGCCACAGCGGCGCGTGCACAGATTGCCCAGAATCATGAAGGTGGCCGTGCGGCGATTCCAGCAATCGCCAATGTTCGGGCAGGCCGCGCTCTCGCAGACCGTGTGCAGTTTGAGGTCGGTCACCAGTTGCTTGAGGTCGCGATAGTTGTCGCCCACGGGCGCGGGCGCTTTCAACCATTCCGGCCGCTTGGGCTTGGCGGGTTCAATGGAAACTAACACTACTTTTCCAGTTTAGCGTCCAGTGTGTTTTCGAGAACAGACTCGGCGCGGAAGCGCTCAAAGCGGAGCGCGGCGGCGAAGGTCTGTTCGACGGCGCCACGCGGAACGAAGCCAATCAGTTCACTGCCCACGATTTCCACGCCGCGGGCCGTGGCTTCGCGCACCACCGCTTCAAAGACCCGGTAGAGTGGCGTGGTTTCGTAATCCGTCAGATTGATCGACACTTGTGCGAGGCCCCGCGAGTGCAACATCATGCCCATGGCCTTCACGCAGGGCATTCCGCCGTTGCTTGCGCGAATGGCGCGGGCGATATCGCGGGCGATGTCGAGCCGCGGCGTCTTCAGGTTGACGTTGTAGGCGATGAGAAACTTGCGGGCGCCCACCACGGTCGCGCCTGCCGTAGGGTGGAGACGGCCATGGCCCAAGTCTGGGGCGCGCTCCCCGGATTGATCGAGTTCGGCCCGTAATCCTTCAAACTGCCCCCGGCGGATGTTCTCAAGCCGCACCCGCTCCGGTTGCCGCGCCGCCGCTTCGTAGAAATAAACCGGGACGCCAAAGCGCTGCCAGATTTCCTCACCAGCCTCGTGCGCGAGCGCCGCGCATTCGGCCAGCGTGATGCCCCGCACGGGCACAAAGGGCACGACATCGGCCGCGCCAATGCGCGGGTGCTCTCCGTGGTGCTGGGTCAAATCAATCCGCGCCGCAGCCACGCCGGTGGCGCGCACCGCCGCTTCCCGCACGGCCGCCGGCGGTCCGGCAAAGGTGAAGACGCTGCGGTTATGGTCCGCATCGGCTTCCTGCCCCAGCAGGGCCACTCCAGGCACCGAGACGATAGCCGCTTCGAGGGCCAGCAGAATGGCTTCTTCGCGGCCTTCCGAGAAATTCGGCACACACTCCACGATGGGTTCGTTCATGTTCCGATGGGTCCTTCCCCCGCCGTCAGGGCGGTCAAGATTCTCTCGCGGCGCACCAGCCCTTCCCTTTCCGCCGTTTCCAGCGCCACCAGGTAGAAAGCCAAAGCCAGGCCGGCGTTGATCAGCAGCACCACATAGAGAGCCATTTGAGAATCAAACGCATAGCGGGCCAGATAGGCCAGACTCACGGGAATCGCCAACACCGGGTAGGCCAGCAGCATGATCAACTGAAACTGGCTACCCGCCCGATTTCGCCACGAACTCTGCGGGTCTGCCGCGCGCGGATAGTAAACGCTGCCAATATTGCCGAGAGCCGTGAAGAAGATCGAAAGAACGAGGGTCACCAGTGCGGCTTCCCCAATCTTGTGCACGCCGATGGGCAGACGCAATAGCAGACACACCGTGGTGATGATCGTCAGTTCGAGCACGATGTAGACGAAGGCGGTGATGTTCTTGGCCAGCAGAACCTGCCGCAAGGGCACGGGCGCAATCCAGTAAAGTTGCGCGGCCGAGCGGTCAAAACCGAGGCTGTTAAACAGCGCCACTTCGCCCAGCATGATGACGGCGTAGACGCTGATCCAGGTCAGGAAATTGCTCTCAATCGGGCCACTGCGCGTCAAGCCATGCCGGCCAAAGGCAAGCGGCAGCCACACCACGAGGCCGAAGGTGAACCCCATGAAAAAGACCAGCCGGAAGCGCGAACTACGCGCCAGCGACTGCAGCTCCTTTTCCACGAGCGCGGCCAGGGGGTCGCGAAAGATGCGCCGCGGCCATTGAAACAACCAGTCCGTCCAGCGGGCGCCTGAGGTGGTGCCGCCATGGCCGGTGGCTGCCCGCGCGGCATCGACGTCAAAGTAGAGGCTGCGGTGGAACTGCCAGCGCCCGAAGGCGAGTGCCAGCACGAGATACACCACCGTCAGGCTTAGATTGAGTACGACCTGCTGACCCATCACCAGATGTGCCGCCACACCCCAGGGAAGATAGGTTTGGTCCAACTGCGAAACGAAGCTCTTCACCGCTGGCGGCATGCCCATCAGGGCAATCATCTGCGGCGAAACCATCAGCAGTATCAGCGCGAGCACCACCACTTCCCGTATGCCCTTGCGTTCCATGAGCCGGGCCAGCAGGTCCTTCACTCCGGCCGACAGGAACAGATTGAAGGCAATGAAGAGCAGGAGTGTCGGCGGACCCCAAACGGGAATTTCGGCACTGCGCCAGAGCCCCACGGCCGCACCGGTCAGAATGATCAGAACTTCCACTCCAGTGGAAAGCCGCAGCAGTACTTCGAGCGAAAACAGCTGTCGCTCGGGCACCGGGTAGACCACCAGCTTCCGGGTATCGAGGGACATTCCCGTGGAAGCGAGAAACACCGGCACCACCTGCCAGTACAGGAAGGCGGCCAGCAACCCGAAGGTGAAGACCAGACCGTAGCCCGGGTGATCGCTGGGCTTCAACTGCGGCAGCAGCAGAGCCAGACCGAAAGCCGCGCCAACCAGCAGGAGATACCAGAGGGCCATGACAATGGTGCCCACCCAGAAGCCCCCCATCTGCGGCCGGCGGTAGAAGTTTAGCAGCGTGCGCCACTGCGCCCAGAGAATCGCGCGAGCCTGTTCCCCCATTAGAGCCATGACAGGTCGCTCGTAGCCCGGTTGTGTTCACCCACGGTCTTGACGAAAAGGTCTTCGAGGGTGGTGCTTTCGCTGCCCTCGCGCAGTTCCGCCAGAGTACCCTCAGCCACCAGCCGCCCCTCGTGAATGATGGCGATCCGGTCGCAAAGCCGCTCCACCACTTCCAGCACGTGTGAGGTGAGAAAGATGGTCGCGCCGCCGCGCACCAGGTCCAGCAGCAGATCCTTCATCAGCCGGGCGCCGACGGCATCCACGCCTTCAAAGGGTTCGTCCATCAGGAAGAGTTGCGGCCGGTGAATGAGCGCCGCCGCCATGGCCACCCGTTTTCGCATCCCCTTGGAGTATTCCGAGATCAGCTTGCGGTTGGCCGCCGCCAGTTCAAAGAAATCCAGCAGTTCGCGCGTACGCTCCGCTGCTTGTGGACGGGGCAACCCATAGAGCCGGCCCACAAATTCGAGATACTCAGCGCCGGTAAGGTTATCAAAGAGCAGCGTCTCGTCCGGCACCAGCCCAATGCGCTGCCGCGCGCGCAGACCGGCGTCGGGTTGATCCGGGCGTATGGGCTCCCCCAGCAGGAAGATCTCGCCGGAGGTGGGCTGCGCCACACCCATCAGCATCTTGATCGTGGTGGTCTTGCCGGCGCCGTTGGGGCCAAGGAAGCCGTAGAAACAGCCTTGCGGCACTTCCAGGTCCAGACCCGCCACCGCGGCTTTGGCCCCATAAACTTTGCGTAGATTCCGGGTCTCAATGGCTAACACTTTTTGTATTATCCCCGTTCAAGAAATGGTGAGCGCAGGCGATAAGCCCAAGGTGGAGCCTATGCCGCTAGCACAAAAGGAAATTGGGCACAAAGAATTCGGGATTACGCCACCGCCCGCTGCGGCGGGGGCGCTGAGTGTAGATGGCCGGCAGCAGTTGTACCGGCAAAAACTGCAGCGGGTTCTCAATAACTTACCCCCCTTTTCCCCAATTCTGAATCGCCTCCTGGCCAGTCTGGCCAGCGAGGATGTCCGTTTCAGCGATCTCGCCAGTCTGATCGAAAAGGATACAGTGCTCAGTGGACACGTCCTCAGATTGGTCAATAGCGCCGCCATGGCGCGCCGTAGCCGCATCAATTCCATCTCCCACGCGGTCAGCGTCCTCGGATTGGTGCGTTTGCGCAATTTCCTGTTGAGTCTTTCCATTGCCCGGCTCTGGCAATCTACACGGACGAACGCACCATGGTCGATGGCGCAATTTAATCTTCACGGAGCCGCCGTGGCCTTGTTGTCTGACCAACTGGCCCAGCATAGCCACTGCCGCTATCCCGAAGGGGCTTTCCTTGCGGGCTTGCTGCATGACTACGGCAAATTACTGATCGCGGCCGCCCTCCCTGAGCAGTTCCAGCAAATTGTTAAGGCATATCCTGAAGGCCAGCAATCCCTGGTGGAACTGGAAAGGGAAATCACGGGCTTCACTCATCCAGAACTATCCGCGATGACTCTCAAGGCCTGGAACCTCCCCGAGGACATTGTCCGCGGCGTTGAGTTCCACCACCAGCCCGACGAGGAAGAAAAAGTCGTCCTGGAACCCGCCCCCGGCCTACTGTTGGGTCGCATCATCTTTACCGCCGATGCGGTGGCTCACCACCTCGCGATTCACGTTCTGCCTGTGGAAGG